>Ga0315277_10013157_pt1 | contig 10323 bp, 7 predicted proteins | sample YL17G05_15_MG_FD_203695 | JGI IMG/M metagenome (GOLD analysis project Ga0315277, IMG submission 203695) | Sediment microbial communities from Yellowstone Lake, YNP, Wyoming, USA - YL17G05_15 | ecosystem: Environmental > Aquatic > Freshwater > Lake > Sediment | place: USA: Wyoming | collected...
TCTTACGAAATACTAACTTAAATTCTGATATTTAAATATTGGTTATAAAAAATTCGTTGTAACCCGGGATCTTCGTGACAACATCCCTCGTCCTTGAAAGCTCCCTCTAATTAATGGCCCTTGAGCTGGTCATTGACAACGATGTCGAAAAACGAACGGAGAAGTAGTTGCCCGTCATCGTTCGGTGACCTGTTTTCGATCAATTTCTCCTGGGAATCCGTTTCGGGATGGAACTGGACGCCAAAAACCAATCGGTGACGGTGCTTGATAGCCTGGATCTTGCATATATCCGTCGACGCATAATTTCTAAAGATGGTTTCGAAATTCTCGGCCAGCCTTATTTCTTCTTCGTGTTTCCAATCAACACAAATTGCGAGATCCTTTTCTCGCGTTTCATGAAATCGCGAGAGCAGCTCGAACGAGCTATCAACATGCAAAATGCCGGCGTGTATTTCCTTGACGTTGTTCTTGCGCGCGTCCTCGCATTTTCCGACATCAAGGCCAAATGCATGTCCAATGAGTTGATGGCCAAAACAGATCCCCAAGATCGGCCGGTCGAGACGTCGGATAATATCCACGACGGGATTGAATGGCACCATGCCATCCTTGTTTTTTTTCAAGTCTCCGATGTTGTACGGGGAGCCGGATAAGATCACCCCGGCCACATCGTTTACAGAACGTTTTACCTCGCCAATCTCCAAATCCTTGTACCACACGTTAAGTCCTTGGAGCATCACATCTCTCGATTTAAATTCATTATTGAATCCATGGATTGCATTCCCGATGCCACGTGCTCTTTTTTGCCATGCCATGTCGTGTTTCACCTTGTAATTGTTTATGATGGCAATTGTGAGACAGATCACGGGCTTATTCCCTCAATTAATACTGGTCTGCAGAATTTTGGACGATACATCGATGCTAGATAGCTTACGGAATTCACGTTGTTTTTATACATTCTCAAGATCCGATGGTTGCATTTTCAATATCGTGCGAGAGTGAATGCAATGGATCTTGAATTACTTATCACACTGATCTTGCGGATCATCGTGAGTTTTGCTTGCGGTGGTTTGCTACTTCGGAGCTGGTTACGCAGCAAGAAACGGTTTTTCTCGGACTTTCCCTTTGTCTTTTCCTTGATGTTTTTCACGCTTGCCGTGGCCAAGATCATCGACGCGTTTATCGCTGCAGCGTTCGTTCCTGGCGACCCGAGCATGGCTTTTTTGTCGTGGATACGCCTCAGGTATTCAGTCATGGCGATCAATACCATCGAGATGCTCGCGATCATTCTCATCATCTGGTTCCGCTCCAAGCGGAAAGCCAGCATCTTGATTTTTTCCGGGTATTCGCTGGCATGGATTCTCGTTTTACTGGTCGCAAGCAGTTACGAAACGATTTCGAAAACCCTGTCATATCTCGTCGTTCCGGTCATGATTGCCTTGATATTCACGTTCGTGTTCACGTATCGCCAAAAACGACTCGTGAACAAGTTCAACTCGCTAGTCGTCGCGATCGGGACCATAATCTACGCGGCATCGCAATTCATTCGTCCATCATTGACCAATATGGGGTCCAGCGCGTGGGGTTTGACATGGCTTAGTGAACTCATTGATTTGATCGCATGGGCACTCATTTTTTGGGGATTTTTCAAGCCAGCGATGCCCATCAAGAAAGATGCAGAATATCAAGAAGAAATCGTCGCGTAATTTTTTTTTATTTTTTTCAATCTTCCTCATATCCAATTTGTGGTAACTGCAAATTGCGACCTGATAATTTCTACGCTCTATACGGCGCGAAAAGCCGGTATCTAGGGGATCCAGGAACGAGCAAAAAACGGATGACATTCCTGGTTACCACGAACCGCGATTGTTGCCACAAACATTCCATAAACATAACCTTCAAATACGCGAAAAAGAGTCATCTACTTAGATGTTGTGAGTACGAATACACGCGATGTGTTCGGGACCACAATCATTTGTACGCCCAAAAAAGCAACCAGACATTTCCGTTTTCGGCCACGAGCGCAGACTCGTGGCCTTTTTCTTAAAACACGGCAAAAAAACCTCCCTTCAAAAAAAAAAGCGTGATCATGACATGAAGCATCAAGACCCGATCTGCAAACGAATCCTTGACGATGACACGCGGTTTATCATGAGCACGGAAAGCCGGGTGTTTTATTTCTGCTCTGCAGAATGCAAAAAACACTTTGAACAAGCACAAACACTATATCTGGTCAAGCGTGTCGATCAAAACCAAAGAAAATGTTATAAAACGCGGCCAGCATGCAAGCCGGCTTATCCAAAGGTATAATTTCCGATAAAAAGTGAATTCGCGGCGATATTCCAAAATGATCTTGATTGCAAGTGATGATACTTCTATGGCATGGGATGATCTGAACGACATCATCGATGAGCTCAGGGAAGTTATGGATGAAATCGAGCGGGACCACCCTGATTTGAACACTTTCAAGGCACCCATTGCACGTGCCATCGCTTCCTTGCGTGCTGATAAAGCAAGCGTTGAATTCGGCGCGAAAAATGCCCGCTGGCACGGGATTAGGATTGATGCGATCGACCCAGCCGCATCCAAGCTTCCACGACATTCCAGCCCCGGTCGCGATCAATACCTGAAAAAAATTGCCGATAGAAAACTGTGCGAAGAACTCAACCTTGTTTTCGAATGAACGGTGGGATTTTTCAATGGTTCAATGCAAGAATTGCCGGAATTTCAACGGGACTGATTTTCTGAGAGGATCTTGCAAGACAAACTTCACGAGATATTCATCGTGTTTGGACCTTCCCATCTTGCTCCCTAAATTGGAGCGGTCGTGTTCATTTTTTAGTAAGAAGTCCTTCGCTTTCTAATCGCTCGTTTTTTCGAGGCACCATTTTGTCAAAATTCTTTATGCATGTTCCGTGATGTCAAATCACTTAATGAGAGAAATTATCCGGCTCAACACGTTTATGCTTTTTAAAAAAGCGTGTTGAAGATTGCCATCTCTACTTAAACATCTACTCTTCGTTCTACTTGGAGCGTTATTTCTCGCTTGTTATTTAACATATAAAAGTATAGAGTATAGAATGGAGATGAAATGGTTGCAGATTGACCAAGCGGGATGGTATCGAACATGAAAGGAATGCGCGAATTCGCCACGATGGGGAAGCAAATGGTCTCTTACCTTGGTAATTTTGTAAAAATGGGACTCGCGAGCATTCCAATCGCCGTGAACTTCGATATCACGTATAACTGCAATCTTCGATGCGAGCATTGTTATTATTGGACTTCCATAAATGCCCTGGGCATAAAGAATTGGGAACTCACCAACGAGCAGTGGATCGACGTTTTCAAGTATTATCAGAGGCTTGGGGTCAAGAACGTGTCGCTCACGGGTGGCGAACCCACGCTTCGAATGGATCTAATCGCGGAAGCCCACAACTATTTTCCTCAAGTCCAGACCGCGACGAACGGCATGATCCGCATCCCTGAACGTGTCCAGCCACACGGGATTTGGCTATCGATCGATGGTCCCGAGGAAATCCACAACAAGATCCGTGGCTCAAAAAATTGCTTTCGAAAGCTCGTCGAAAATTACCAGGACGACAAGCGGGTCGCCGTGAGCTCGACGATATCGACGACGAATTACCAGTACATCGAGGATATCGTCAAAGTCGTTGAAAAGTTGGGAGTCAAGGGCGTCTTTTTTATGCTGTATTCGGGAAATCGTGGAAACCCGTTGATGCCAACGGGGCGGATTTACGTGAAAATTATGAAGGATCTCAGCCGGATGATCAAGGAGCATCCCGATACCGTGCTGATCACCGAGGATATGCTGCAAGCCTATCATAACAAGGACTTCATCAAGGTATGTCCTTTTCTTGGAAAGCACCCCGGCGTCCAGTCTTTTTACGCGGATATGACCCGGAAGCGGTGCGTCATGGGCGATAACGTGGATTGCACCACGTGCTCATGCATCGTGCCCGTTGGCACCTACGTGGTCCAGCATAACTTGGCAAATATGGAAAACTATGACAAGATCATGCGGATCTTGTCATGAACCTTTCTTTTCGCTACGTCGCCGGATTTCCTTGATGATTGCACTGTTGTCGAGATCGCCATCTCCATTCGCGATGGCCTTGTCGAGCAATCGCGCGTGGAAATCGCTGAGTGGCAAGATTTTCCCGGCCCGTTCCGCGGCGCGGATCATCAGCCCGACATCCTTCCGGTGCTGGGCCAGCTTTCCTTCCGTGGTGAAATCGCCTTGCACCATCTTCGAACCCTTCAAATCAACAACGCGGGAATAGGCTGGCGTGAGCCTTAGCAGATCCAGAAATGCATTTCCGTCGATCCCAAGCGCCTCGGCGAACACGATGCCCTCGGCGAGCGCGGCACGGTTCAATCCAAGCACGAGATTGATCGCGAGCTTGGCACGCGCGCCATAGCCTGTACCACCGAGATAAATTGCTTTGTTTCCCAATGCCTGGAAGATATCCTCGCACGAATCAAATGCAGCTCTGGATCCTCCCACGAGATAGACTGCTTCGCCGCTCGATACCTGCTTGCTAGTGCCCGATATCGGTGCTTCGAGATATTCGATGCCTTCTTTGCCCAGATCCACCGAAATGCTTGCCGCTTCTTCAGGCGAGCCGGTGCTCGTGTCGATGATGATCTCAGGGCGCCGCGGTGCCGAGAGGATTCCATCTTTTCCAAAGAGGACTTCACGAATGATCGCGGAGGTCATTAGCGACAAAACAACTCGCGGTGCCCGAGCTGCCACGTCCGCTGGCGAGGTAGCTGCTTTCCCTCCGAGCCTTTCCAGGCTTGCGATCTTTTCAGGGACGATGTCATAACCGATGACCTCGAACCCGGATTTCACCAGCATCTCCGCGAGGCCCGTGCCAACGAGCCCGATCCCGATCAAACCTACTATGGGCATATATGATCACCTGAGGTCAAACAAGGAACCAATGTGTATCGCGTTCAACAAGGCATCAGCGGATTCGGGCCATGGATTGTCCTGGTTCACTACGGGGAATTTCACGAGCCGCAGTAGTATTTCCCTGATCTCGCCTGGTTCCATCGAGAAGAAGTTATCTGACGCGATGAAATCGAGATCCACGGGTTCAATGTAGACGAATAATGCAATGGCATTACTCGTGATGGCGATTTTATATCGAGGTTCTCCGGTCGGTGCCGGATCCATCTTTTCAGCATTCAATGTGAGCCGCGGGTCTTGTAAGGGAAAATCCTTTGGATCACCGAAGAGGCGGAAACCCCGGGAGATCGCACTTAAGTTGTCTCCTTTTTGTTCGAATGTGAAAAACACGACTGTTGCTTTCCTTGCTGCATCAACTTTATTCATTTTCGCCGTGTCGATGGTTTCAACTATGGCTGAACTGCAAGGTTGCACATGCACGAGCTTGGATCCCGACGTGTTGATGGTTGCTTGCAGCGGTTTGCCGGTTGTCCTCATAATCTTCCAGGAAAGCGTTCCTTCCACTGCGTGTTTTAAATCATTCGTTACCCAAAGCTCGAGGGTATTGCGATCTTCCCTGGCACTAGCAAAAACCGGGCTATAAAACCGCTTCGCGAAATAATGCAAAGCTTTCCACCGGCCGAAGTAATCGATGGATGACCAGCTGGCTACTGGCCAACAATCATTAAGTTGCCAATAGAGAGAGCCCATACAATGCTGCTCGTTGCGATTCCGCCGCCAGTGCTCGATGCCATATTCCATTGCTTCCGCTTGCGTGATTTGCGACAGGATCACCTGTTTACGGAAATCCGTTGGGATCGTGAACCGGCGCTTCATGTAGGACATGATCTTGCCGTTTCCGGAGTAGTTCTTCTGATGATTGGCCATGACCGGCGAATTGAAGCTGTATTGCTCAGGCGGGCTAAACGCGGCTATCGTGCGCATGACCGGGAACGATTCAAATCCGAATTCGGACATGAAACGGGAATCGAATTTACGGTATTCCGTGAACGGGGCACCCATGTGCCAAACCTTCCAGAAGTGGGAATCGCCCGTTTCCGGCCGGTTTGAAGCAATGGGGCCGCGGGGCTGGTTGCCGCCCCCATTCGAGGGAGAACTCGGCCAGTACGACCGGGTCGGGTCATGTTCCGAGATGAGGGCCGGCAATGTTTGCTCGAAGAGATCCAGATAGCCGCGCGTGAACCTGGACATAAGCCATAATCTTATCGTGATCACCAATAACAAAATGCCTATCCACGACTCCTCGATTTCATTGTTCCCGGCCCAGATTGTAAGACACGCGTGGTGCCTCAACCGCTTGATGTTCTGCACCGCCTCAAGCCGCACCGCATCATTGAAATCCTTCCAAAACGGGTAGACCGCGCATGCAAACGGGAAATCCTGCCATACCAGGATGCCGAGTTCGTCACAGGTGCTGTAAAACACGTCATCCTCGTAGATGCCTCCTCCCCAGACACGGATGAAGTTCATGTTTGCTTCCTTAGCCGCCAGCAGGAGCATCTTGTAGAGTCCTAGCCTCTTCCCCCGGGGAATGAAGCTATCCACAGGCACCCAGTTAGCCCCCTTGGCGAAGACCGGAATACCGTTGAGCATGAAATAGAAGGTTTCCCCCCATTTGTCATGACGCCGGATAAGCTGGATATCCCTGATACCGATTTGTATCGTTTTTTCATCGACGACCTCGTTTCCTTGAAGTATCGTGACCGAGAGCACGTGAAGTGCCGGCGTGCCGAGATCATGCGTCCACCACAAGGCAGGGCGGGGCACGGTGATGTCCAGCCGTTCCTCCACGGCGTTGATCACAGTGGATTCCTCGAATGTCCGTCCATCCGGTGCACGCAAGATAGCTCTAGCCTTGAGACCAGATGTCTTGAAATCGATTCCCGCCATAGCAAGTTGCAACCGAACGTTCAACGTGGCGGATTCGACCTGGATTGAAGGCAGATCCGTGGGATCCGTTATGGATGCCGGCGCCTTGTTATACACGAGCGTTTGCACCGGGAAGATCGATTCGATGACGACGCTGTCGTGCGCGACCAGCTCAACTGGCTGCCATATGCCCATATCGGGCAACTTCGGTCCCCAGTCCCAGCCGAACGAAAATTGCGCCTTCCGGAGGTACGGGACGCCGGGCAACGCCATCAACGTCCGCAAGTTGAACTTGTGAATAGATTTTTCTTGGCGAGCTGCGCGGGTCGGGCTCATCAGCTTAATCGAGATCGTGTTCGGGCCTGCCTTTAGCTGTTTCTTGACGGTGAATTCGTACCGCATGAACATGTTCGCGGTCGAACCCACGAGCTCGCCATTCACCCGGATTTCTGCAAAGGTGTCGAGCCCGTTGCAGCGGAGCAAAACCACGTCCCGATCCAGGAACCCGGGCTCGATGGTAAACGTGCGAGCAAAGGTCCAATTCGACTCGTAAATCCACGCCATCTGATGCTCATTCTCGCCGTAGAATGGGTCCTCGATCGTGCCCTCTTCGAGGAGCGCCTCGTAGACCGATCCTGGCACTGTGGCGGGAACCGATATCGCCTCGTCCTCGTGCGTGAGCGTCCACGCGCCATCAAGATCGATTTTTTCTGGTTTTTTCACGGAAATTCACGCCTTGATACTACATTCGCATTGATAAACATGACGGTGGCTGATGACCCCGTTAAAGGATGCCCCAGGCCTGGAAAAGCACAGGACTGGAAGCTCAACGGTACCCAATATTAGGGCAACTGGTAAAAAACATGTATCAGCACTTTGAAATAATTATCTTCCATTCCGTTCAGAACGTTCCCAAGACCGCCCGGGGATGGTGGGAGCGAGCGTCCAATTCTTCATACCTTTAAATAGTTTCACTCGACTTTTATTATGTCTTGTTGTACATACAGTCGTAACTACTCGTTAAAGAGTTTCCACGGGCGTGAAATCCATGTCATTCGAAGAGATGATGGCAAAAGGACGGAATTCATTGATGCAACGGCAATATAACGATGCATTGTCGTCGTTTAAGGCTGCAGCATCGATCGACCCATCGAATGTGCACGCCGTGTTGAGTTATCTCCAGGCAAGCTTGTCCATGGGAAACGTGTCTACCATCCTCTCCGATGGATTGCGAGCATTATCTCTTGCCCCTGATATTAACTATCAGTTGAAGGCAAAATACTACATCATGATCGGATATTTTCTCGCCTCAAACGAGGCTTCTGCCTTCACTTGCTTGAAGGAAATCGTTGAGGAGATCGAACGATTCCGCCAAAATCCAAGGTCCTTTTTTTTTGATTTCAACTATATGCTCTCCCCTCCCGCAAATGTTCTCAACGCGCCGCAGCGGGCTATCGTCACTTCGTTGTTATTTTTCCTGAACGGATACGGGTCGTCGAGCATATTGCGATATATCTCAGAAACCAAGGGATACTGGCCAGGTGCGTGGTCAAGAAAGCATTTCAATCCAGTCCTGGTTCAACCAGGCTCGCAAAGTCCCATTCCCCTTGATAAACTGGATTCCTTCATTATGTTTACCGATTCTAACGAAGTGCACGAGTGTTCCATTTCGGGCGTCTATCTCCGCTCCCCTCCGGCGAGACGGCGCTATCGCCACGGGACGCCCCAGCTCTACCCGTCTGATGAAAAGGGGCAGAAGAAGATCGAGATTGAGGGGGTCACCCTTCATAGTTGGTTTTCGCAGTCCATCCATCCGTCGATTATGACCCCCGTGAACCGGTTCAGGAAAATGACCTTACTCGTGAGGGAGCGTGGAAAGATTGTCCAAGGCGATAAAAACAAGGTTGCTCTGGAATGGCTCATGCCTCCCCCAGGAAAGACGGCCGTCATCAAGGATTCAAAGGTCATCGTACCTGCTTGCAAGCATTGCGACGGGCCTCTCCTCTCTCGTTCAGATCTCGTCAATGATGACGAGTGGTCATTAAGCACATGTCCGTATTGCTCGGCAAGCTTGGAAGTGAAATGGCGAAACGGGAAGGCCATCCTCGTAGAATTTGATACAAATCCCGCGAATTGGACGATGTTTCAATCATCTTCGCAACAACAATTCTTCCGGAACAAGACTTATACTATGCCGGTTATATACAAGGGTACCATTCGTCCACTCGAGTACACGGACAAAGTAATGAACGAATTCATCGCGGCCTTCATGGAAGCTTTGCCCGGGAACGCGCTTGGGCCCGTAACTATCGTATTGCAGCATTCTCGTCAAAATGGCTACGCATTCGTGAAAGCCGTGCTACCGGACACCACGAGTGTGCCCGTTATAACGGCTCAAGAATTCACCGCCGCGTCTCCCGACCAAGTTCTTACCAAGATCGAGCACGACGCGGAAAAAAAGGCGAAGCTGATCGAACGGGCTCAGAAACAAGCAACCCAAGCGCAGAAACGAAAGGAACGCGAGGAAAAACGGGAGCGGCAAAGGCGAATGCAAGAGATTCGGGCTGCTCCGGATGTCAACATCGACACGTTGATTCGGCTCGGGGTCCCGTTCGATACGGGGAAGCCACTTTCCAACACCTACTTGCACATCGAAGGATCGGATAGGGACATGAACTGGGCCGCCTTCAAATCAACGATCCGGCGCGGGAACGGTGATCTCATTCCGGCAGTCCCCGTAGACCCGGGACGGCGCAAGAACCTGGCTATGAACCTCGATACAGCGGTTATCGAATCAGATGGCCTGTCAGTCCTCATGGCGCTCATTCAAAAGAGCGCGAAGGAATACTTCTCCAGTGTGAAGTTTTTCACGATCGAATCCACTGTCCAGTACCAGGACGGGCTCGTTCACCAGTACCTCAAGCCCGTTCTCAACGAACCAGGCCAGCCAACGAAGGTTCCTAAGGGCGGCCGCTTGGTCCAAGCCTGTGCTTCTTGCGACGCCATGTTACTCCGGTTTAGTTTCAACTGGGTTTTCCAGAACGATGATTTCAAGTTGCATGATTGTCCATACTGCAAAGCTCCCTTGAAAATCATCGAGCGAAAGCCGAAGCTCGTTCCCGTGTTTTTGGATCCGGATGCGACGGGATGCATCGTGACTGGAACGAACAACCAGATCGGTGTCATCTACAACAACGTCGTTGTAAAGCTGACCGTGAAGGTGAAGGCGATGCTTCACTTCTTGCAAAACTATGCTCGCCTCTTCCCGAACAACGTAATCGGACCGCTCGACGTGCGTTTCCAGATCAAGCCGCGCTCGAAAGCGCTGTCCATCCAGGATGTGAAATTCAGCAAGTTCGAGCGGGGAATCGAATGGCGGCCCGTCGTGCTCTACCCCGAGGACTTGATCGCGTTTTGACGAAGGAATTAATCGCGAATAAATGTTACATTCATCCGCAAAAAGT
>Ga0315277_10013158_pt1 | contig 10322 bp, 5 predicted proteins | sample YL17G05_15_MG_FD_203695 | JGI IMG/M metagenome (GOLD analysis project Ga0315277, IMG submission 203695) | Sediment microbial communities from Yellowstone Lake, YNP, Wyoming, USA - YL17G05_15 | ecosystem: Environmental > Aquatic > Freshwater > Lake > Sediment | place: USA: Wyoming | collected...
CGTGTCCAGCTCCTTGGCCAGCAAGGGGATCGTGCCCCCACCGGGCACTGGGACGTTATTGCCGAGACCGTACGACTTCACCCCCGCCGACGCGTCCAGGCCATTGGTAAACTGACCGGCGTGGAAGTAATACCGACCCCAGCCACCCCGCAGGACAGTCTTGCCGGTCCCAAAGAGGTCGTAGGCGGCGCCAACGCGCGGTTGGTAGAACGCACCCCGCGTGGGGAACCCAGCCAGCGGAACGCTGGAGTCCATCGCGTGCCATTTGAATCCGCAATAGGTTGCCGCACAGCTCGGGTCGAAGGCCCCCTCATCGAAGATCGAATAGCCGAATCCCTCGCGGTCAATCCAGGGCTGGAAATGAGTGAGGCGGATACCCAGATTGATCGTCAGCCTCTTGCTCACCTTCCAGTCATCCTGCACGAAGCCCTCGTACGTGTTGTAGGAAATGTTGTTGATGCGGTTGAAGGAGACTTCATCGTAGTGACTCAGGATGCCCAAGACCCCGTCGGCGTAACTATCTCCGAGGGTATTGGTGTTGCCAGAAGAGACGTACTGTAACGTTCCGTTGGTTTGATTGCTGGCGGGCTGGGCATTCCGGATCCACTCCCAGAAGAAACCTGCTTTCAGGGTGTGGGTGCCCATCACCTTGGCGAAGGTGTCACTGAAGCTGGGCATGTACTTGTTGGCATAGAGACCCGCCGAAGGGCCGCCCGCTTCGAAACCGCTTGGATTGAACACGAGTGCCGCTTCGCCCCCGAAACTTCCAAAGGACGGGATCTGGGCGAGGCCGTTCTTGAACAGGCCCTTATAGTTGTAGCCTACCTTCGCACGGTCCACCTTCGCAGGATCCTCGAAGACATTGGGGAAGCCAATAAAGGTGTAGCCGAAGACGAATTCGTTGGTCATCGTAGGGCTGAACACATGAGTCAACGAGACCGAAATGGAGTCGGAGCGGTTCTTGCCCAGGATGGGCGTTGGATAGGGAACCTGACTGCCGTTCCGCCACCAAAGGCCTATTGGGAACTGCTGCACCTCGCGTTGCAGGTTGTAACGGACGAACAGCTTCGTATTGTCGCTGATGTTATAGTCCACCCGCGTCGCCCACTGGTGGTTGTTCTGGTTGAACACGATGGCTTGCACGTAGTTGTACCCGCCGGTCTGGTTGGGATCGGCGTTGGCGGCGGGATAGAGCTTCATCAGCGCGATCATGTTGGGATCGAGATCCGATTCCGGGATGATCCCGCCTGGATACTTGGCCAGAGCATCCGCGTTAAGACAGGGAGTATAGTCCTCCGGGGCTGCGTTGGGGTCGCAGGCGCTGGCCACCGGCGAACCTGAAGCCGACACAAACCGATTGTTTGCGTCGCCGATTTTCTGCAGCTCGGACGTCGAGAAATTGCCTGTGAGCATGCCCGAGGTGGGGACCGTCGCGCGCAGCAAGCCGGTGTCCAGCACCTGATGGAAGTACTCGTAGCCCGTAAAGAAGAACAGCTTGTCGCGTCCTTTGGTGAGCGGACCGCCGATGGTGCCGCCGGGGTAGTAATACTTGTTCGCCGGTTTCGGTGCGTCGTTCCTATTGTTCAGCCAGTCGTTGGCATTTATCCGGTAGTCGCGCAGACTGAAGAACCCGGAGCCGTGGAACTGGCTGCCCCCCGCCTTGGTCACCGAGCTGATGACGATCGGGCCCTTCTGGTTTTCGGCGCTGAAATTCGAGGTGAGGACCTTGAATTCCGAGATCATGTCCGCGTTCGGATTGACGGGCGTGTCGCAGTTGCAGCCCGGGTCAGAAACGTGTGCCCCGTCCGCCGTGATGTCCAGTGAGTTGCCAGGCAGCCCGTTATAGCTGTACGCATTGTTGAGCGGGCTCTGGCTGCCAGCGTCGCCGTTGGCATTGATGCCGATCACTTCACCGGTGTAGTTCGCCCTGTTCGACGTGGCGTTCGCGATGGCGAAGCCCGGCATAATCTTGATGAACTCGGCCGCGTTGCTGCCCACCTGAACGAAGTTTGTGAGCTCTCTGGCGGTGAGCGTTTGCGACTTCTCGCCGGAGTCTACCGGCACGATTGACGTGGCCACACCCGTGACCTCAATGGTTTGTGCTGTAGTGCCAACCTTGAGCTCGACGTTCACATTGCGCTTGTCGCCGCCCAAGATGGACATCCCCGGCGCTTGATACGTGGAGAAGCCCTGCGCCTCGACCACCAGCTTGTACGTAAAGTTGCCGACGGCGACGGAAGCGAAGCTGTAATAGCCTTCTGCGCCCGTGGCCGTCTCACGTGCGGAGCCCGATTGCTCGTTAATCAGTTTAACCGTCGCACCCGGCACCACCGCGCCGGAAGGATCACTCACAATACCCGTCAGAGTGGCAAACAGCGACTGGGCCCGCAACTGCGTGGCTGGCAGTGTCAGGAGTGCGAGTCCAATGAGTAACTTCATACAGTTTTTCATGGCTGGTTTTGTTGCCCCCTTTTCCTCTTGGAGGAATCTTCTCTAAACCACGACCGTACCCTGCCCTGGCTCTGATGGATTCCAGGGTACTCTAAACGCAGGCTTCGTTCAGAGGCCCAACCCAACTGCCCCCTCACTGAATGTGCAGGGAAACAGGCAGCAACACTACTACCCGACATTACTATTTCCTGCTATTCGACCCAGGGGATTAGCACTACCCGACGCGTGGCCAGAATCGGTGATTGTTGATCCAGAAAGCAAGTTTAAAGCCGTTATGTAACCGTTACCTTAGAACTAATCACCCTGTTTTGTTCGATTTACACGGCATCGCCTTAACACTGCCGCGACACGTTACAAACCACTGGGTTGCCCAGGAGTGAAGTTGGTGGTATATTGGCCCCAATCTGGGTAGGAAATATGCCACGCTCCGTCAGTCGCCAGGAAGAGAAAGCCGAACTGGTGGCAGTCCTCGCTTCGGAGGCTTTCGCCAAGTCGCAAAATCTAGCGAGACTCCTCAGTTACCTGTGTGGCAAGTACTTTGATGGCCGTGCGTGCGACCTGAAGGAGTACAACATCGGAGTTGAGGCGCTGGGGCGCCCCACCGATTTCGACCCCACTACCAACTCCGTCGTTCGCGTCGAGCTACACCGGCTTCGCGAAAAGGTGAAGAGACACTACGAGACCGAAGGCCTTCATGACGCGGTGGTCATCGTCCTTGAGCCGGGCAAGTATGCCCCACGCTTCCTAGCTCGCCCGGAAGTTCCGACGCACCTCGCGCCCCAAGGGACCACCCCTTCCAGCGGGGGTGCGGAGAAGTTGGGGGCGGATGTCGAGCAAACCGGCCCGGGGCGCGTCCCCAAGCCCTCCTGGCAACTGACAGAGCGAATCCCCACCTCGCTGCCCACTTGGCGCGGTCGAAGACTGGCTCGCTTCCTCGTGCCCGTGTTGGCGTTCATCCTCGTCGCCGCCGGCGCGGTCGTGGTCGCATGGAAGTGGAGACTTGTGAGGTCCCAAACTGCGAACCCCGCCGCCCTCAGCCTCGAAAGCAAGAAAGTGGCGGTTAGCGCCGAGCCCGGACAGGAGCTCCGGATTCTTGCCGGCTATTCGAAGGACCAGTACATCGACCATGCGGGAGAGGTCTGGGGCCCAGACCGCTATTACTCGGGTGGCGGGACGCTGAGCCCGGCGCCCCAGTTTATCGATCGCACATCGGATCCCACACTGTATCAAAACTGCCGTTACGGCGACTTCAGCTACGACATCCCTTTGAAGCCGGGAGTGTATGAGCTCCGGCTCTATTTTGCGGAGACCATTTACGGCCCAAGGAGTCTGGCCGGAGGGGGTGAGAGCAGCCGCATTTTCAACGTGGAGTTGAACGGCAGGCCGATCCTCAGCGAATTCGACCCCTTGGCCGATGCGGGTGCCAACAACACCGCCGATGAGCGCGTTTTCACCGACGTGACCCCGGCTCCCGACGGGCACCTGCACTTGCGATTCTCCAGGTTCCAGGGCACCGGTTCCCCGCAAGATCAACCCATTCTGAACGCGCTCGAGATCGTCCCAGGGATACCGGGGAAAATGCGCCCGGTTCGCATCGTGGCCCAGAGCAACTCGTACACGGACCACAGCGGCCGGAATTGGAGTCCCGATCTCTACGCCAGCCAGGGCCGATTGGTCCTCCACAACCGACCTGTAGCACAGACCACGGACTCCGGCCTTTATTACGGGGAGCGTTTTGGACATTTCAGTTACGCCATCCCGGTGGCCACCGGACGATACACTCTGACTCTACACTTTGCTGAAACCTACTTCGGGCCGCAAAATCCCGGCAATGGAGGCGCCGGGAGCCGCCTGTTCGACGTCTATTGCAATGGCCTCCGGATACTGCATAACTTCGACATCTTCAAAGAGGCTGGCGGCGCCAATCGCGCGCTGGTCAAGACCTTCCACGACCTCCAACCGAGTCCTCAGGGCAAGCTCCTTCTGACTTTCGTGCCGGTAAAGAACTACGCCTTTGTGAATGCCATCGAAGTGAGTAGCGAGGAATAGCATCTCTGCCGCCAATTCTGTGGGTCCGCTTCGTTCACACGTATCGAACTCTCTGTATCACCCCCCAGCCAGAAATCAGGTTGGTTCTCGCTCAAATTAGGGACTTCATTCTCGAAGGCCCTCCGACGACAGGCTAGAGGGTCCCCAGGCGTTTCAGCAAATCGGCAGAGCCGTGCTGCCGTCGGCTGCCGGTCTTATAGAACTTCGCGCGACGAATTACCTCTTCCATTACTTCTCCGAGGTCCGAACCTGCTAGGTCGTGGAGGTCGGTAGTGACTCATTTTGATTCTGTAGCGTCGGGCTTTAGCCCGGCACAGCCCTAGAATGCCGACCTGAAGGTCGGCGCTACGGCAAACTGAGTTACTACCGGCATCGCCGCCAAAGCAAGTCTCTGAAACCTGCAGGATTGGCCTCCGATAGGGCAGATCGCTCCTGCCCTGTCGCCTCGCGCTTTTAGAAATTGCTCTCCGACGCACGGCGCCGCTCACTTGGCCGTGTAACGCCCTAACCGTAGAAGTGGCGCCCCAGACTCGTTAGCAATTGCTAAGCCGCCCCTCGGACCGTTTATGGACGGACGGTCGCCAACTCGGAAACTGGGCCTTTGAATTGTGTTCTCCCAACATTACTGCAAAATTGATGACGGAAATGGATGCGTAGGACCGCGAATCCTTACCGTGTCGTTGCGAGGAAGCTGGCGGCAGGACGGTGACTGAACGAAGCCGAAAACTCACTTTCCCAGTGGATCAATAATCCTGGGGCCGCTCAACAGCTTGAGGCTTTGAAATTTGATTTGACCTAACAAGGGGCTACAGGTCGCTTGCAGCGGCAGCCTACAACCTAGCTCCGATTGGCAGCTTGTGGATCTTAGGCCCCTAGCCACAAGATATTGTGCTTTTTCGACACCCCCTTTTCCAATTTCGCGGCCGTGTGTGAGGTATTGCGCATCGGTCTCGCACGGCAGGCTGTAGAGATTTGATCCCCCTATCCCCCTCCCGCGCCCAAGCCTTATGACCTGCCGCCCCGGCCATCCGCAGGGATTCTGCGAAAGGGGACTGGTCAAGACACCCACCCTCCAACCCCGCGACCCCGCGTCCGAAGTCCGCTTCTTGGACTTCGGCGCATGTTCTTTATGCTCTCTCTCTGTCTCTGTCTCTGGTATAGCACTTTGCTAGCAATTTGCTAGCAATCTGCTTGCGCCCTGCTGGCGACTTGCTTGCAATGGCATTCAAGGGCTTCCATATCAATGCGGGGCCGTCAGGCGCTGTCGCCTCGCAAGATCCAGATTTGCCGGCCAGAGGAAGTCAGGCCCCGCATCTCCCAACCGGGTTCGCTGAACTTCTCGACGCTCGGATCGATGTAACGAACTCGACCCTTCCGGCCCTTGTGCGGGTGTCCCTGTCCCGCTACCCGCTCGGATAAACGTGCTCCCCCTCGCTTCCCGTCCAGCGATTCATCTGCGTTTCCCCTGAGCCGTTCCAGATCATCGTCAAACAGCCCAGGTTGTCGCGGTGCCAGGGCGTCATATTCTTCGAGAAAGAAATCCCTCTTGGTCTTGCCCGCGTCCTTCCCGCGCCTCGTGTGGCAATCCAAGGCATAATCCGGTTTCTCGACAGCCTCGGGCGATCGCCGCGTCTCTTCCAGTTCGCGTGTCAGGGTTTCCGCGTCCACACCGTCAGCGTCGTACACCAGGTTCGTTAGGTGATCCGCGTCGCGCGATTTCTTGGCTGCCGCGAGCAGGATCACGGCCTTGGCAATGAAGATTCGGCCCCTGGTCTTACGATCCTTGGAAGGTCTCGCGTTGACCTCGCGGAAGGCCGCGCGAAGACCCGCGACTTCCTGGGTGAGAATCCCCCAGCAATCTTCGGCGGAGATCGTCAGGAGCCGCCGCCAAATGTATTCGTGGTAGCCGGACTCGAAGAGTTCAATCGCCCAATATCCGGCAAGTCGGGCGTCACCGCGCCGGATGGCCTTCTGCATGGCCGAGGTCACGTCGCCGAGGTCATGGCCGCCCACCGTTCGATATCGCATCGCCTCCCTCATCCCGGCAGTTCCCGATCCGTGCGCAGTTGCACGGGAACGTGTTCCCGAATTGTTCCCTCCGACCGGCCGGTGCATCTCGAAATATATGCGCTCCGGCATGAGTTCAAAAATGGGAACAGATCGGGAACAGACTTGCCGACTACCATGCAAAATCGTGCTTTGAGACGCAGAAAAGGCCCTGTAGAATCAGTGGGCCGTTATGTCTTACGTTTCTGTCACGCATGAGGTCGCGGGTTCGAGTCCCGTCGTCCCCGCCAGCTCCTCCCATATCTCGAACCCCATCCTTCCTTAACGCATTCGTCGAATGTGGCGAAAACTGGCGGGACCCCCCATTTCTGCGGAGAACCCGGCCCTGATTTTTCCCCAAAAGACCGTGCCACCGCTCGCTCTTGGCCGGTTTTTGCCCCTTCCGGATTCCGGGGGAAAAATCGAGGTTGGTCCAGCAGTTCCTTGAAATGCTTACCCTCAGGCACAATCGCCAGACTCTTAATAGCTACGGTTTGAGATTAGCGTGATGGCGAACCTCTACGCCCTGGACAAGGAAGAGGACGTCTTCGGCGATGTTGGTGGCATGATCGGCCACGCGCTCGAGGTTGCGGGCAACGAACATGAGATTCACGCCGGGCCGGACTTGATCGGAACTCTCTTGCATGAAGTCGATAAGCTCCTCGTAGATGCCGTCGCGAAGGTCATCGACGGCGTCGTCGGAGAGCAGCACCGCGCGGGCCAACTCCACGTCGCTTCGAACGAACGCATCCAGACTCTTGTGGACCATCGACTCGGTGAGTTTGGCCATCTGCGGAATATCGATGGCCGGTCGAATCACGGGTTCCTGCATCAGGGAGAGTGCGCGCTCGACGATGTTAACCGCCAGGTCTCCCATGCGCTCCAAGTCGTTGTTGATCTTGATGGCGACGGTAAGGAAGCGCAGATCGGTGGCCATGGGCTGCTGCAGGGCCAGGAGACGCGTAGCCAGATCGTCAATCTCGATTTCCATCTGGTTGATACGCGCCTCGTTCTTGAGTACCTGCTGTGCCTGGTCGGCATCCTTCTCCACCACGGCCACAATGCTTCGGTAGATGGCCGATTCCACCAAGCCGCCCATTTCGAGCAGGCGCTGCTTTAGATCTCCGAGTTCTTCCAGGAAGTGTTTCATGTGGCTCCACTCCGAACCTGCTTCTAGCAGCCCGGAACGGCGGTTCCGGGCCTGGGACTCATCCAAAGCGGCCGGTGATATAGTCCTCGGTTTCCTTTCTCGAGGGTGTCTTAAAAATGATCGCGGTCTCGTTGAACTCGATGAGCCTACCCATCAGGAAGAATCCTGTAAAGTCCGCCACTCTGGCCGCCTGCTGCATGTTATGAGTCACAATGACGATGGTGCAATGTTTCTTAAGACTGAACAGCAGTTCCTCAATCTTGGCGGTGGCGATGGGGTCCAGGGCCGAGCAGGGTTCATCGAGGAGAAGCACCTCGGGGTCCACCGCCAGCGCGCGCGCGATGCAGAGCCGCTGCTGCTGGCCTCCGGAGATCGCATAAGCTGACTTGTGAAGTTTATCCTTGACCTCGTCCCAGAGGGCGGCTCGAATCAAGCTTCTCTCCACCGCTTCCTGTAGCGTCCCTTTGCCCCCCCAGCCGTTTACCCTCAGGCCGTAAGCGACATTGTCGAAAATGGATTTCGGAAAAGGATTGGACTTCTGAAAGACCATGCCCACGCGCCGGCGCAGCCGCGAAACGTCCATGTTCAACGCGTTTTCATTGTCGAGCAGAATCTGGCCGTCAGCGCGGGCGTGGCGCACCATCTCGTACATGCGGTTCAGGCTGCGGAGGAAAGTTGATTTTCCGCAACCGGACGGGCCAATCAATGCCGTGATGCGGTTCGCCGCAATGTCCAGACTGACGCCATGGAGGGCCTGGACGTTGCCGTAATAGAAATCCAGGTTGACTACCCGGAGCTTGACAGCAGCCTCCGCTGGGGGTATCACCCGCGATTTCTCCGGTTGGTCTTTGCCGGCCGCCGGAGTGACGAGAAGAGGATCCATGGTCACGCCCATATGTTACCCTGTCGCAGAGGAGAGTTTTCGAGCGAGCACCACCCGCGCCGTGATGTTCGTAAGTAACACCAACGCTAACAAAACAAGCCCCGCCGCCCAAGCCTGCCGGTGCCAATCCTCATAGGGAGCGACAGCATAGGTATAGATCATGACGGGGAGTGAGGCCGTAGGCTGATTCCAGCCGGGACTCCAAAAGCGGTTGTTGAAAGCCGTGAAGAGCAACGGCGCCGTCTCGCCCGCTACCCGGGCGAGGTCCAGTATGATCCCGGTTAAGATTCCCCGTAACGCCGCCGGAATCACCACCGTGACGATGGCTTTCCATTTGCTCGCGCCGAGGGCGAGGGCCCCTTCTCGCAGGGAGACCGGAACCGTGCGCAGGAATTCTTCGGTACTGCGAACGGCGATAGGGATCATCATCACGCCGAGCGCCAGCCCACCTGCCAGGGTCGAAAAGTGCTTCATGGGGAGGACAATCATCGTATAAGCAAAGATCCCCATAACGATGGAGGGGACACCATTCAGCAGGTCGGTGGTGTAGCGGACCAGGAACGAAAAGGTCTTTCCACCGAACTCCGCCAGATAAACGCCGCCCATAAAGCCCAGCGGGACTCCGGTCAATGCCGCGAAGAGCAGCAGCTTGGCGCTTCCCACGATGGCGTTCGCCATTCCTCCGCCCGTCTCGCCGACGGGTCTCGGAAGTTTGGTGAAGAAATCCCAATTGATGGCCCTCCCACCGTTCCAGAGTAGATAGCCGAGAATGAAGAAGAGGACGGACACCGTCAGCAAAGTGCAAACGCCGGTCAGGCTGAGCATGACGGCGTTGAGCCCCTTTCTCCAGAGCAGACGATAGTTCATGCGTGGGCCGTCCCCTTCCGTTGTGTCGCCAGGATGAGTAAGCGCGCCAAACCATTCAAGATGATCGTCAGGATGAAGAGCACCAGGCCGAGTTCAATGAGGGCGTGAATGTAGAGGTCGCTGGTCGCTTCGGTAAACTCGTTGGCGATGACGGCGGCGATGGTATAGCCCGGTGCGAACAACGACGAGGTAATCTTGGGATCATTGCCAATCACCATGGTGACCGCCATCGTTTCACCGAGCGCCCGGGCCATGGCCAGGAAAACCGAACCCAGAATGCCAGCGCGCGCGTAAGGCACGACGACCTTCCAAGTCGACTCCCAGCGCGTAGCACCCAGCGCCAGCGCCGCCTCCCGCTGCTCCACCGGGACGGCCATCAAAACTTCGCGCGAAATCGAGACGATAAACGGGACAATCATGACGGCCAGGATGAGTCCGGCCGCCAAAAGCCCCACGCCATAGTTGGGTCCCTGGAAGAAAGGAAGAAAACCCAGAGTCTTTTTCAGGAAAGGCTGGACCACCGTCCGGAGCAGAGGGACCAGCGTGAAAATGGCCAGAAGGCCATAGATAACACTTGGCACCGCAGCCAACAACTCGATGATGAAGGCCAGCGCATCGGAAATTCGCGGCGGAGCCAATTCCGCCAGGAAGATGGCCGCGCCCACACCCAAAGGGACAGCCATCAGAAGCCCCACCGCCGAAGTCACGATTGTCCCGAAGATGAACGGCAAAGCCCCAAACTGTTCAAAGACCGGATCCCAGGTGCGCGTGAAGAGGAACTGCCAGCCGAACTTTGAGCGCGCCAAAGCGGAGTTCCGGTAGAGCTCGAAAACCAGCAAGATCGTAATCAGGAGAATGGTGGACGCAAAGAGCAAC
>Ga0315277_10013160_pt1 | contig 10321 bp, 4 predicted proteins | sample YL17G05_15_MG_FD_203695 | JGI IMG/M metagenome (GOLD analysis project Ga0315277, IMG submission 203695) | Sediment microbial communities from Yellowstone Lake, YNP, Wyoming, USA - YL17G05_15 | ecosystem: Environmental > Aquatic > Freshwater > Lake > Sediment | place: USA: Wyoming | collected...
GGTGACGATCTCGCAGAGGGCGCTGGCGGCGTTGATGTCGGCGAAGGAGACGGGGACGCCGAGCGAGGGCGTCGTCGTGCCCCATCGGCCGGGACCGATGAGCATGAGGTTCTGGGGCTTCGGCTGGGCTTGGAGGTGGACGAGGCGTCCGACGAGCCTGGCGACGGTGTAACGGTCGCTGATGGACAGTTTGCCGTAGACGCCGGGCACGACGTAGATGAGGCGATCGACGGTGGTAATGCGGCTCTGGCCGATGACAGCGCCGCGGGCCTCCAGGACGACGTTCTCTCGCCGGAGGTCGGCGGGGGGTTCGCGGATGGCGATGCCTTCGCGGATCTGAAGGGGCCGGCACTGAAGCAGGTTGATCTTGTATCCGGCGGCGTCCGGAAAGTTGGCTGTGAACTCGATGTCCACGGGATAATCGTAGGCCTTGTGAAGCGTCGCGAGCATGTCGCGCATGTCCTTGACGAAGGCGGTCTCGGCAAAGAGCCTCTCGAACGTCAGGACCCAGGGGAAGGCGTCGGGGACGCCGCTGCGTTGGGCGCGGCGCTCGAGTTCCTCGTCGCGCGAGGCGAAGAGTTCCAGGCGGAGGCCGGGGCTGGCGCGGGCGACGTCGGCGACGTTGCGGGAGACGAGTTGGTTGGCTTCGAGGTCCAGGACGTCCACGCGGCGCTGGGCGTACCGCCGGACCTGGTCGAAGTTGGCCTCGGGACGTCGCTCTGGGGCGTTGAGGGCGACGATGCGCGTGTAATCGTCGTCGGAGCGGTCCACGGCCCGCGTGCCGAGGCCGAGCACGAGCCGCAGCATCCCCGCCTCGGGGTCGATGTACTCGCTCCAGACGTAGGGGTTGAAGGAGAAGCCGACGCCCGCGATGGGGGGATAGAAGAGGCTGCCGTAGAGCGAGCCGGAGACGCGCTGGACGAGGAGTGCCATCTGCTCGTCGCGGTCGAGCATGCCCCGGCGGGCGCGGTAGCGGAGCGCCCGCTCGCTCTTGGCGCGGGCATAGATGGTGCGGTCGGCGGAGAGGAAATCTTCGAGGCGTTTGTCGCGGGAGCCCTGGTTGGCGCAGAAGACGCTCTCGTATTTTCCGGCGAACGAGTTGCCGAAGTTGTCCTCCAGGAGGCTCGAGGAGCGGACGATGATGGGCGACTGTCCGAAGTAGTCGAGCATGTGCTCGAACTCGCGGACGGTGTCCTCGGGGAAGTTGCCCGTGAGCATGCGGTGGCGGGCGCGTTCGGAGCCTTCGAGGAAGGTGGCGGGGTCCTGCTGCTTTTCACGGACCCACCAGACGCCGTTCTGCACGAGGAAGGTGTAGAAGACGTCGGCGCCGATGTAGAAGGAGTCGTGGGGTTCGAGGCGTTCGGTCCATCGGTGGTCGGCGGCTTTGAGGATGGCGCGGGCGAGGAGCATGCCGACCGATTTTCCACCGACCAGTCCGGTGCCGATCATTCGGCATCGCACTTCGAGGACGTCGGCGAGCGTGAAGTGCTTTTCGAGAAGCGTGAGGACCCGCTCGTCGCGTGAGACGGCCATGCGGAGGAGCCGGCGGAGGTGGTCGCGGAGTTTTTCGGGCGATCCTTCGCCGCGTTGGAGGGCGGCGAGGGCCTCCTCGGCCTGGAGGAAAGCGCGGTTCCAGACGCCGAGTTGCCAGCGGGCGGCGTCGGGGCCGATGCGCAGGGCGCTCGTGAGCACTTCGCTGGTGGCGGCACTCTGGGTGACGGGGGGAAAAGAGTCGCCGTCCCAGACGTGGAGCATGTACATCGTGGGCGAGTAGCGCTGCTGGACCTTCAGGGGATGGACGTAGAGCCGGTCCCGGTAGCGATAGGCGTTCAGGAGGATCTGAGTGGTTTCGGCGATGGCGCCGGTGGCATGGGTGGAGTGGTAATTTTGGAGGACGGCGAAGTAGGCGATGGCCTCGACGTCGAAGAGGTACGGGCACGTGAGGCGGAAAAAGTTTCCGAGCATCTGGTCGCTGTTCCAATCGACGGCGAGGTCGGAAAGGCAATCGAAGACGTAATAGCCTCCGCGGCCGTTCGCCTGGATGGCCTTGTGGATCTCCGTGATGAAGGCCTCGAATCCTTCTTCGGGATGGAGCGAGTGGACGGCGGCGCCGACGCCGTCGGGAACGACGGGCTCGTGTTTGGCGAAGCGGAAGTAAATGAGCCGCTGGCCGTGCTCGCGGGCCCACCGGCAGTAGGGCTCGATGAAAGGCCGGTAGTCGCCGACGTTGCCGACTTGCCAGACGATGTTGTCGCCGGGGATGAGTCCCTTGAGCATCCGGTCGAGGCCCGGGAGGCCGGTGCTCAGTTGTGCGCTGACCTGACCCATGGACGTCCCGCCCCTTTCCGCCGACCTCCTCCGTCCCGTGGCGGGGCCGGCGGCGTTCAGCCGACTTATCATACCGCGCGCGGCGCGATTTGGGTAGGCACGAAATGGCTTTGCATCCGTCGAGGCGGCGCTTGATAATGTCGTTTCCGGAAACGGATGAGCGTTCTTAACCGTGTGGCACGGCGGGTCTTGCCCCGCCGTGCGCCATGCACGGCCGGACGAGACCGGCCGTGCCACACGCTACCGCAGGGGAAAGGGGCGGCAGATTGGCCGAGCACGCAATAAATCCGGGCGTCGGCGACCAGCCGGAGGTCAGGCGGGAGGTCCGCGAACTCTCGCTCCTGTTTGAGGTCAGCCAGACCCTGGAGCGGAGCCTGGACCTCGGCGAGGTGCTGGGCCTCGTGCTCGAGGCCATGGCCGAGCACATGGGCATGCTGCGCGGGACGATCACGCTCCTGAACCGCGAGACGGGGGAAATATCGATCGAGGCGGCCTACGGTTTGTCGGCGAGCCAGAAACAGCGTGGCCGCTACAAACTCGGCGAGGGCGTGACGGGGAAAGTCGTTGCCTCGGGCCAGCCGGTGGCCGTCCCGCGGATTTCCGAAGAGCCGCAGTTCCTCGACCGCACGGGCGCCCGCAAGGGGTTGAGCAAGAAGGACATCTCGTTCGTCTGCGTGCCGATCAAACTGGAGAGCGAGACGATCGGGACCCTGAGCGCGGACCGCTTGTTCGCCGAGGATATCTCGCTGGCGGAGGACGTTCGGCTCCTGCGGATCATCGCTTCGATGATTGCGGAGGCGGTGCGCCTTCGCCGATCGGCCGAGGAGGAGCGTCAGCGGCTGCTCGAGGAAAACGTCCGGCTCCAGATGGAACTGAAGGAGCGTTTCCGGCCGGCCAACATCATCGGCAACTCGAAGGCGATGCAGGCGGTGTACGACCTGATCGCCCAGGTCGCCCGGAGCGACACGACGGTCCTCCTGCGCGGCGAAAGCGGCGCAGGGAAGGAACTTGTCGCCCACGCGATCCATTACAACAGCCGGCGGGCCGAGAAACCGTTCGTCAAGGTCAATTGTGCGGCACTGCCGGAGACGATCATCGAGAGCGAACTGTTCGGCCACGAGAAAGGGTCCTTCACCGGCGCGATCGCCCAGCGCAAAGGCCGGTTCGAACTCGCGACCGGCGGCACGATCTTTCTGGACGAGATCGGGGACCTCTCGCCCGCGACGCAGATCCGGTTCCTGCGGGTCCTCCAGGAACGCGAGTTCGAGCGGGTGGGCGGCAGCGAGACCATCCGGACCGACGTCCGTATCATCACGGCGACGAACCGGGACCTGGAGACGCTCATCGAGGAAGGCACGTTCCGCCAGGACCTCTATTACCGGTTGAACGTCTTTCCCATCCACGTGCCGCCGCTCAGGGAGCGCAAGACCGACATCGTGCTCCTGGCGGACCACTTCGTGCAGAAGTACAACGACGCGCACGGGAAGAACGTCCGCCGCATCTCCACCCCGGCCATCGACATGCTGATGGCGTACCACTGGCCGGGCAACGTGCGGGAACTCGAGAACTGTATTGAGCGGGCGGTCCTGCTAAGTATGGACGACGTGATCCACGGGCACCATCTTCCGCCGACGCTTCAGACGGCCGAGGCGAGCGGCACGGGCCTGACGCGGACGCTGCCCGAGGCGCTGGAGGCCCTCGAGCGAGAGATGGTCCTCGACGCTCTCAAGAGCAGCCGGGGGAACACGGCGAAGGCGGCCCGCGCCTTGGGCATTTCCGAACGGGTGATGGGCCTTCGCGTGAAGCGGCTCGGGATTGCCCCAAAGCGTTTTCGCACGTCCGTGTAGGATTTGGCCCGTTCGCCGCAAGTCGGCTGCACAACTGGGCGAGGCGCCACAGCCCAAGGCTGGCGGACCAGTCAAAAATTCTGAAGGAATTTTTGACGAGGTCTCGCCAAATTTTGCTTCGCAAAATTTGGCGGAGAGGCCGGGATTCGAACCCGGGAGGCAGGTTTACCCCACCTAACGGTTTAGCAAACCGTCGCTTTCGGCCGCTCAGCCACCTCTCCGCCGAAAGACAAGTAATGCAAAGACAAGGACCTACGGACGCCGCCTGAAACGCCGCCGCCGATCCGGAAAATCTCTGACGACAACCGGAGGCTGGGTTACACTCTCTCTGTCGGACCCAAGAGCCCGAGTTGCGGTAAGGAGCGCGTTCACGTTTATGCCACGACCCCGAACCAGGCGGCGGCGGAAGCCCGCCAGGCCGTACCCCTCGTTTCCGCTCACCCCGCACAATAACGGCCGGTGGTGCAAGAAGATTCGCGGCAAGGTTCACTTCTTCGGCGTCTGGGAAGACTCCGCCGCGGCACTTCAGAACTATCTCCTCGTCGCCTCGGACCTTCACGCCGGCCGCCAACCTCGCTCGGGTATGTTACCTGAAAATAGGGCCACTGTCAAGCAGGCCTGTAATCCCTCCTTGACCTGCCGCCAACGGGAAGGCCGCTACTTGGCAAGATCCTCAGTGTTCACGTAACGGCATACAGGCAGGGGGAGCCGTGGTCCGGAAAGGATAGGCAAACCGATGCTCTCAGCCAGGCAGGCCAATCGCCGCTACTTCCGTCAAGCCTATCGCTCTGGGCGGCATGGATGGGAAGCCGAAGAGCCGTCGTCCCATGCGGTCGGTTTCCTCAGGCGGTTAAGGCAATCGGCGGCGGGTGGAAGGCTATTGGATCTTGGCTGCGGGGAGGGGCGCCACGCCATCGCCGCGGCGAAGTTGGGTTTCAGGGTCGCCGCAGTCGATTACGAGTCCTTGGCTCTGAGACGGGCACGGCGGTTTGCCAGGCAGGCTGGCGCAAGGGGCATCGTCTTTCGGAAGGCAGACGCCCTGAGACTTCCGTTCTCGGAGGCGGGCTTCGATATCGTCCTTGACTGCGGTTGCCTGCATCATCAGAAGAAGTCGGACTGGCCTCGATACCGGGCCGGCCTCCTGCGTGTCTTGAAGCCGCGGGGCTTCTTCGTCCTTTCCGTCTTCAGCCCGAGGTTCTATCTATTCCGCGGCCGACGCCGGCCCTGGCACATCGCTCAGGGGGCCTACCGGCGGTGTTTTACGCGGAAAGATGTGTTGGAACTGTTTGGCCGAGACTTCGAGATCCTGGGCTTCGTGGAGGAAAAGGGCGGCCAACGCGGCTTCTGGCACGTGTTGATGAGGCGCCGCCAGGAACCCGGATAGTCGAGGAAAACATAAGGGCGCAGAGGGAAAAACTTGCGTTTGCGTATAGTTCAAGTGTAAGAATCGTTGGACCAGCGCGGCGAAGACTTGGAGGCTGTGAAACGCCGTCGTGATTGCGGCGACGGGCCGGGGAGACGAGCCATGCGGACATTCTGGGCGACAACGGCCCTCGGCGTCTGGATCCTGCTGGGCGCCTCTCTTTGGGCCTCGGCGCCAACGGATACCACGGCGCCTGCGGCTCCATCCAAGCCGCAGTACTTCGGCGCGGACCTGCGCCAAGCCATCGAAAAGGGCGACCTCGAAGCGGTCAAACGCCTCTTGCCGGCCGTCTCCGACATCAACCGCGCCGAATCCAGCGGTGCCACGCTCCTGCACTATGCGTCCCTCGACGGACAGAAAGAAATCGTGCTGTACCTGCTCGACCAGGGCGCCAACGTCAACGCGTCTGTGCCCAATTACGATAGTCCGATCGACCTCGCTGCGCGCAACGGCCACACCGAAGTGGCCCGCGTGCTTGCGGCACGCGGCGCCCTCATCGGCAGGCCCGTCGCGGCTGTGGCATGCAACAACGTGGAGCGCCTGCGGCAACTGGTCAAAGAAGACCCCAAACTCCTGGAGAAAACCTGGTACACCTGGGTATGGAGCGAAGAGCATACGCTGCTCCATCATGCTGCGCATCACGGCAGCGTCGAGAGCATCGCGGCGCTGGTGGCCCTGGGGGCCGACCCGAGGGCGCAGGACTCCGACGGCTGCACACCCCTGATGATTGCCGCCGCCGCGGGGCACGTCGAGGCCGTCCGCGAACTCCTGAAGCACGACGACCGCATCGACCTGGCGAGCAAGTACGGCTGGACGCCGCTGGTCTTCGCGGCGTCGCGGGAGCGGGAAGCCGTGGTGCGCCTGCTCTTGGAGCGCGGGGCCGAGTACGACCTCCTGACCGCCGTGGCCCGCGGCGACCTGGCGCGCGTCAAGGCCCTGGTCGAGGGCCGGCCCGACCTTGTGAAAGAAGAGGAGGCGCGGGACCAGTCGCCGCTGACCTGGGCTGCCGGGCACAATCACCCCGAAGTCCTCACGTGGCTCATTGACCACGGCGCAGATATCAACTATCACAATAATTACGAAGGCTCCGTCCTTTCGGTCGCCGCCTGGGAAGGTCACATCGACATCGCCAGGATTCTGCTGGACCGCGGCGCCGATATCGAACTCGGCGCCGGTAAGGATGCCTACGGCACGCCGCTGCACCACGCCTGCTGGCAGGGCAATAAAGAGATGGCCACGCTGCTCCTGGACCACGGGGCAAAGTTGGAGTCGGTCGATAATACGGACGAGACACCGCTGTGTTTTGCCGTCAAGGAAGGACAGACCGATCTGGTGCGGTTCCTGCTGGATCGCGGCGCGGACCCGAACAAGGGCGGGCCGGTGGCCAGTGCGGCCTTGGAGAATCGCATCGAGATTGCCCAACTCCTGCTCGACCGCGGCGCCGAGGCGGGCAAGGCGATTCATTACGCCGCCGAAAAGGGCAACCTCCCCTTGGTTCAACTCCTCCTGCGTTATCCGGTGGACCGGTCGCTGCGCAACGATGAATCCCGAACGCCGTTACACCTGGCGGCCATGTGCCGCGACGACGAGCGATTGGATCAATACTGTAAGATTGTGGACCTCCTGTTGGAGCACGGGTACAGCCTGGAGGACGGCAGCAGCGGCGGCCGCAAGGTGATTCATCTGGCGGGCAACCGCGCCATGCTCGAACATCTCCTGAAGCGCGGCGCGGACATCGATACGCGAACCACAAGCAACGGCGTGACCGCCCTGCACCTGGCGTGCTCCTATAAGGATGTGGACCGCGTCAAGTTCCTGCTGGATCACGGCGCCGATGTCAACGCGGCCGACAACGACGGCGGCACGCCGATCCATACCGTCATCCAGGAGAGCGATGAGCGGTCAAAAGCCATCGTGGCCCTCCTTGTGGAGCGCGGCGCCGCGCTCGATGTCTTCGCTCGGGCCCAACTCGGCCAGACCGAAAAAGTTCTGGCGATGCTCGACGAAAAGCCCGACCTCGTGCGCGCCCGGGGCCGAGGCGGCCAGACCCTCCTGCACGTCGCCGCCGGCCGGGGCGACCTTGAACTCGTCAAGACGCTCCTCTCGCGCGGGGCCGACCTCGAACTCAAGGACCGATGGGGCGGCTGGACGCCTCTCCACTGCGCCGCGTGCGAGGGGCGCACGGCGGTCGTGGAATACCTGATCCAGCAAGGGGCGAAGGTCGAGGTCCCGGGCGTGTACAATCAGGGCATCCTGTTCACGGCGGCGATGCAAGGCCACGCCGAGGTCGTCCGCCTCCTTTGTGCCGCCGGCGCCAACGTCGAGGCCACCACCGACTGGGGCTACTCTCCGCTCGTCTCTGCGGCGGGCGAGGGGCATCGGGAGGTCGTCAAGGCGCTGCTCGATGCCGGCGCCAACATCAACCAGATCTGCAAGGGAAGCTCCGCGCTTTATCGGGCCGTGAGTTACGGGAAGGAAGACGTGGCAATTTTTCTACTCGAGCGAGGGGCCGACCTGAATGCCTCGCGCGACACCTCCTCGCCGCCGCTGCATGATGCCGCCTCCAGAGACTCGGTCGTCCTCATCAAGGCGCTCCTCAAGGCTGGGGAGGATGTCAACTGCCTTAACGATCGCGGCGACACGGCCCTGGACCGGGCGCTCAGCAGCGGCAGGACCGACGCGGTCAAGGCCCTGCGGGAAGCCGGGGGGATGCTGGGGCATGAACTCTTCGGCCCCGAGCGTGTGGCGCCGCTGATCCGACAACTCGGCGACGAATCCTACAATGTTCGCGAGGCGGCCGAGGACGCGCTGCGCGAAATCGCACCCCGGATCGCCAAGACGCTGCGCGATGCCCTTCGGAAAACGGATGACCCGGAGTGCAGAGTACGTCTGCGGCAGATCCTGGCGTCCCTGCCGCCAGACCCGAGCGGCAGCCGCTAGGGCTCCAGCGTCGCCTCATCCGGACGGCTCGGAGCCGGGCACCGGCAGGCGGGGTGCAAAGGCAATAGGAACACGGCGGGTGTTGTGGTCCAGGGGGTTTTCGGCCGCGGGAAACGGCTCTCTCGGATAGCGCGTTGGGGCGGTTGGCGCGGTTCCAGACGTGGTTGACGACCTCGCCAAATGATTCCGAAACGTTGATTGCCGCCGTGGAGGCCACATTCATCTTGCATCCGTTAGTCGGCCAGTTAAATTGGATATGTTCAGTTTTCCAAGGCTCTGAGAAGCCGCTCTTGCTGGCATGAAAGGGAGGGTGGCGATGACGGGTTGGCGGGCTCCCACGATGGGGCTGTTCGTTGCCGCCCTGATCGTGGCCGATGCGGGGGCAGCGGCTAAGGACTCGGCGGCGCCGGCCGGCCCCGCCTCAAGCCCTGGGTCCGGTGCGTCGGCGTCGAGCACGGCGCCGCACGCAACGCAGGTGTACCGCAGCGACTTCGCGAAGGGTGCCGGCGCAGAGTGGTGGCCTCGATGGACGAGCGCGACGCCGGCCGGCGGCCGGCCCTTCCTGGGCGAGTTCGGCATTGAGCCGGCCACCTTCACCTGCCGCAACCTTCCACCCCACAAGTTCGTGCGACTGACACTGAGTCTTTTCATGCTCAGGCCTGTGGACGGCAGCAGTGCGATATGGGGACCGGACCCGTGGGAGTTGCAAGTGCTGGGCGGCCCGCGGCTGCTGTACACGACGTTTGGCAACTGCTGCTTCTTCACTGACAACAACGAGCAGGCTTTTCCGGACGACTATCCGTGGGCGGTCCATGCGGGGTGGACGGGCGCCGCGGAGAAGCAGACGCTCGGCTACCCCCACACGTGGCATGGGGGCCGCGTCGTCGAGGACACGAGCAGCGTTTACCGGCTGACGCTCCTCTTTCCGCACGAGGACAAGGACCTTCGCTTCCTGCTGCGATCCCTTTGGAGCGAGCCCGTCAAAGAGGGCGGAGAATCCTGGGGCCTCGAGAGCCTGGAGGTGGAAACCCTCGACGGGCCCCTCGAACTGACGGACCAGCAACTGGAAGCCCTGTGGCAGGACCTGGACGGCGAGGACGCGACGAAGGCCTTCTCCGCCCTGTGGACGATGGTTGGCGGCGGCCAGAAGACCGTCGAATTCATCCGGGGCAGGATGGGCCAACCCGCGGTGAAAACCCCCACGGCGGAGACGGGCCCGCCGGCTCCCCAGGGTCCATCGGCCGGAGAAGAGTTGCCCGGTCTCTTGAAGGAGATGGACGATGAGAGTTTCCAGACCCGCGAGCGGGCCACCCAGCGCCTGCGCGAGATCGGTCGCCCCATCCTCTCGACGCTCCTGAAACTCGCCGAAACGGTCGAGTCGCCGGAGGTCAGGGTGCGGCTGAGGCGGGTGGTGGCGGAACTCGCACGCGACGCGGCGGAAGAAGCGGCGAGAGAGGCGGCGAAACCTGCTCCGAAACCGCCGCCCCCCAAGTTGCTGGCCCCCAGGGCGGTCCGGGTGCTCGAGACCATCGGAAGCCCGTCGGCCCTGGAGGTGCTGGAGCGGTGGTCGCGCCAAGAGGACTCGCCGGCCCTGCCGTATGCGGCGGCGGCCCGGCAGCGGCTGGCCGAACGGCTGCTGGACGATTGGCTCGCGCGGGCCGATGCCTACAGCCGCGCGGGCAACCTCCCCGCTGCCGAAAAACTGTGCGATCAGGCGCAGGACTTGGCGAAGTCCAGCCTGCCGGAGGACGAGCGTCGCGTCGCTTCGGTGCGGGAGGACTGT
>Ga0315277_10013161_pt1 | contig 10321 bp, 6 predicted proteins | sample YL17G05_15_MG_FD_203695 | JGI IMG/M metagenome (GOLD analysis project Ga0315277, IMG submission 203695) | Sediment microbial communities from Yellowstone Lake, YNP, Wyoming, USA - YL17G05_15 | ecosystem: Environmental > Aquatic > Freshwater > Lake > Sediment | place: USA: Wyoming | collected...
TACAACGCTGGGCCCCTGGCGGTGGCGGAGTGGACGAGCATGAAATCCACCCAGGACATGGCGGCGTTCATCGAGGACATCCCCTATCTGGAGACCCGGGAATACGTGAAGACGGTTCTGGGAAGTACCTGGACCTATGAGCAAAGGTTTGGGAGAATGGGAAGAAAGGGAGTCAACCCCTAAAGGGCCATGGCCTCCACGGATACACCACTCAGGAACGACAGAGGGAGCCGGGGGGAAGCCGTCCCAGGACTGCTGGTCTCCGCGTTCGATTATGCCCTTCCCCGGGAGCTTGTGGCGCAGTATCCTCCCCAGCGGAGAGATGAGTCCCGGCTCCTGGTCCTGGACCGCTTGGCGTCATCCATCCAGCACAAGCGCTTTCCCGACCTCCTGGAGTTACTCCATCCCGGGGACGTTCTGGTCCTCAACGAGACCAAAGTCCTTCCCGCCCGGCTCCTGGGCCAGCGCGCGGATGCCGGCGGAAAAGCAGAGGTCCTGCTCATCCGGGAGAAGAAGCCGGGCGTGTGGCTGGCCGCGATTTTCGGCAAGGGGAAGCTCCAGCGAGGCGTGGTCATCACGTTCAGGGACAGCCGCTGGTCTGGGGAGCTCGTCAAAAGCAGGGGGGAAGGGGTCTGGGTCCTGGCCTTCAGGGGCCCGGAAGCGACCCCGGAGGAAACGATGGACGCGCTGCTCCAGAGCGAAGGCAAGATGCCCCTGCCGCCCTACATCCGGCGTCCGGTGGAGCATTTCGACGAGCAGCGCTACCAGACGGTTTACGCCCGTCTCCCCGGGGCGATCGCGGCCCCGACCGCGGGTCTGCATTTCACGGAGAGGATCCTCTCCGAGCTCGGGCGCAAGGGGGTCCGGATCGCCAAGCTTGTCCTGCACGTGGGGCGGGGGACCTTCCTGCCAGTGAGGGCAGGGACCGTCGGGGAGCATCGGATGGAGAGGGAATACTTCGAGGTCCCGCAAGAAACCGCCTCCGAGGTGGCCCTGGCCAAGAAGGAGAAGCGGCGGGTCGTGGCGGTGGGCACGACCGTGGTGCGGGCTTTGGAGACGATCTGGGGGTCGCACGACGGCAGGCCGGATTCGGCGAATGACCTCAAAGGGTGGACCGAGAAGTTCATTTATCCGGGGTATGAGTTCAGGGCCGTGGACGCCTTGGTCACGAACTTCCATCTTCCCAAGACGACGCTCCTGCTTCTGGTCTCGGCCTTCGCGGGCCGGGAGCTCATCCTCAAGGCCTACCAGGAAGCCATCGAGCAGAAGTACCGTTTCTACAGCTATGGGGACGCGATGCTGATCCATTAAGGATCGCATCGCCGCAGGAAAAAGACCATCCGCTTCGAGACCCTGCATTCGGACAGCCCCACCCGGGCCCGGAGGGGAAGGCTTCACACTTCTCACGGGACCATCGAGACCCCGGCGTTCATGCCGGTCGGGACCCAGGGGACCGTGAAGACAGCCGCGCCCCGGGATCTCCACGAAGCCGGGGCCGAGATCATCCTCGGCAACGCCTACCACCTTTATCTCCGGCCCGGGCACGCCCTCATCCGGCAGGCGGGAGGGCTTCATCAGTTCATGGGCTGGGACCGGGCCATCCTGACGGACAGCGGGGGATACCAGGTCCTGAGTTTAGCCGATCGGAGAAAGGTGACCGACGAGGGGGTCACGTTTCAATCCCACCTGGACGGGTCGCACCACCTGTTCACTCCAGAAAAGGTGGTGGAGATCCAGGTGGCACTGGGCGCGGACATCATGATGTGCTTCGACGAGCCGCTTCCCTATCCGGCAAGCCGTGAGGAGGCGAGCCGGGCGGCCCGTCGGACCGCGGACTGGGGCAAGAGGTGCCACCAGGCTTGGAAAGAGGGTCCCCCGGGGCCGAATCCAGACCCCGCCCTGTTCGGCATCGTGCAGGGAAGCACCTATCCGGACCTGAGAAAAGAAAATGTCAGACGGCTTGTGGAGACGGACTTCCCGGGCTATGCGGTGGGGGGGCTGGCCGTGGGGGAGCCGGAAAGCGCCACCTGGGAGATCGTGGAGGTCTGCGCTCAGGAACTGCCTGAGGAAAAGCCGCGTTATCTTATGGGAGTGGGGTATCCCGAGGACCTGGTGGAAGCCGTGGGGCGGGGAATGGATATGTTCGACTGCGTGCTTCCCACCCGGAACGCCCGGACCGGGACCGCGTTCACGAGCCAGGGCAAGGTGGTGGTCAAGAACGCAGCCTACGCCTCGGATTTCACCCCGCTCGATCCGGAGTGTCCCTGCTACGCCTGCACGCAGTTCAGCCGGGCCTACCTCCGGCACCTGTTCAATGCCGGGGAGATCCTGGCCCCCAGGCTTCTGACCCTGCACAACCTCCACTTTTATCTGGAACTGATGAGCCGGATGAGGGAGGCCATTCAGCAGGGCGGTTGGGAAGCGTTCAAGCAAGGTTTCCTCGCCCAGTATCGCCGGGCCGAGGGCGGCCCGGAATCACAGCGCAACCAAATCTGAGGAGGAGTTATGGACTTATTTGTGAGCACGGCCCACGCCATGGGGGGAGGTACGGGAGGCCCGGGCGGGGGAGGGGCCGGGGGCGGTCTGGTGAGCTTCCTGCCGATCCTCCTGATCTTCGGCGTATTTTACTTTCTGGTGATGATGCCCCAGCAGAAGCAGAAGAAGAAGCACGAGGAGATGCTCGGCAAGCTCCAGAAGGGCGACAAAGTGGTGACCTCCTCCGGGATCCACGGGACTGTGATCGGCGTGGATGAGACGCGGAGGATCGTGGTCCTGCGGGTGGGGGACGACAACACAAAGATCGAGTTCGACAAAAGCGCCATCGCCCGGCTGGAGACTCAAAAGGAAGGCTAACGGTTGGTCCTGTGAAGTGGAAGTCGGCGTGTTGAACATTAGAATCTATGGAGATCCGGTTCTCCGCCAGAAGGCCAAAAACGTTACGGCGTTCGATGGAGACCTTGAGGTCCTGGCCGAGGAGATGGCGGCGACCATGCGCGAGGCCGAAGGCCTGGGCCTGGCCGCTAACCAAATCGGAAGGCTGGTGAACCTGTTCGTTCTGGACTGGGAGGCCATCGGCAAGCCTCAGGGTTGGCAGGCTTTTGTGAACCCCAGAATCCTCGAAGCCTCAGGTGAGCGCCTGGTTGAAGAAGCCTGCCTCTCGCTCCCCGGGATCCGGGAGGAGGTCAAGCGGTTCGAAAGGGTCCGGGTTTCGGCCCAAGACCTGGAAGGAAAGGCATTCGAAATGGAAGCCGATGGGCTCGTCGCCCAGGCCTTTCAGCACGAGGTGGACCACTTGAACGGGGTCCTGTTCATCGACCGGATGATGAGCGGGGCCCGGGAGCTCCTGCGGGGAAAGCTCAGGGATCTGGCCAAAAAGGGGGAGAGTGTCCGTCCGAGGAAAACGAACCGAGGTTCTGAGGATCGCGGAGAGCCCGAACTCTGAGGAGTTAAGCACGGCCCTTGCCGTGCTCGCCTCGGGGGGCGTCATCGCCTTTCCCACGGATACGGTGTACGGACTGGGCTGCGATGCCGCGAATGCCAGGGCGGTCAGGGCGATTTACGAAACCAAGGGCCGCAAAGAGGATAAGCCCCTGGTGCTTTTCGTCTCGGCAACCTCGGAAGCCTTGGCCTTAGGTGAAGGGAATGAGGCCGCCGAGCGGCTGGCGGAATGTTTCTGGCCCGGCCCGCTCACCCTGGTGCTCAAGGCCCGAGGAAATTGCCCCCGGGCCGTAGTGGCTCAGGACGGAACCGTGGCGTTTCGGATTCCGAATCATCCTGTTTCCCTGGCCCTGACTCGGGCTTTCGGGAAGCCCCTGGCCACGACCAGCGCCAATCGTTCCGGCGAACCCGAGGCCACGGAACCGGCCAGGGTCTACGACCTGTTCAAGGGCAAAATCGATGTCCTCCTGGATGGGGGAAAGAGCGGAGAAGGCCGGCCCTCTACCGTGGTGGATGTAAGCGGAAAAGGAATCATTATCCTCCGCCGGGGGAAAATCACCAAAGATGAATTGGAGAAGGCCGTGCCCGAGGTCAAGGAAAAGCGTCCCTTTAGGGTTCTCTTCGTGTGCACCGGAAACTCCTGCCGGAGCCCTATGGCTGAGGGCCTGATGAGGGAGGGTCTGAAAGGCCAGGGGCTCTCCGGGATCGAGGTCTCCTCAGCCGGGGTGGCGGCCCTGGATGGGGCGAAGGCCACGGAGAACGCGGTCCAGGCGGCCAGGGAGTCCGGGGCTGATATCAGCAGACACCGGACGCGCTCGCTCCGCACCTCCCTGATTAAGGAGAGCGACCTCGTGGTGGTTATGGAGCCACGTCACAAGGAGGAGGTCTTAGGGCTTGCTCCCGAGGCCGGGGGCAAGGTCTTTCTCCTGAAGGAACTGGGGAACCCGCCCCAGAGGGTGGCGATTCCGGATCCGATCGACGGAACTTTGGAAGACTATCGCGCCTGCCGAAATGAGATCGCCCAGTGCCTGGACGGGGTGGCTGCCAAGACGAAGGCGGTGACTAAAACTTAAGGGCTTCAGAGACTAAACAAAAGAAAAAGCTCCGTGTCAAACGGAGCTTTTCTGTTTTGCCCTCTAAGCTATGCGCCTCTCAGGAGGTGAAGCTTCTTTTTGACCTTCTCGTTGGCGGGGTCAAGAGTCAGAGCCTTCTCCCAGGCCTTGGCGGCCTCGTCCAGCTTGTTCAGGGCATGGTAGGCCGTGCCGAGGTTGGCGTAGGCGCCGGCATAATCCTGGCGTTTGGAGAGGGCCTGAGTGAAGGTCTCCACGGCCCTGGCATGCTCTCCCATGCGCTCGTAAAGGCAGCCCAGATTGTTCAGGGCCTCAGCGAAGTCCGGGGACAGCTCGATGGCCCGCTGAAAACACGTGGCAGCCTCTTCGTGCTTGCCGGCCTCGGTGAGGACCAGGGCCAGGTTGTTGTAAGCCTCGTTCATGTCCGGGGCCAGTTCCAGGGCGCGTTTGAACTCCATCTCCGCTGCTCCATAGGCCTGCTGGTAGTAGAGCGAGACGCCGCGATCGTTATGCAGGCGGGCCTCCTCGCTCTTGAACTTCCGGGTCTCCTCCTCGTGAAACTTGCGCTGGGACTCCAAGAAAGCTCCCAGGGACTGGGTGGAGGAGGCGATGTCCTTGGAGATATTGTCGAGCGCGACCTCCCTCTCCTTGGGCCCGGCCATGGCCTCTCGGGTCGTCTCCAGGCTCTTCTCCAGGGCGGCGCGAAGCGAGTCTAAGGCTTGGGCCTGGGCTTTCTGGTTTTCGGAAAGGGCAGCAAGCAGGGCCTCGGTGGACCTCCGCTCGTCATCCCTTAAGCCCGTCACCCTCTGACCCAGGGTTTCGAAGGAGTCGGACTGCAGGACGTTCTGGCGCTCGAGTGTGGAGAGCAGGGCATCCAGTTTTCCCCCGACCTCCTGGAGCGTGGCGTTCAAGGGGCGGGTGGATTCCTCGGTAGCTGAAAGCAGCTTCTCCAGGGCCTGCCGGTTCTCGGCCAGCCCGGCCTGAACCGCGGAGCGCTTCTCGTTGGCGGTCTTCTCAGCTTTCTCCATAGACGAAGAGACGATCTCGGAGTTTAGGCGCAGGGCGTCGCCCACGCTTCCGGCCAGGGCCGCGAACAGGTTCTCCTGATGCTGGGCCTGGGTCTCGCGGAGCTTGTCGGCATGGTCGGTCCGCTCCTTGGTGCTCCGGGAAAGCCCCTCGGAGATGGCCGCACCGAGCGAAGCCGACATCTCCTCCTGGGCCGCTCGGGAGTCGGCCTGAAGGCGCTTGACGACCTCGGCGGTCCCGACGGTGCTCTCCTTATGGGCCTCGAGCAGAGAGGCTTTCAGGTCGGCCAGGACCTCCAGAGCCTGGTCATTGGACTGCGTCAAAGACTCTAGGGAGGTCTGGGATTTCTCGGCGCTCTCCAGGAGCAGAGAGGAAAGGCTGTCCTGATTCCCCTTGAGGGTCTCGCTCAGGGCATCCAGCTTCTGGACCAGGGTGGCTGAAGCTTCGGCCTGGCTGGTCTTGATGGCGCCGGCCAGGTCCCCGAGGGTCTCCGAGGTCTTACGGGCAGAATCCTCGCCGGACACCTTGACCGCCTCGGAGAGGCGCCCGAGGGTCTGGATGTTGCGATCTAGGGCGTCGCTGGTCGCGGCGGCCATCCCTTCGAGGATCGCGTTGGACTTCTCCGAGGTCTGGCGGAGCTGGGCGAGGGACAGGGTGGTCTCGGTCGCCCCCTGGACAAAGAGGTCGAAGGCCGATTTGTTCTCTTCGGCGAACCTGCTGAACAGAGGCTCCTGGGCGGTCGAGAGGCGCTGGGGGAGGTCCTTCAAGGACTGGGTAAGGGTTCCGGAATTGCTTTTCAGGGTCTCGGAGAGGTCCTCGGCGTGGCTCTTCTGAGCCTCGTCCATGGAGGAGGCCAGGGTGGCCAGGAATTCCTTCAAGCTCTCCGCCTCTTTCTTGCGGGAGTCCCTGGAGGTTTCCAGGGACTCCTTGGTGGAGGCAGAAAGATCCTGCAAGCCTTCCTGGAGGGATTCCTGGTAACGATCCAGGGCGTCCTTGACATCGGTCAGGGCGGCGCGGTTGGACTCCGCGAACGTGGCCAGGGGCTGCTGGGATTCCTTCATGACCTCGGGCAGGAGGCTGAAGACATGGTCCATTCCACGGCTGTTCTCGTGGAGGATGTCCTTGATCTCGCGGAGGGTGGCCTTGCTTTCCTCATCCAGGCCGGCGCCCCCCTGGGCCGCTTTGACATCGGTTAAAGCCTGAGTGATTTTCTCCAGGAAGACGCGAGTCTCCATGGCCGTTTCCACCGAAGCGTGGTGGCTCTCCTCCAGGGAGGCGACGAGCTTTTCCAGGCTCTCAGTCAGACCGGAGGGAACCCCTCCGCCCCCCCCAGAAGGAGCGGGCCCTGCCGCGAGGAGCTTGGTGACCAGATCTTTCGTCCCCTTGGACTCGGAGAGAATTCCGGAGCTGGACTCCAGGAGGTCAGACAAAAGCGCGGAGGTGGCCTCGTTCAGGTCCGAGGTGGCCTGGCGGGTCCTGCCTTCCACCTCCTCGATGGATTGCAGCCGGTTGGCGAGGATGGGCAGGGAGCATTTCTGGGCGGCGAGGTCATAGACCTCGCACTTTTCCTTCAGGCACTCCAGGAGATGATAGGTGGGGGACTCTTTCTCCTCCACGACCTGGCCGGCCTTTCCCACCTTGCGCTCCTTGACCACCTCCTTGACCAGGGAAAACGGGCAGTATGCCATGGGGTCCTCTCTTCGTTAGGTACGGGGATAAGCAGGCAAAAAGAGTTGTTGGTTATTGGTTTTTGGCGAACAACGAACCACGAAAAACCAAAACCCTATTTTAGTGCACACGATTGCTGAATAACGTCTAAAGCCCAAGAGTCCCCTAAAGCGACTCTGCATAGGCTACAGGATTTTTTCCAGGACCCTCGGCTCCCCGGCCCCCTGTCTCAGGTCCATGGCCACGGCGTACCGGGCGGCCTGAGGCAGGCGGTGGGGGAGGTCTTGGTAATTCGGGTTCCCAGCCGCGGCCCGCTGGTAAGAGGCATAGGCCTGGGGCCACTCTCCGGCGGCCTCATAGGCCCGGGCCAGCCAGTAGTGGTAGCTCAGGCCGGGCTCGCTTGAGATCTCCTCGGGGGCGGCATGACTTCGCAGAAGCTCGATGGCTGATCCCGGCTGTCCGCGCTGCATATGGATCCTCCCGACCAGGGTTGCTGCTTTGAGCTTGCCCTCGGGATCCTGGGGCTCCACTAGGAGGAGCAGGCCCAGGGCCTCGTCGTGCCTTCCGGCCTCGGACAGAGCTTCCGCCAGGCGGAACCGGGCTGCAAGGTCCTCCGGGCTGGCCTCCAGGTCCTTCCGGAGCCCCTGGGTCTCGATGGCCAGCCGGCGGTCCGTCAGCTTCTGGTACTCCTCCTCGACGGTCCGGGCCTCCGGCGAAATGCGGTGAGCCTGGAGCAGGGCTTCACGTGATTTCTTCTTGTCGCCCAGGCCGGCCAGGCTGTAGGACAGACAGAGATAGAGCCTCCCGGCATCGGCCTTGTCCTTGACGGACTTGATCCCAGCCAGGAAGGTCTCGGCGGATTTCAGGTATTCCTTCCCTTCCAGCCGGAGCAGACCCAGAAGCTTGAAGACGGAAACCTCGCGAAGGCCGGTGACCAGGGCCTGATCCAGGACCGGGACGGCCTTCTCCCTGAGGGTGGGATCCAGACGGGTGGCGGCGTCCAGGGCCGCGGCGCCCTCGGCAGCGATGCCGGACTTGAGCAGGGCCTTTCCCAGGACGAACAGGGCCTGGGGATGCTCCTTTTGGGTCTCCTCGGCCACGGCCTTGAGGTCCTCCACGATCCGGGGAAGCAGGTCTCCGGCCTCGTCGCAGAGGAGATCCAGGTGTATTACCGCAGGACCCAGATCTCTGCGGGCCAGGTAGGCTTCGGCCAGGGCCAGGCGGGCCCTGGAATTCCGAGGGTCCTCGGAGAGGAGATCCTCTAGGTCATTGAGGGCCCCCTCGCCTCCGTAAGGGTCCAGGCTCAGGATCTCTTGAAGGAGCACCGCGGCCTGGTCCCTCTGTCCCCTCTGGCGGTAGATCCCGGCCAGGATTTGCCGGGCCGGGCAGTTGTCCTTGTTCTGGTCCAGGACCTTTCGGAGCTCGAACATCGCGGGCTCCAGGAGGGTCTTGTCATGGGTCAGGGCGATCCGGAAGCTCTCCAGGGCCGGTCCCACGGCGCCCTGCTGGACCTGGACCTTGCCGAGGGCGAAGTTGGCCTTGGCGTTCTCCGGGTCCCGGGAGGCGATCTCCTGGTAGATGGGAATGACCTTTCCCAGGTACTCCGGGTCCAGATCCACGGTGCGGTCGCATTCCAGGGAGGCTTCTTGGGGATCTCCGGAGCGAAGGTGGAGGTCGGCGAGGATGAAGTGTCCCCGGGCGTTGAGCTTGTCCTCCTCCAGAAGGGCTTTGATATCAGCGATGACCCGCTCGCTCCGCTGGGGGTCCAGCCGGGCGATGAGCTGGTATTCATCCAGGGCTTTTTCGAAGAGCCGTCCCGTAGTCTGGACCTTGGCCAGGACGTAGTGCGCCGGGATGTTTCCCTGGTCGATGGCGATGATCCGCTCCAGGGAGGCGAGCACGTCCTGGGACAGGTCGGGCCGGAGCTCCACGGCGCGCATCAGGTTGGTCACGGATTTGGTCAGCTCCCCCTTCTCCATCTGGATCCTGCCCAGCACGAGATAGGGATAAGCCGGCTCCACGCCCGAGGTGACGGCCTGCTCGGCCTGCTCCTGGGCCTGGTCGTAGACTTTGAGCGAGAACAGGGCCTCCAGGATGGCGTCCCGGACTTCGGGGTCGTCGGGCAGGGCCTCGCGCAGGCGATTGTAGCGGAACACGACCTCCTCGAAGAGCGTCTGGTCCGCGGCCAGCGCGCTGCGCAGGGTGGCGATGGCCTCGCTGGCCTGGCCCTTCTCGATCCGGGCGTCGGCCAGGGCCAGGTGGATGAGCCCGGCCCCGGGGTTGCGCTTCAGGATTTTCTCGTAGCCCTGGACCACGGCGTCCAGCTTGGTGGGGTCCTGGGCCAGGACCTTGCGGAACTGCTCCACCGAGCCCTTGAAGTCGCCCTTCTCGGCCTTGGCCTCGCCCATGGCGAACAGGGTGATCAGGCTCTCGCTTCCGGCGGTCTGGAGGGAGTTGTAAACCTCCATGACCTTCTCCACCAGGCCCTTGTCCGACTTCATGATCTTGTCCAGGAACGGGAAAACCTGGCCCTGCAGGGTGTTGTCCCTCTGCACCACGGCCGCGAACTCGGCGAGGGCCTCGCCGGGCTTGTCCTGGAGCATCAAGGCCTCACCCAGGGCGATCTTGGCCTCCAGCAGGGAGGGGGAGACGCGCACGATCTCGTGGAGGCCCTGGACGGCTAGGCCCTGGGCCTCCGGGGAGAGCTTGACCAGGTGGCGGTAGAGCTCCAGGGATTCGGTGAAGCTCTTCCGGCGGAGGTAGAGCCGGGCCAGGAGGTCCAGTCCTCCCACGTGGTGAAGGTCGCGCTCCAGGACATGGGTGAGCTGCTCGATGGCCAGATCGTCCACCTTGTCGCTGGCCTTGGCGGCCTTGGACAGGAGCCCGACGGCCTTGTCCAGCTCCCCGGCCTCGATCTGGTGGATCACGCAGGCCTCCAGGGCCGCGGCATTGTCCGGCTGAACGCTGAGGATCTGGTTGTAGCGGTCCAGGACCTGGGGCAGGTAGGAGCGGTCCATCTCCGCGATCTTGGCGTATTCCGTGACCGCCAGCTCGTAGCGCTTGTTGTGCAGGTGCAGGTCGCCCAGGGCCAGGAACCCGGCTGCGTCCTTGGCCGAGAG
>Ga0315277_10013162_pt1 | contig 10321 bp, 8 predicted proteins | sample YL17G05_15_MG_FD_203695 | JGI IMG/M metagenome (GOLD analysis project Ga0315277, IMG submission 203695) | Sediment microbial communities from Yellowstone Lake, YNP, Wyoming, USA - YL17G05_15 | ecosystem: Environmental > Aquatic > Freshwater > Lake > Sediment | place: USA: Wyoming | collected...
GGGCGCCGCCTCGCCCAGGCGCTGCGCCAGCTCCCTGCCGGCCGGGTCCCTGGGATTCAGCGTGAGGCAGCGGCGCACGGCGTTCCTGGCCAGGGCCAGGTCGCCGTGCAGCAGGGCGAGGCGCGCCGCGATCGCCCAGTACGGGGCGCTCTCGCCGCTGAGCTGAAAGCTCAGCCGGTTGAGCGAATCGGCGCGCGCGTACTCGTTCATCTTCCAGGCGAGCTGAGCCCGATTCTGCGCCAGGTTGGCGAAGAAGCGGGGTGCATCTTCGGGCTGGGCCTCCCAGGCCTCGGCGAGCAGGGAATCGGCGGCGCGCGTCCTCCCCTCGGTGTTCGTCCGGAAGGCCTCGCGGTAGCAGCGCATCGCCTCCGGGCGGATCAGGACGGCGGGCCAGGGCCGATCGGCCTCGATCTCGACCACGGCGTCGCTCCGTTCGCGCATGCCGACCGCCTCGCCGTAGAACCTCAGCGTCAGCGTGGAATCCCGGTACCAGACCTGGAGCGCCCGGTTCCCGTTGAAGCCGACCTCGGCCAGAAGCGGCATCTGCCAGTAGCGCACGATGCCGCCGCGCGGCAACGTCGGCGCGCCGGCCGTCAGGGCGCGGCGCGTGGATTCCACGATCCGCTGCAAGCGCACGATGCGCGCGAGCGAGAAGCTGGAGGCCGTGCCCGGCACGGCGTTCTTCACCACCGCCGGGGCCGGGACCGCGAGGAGGAGCGCGAGCAGACGGAACACAACCAGCATCCCCGCGAGCGCTGGCTCGGCGAGCCCGATCCAGCCGGTCAGGGCGAAGGCCAGGCCGAGCGACGCCACCGTAGTGCGCCAGGCGTTCCAGTCGGGCAGCACGAAGACGAGGGGGACCACGCCCGCCACGAACCAGGCGAAGCCCCCGAGCAACGCCGGCGCGGCGCGAACGATCCGCCGGCGTGACGCCCGGCGGAAGGAGACTGCCAGCCCCAGGGCCACGAGCACGCCGGAGAGCGGGACCAGCACCGGTCCCAGAATCGTCGTGAGACCCTCGTAGCCGAGCTGCGAGACCAACGCCTGGACCAGGACCGCCACGAAAGACGTCCACAGCGCCGCCCCCTCCGCGCCTCCCGGCAGCCCCGCGCCTCTCGTGCGGGCAACGGCATAGCCCACCGCCCACAGGGCGCCGACGACGAGCGCGACTGCGCCCCAGCGCACGACCTCCCTTCGTGGGCGGGCGCGGAACCACCCGATGAGCGGGAGCGCGGGCAGGACCAGGAAGGCGGCCTCGTTGCTGAGCAACGCCAGCAGCGCGGCCAGGCCCGAGAGGAAGAGGCCGCCAGCCACGGCCCGCTCCACGGCCAGCGCGGCAAAGAGGGCGCCCAGAAGATGCTGGCTCGCGCTCGGCCAGGCCAGGAGCACGCGCGCCGGCTCGCTCAGCAGCGGAAAGCAGGCGATCGCGGCGGAGAGCGGCGGGCTGAAGCCGCGGCGGGCGAGCCGGTAGAGCACGGCATAGAGCGCGAGCAGCAGGAGCTCGGCCAGCAAGGTGGCGACCCAGGGGGCGCGCAGCAGCCAAGGACCCAAGAGCAGGTAGTAGAGCTGGCGGCTCACCGGGCGCCAGTAGTAGGCGGCCCCCATCGGGCCGAAGAAGTCCAGCGGCCGCTCGAAGGCGAGGCGAGAGAGGAAGAGGTAGTCGTCGGCCACGGGCATGCCGAGCGTGGGGCTGCGGCTCGCCCACAGGAGCGTCAGGATGGCGAGCGCGCCGACGAGCGGCCAGGGGATGGCGCGGCTCCGACCCGCGCGAGCCGCGCTCCGTTCGAGCTCTCCGGCGCGCGTCCCGGAAGGTGCCCCGGCGTGGCCCCCGCGAGATCCAGCGGCGGGCGCGGGCTGCACGGCACGGGGGGTCCCGCGCGGCGGCGCATCTCGACCGGGCCGCGCAGTCGCCTTGCGCTGGCGGCGGTCGCGGCGGTCGCGGGTCATGGCTCTCCTGCGCCCGCCTGGCCGGGATCATCCCCTCCTCGAGAATGAGCCCTGATGACCAGCGCGACGCTGTCCCCGCGCGCCGGAACCGTCCCCGAGGCACCCGCCTCCGACGGGTACCCGGGAGGGAACAGCACCTCGCGCGCGGGGCCCCGCAGCTTGACCTGCAGCGAGTCGGCCGGCGGCAGCATCGCGGGGTCGAGCCAGCCCTTGGCGATCATGGCGCGACCGATGAAGTGCATCTGGGCGCGCTCGAAGGGCCGCAGCGAGCCGTCGGGGGCGAAGCGGTACTTCCACTTTGCCGGCGACGGAACCACGGTGGCCAGGAACAGGGCCTCGTCCACCGTGACGCGGCCCGGGTCCTGGTCGAAGTAGTAGCGTGTCGCCTCGGCCGCGCCGTGCACGTCGGGGCCCCATTCGATCACGTTCAGGTAGAGCTCGAGCAGGCGCCGCTTGGGAATCCCGGTGAGATGCTCCAGCACCCAGGCCAGCACCACCTCCTGCGCCTTGCGCGAGAGGGTGCGCGCGTGGCCGAGCCAGAGATTGCGCGCCAGTTGCATGGTGATCGTGCCCGCGCCGCGGCGCCAGGCGCCCGCCCTGACGTTGGCGGCGATGGCGAGCTGGATGGCCTCGGTGTTGAAACCCCGGTGGTGGAAGAAGCCGCCGTCCTCGTTGGCGAGGACGGCGTGGACGAGGATCGAGTCGAGACCGTCGAGCGGGCGAAAGAAGGGATTGAGGGACGACATCTCCCGGTAGACCACGCGCCCGCGAGGCAGGTGGATAGCCGCCAGGAAAGGCCCGTCGATCTGGAAGAGGTCGAGCGTCGTGCGCCCGGGGTCGAGGGCCAGGTCGTGCGGGATCACGTCGGCCTCGAAGCGGACGCTGTCCGGGCGCGCCAGATCGAGGTCGAGAGCGAGCCGGTAGTCGAAGGAGCCGCGCACGGCGAGCCCGGTGAGAGGCCCGAGCACCGCACGCGGCACGCTCGCCAGCATCCGCTCCTCGGTGATGTCTTGGGCGGCGAGCCGGAAGGTCAGGCGTGGCCCGCGGCGCTCGAGCGAGCCGCCCAGGGCGAAGGGAAGCCGGCCGAGGGTGACGCGGCTCGAGTCTCTGAGCCGCAGCACCCCCGCGCGGCGGTCCTGCGTGAGCGAGCCGTCCACCGTGACGCGCAGGCGTTCCAGCGCCTGGCCCGAGGAGTCGGGGATGCCCAGCACGGCTCCGCCCGCCAGGCGGTCGTCCTGCCCCCAGGTGAGCCCCAGATCGAAGGGGACCTCGTGCTCGAGGTCGAGCGCCCCGTTCGCGCGCAGACGCACGCCGCTCGGGACGTGATCGAGCGAGAGCCACGTGAGCCGGAGACCGCGCCACGGCACGTCCTCGGCGGCCGGCGCGGCGATCAACGCGTCGCGCACCTCGAGCCGCGGCAGGCGTCGCGCGGGAGCGAGCACCAGGCGGGCGAGGGACTCGGCTTGGTGGCGGAGCCTCTCCGCGCGGGGGGAAACCACCGCCGGCTCCTCCTCGGGGGCCAGCGTATCCGGGAGGCTCACGCCCTCCGAGACCAGGCGCAGGCGCGCGTGAGCGATGGCGGCGGCTGCGATCCGCGGCCGCAGCAGGCCGAGCGAGCCGGGATCGAACCCGACGGAGAGGGAATCGGCCGACAGCAGCGTGTCGCCCCGGGCCTGGTCGAAGAGGACGAACCGCCGGAACTCGGCGCGCGCGGGGAAGGCAAGGCGCAGGCGCTCCCAGCGGGCGGTGAGCCCGCGCGCGGCGGCGAGGTGGCGCACCCTGGCGGCGATGAGCCCCGGAGTGAGCAGGCGCGTGGCGGCGAGGACGGCGAGGACGATGAGGACGGCGAGCCAGAGTCGTCGCGGGCGCATGGTGCGGGGAATCTACCCCGTCGGCCGGGGGGGCGGCCACTCCGGCATGAAGGCCCGCCCCGCTTCGCGCCGCCGTCGTTACGCGCCGCGGTAGGTGCACCGCGCCGTGCAGGTCTCGTGCACGGTGATGGCCGCCAGCCCGGGCAGGCGGGGTGCGACCCGGCGCCACAGCCAGCCGCAGAGGACCTCTGAGGTGGCGTTCTCGAGCCCCGGCACGTCGTTCAGGGTGCGATGGTCCAGCTCTTCCCGGACGATCGGCTCGACGGCGGCGCTGATGTCGCCGTAGTCCACGAGCCAGCCGGTGGTGTCGTCCACCTCGCCCGCCACCGTGACCTCGATGCGGAACGAATGGCCGTGCAGGCGGTGACACTTGTGCTCGGGCGGCACCATGGGCAGGCGATGCGCCGCTTCGAAGCGGAACTCCTTGGTCAGCTCGACGTGCATGGTCAGGTCCGTCCCTCGCGCTCGGCATCGGGCGCGTCCGCCGCGTAGCGCGCCGGGTCGGGCACGCCGGCTTGGCGGAAGCCTCTCAGGCGCAGCCGGCAGGCGTCGCAGCGCCCGCACCCCGCGCCGTCGGGCGCCGGATCGTAGCACGAGTGGGTGAGCGAGTAGTCGAGCCCCAGTGAGAGCCCGAGCCGGATGATGCCGGCCTTGTCGAGGTCCATGAGCGGCGTGTGGATGGTGAACGGCATCCCCTCGACTCCGGCGCGCGTGCCCAGGTTCGCGAGCGTCTCGAAGGCGCGCACGAACTCGGGGCCGCAGTCCGGGTATCCCGAGTAGTCGAGCGCGTTCATGCCCGCCACCAGGTCCTGCGCCCCCAGCGTCTCGGCGAGCGCGAGCGCCAGCCCCAGCAGCACGGTGTTGCGCGCGGGCACGTAGGTGACCGGGATGTCAGCGCCCATGGCCCGCTCGTCGCGGTCGCGGGGCACGGCGATGTCGTCCGTGAGCGCCGAGCCGCCGATGGCCCGCAGATCCAGCTTCACCTCGCGGTGCTCGACCGCTCCGAGGGCGCGCGCCACGCGCCGCGCGGCCTCCAGCTCGACGCCATGGCGCTGGCCGTAGTCCACCGCCAGGGTCCAGCACTGGAAGCCCTGGGCGCGCGCCCAGGCGAGGCAAGTGGACGAATCGAGCCCGCCGGAGAGCAGCACCACGGCGCGCCGGCTCATGCGGCGCCTGCCCGAAGACCGCGGGGAACCATTCGCGCAGTCGCCCGCATCACACGCCCCGCCTCGCGCCCCACATCCACACGTGGAGCCGCGGCGAGAGGCGGAATCCGTGACGCTTGCAGACCTCGGCGAGCGCCACCGCGCGCTCGCGTAGGCCGGAGTCGGTGAAGCCCTCGGGCATCAGCATGGCGCGACCCGCGGGGACGTGGTGCGCGGCGATCAGCCGCAGCGCGTCGGCCTCGTCGGGCGGATCGCCGACCACGAGCTTGAAGGCGGCGTTGGGCTCAGCGAGCCACGCGGCCGCGTGCCTCCAGGTCTCCTCCCAGCGGGGTGTGGCCCGGGGCAGCTTGGGTGAGACGTTCCAGAACAATCGGGCGAGCGAGAGCGGTGGGGGTAGCAGGCCGCTCGTCTCGACTTCGATCCGCTCCCAGCGCTCGAGGGCCCGTTCGAGCAAGGGCACCAGCACCGCCGTCTCGAGCGGCTCGCCGCCGGTGACGACGAGGAGCGGTGCTTCGCCGCAGGCGAGCGCCTCGTCCAGCAGTGCGCCGATCTCGACTTCACGTCCCGCCCTGAAGTCCCAGGAGTACTTGGTGTCACACCAGACACAGCCCACGCTGCAGCCCTGCAGCCGCACGAAATGCGCGGGAGTGCCGGCCGAGGGGCCCTCACCCTGGAGGGAGAGGAAGACCTCGGCCACCCGCAGCGTGGCGGCGGCCGGGTTCGGTTCAACGAGGCTCATGCGGGGCTGGGATTCCGTCGCGGTCGGGGCAGCGCCGGACCGCGAGCGCCCGGCGCGTCGTACGCGCCCTGCGTTTCAAGGGACGCGGCTCAGTGGGCCGCCTTGCGGTGGAGGTCGAACTCCTTCTGGCAGTTGAAGCACTTCCAGTGGAACGTCTCCTGGGAGGCGGGCCACTGGACATAGTCGTTGCGGCCGCAGCCGGGGCAGGAGATGCGGGTGCGCCCGGTCTTGCCGGCGGCGGCCAGTGTGTCCTGGGAGATGTCCTGGTTCATGGTCGTCGGAAGCCTCGGTGGATCCCGTGGTGAACGAGGGGCGGAGTATAGTCGCCCTCCGCGCGGGGTGTGAAGCGAAGCCCGCGGAGCCTGCCCGCAGCCTACCCGTGCCCCCCCGGCTGATCCCCGTCGGCCCACCCGGCCCCGCCGGGCAGGGGGGCCTCGGGCGGCAGCCCGCGCGAGTCGCGCAGCTTCGCGGCCGCGCGCACGCCCACGAGCCCCGCGCCCGCGCACAGGACGAAGAGCACCGGAGCGTTGATCCAGTCCACGAGCGCCCCGCCCAGCATGGGCAGCAGCATGATCGGGCCGAGGAAGGTGTTGATGAGCCCGACGAAGGCCTGGCGGCGGCCCGGCGGGGCGAGCAGGAGCATGAGGCTCGAATAGCCGACGGTCATCGCGCTCTGTCCCGCGCCGCCCAGGCATACCACCGCCTCGAGCGCCACGACGGCGGCGCCCGCGGGGAGCCAGCCGAGCCCCCAGGGCGATGCGATCGCGACCGCGGCCGCGGCCAGCGGCAGCGCGCTGCACGCCGCGGCTCCGATCCGCATCAGCACGCGGTCGCCGTGGCGGCTCGAAACCCGGTGCCAGAGCAGGTTCGAGAGCACGAAGCCCGTCATGCGCGCGAGCAGGAACGTCCCCGCGGCGCGCGGGCCGCCGCCCAGCTCGTGCACGGCGAAAAGCACCATGAACGGCGCCGCCGCGAACCACACTGAAAGCGTCGCGCGCGCGACGAGGAGGTGCCGGAAGTGGGCGTCGTGCGCCAGCATCCCAAGGCCCTGGCGCAGCATGCCGAGGGGCCCTCCGGCCTCGGGCCGCGGCGGGCTGGCAGGCTCGCGGATGATGGAGAACAGGCCGTACCCCAGCGAGACCAGCACGCAGGCGACGCCGAAGAGGAGCGCGAAGCGAGGCGGGTCGGTCCCGCCCCGGAGCAGCTGGCGTACGAAGAGACCCGCGCCGGCGACCAGCAGGCCACCCCAGAAGAGACGCAGGGACCAGTAGGCGCCGAGCCGCTCCTGGGGGACGGTCTTCCCCACCACCTCCATGAACGGGACTGCGGCGAGGCCGCCGCCGAACGAGTACGTGGCGTAGCACGCCAGGAACGTGGCGAGCAGCGCCGCGGGGTGGCCGGCGAGCGGCACGATGAGAACCGCGAGCAGGGCAAAGGCGAGCCCGCGCAGCACCGCGGCCAGGCGGTAGAGCCCGATCGACCGCGCCCGGCGGGAGAGCAGCGGCACGGTGGCAAACTGGGGCAGGAACCACCCGATGTCGGGAAGCGCCGCGCCGAGGCCGATGAGCGCGTTCGAGCTGGTGAGCCTCGAGAGGAACACCGGGATCACGGTGTTGGCGTCCACGAAGCCCTCGCCCCACTGGTAAAGGGCGCCGTTCCAGATGCCGAGGCGGAAGCTGCGGCGGTGCTCGGACCCGGGGGCGCTGGCGGCGGGGTCGGGGTCGGGCGCTGCGGTGGCCGGCGTCATGGAGCCGGGGAGCATGGCCCCGGAGGCCGGGAGGGCGCAAACGAGAGCCCGGCACCCCGCAGGCGGCGGAGTGCCGGGCTCGATTCAGCGCCGTTAACGGTAGAGCGTCTTGATGGTCCCCCAGGTCGAGGGCTTGACCGGCACGGTGATGGGAGTGTCCCATTTCCCGCTCGGATGGGCGCTCCAGCCGGCCGGATGCACGCAGGTGCCGATCGGGTACGGTGGATCCGGGTTGTTCGGCGGCACCGCGCACCAGAGCCCCGAGAGGAGGTTGACGCCATTGCCGACCCGGCCGTACAACGTGCCGCCCGTGCACTGGTAGTTCGCGCGGAACGACCCGCTGTAGTTCCCGTTGCTGGCCCGGGTGACGATCGTGGTCAGGGTGTCGAGCACGCCCTGCAGGATCATGGTGCCGTCCACGTAGAGATCGGGCACTACCCCCGGGGCAGGCAAGGACGGCAGGATGGCCGCCGTGGGCGCGTTGCGGGGCGAGCCCGCGTAGAGGCGGAAGCCACCGCCCAGGTACTTGGTCGTGTACTGCATGCCACTCGCGCCGACGGGCTTGGAGATCGTGCCGAGCGACGTCAGGTTGTCCCAGATGAACGTGTACTCGGTGTTCGGGTCGTTCGGGTCGAGGTCCAGAAAGGGGGTGCAGAACACGGACGCGATGCCCACGACCGTGAGCTGGCTCCCGACCGCGGATGAGAAGGTCGAGGTCGTGTAGGCGGTCTCGTAGGCCCAGGCGTCTTGGTCGAACTTGATCATCATCCCCGGATAATTCGGCGGGGGGTTGCACTGAGCGGTAGCCGCTGTCGCGAGCAGCCCCGTGGCCAGGAGCCCGAGGAGTGCGGCCACCCCGATGTTGCGCTTCATGGTTGTGCCTCCATCGCTAGTCCTCACGGCCGATGCCGTGAGCGGGGTCCGACGTCAGCGGTACAGCGACTTGATCTTACCCCAGGTCCGGCGGATCGCCGGGGTTGGCCCAGGGACGTACGTTTCGCCCGAAAGCTGGTGTTCGTACCCAGGTGGCACGGTCTCGTTCGGACGGCCAGCGAGGCCGGAAATCGTCCAGCCATCGCGCTGGGCCGGGGGAATCGCAAAGAGGAGCGCGCCCTCGTCGAAGAGGATGTTCCCCGTGAAGGAACCCTGGTTGGCGGCGAAGTCGTAGGTGAGGAACATGTTCGTGATCTGCCCACCGAGGATCATCAGCCCATCCGTGAACGTGGACGGCGCCGTCGCGTTCGGCGGATTGACCCCGTACAGCGCCGGTGTGCCCCCCGTGCGGCTGTCCTGATAGTAGCGCCCGCGCCCGGGATTGGCGAACAGGACCTCGAGGTAGCTGCCGTCGAAGTAGTAGTCCTGCACCGTGAGGTCGTAGAGATAGAAGGTGTACTCGTTCACGGCGGGGTTCACCCAGGGCGCGAGGAACGGGCCGAAATCCGTCACGAATCCCAGCGCCTTGTAGCCCTCCCCGATCGCGAGGTACGTGCCCGGCTCGGGATTCGGGTCCTCATAGTCGAGGCCCGTGAATCCCAGCAAGTAGCAGCTGTGCTGCGCGGACGCGGGCACGGCGAACAGGCTGAGAGCCAGGAGGACTAGAAAAGCGGTTCGCATCATCAGCCACCTCCCTTGCGGCACCGACGTTGCGGGGATGAGACGACTTCCGGAGAGGCCCAGGCACTGCCACCAGCGAGAACGGACCTCCGCGCGGTTTCCCTGGATCGCCACCGCCAAGTTCAACAACACCTATCGGGAAACCACGCTCTTCTCGCGCAGCGAGCGGGGCCTCCTGCGACGCGAGACCGCCGCACTGAAGGGGGGTGGGACGTGCGGCAGTCCGAACGGCTGGATTCTACGTCCGCATCAGTCCGCTGCAAAGCAAAAAGTCATGGCGGCTCGCTCGCCCGACCGTCTCCAAATTGAACCGCCATCCTTGCACGCGCGCTCATTCGCCAGTCAACCTTGTGCAAACTCTGGATGCGGGCCGGGGGGGACCAAGCAACGGCGCCGAAAGTCAGCGCGGTAGGGCTTCGGACTGGGGAAGCGGCAGTCTGGCAACAGATTCGGTCCGGGGGCCTCCAGCCAACGCATCAGCGAATTCAGAGATCTCGGGGCGAGCAGCGCCGCGTCGTCGGCTGGAATGGGCGGGGCGTGCGCCGGGAGAGCTGCCGGCCAGCGGAGCGCCCCTGCTGCGTCACCCGAAGGCCAGCGCCCGCGCCAGCTTGGGTAGGCTCGTGTCGTAGCGGTAGGAGACGTTCAGGTGGCCGTCGTCGAACTCCTCGTACTCGTGCGGAATGCTCAGCTCTTGCAGCCGCCGCCGCAGGAGCCGAGCGCCATGCTGCAGGTTGAACTCGTCCCTCACGCCGCAGTCGAAGTAGAGCAGCCGCAGCGACCGCAGTGCTTCGACGCGGGATTCCAGCATGACGAGCGGGTCGTGCTGGCGCCAGCGCCCCCAGACCTCCTCCCGGAACGCCCCGGTCTCGAGATCGCAGGGCAAGTCAATGCCGAAGGGCGGTGCGGCGGGGTTCGGGGAGTAGGCCGCGGCCATGCCCAGGATGTTGAGCGCGAGCGTGTCGTCGTGGCCCTTCTGCCGCTTCGCCTCGAAGCGTTCCAGCCAGGCCTGGAGGCCGCCCGCCTGCTGGACCTGGGTGCAGAACTTGGGCACGTCGCCGCGGTAGCAGTAGTCGAAGTACATGTCGCCGCTGTGGCAGGCCACGGCTCCGAAGACGTCCGGGTGCTTCATGCCCAGCGTGAGCGCGCCGTAGCCGCCTGAGGACTTGCCCGCCAAGCCGCGGTGGTCGCGTTTCGGGAGCGTGCGGAAGCGGTCGTCCGCCCAGGGGACCAGCTCCTC
>Ga0315277_10013163_pt1 | contig 10321 bp, 9 predicted proteins | sample YL17G05_15_MG_FD_203695 | JGI IMG/M metagenome (GOLD analysis project Ga0315277, IMG submission 203695) | Sediment microbial communities from Yellowstone Lake, YNP, Wyoming, USA - YL17G05_15 | ecosystem: Environmental > Aquatic > Freshwater > Lake > Sediment | place: USA: Wyoming | collected...
GCGGGCGATCAGGGGTAGAATACCCGCTCCGGTGCATAGGGCCTTTGAGTGCCGAATCGCGTCACAGCCCGCGGACTGCGATCTGTGGGCCTTGTGGAGGCGACCACTGACGCATGGACTGAAGGTAACGGGGCGCCGTCCTTCAGTGCCTCACGACAACGGTAAACCGTCGTTGGACGAACCTTGTATGGCAATTCGATACATCCTTGCGGGGGCCCTCATTCCCGTGCTGTTTGCCGGTTGTGAGTGGACGCGGTCCTTCTGGCCGGAATGGAAGAGGGACGTCCCGGTAACGCCGCCCAAGGACGAGGCGGCCGCGCCCCCGGCCCAGGCGCCTCCCGCCACGGTCGCTGCGCGAACGCCGCCAACTGCCCCTGCACCGACCACGGCGAAGGCCCCGACCGGGTACTCACCGGCTGACGGGGGAAGGGTCCTCAGCCAGACCAAGCTGGTGGCTGCGTCGATCCTCCAGGTCAACGAACGGTTCCTCACGGTCGAGGACATCCTGCGAGGCGTCGGGTCCCGGCTGGCCGAGGTGCCGAAGAACATCACGGAGCAGAGCTGGCGCGAGCAGGCGGCGAAGATCCTCCGCGAGGAAATCCGCCGGCAGGTGAGGGACTCGCTGGTGTACGCGGAGGCCCAGAGGCGGCTGACCGACGAGCAGAAGAAGCAGGTCGATAAGGAAGTGGAAGAGGCCCTGCGGAACATGGAAGCCGCCGTCGGAGGCAGCAGGAAGAAACTGGAGCAGGAGCTGGCCAAGGAGAACGCGACCCTCGATGCCGTGCTCCAGGAGCACCGCGTGCAGGCGACGAATGCGACGTACCTGCGGGCGAGGTTCATGCCGGCCGTCGTGGTCAACCACCGCATGTTGCTGGAATACTACCGCAGGAACCCTTCGGAGTTCGCCGAGCCGAAGAAGGTGCAGATGCAGTTGATCGCGGCGCCCTTCAAGTCGTTCCTGGCCGAGGGCGCGGGCTCACCGACCCCGGCCGAGATGGAGGCGGCCAAGGCCAAGGCGAAGGAGCACGTCGAGAAGGCGGCGGCGGCCCTGAAAGAGGGGGCCGACTTCACCAAGGCGGTCAAGGAGATGTCCCGCGGCGTCATGCCGGACGCGGAGGGCGTCTGGCCGCTGATGCCTGCGGGGAGCTTCCGCGAGGCAAAGGTCGAGGAGGCGGCCTTTGCGCTTCAGGAGGGTCAGGTCAGCGGGATCATCGAGACGGCCGACGGGTATTACATCGTCAAGGCCAGGAAGGTCGAGCCGGGCAAGGCGATCGGCTTTGAGGATGCCCAGGTGAAGATCGAGAAGCGGCTTCGCGACGAGCAGTATCAGAAGATCATCGACGACTACTTCAAGAAGCTCTTTGTCGAAGGCGCGACGATCATCGAGTCCGACAAGTTCCTCGAGCTGGCGCTGGCGCGGGCAGTGGAGAAGCACTGGAAGCCCGTCAGACCGTGAGACCGTGGGACCGTGCGACCGTAGGGCGGTGGAGCCCTGGACTGTAGGGTGGGACTGTAGGCTGGGACTGTAGGGACTGTAGGCTGGGACGAGCGCTGTTTGCGAGCCTGCCCGTCTGGGTCCCACCTTTGGGGCTATCGCAACAGCACCTTGAACCCCGCCTGCTCGAAATGCCGGTCCGCCGTCAGGGCCTCGGTCAGACCCTCCTTTTTCATGACCACGAAGGACATGCAGTCCGTCAGCGACCAGTCCTTGTCCAGACGGGCCGCGTAGAGTTCCCATCCGGCGTTGAGCAACTCCTTTGAGAGCGGGACCACGGTTGTGCTGGGGTCCGTGCGAAGGAAGCGAATGAACTCAACGAGTCTTCCGCGAGAACCCGCGCGGCATAAGGCATTTCCCAGTTCCAGGAGTATGAACTCCGTCAAGACCACGGGACCGGCGTGTTCTCGGCTCCAAGACAAAGCGCGACCGTGCAGTTCGTCCATTGGGTTCAGCAGTGCCCCATAGTACGAGGTGTCAGCGAAGACCTGTCTCATTGGCGCTTCGGTGTCCCGTACAGGTAGTGATCGTGGTTGGCCGAAAAGTCCGGCGGAAGATCGCTGGCTATCCCGATGAAGGGCTTCATCCGCTCGTACAGAGTCTTGGGGCCCCGCGCGGACCTCCGCCGCCGAGCCGGCTTGAGCAGTCGAACGCTCACCTCCGCGCCGTCCGGCGGACGGGCAGGCCCATCCAGCACGACCACGCCGTTCTTCACCCGACCGCGGTATGTCATGTCCGTCTCCTTCGCACCCGGCTTCCGTGCTCCATTATAATCACTTCCCAGGCGTCCGACCATCGGGTAAGAGCGCGAGACGCCGCTACAGCTCGGTCGTGGCCCGCGTCCTCGTCGCTGAGCAGCGCCAGGAAGGGGAAAGCAAGACCATTGGCCGGGCAGGCTTGGCCGCGAAGACTGCTAGGTCATCCGTCCTTCTTGATAACGTCCAACCCTTGGCGCTGGGACTTGGCTCCGTCCCACCTGTAATGCTTGATGGCTTCGACGATGCGGTTGGCGACCCTGATGGCCGCCAGACCGTCGGCCGCGGATACCACCGGCGGGGCCCCGTGCTCGACCGTCTGGCGGAAGGCCTCCGCCTGCATGCGGAGCGGCTCGTTGGACTCCTCGATCACCAACTGCTCCACCCTCAGCAGCTTGGCATAATCGACGCTCTGGGCGAGTTCGGCCAGGTCTTCCACGTCCTGGTCGCGGGCCATCTGGATGAGGTCCAGGTTCTCGCTCTTCTTGACGACGATGCCGACCCGCTTGGCGTAATCGACCGACAGGTACGCCTCCTCGGAGAAAATCCGCATCTTCCGCTCGGTCTTGATCGCCAGTCGGCTGGCGGTGAGGTTGGCGACGCACCCGTTGTCGAAGATCAGCCTGGCGTTGCAGATGTCCTCGTGCGCCCCGATGACGTTGACGCCGACGGCGTGCAGCTCGGCGACGCTGCCCCCGGCGAGCATCAGCACCAGGTCGATGTCGTGGATCATCATGTCCAGCACGACGCCCACGTCGGCGGAGCGGAAGGTGAACGGGCTGATGCGGTGCGCCTCGATGAACTTCGGCGCGATGGCGTACTTCTGCATCGCCAGCACCGCGGGGTTGAACCGCTCCGTGTGCCCCACCTGGACGCTCGCGCCGGTCTTGCGGGCCAGGGCGACGAGCTCCTCCCCGGCCTTGACGTCGTTGGTGTAGGGCTTCTCGATGAGCACGGGCTTGCCCGCCTCCACGAAGGGCGTGGCCGCCTCGATGTGCCGCAGCGTGGGCACGGCGATGATGGCGGCGTCCACCAGACCTGCCGCCTCGCGGGCGTCCGTGAGCGCCAGGCAGTTGCGCTGCTTGGCGACGCTCCTGGCCGTCTCCTCGTTGATGTCCACCACGCAGACCAGGCAGCCCGGGTCTATCTCGCTCAACACGCGGGCGTGCAGCTTCCCCATGCGCCCCGCGCCGACCACCGCGACTCGAAAGCTCATGTCAAGGGTCTCCGAGAGTCCATCCGCCGCTCCGGCGGGAGATATTCGTACGCCTCCGGGGGCGCCTTGCCGCGATACAGCTCGCGGAACCGCCCATAGACGCCCTGGAGGCTCCGCTGGCAGAAGTCGCACAGGGCCGCCACCTCGCCCTCCGCGCCCAGGTTGGCCAGTTGCTCGATCTTCGTCTGCAAGGCGGCCTCGTCCTCGAACAAGTCGCGCAGCGCGTGCCGTAGCTCCCGTTCCTCCGGCTTTCCCAGTCCCGCGGCCACAAGGCCCGCTTCGTGGATTCCCCGGACCGACGGGGGCGACCAGTCGTACGCGTCGCTGTAGAAATCGGTGTACGGGGGCACGTCGCGCCGAACCGGCGTCCGCGGACCCACCCGCGCGTACCACCCGATCGTCGTGAAGTGGTGCAGGCCGGCCATGTCCTCGATCACCGCGCCGGTGTGGATGCGGACGTGCCCGGCCAGCAGGACGCTCCGGCCCAGGCGGACGCGGTTGTCCACGTAGCAGTCGTGGGCGACGTGGCAGCCGTCCATGAGCGCGTTGTCGTCGCCGATCCGCGTGACGAACCCGCCCTGCTCGGTGCCGATGTGCGCGGTCACGCCGCGCCCGAAGCGGTTGCGGTGCCCGATGACCAGCAGCGTCGGGCCGCCCTGGTACTTCAGGTCCTGCGGCTCGGCGCCCAGGACGCAGCCTTCGTCGAAGACGTTGTCGGAGCCGATGGTGGTCCGCCCAAGGACGCAGACCCTCCGCGCCAGCACCGTGCCCGGGCCGATGGTCGCGTGCGGGCCGACGACGCAATACGGGCCGATCTTCGCGTGCGGGGCGATCCGGGCGGCGGGGTCGATCTCGCGCATGACGGCCGGCTCAACCATCGGCCTTGCCTCCGGAGTCCGCGGCCGAGCAGGCCTTGGCGGCCTCGACCAGTCGGCGGACGTGGCGGTTCAGGTTCCTGTCAGCCAGCAGGCGGCGCACGGCGGCCGGATCGGCGCTGCTGCCCGACCCGTCGAACATCTCGTGGAAGGCGGCCTTCAGGGCGTGGATGTCGTCCTCGCCGAAGCCGCAGCGGCGGAGGTTCTCCGTGTTGACGCCCCGGACGCGGAAGGGGAAGCCCTGGACGATCGCGAACGGGGGCGCGTCGTGGTCCACGCCGGCGTATCCCGCGGTGAAGGTGTAATCGCCCACCGTGGCCCCGGCCTCGATGACCGTGAACCCGCTGGTGCGGACGTAGTCCCCGACCTTCGCCTCCGGGCCGATCTGCGTGCAGTTGGCGAAGATGCCGTGGTCGCCCATCGCCGACCCGGCGCCCAACTGGCAGGCGATCATGATGAGGTTGTCGCTGCCGATCCGCGTCGGGGTCTTCAGCCCGGCATACACGGTCACGTGTTCGCGGATGGTGTTGGCCTTTCCGATGATGCACTCGCCGGGCTTGCCCGAGGCGTCGGGGGCGGCGCCCACGACGGCCATCGGGAACACCAGGTTCTTCTCGCCCAGCGTGGTCCGCCCGATGACGGTGGCGTTGTTGGCGATGACGCATCCCGCGCCGATCCTCACCTTCGGGCCGATGTAGGAGAAGGGACCCACGCGGACGTCGTCGGCCAGCTTGGCGCCCTTCTCCACGATCGCATGAGCAGAGAGGTTCGGCATGGTGTTCGGTCTTCAGACCGGCTCGGAGTCCACGAGCATGAACTTGATCTCGGCCTCGGCCACGACGTCCGGGCCGACCAGGGCCCGGCACAGGCAGTGCCCCGTGCGGGCGCGGACGTGGACGGCCTCGGCTTCGAGGATCAACTGGTCCCCCGGCCGGACGGGGCGGCGCATCTTCACACGGTCCATGCTCAGGAGCACCGCGACCTTTCCGGCGTGTTCCAGGCGCCGGCTCAGGAGGAGCCCCGATAGCTGCGCCAACGCCTCCAGGATCATCACGCCCGGCATGATGGGCTGGTTGGGATAGTGGCCCTGGAAGTACGGCTCGTTGATGGAGACGTTCTTCAGGCCGACGGCCTTGCGGTCGCCCTCCATCTGCACGATGCGGTCCACCATGAGACACGGGTAGCGGTGCGGCAGGAGGCGCATGACCTTCCGGATGTCCATCGCCGGTTCGCCGGCCAGCGCCGCCGACTGCTTCCTCGCGGCGATCTCCTCGGAGAGTCTGCGCACGAGGGCGTGGTTGAGCTCGTGCCCGCTCTTGTACGCGACGATCCGCCCGCGGAGGCGCCGCCCGAGGATCGCCAGGTCCCCCACCAGGTCGGCCAGCTTGTGCCGGACGTGCTCGTCGGGGAAGCGCAGCTCGCTGCCGATCGGTCCGGACTGGCCCATCACCAGCAGGTCGGCGGGGGTCAGGTGCCTGCCGATCCCGCGCGCCTGGAGTTCCTTGGCCTCCTGCTCGGTCAGGAAGGTCCGCGCGGGCGCCAACTGCGAGGTGAAATCGTCCTTCCCCAGCCGGAAGCACAGCACCTGCCGCCCGATGCTGGGCACGGCGCCGTAGTCCAGGTCGTAGAGTATGTCCAGGCAGTCGCCGGGGCCCGGCAGCGCCGCGAGCATCGCATCACCCTCCGAGACGGCCACGGGCTGCTCGATGACGTAGATGCTCTGCTCGACGTTCTGCTCGACCGGTTCGGCCTGCTGAAGGGCCTGGACGAACGGGAGGGGCGAACCGTCGTTGGAGGGGGTCTCGGCGGCGTCCATCTCGATGCGGAGGTTGTCGATGCCCAGTCCCCAGGCGGCCGCCAGGACGTGCTCGACCGTTTCCACCGCGATTGATCCGTCCATCAGTGAGGTGCGCCGGGCGCGCTTGGTCACGTTGGAGATGCGGCAGGCGATCTGGACGGCTGAGGGCAGGTCGCTGCGGACGAAGACGATGCCGGAATCGACAGGCGCCGGCACGAACCGCAGCCCGCACGGTTCCCCGCTGAAAAGCCCTCGCCCCTGGACGGCGACGGGGCTCCTAATGGTCTTTTGGAGACTCAAGGGCGTTCACCTTCGCTTCCAGGTCCTTGACGCGTTTGAGCAGCCCGGGGAGTTTGGCGCCGGCCTGGATCTCGCGGAGCTTCTCCCTGGCAGGACCCGCCGGGATGCCCGCAACCCCCTGTCCGTCGGGCACGTCGGACGCCACGGCGGCGAAGGCCGAACACTGGACCCCGTCGCCCAGCGTGACGTTGTCGCGGATGCCGGCGTTCCCGCCCACGACGACATAGCGCCCCAGCTTGGCGCTGCCGGCGATTCCGCACTGCCCCGCGAGCACGCACCCGCGGCCGATCTGCACGTTGTGGGCGATCTGGACGAGGTTGTCGATCTTCGTGCCGGCCCCGATCCGCGTGGAGCCGAACTTCGCGCGGTCCACGCAACTGCAAGCCCCGATGTCCACGTCGTCCTCGATGACCACATTGCCGACGTGTGGCACGCGGTGGTGCACGCCCGCCTCCGTCCAGTAGCCGAAACCGTCGTAGCCGATCACGCTGTTGGGACCGATCCGCACGCGGTCGCCGATCACGCAGTCGGGCTTGATCACCACGCCCTCGAACAGGACGCAGTCTCGCCCGATCGAGACGTCCGCGTTCACGACGACATTGGCGCAGAGGATGCTGCCCTGGCCGATCTTCGCCCGCGGACCGATCGCCACGTTGGGGCCGATCCGCGCGTCGGGCGCCACCTGGGCGTCGGGCCAGACCCCGGCCGAGGCATGGACCCCGACGGGGGGGAAATCCTCGTGCTCGCCGATGTGCCCCAGCAGCTTGGCGACGGCCGCCTGAACGTTGGCGACCCGGATCAGCGGGATGGCCGCTGCCGGGGGGAACCTGCCCACGATGGCCGCGGCGCCCTTGCACTCCGCAACGCGCGAGCCGTGCTTCTCGTCGGCGGCGAAGGTCAGGTCGGTCGGCCCGGCCGATTCCATCGAGGCGATTCCCTCGACGACGATGGAATCATCACCCTCGACCGTTCCGCCCAGCAGGTCGGCCACCTGGCGCAATGTCAACCGTTCGTTCTTCATGACTCGGAAGTGATCATCATAGTCGGCCCCCAGGAATATCGCAAGCGGTACGACAGGCGTCTGGTAATGGGTCAGTTACTGGTACGACAGGCGTCTCGCCTGTCGAATTCGCGCCTGGTCTCCGTCCCGACAGGCGAGACGCCTGTCGTACCACACCCCGTAAGTGACCCATTACGGCGTCTGCGGGTGCATAAGCGTCTTGGTGGAAGCCGTGTGGGCGCCCTTGTTCGGCCCAACCCCAAGGGGGCCACCGATTCCCATGTTCCCGTCGTGTAACAGGCCACCGCTTCAGCGGTGGTTTTCGGCGCCCCCCTCCCCTGCCCCTCCCCCCGCGGTCTCGACGCCTTCGGCCAAACCTGGACCTTGCCCGCGGGGGGAGGGGACGGGGGTGGGGGGCTCGCGGTACCACGGCTGAAGCCGTGGCCTGCTACACGGCGGGTGAAGCCGTGGCCTGCTACACGGCGGGTGAAGCCGTGGCCTGCTACACGGCGGGTGAAGACGTGGCTTGCTGCACGGCGCCTGCAACCCACGACAGGCCGGACCTGCCTGCCTCCGGCACCTGCCTACCTGCGGCAAGCAGGCAGAGGTAGGCAGGCGCCTGTGGTACCATCTTCCGGAGGCGGCGGAAATGCGCGGTCAGGGCCGTGTCGCGGGCTTGGTGGAGCGGTAGGCCTCGTTCAGGCGGGACAGCACCGCTTCGGTCAGGTCCAGCGCCTCGTCGCAATACAGGACCTTGCGTCGCTCCATCTGGAGGCGCAGGGCGTCGTTGGTCTCGGCCTCCACTTCCTGGCGCTGGCGGTCCATGACGAGCTGGACGCCGCGCTCCTTGGCCACCTTCTCGATGGCCTTGAGGATTTCGACGTACATCTCCTTGCCCAGCCGGCAGTTTTCCCGGTACATGAGGGCCTCCTGGAACTGCAACCAGCTGGAGATGTCGATCGTCAGGCGCTGCATCTCCGACAGGTCCTTCTCGTACTGCGGGCTGTCCTTCTTGAGGCCCTCGAGGCGCAGCTTGATGGCCTCAATCGCCTGCTGCCGCCGGTCGCGCTCGCCCTGGATTCTCTCGGCGCGCTCCTTGAACTGAGAGGCGAGGTCCCTGGCCCGCAGGTAGTTGTTGAGGACCTCGGCCCGGTCGCACACGGCGACCCTGACGGCCGGGGCCGGGCCCACCGCCCCCGCGGGGGGCGCGCCGCTCTGCGCCCGGGAGTCCTTCAGAACGATTGCGCCTGCCAGCAGAATGGCCGCCGCGACCAGAAGAGTCCGCGAATTTCCCATGGGGTCACCTCGGTGGATCCAAGAGCCGGTTCGGGGGCTTGGAAAACTGTGCTAGAACGTCCAACCCATGCTGAAGCTGAAGATCTGGGTCTCGTCGTCGCTGTGTTTGCTGATGGGGAAGCCGAAATCGAAGTCCATCGGCACCGGGCCGAAGAACGGGATGACCCACCGCAGGCCCACACCGGCGGATGCCCGGTACGAGCTGAGCCCGATGTCCTGCTCCACGGTGCCGGTGTCGATGAACACGACGCCGCGGAACATCTCGCCGATGATCGGGAAGGTGTATTCCCCGCTGGCCAGGAGCAGGAAGTCGCCGCCGATGGGGTCTTTGTCCGGTCCCGCGCGCGGGCTGATGCCGCGGTACTTGAAGCCGCGGATGGACCCGATGCCGCCACCGTAGAACCTCTCGAAGACCGGCGCGTCGCCGACGATCTGCCCGGCCGCGAGCCGACCGGACAGGATGTGCTTGCGGTCCAGGGGGTCCGCATAGACCGTGTGGTAGATGCGGTAGTCGGCGTTGACTTTCCCGAAGGTGAAGTCGCCGAGGATCTGCTCGTAGCTGACCTGGAAGCGGTCGCCGGTGGAGGGCATCCATCGGCTGTCGGTCTGGTCGCGGACGAGCGTGAACTTCGGCCCGATGAGGAAGCTCGTGCCCTTGACGTCGGTGATGTCCTTGGGCGCGTCGCTCTCCACGTCGCTGATGTCCACGCCCTCAATCCGCCCGGACATTTCCCCGTACCAGCGGTTCTTGAAGCGGCGCCCCAGGCTGGCCACTTCCCCGACGCGGGTCTCGTCATAGACCTTGCGCTTGCGGGTGAACAGGAAGGTCCGCGAGCCGAGCGTGTTGGGCTGGTCGAACAGGTACGGCTCAAACCAGTCGATGCTGAACCGCATCAGCTCGGTGCCCGGCTCGGCGGTCAGCCGGAGGGTCTGACCGGCCCCCCGGAAGGCCCGGCCCTCGCCGAAGTCCTTCCATGACTTCGGCCAGCCGAGGATGTCGAAGTTCCGCTCCGTGTACGAGATGGTTCCCACCAGCCCGCTGTCGGTGTTCACGCCGACGCCCACCAGCAACTGCCCGGTCTTCCGTTCCTTCACCTGCACCAGCGCGTCGCGGACCTTGCCCTCCCCGCCGACGGGCGTGATGGTCACGTCCGAGAACAGCAGCGTCTCCTGAAGGCGCTTGCGGGACTCCTCCATCGCCACGGTGTTGAACGGCTGCTCGGGGAAGAACCCCAGGTGCCGGCGGATGACGCGGGTCTGGGTCACGGAGTTCCCGCGGACCTCGATCCTCCCGATCAGGTACTTGTCGGACTCGCTGAACTCGAAGACCAGGTCCGCCACGCCTGGCTTCTCCTTGAACACCTTCCTTGCCGTGACCTTGGCCTCGATGTATCCCGATTCACCGTAGGTGTCCTGGAGGCTCTCGGTGTCCCGGCGCAGGGCGAGGGCGGTCAGGACCGCGCCGGGGCGCAGCTTCAAGCGCCGCAGCAGCTCCTCGTTGCTGAAGACCGTGTTTCCCTGGAAGCGGACCTCCCCGACAAGGTAGCGTTCGTTCTCCCGGATGACGAACTTGAGCGTCACGTCCT
>Ga0315277_10013164_pt1 | contig 10320 bp, 9 predicted proteins | sample YL17G05_15_MG_FD_203695 | JGI IMG/M metagenome (GOLD analysis project Ga0315277, IMG submission 203695) | Sediment microbial communities from Yellowstone Lake, YNP, Wyoming, USA - YL17G05_15 | ecosystem: Environmental > Aquatic > Freshwater > Lake > Sediment | place: USA: Wyoming | collected...
AAAGGCCGCGCCACCGGAAAAGGCCGCGCCGCCGCCTTGCTTGCCCTGAGCGCCCTCTGTTTCGGCCTTGCCTTCTATAGCTACGCCGGAGCTCAGCCCTTTCTCCTGCTTTTCTGGCCGCTCGCGACGCTCGTCTGGAGAAAACCCCTTCTGGCGCGGTGGAAGGCGTGCTTGTGGGCGCTGCCGGTCTTCGCTCTTATCCTCGCGCCGACGCTGCTTGCCACGTTCGGAGGCGGCGGAGCGGGCATGGGCCGGTTCAGCGCGCTGTCGGTGTTTGGGATGGACGCGCCGCTGTCCGCCAAGGTCCTCCTTTTCCTCAGGAACTATCTCTCGCATTTCTCTCCGCAATTCCTCTTCCTGACCGGCGATACGCTGCCGCGCCACGGATTCCCCGGTTTCGGCGTGATGCTGCACGTCGAGGCCGTCTTCCTGATCGTGGGCATCTATGCCGTGCTGCGCGGCGCAAAAGCCAGCGGCGTAAAAGCCAACGATGCAAAAGCTGACGGACACGTGGCGGCTTATCGCTTCCTTCTGTGATGGTTCCTTCTCTTCCCCTTAAGCGCCGCGCTCACCAACGAAGGTATCCCCCATGCCCTGCGGACCCTGCACGCCGTGCCCTGCCCGCAGATCCTGAGCGCGATGGGAGCGGTGACGGTGCTGGACTGGCTGCAGGAAAGATGGGGCGTGTGGGCGCGGCGCGCGGCTGTCGCTCTTGTGAGCCTGGACGCAGCGGCTCTGGTCTTCGTCCTGTTTCTGGTTTATCCCAGGTGGTCGGCGGAATCCTTCGAATACGGAATCCGCGAGGGCATTGAGATGGCGTGGGGAAAACAGACAGGACCGGCGCCTGAGCACCGCGGCAATCTGCACGTCCTCACGGGGGGGATGCTGGTTCCGGTCGCCGAACTCTACTGCTTCCATCTGGCGGTTGCGCCCGAAGACGTCCTCGCGCGCGGATATGATGGGTTGCCGCTTCGGACGTATCTCCCGAGTGCGGCGCCCGAAAGCGTCTTGCTGCAAATGCGCCCCGGAGACGCGCTGTTGATGGCCTCGGGCGCATATCCCGGATTCGCGCCGGCGCTCCGCCAGGGCGGGTTCCGTTCAAGGCCGGTTCTGTTGCCGAAGGGCTTCCTCCCCAACGAGCCCAGCGAGATTCTCCGCCTGGTGCAGCGGTGATCGGGGGGATCGCGGTTATGGATTGGGGTCACACTTGGGGAAAGCAGGGTCAGACTTTCAATTTTCAATTTGCGGCAACGCCCGGGATTCGCCTTTTCTGAGGAACTTGGTGTCTCAGCAAATTGAAAATTGAAAGTCTGACCCTGGCTCTTCTGGCTCTTTGCGATTGCCGATTGCGAATGGTGTCACCCGATTGTTTTTGGAGAGAAAAAAGAAAAAAGAGTTGACATTGGTCAGTTGCTGGCTTAACCTCTGCAGTGTGTGGAATCTGTGTTGCTGATTTGGCATGGTTAAACAAACGATCATTTTGGAACGGAGGATTAAGTCGATGCGAAGGCTAAGTGCTCTCTCTTTTGTTATTGCCTGCTTCGTTGTCGGTTCCCTGCTGACCAGTTGTGCCACCACGGTACATCTTAAGCCGAATATGGTTTTCAGGGAACGAAGCGAGAAAATCCAGATGCCCATCGGTGTGTATGTCAGCCTGAGTGCTAAGGATTTCATCGCGGCGGGGAAAAATCTCGGTTACACCTTTCGAGTTTCCGTTGGAGAGTCAATCGAACCGAACGCTAGAAACTCGCTCGCGAAGATATTCACGCGCGTCAAAGTTGTGAATGATGCCAAGGAGTTGGGCGTGGAGGGCAGGCCTCCTAATACCCTTGATCTTGCGTGCGACAAATCTTCGCAAGTTCATCCGGGAATGTTCACCTTCTCACCAAATGAAGTGGTGCTTGGCCTCGTCTGCAAAATATACAACCAGAATGGACAAAAGGTATGGGAAAAGACTATCCATACAAAAGCCAAGAAGTGGTCGGCATGGGGCTTGCTCGGCGGAATCATCGGCTCTTACAGCTATACCAGTTCATTGCGGAGAGCAGGGGATGAAGCCCTTCGCCTTGCCCTTGATCAACTCAATGACGCGATTCTGAGAGACAGAAACACGTTGTTTAAAGAAGATCCCCGGCAATGATCTCCATGCGCGCAGTTTGGATGTGCCTGTTATTCCCCATAACCTTGTGCTGTGGATGCTCCACTACCCAAACAGTTATGATCCAGTCCACGCCGGCGCAGGCAAAGTTGTGGATCGATGGACGGGAAAATGGTTTAACGCCACAGCAATTGGTATTGACGAAGAAAACCCACCGGATCGAATTACAGAAGGAGGCGTACGAGCCATTTGATGGCTATATCGCGCCACGTCCGAGGAGTCTTTTAGTGCACATACTTTCGCTCGGGTTCACTTTTTTCTACGAAATGGACGTGTTTAACAGTTCATACACTTTTCCCATGAATCCAATTGCAAATTAGGTGCCAAATTGGCAGCCGAAAGGGAAATCACCCTCATGAAGCAGATGCACGGAAAAGAATTCGAATACCACATCATCGCCGTGACAAGGCCATCCAAGCACAGACGAGCGATACGGTCATAGATGTTCAGTGAAACGGTCTGCATCGACATTGTTGGGATTGTCTCTGTTCAGATGGAACAGAATCAGGAAGGAGCAACCTCATGGATTCAAGAGCCGCATTTGCTGTTAGGGAGGGGTGCCCGTCTCGACCCATGGCTCTGTTTGACTTTGTAGTTGAATATCTAGCGCAAAAGAACAATCACTTGAGACGAGGGATTGTATATTGTGCGGCCTTGTATGTTCTGAGTGGCCTCACCGGTTGTGCACGCGGGCCTAATGTGCTCACTTCGGAGGTCCGTCAGGGGATAAAATGCGTGATCGTTTCGGATGAAATCGGCGTTCCGGACACGATTCATCTTCCCGAGCAATCAACCGGCAATCTAGTTCTCGATGGAATGCGCCAGGCGCACGTGGATGGGGTCTCAACTGCGAAGATTCGAAACCTCCTCGATTACAGGGATTTCATATCGAAAACGGTTTACAGAACATTTATCGCCGAGGTTGAGAAAAAGGGCACATTTCAATGCCTTGCCAAGGGTGCGTCGGTAAAGGCGGAAGGCGTGTTCGTCATCGAGGTTGACGATCTCAGACTGGATCACAAGAAGTGGGCTTCATTCAAGCCAAATCTCGTGCCCACGATTACAATTACCGTGATGCTAATCGGCAACCCGCCCGTGGAATTGGTTCGTTCAAGATCCGGACAAATCAACCCCGTCAACCCGCAACAACATCCGATTCTCTATTACAAAACCACCAGTTCGAATCGTCGCGAAGACAACGTTCCAGCCTACCGTCTAACCGATTTCGAAACGAATAAGAACACGTTCATCTCCACCTACCCGATCGCGATTGAAAACGCGCTTAAGGAACTGATGCGGGATTGGTGAGAACAAAGTCGTTTATCGAGGAAATGATGGTCAAAAGCATAGTCGTTCGAATGTGTTCTTGCTTTTTGGTGGCGGCCTTGGCCTTGGCCTTGGGTTGCTCCTTTTCCGCCCATAACGTGCCAACGGTGAAATGCTTGCCCGGGATGCCGGCCGGCTTGAGAAAGCCGGCTGTATATTTCAATGTATCGTACCTCAGCCATTGGTTGAACGTGAAGCCGTTTCGTGAAGATGAAGACGTGGCAAAGAACCAGATCTTCCGCAGCCTGGTCGTTGAGGCGTTGGATGGTTCAAACTTATTTCGTGACTTTACATTCTCAAGCGCCAGGGCGGGAACCGTTGATTATACGCTCAAAATGAAAATGGTTGAGAGTGTCTCAGGATCCATCATCTCAGTATGTCTGACAATGGTGACTTGGTGCATCATCCCAACCACTCTTAAGTGCAATTACCTTCTCGATGCCGAAGTATGCGATGCTCAAGGCAGAACCATTAAATCCTATCATCTTGAGGATTCCGAGAGAACCTGGATACAAACATTGTTCCTTCCTGTGATATTTTTTCGTTCACCAGTTGACGTGAGGGAAGATATTCAGGTAAACATGATTAAGACCGTTCTGAAATCATTTGTCGAGGATCTCATTAATGAACATCGCAATCCGGTGCAATCCGGTGACACACAACTCAACAACCCGCGGAACAATCCGGTGACAAACAATCCTGCAATCCGGTGACACACACCCATCAATCCGCGCAATCCGGTGCAATCCTGACCAATCCGGTGACACACAACTTATATCGCAATCCGGTGACACACAACTTATATCGCCCAATCGGGTTGCGAAAGCAGACTTTCAGTTTCCAATCTGTGGCAACGCCCTGGATTCGCCTTGTCAGAGGAACCCGGTGTCTCAGCAAATCAATCCGGTGACACACAACTTATATCGCCCAATCGGGTTGCGAAAGCAGACTTTCAGTTTCCAATCTGTGGCAACGCCCTGGATTCGCCTTGTCAGAGGAACCCGGTGTCTCAGCATATTGAAAATTGAAAGTCTGACCCTGGCTCTCGGTGTCTCAGCAAATTGAAAATTGAAAGTCTGACCCTGGCTCTACTGGCTCTACTGCCTCTCAAGGGAGCGGCGATTCGGGCTTGCCCGCGTCAAAGAGGGAGCCGAGCTGTTCGCGCAGTTTACTATCCTCGATTTCATCCCGGGCCTTGTAAGCGGCGTCCACGTTCTCCTTCGCTTTCTCGAGATAGGCCACGGCCATGCGGTATTTGGCCGCGCTGGCGAGTTTTGGCGAAAGGCTGGTCTGCGCCACCTGCCCCCACCTGGCCAGCGCGGTGTCGGTGTCGCCGGCTTCAAAGAGGCTCTCGGCATTAGCGAAGAGCCGCTCTTCCTCGTCGCGCCAGGTGAAGGTGGTTCTCTTCAGCTCGATGTTGAGGACGTTCAGAATGCCTCCTTCGGTCGCGCCGCTCAGATACGCGACGCGCCGTCCGTCGGGGGAAAAAGCCGGAAAAACCGCGCCGAAAGGATAGTCCGTGAGCCAGGTGGGCTCGCCGGTGCGGACGTTGACCGAGGCCACCTGCCAGATCTTTGGCCGCTCCGCGTCAAACTCCTCTCCGGGGCTCATGCGCTGGGACGTGACCACCACGAATTTGCGGTCTGGGTTGAAGGAGATGGGCGAATATATGCAATTCACGTTCTTGCACAGCGTGCGGGTCGTCTTGCTTTCCACGGAAAACGCCTGCAGCTCCCCCACGTTGTCGGGCTTTTGGTCGTCCAGCCGGTGGATGAAGACAACCGTCCGCTCGTCCACCCACCTGGGCCAATAGAAGATTCGGTTCTCTCCGGCCAGGAGGCAGCGCGTTGTTCCTTTGTCGCTATCCAGCAGACACAGGCCCTGCTTCTCGGGGCAATACACCACCTTCTTGCCCGTGGGGTCCATGCTGAAGAAGAACGCCTCCCCTTTGCAGGAGAGCAGGGTTCTTTCTCCGCGTTGCTGCGTGTACTCCTGAAGGACGGACTGGCCATCTTCCTGGCCCTTCTTCATATACAGTATCCGCTTCCCATCGGCGGACACGTCGAAGCATGGCAGGGTGTCCGAGGCGACGTGGTCGCACAGCTCCGTCTTGGTGTCCAGGAGCTGCAAACTGCTTTTGTCGTTGTCATGACTCATGGAGAGCAGGACCTGCTTGCCCGAGGGAAGATACCGGCAGGACTCGACGGTTGCCGGGAATTCCACGGGTTCTCCGTCCGCGCCGCGCCTGCGCAAAGGCACCTGTCGCGTTTCGCGGGTCTGGCTGTCCCACAGCCACAGTTTGCTCTTGTCGGAGTAATCCGCGTAGAAGATGGATCGTCCGTCGGGGCTCCAGGCGATTTTTTCGAAAAAGCAGCCCGTGAAGGCCGCGAGCACCAGGCCCACGCCGATCGTCAGTCCCATCTTGATTCGTTTCCGCACGTTGCACCTCCCAGACCACTGATTGTGTTCTTGCCGGCGGGCTGCCCAACTGGGCGCCCAGCGGAACGCTCCGCCTAGCGGAGCGACCCGCCTGAGGAGCCTCACCCTGAGCCGGGCGCAGGCTGCGGCGTGGCGGGGACCTTGATGGTTCCGGCGACGCCTTTGATCACCACCGGCGCGGCGGGGTTCGTGTTCGCCTTGAGATCCGTCTCGATCCGATCCTTGGTATTCTCCGCGCCGAACGCGTCGGCCACGTCGCAAACGGTCCGCCCGCCCACCGACGCCACCCGCGGGCCTTCCAACCCTTTGACGGACTCGATGCCGCCCTTGAAGGTGCACACCTGGATACCGACGTTCCCCGAGTTCACGAGTCCGAGCGTCTGGCGCGAAACAGCGTAGACCACGGAGTTTGTTTCGGGAATCGTGTAGACCATCTCGAACAGCGGGTTGGCCGGGGGTGCGAAACCCGAAGCCAGGTATCTGGCGATAATCTCGCCTTTTTCGTTCAGGATTTCCATGTCGTACTGGCTCTGATTGCCGGATTCGAACCAGTGGCGGATGAGAATCTGCCGGTCGGTGGGGCGGTCCCAGAGGGCGGTGGGGCTGATGCGGCGCATAGTTGCCCGCGTGTCCTCGCCCCTCAGAAGGATCAACGTGTCCTGAAAGGTGAGTCCGGTCAGGTCGTTATCCGAGCCGTAGTCAATCCGGAGGTAGAGGCGTTCCTTGCCGCACCGTACCCAGAGGGCGCGGAGGTCTCGCGTGAGGTCGGTGTTGAACTTGAATTCCGTTTGCGCGGCCTCGGTGCCGTAGGTCTGAATCCAATCCTCGGCGGGATCGGTGGCGACGCGGTCCTCCTCGCGCCAGAAAAGGGGGCGGATCTGATCGCGCAACTTGTTGTCGGAGATCTTCTGCCAGTTCTGGTACGCGGCGTCGAGGTCTTGTTGCGGTTGTCCGAGATAGGTTAGGGTCATCCGGTAGCGGGCCGCGTCGCACATCTTGGACTGAGGAAAACGCTGGATCAGCTCGCTGCATCCGGTCAGTGTTCTCGTGGAATCTCCGGCCTCGGCGGCGCTCTCCGCGTTCGCAAAGAGTTTCTCGTCCTCGCTGCGCCATGTGAAGGTTGTCTTCCTGGTCTCGAGGTTCACAACGTTCAGAACACCGCCTTCGATCGCCGCGCTCAAGTAAGCCACACGCTTGCCGTCGGGGGACCAAACGGGCGCCAGCGCGCCGAAGGGGCTGTTGGTCAGCCAGGTGACTTCGCCGGTCGCGATGTTTACAGCGGCTATCTGCCAAATTTTTCCTTCATTCTCGTCAATTTTCTCTCCAGCGCCCACTCGCGCGGCTATTACCACCACCGACTTCCGGTCCGGACTGAAGGAAAGGGGCGAGTACATGAAATACACGTTGCTACAAAGCGTGCGCGTTGTCTTGTCCTCCAGAGAATACGCCTGGAGTTCCCCCACCATATCGGGTTTCTGGTCTTCCAACTTGGTAACGTAGAGCGCCGTCTTCTCGTCCATCCACCTGGGCCAGTAATAGGCCCTTTTCTCCCCGGCCAGGAGGCTCCGCGTCGTTCCTTTGTCACTGTCCAACAGGCACAAACCCTGATTCTCACCGGAGTACAGGACTCTCTTTCCCGCGGGATCCAGACTGGGAAACGCGAGTTCCGCCTTGCTGGAGAGAAGTGTTCTCTCACCGGAACCCCGCGTGTACTCAAGGAGACGGGTCCGGTGTTTTTCCTTGTCGGTCTTCATGTAGAGTATCCGGTTTCCATCGCTGGATACATCGAAGTACAAAAGCGTATCCGACGCGATCCGGTCACATAGTCCCGTCGGGACGTCCAGCAGGTAGTGGCTGCAGACGTCGTTATCCCTCCCTTTGCCCGTAACCACCAGTATCTGCTTCCCAGAAGGGAGATAACGGCAGGAGTTCACAGAGTCATCAATGGCTTCCTTCTTTCCGAAGGCCGCGGATTCCCGCAAGGGCACAGCCTGTGTTTCTCCCGTCTGGCTGTCCCAGCGCCACAGTTTGCCCTTGTCATAGTCCGAGTAAACCACGTAACGCCCATCCGGGCTCCAGGCGATTTTCTCGAAAAAGCAGCCCGTGAAGGCCAGGAGCACCAAGCCCACGCCGATTGTCAGTCCCGTCTTGATCTGTCGCCGCATGTTGGCCTCCCGAACCACAAGATGGCGCTTCCACTCCAGTCATGATAGCACCAAACAGGCGGGAAAGCACGTTCCAAGTTTGCGCCTGTAAGTTGTGTGTCACGCGATTTCGGCTGGCACAGCCGAGACAAATATCCTCGACAGGTATGCTCGCCGCAAATCATCGTTGAGCCTCTTGAGCCATCCGTGGATAATCATACAAAAGGCGGATGTTGCCTATGGGGGCTTCAACAGAATGGGAAAGGAATGGGGGAAACGGATCATGAACAAGAGAATCCCAATTGCGGCAGTGACGCTGTGCCTGGCTCTGCCGCTGATGCTGGGCTGCAATCGCCACCCGTTGGAACAAACGCGCATGGACCAAGGCTTCAAGATCGCTCTGAGCTTGCCCAAACGAACTTTCAAATCGGGAGAACCCATCGTTTTGACCTACACGATCACCAATGTTAGTGACAAGCCGCAGACCCTGAGTTTTGTAAAGTTTGACGAGGGGCCGGACTGGGAGCTGCCCATGCTCAACGATAATCCCGGGGATGAATCTAAAGAAAGTATAAGATCTCGTTTCGTAAGAGACGGACTGTATTGGGGATTTAGGATCGAGGGCTCTCGCGATGGACGCGGGTTTGATTTGATGCCGATTGAAGAGATCTGCTTGGAAGGTAACGCGGAGGCCCCAAAACTGGAGATTGGCGACTTCGTAACGCTATTGCCGGGCGAATCGCATCGCTGCACCCTGAATCTGCCAGCTTATTACTACCGGAACAAAACATTTACCAAACCGGGAGATTACAAAGTGCGTATCTGGGATGAAGGGTTGTTCGATGGAAAGGAACTGGGACTGTCCGCATTCAAAAGCGAACTCATTTCCGATTACATTGCATTTACGATCAGCGGGAAGTGATATCAATCGCCAAGCGAGCGGTTGGGGGACATCTCCATCCCTGTCACAGCCATTCCAGCAGGAACGAGTTCTCGCGCCGCTCGCGGCCCATTGTCGTGGCGGGGCCGTGGCCGGGGTAAACCGCGACGTCATCGCCGCACTCGGCGGCGAGACGGCGAATGCTCGCGATCAGTTTCTTCTCGTTGCCGCCGGGCAGGTCCCAACGCCCCACGCCGTCCCGGAACAGCAGGTCCCCGCCAAAACAACACCCCTCTCCCAATAGGCAGATGCTGCACGGGCTGTGGCCGGGCAGGTGGAGGACGCGCAGGGCGATATTGCCTACCTGAACGCTGTCGTTGTCCTCCAGAATCCGGTTCACCTCACAGGGATCGAGCTCCATCCCCAGCCATGCGGCGCCGGAGCGGACGGGATCCTTCAGGGCCGGGGCGGCGGTTTTGTGTGCGAGGACCGGCGCGCCGGTTTCCCGCGCCAGGAGCGCTGCGTCGCCGATGTGGTCAATGTGGCTGTGGGTGAGAACGATTGCGTCGAGCTTCCAGTTGTTCTCGCGGCAGCGCTCCAGGATCTGCTCGCCGACGCAGCTGGGGTCAATGGCAATCGCGCGGCCCGCCTCGGCGTCGGCGACGAGATAGGCGTTGGTCTCCAGGGGAGGGCTGATGAGGCATTCGATTGAGAGCGGGCTCATGCGATGATTCCTCTTGTCACTTCAGAAAGGAAATGATGAATGATGAATGGCGAATGACGAATGATGAATATCGAATGAAGAACGGCGAACGGTGGATGGCGAATGGCGAATGATGAATATCGAATGAAGAACGGCGAACGGTGGATGGCGAATGACGAATGATGAATATCGAATGAAGAACGGCGAACGGTGGATGATGAATGCAAGAGGACAAGAGAGAATCCATAGTATGACAACGCTTCTTCCCGCGCGGCAGGCCACTTGCCTCCCATTCTTCATTCGACACTCAACATTCATCATTCATCATTCGTCATTCGCCATTCATCATTCGCCATTCATCCTTCGCTCAGCGCCTGATAGACCGCCTCGGCGATGGCGAGGTGCCCCGTCAGGTTGGGGTGGACCGGTTCGGGACAGAACAGGTCGGGGTCGTGATGCCGGATCAGCCGCTTGAACATCTCATGGGTCCGCACGAGGCGCGTGCCGTACTTCCGGCTCATCTCGTGGACCACCTGGATGTACCGCGGCAGAGCCTTCAGCACTTCGTTGCGGAAGGATGGCCCGGCGGTGTCCGCGCTGATGTAGAAGGGGTCAATCAGGAGGATGCGGCACTTGGGCAGCGCTTCGCGCGTCCGCTCCAGAATCAGAT
>Ga0315277_10013165_pt1 | contig 10320 bp, 8 predicted proteins | sample YL17G05_15_MG_FD_203695 | JGI IMG/M metagenome (GOLD analysis project Ga0315277, IMG submission 203695) | Sediment microbial communities from Yellowstone Lake, YNP, Wyoming, USA - YL17G05_15 | ecosystem: Environmental > Aquatic > Freshwater > Lake > Sediment | place: USA: Wyoming | collected...
CGTGTTGCCCAAACTCATGCGCGAGCACGGGGCGCAGATGTGGCTGGTGATCTGCCGCGAGTACAACGAAGACCCGGTCTTCTTCTCGCTGGTCTCGCCGAACACGCTTGCGGCGCGGCGCCGAACCATCTACCTGTTCTTCGACCGGGGCGAGGACAAGGGCCTCGAGCGGCTGGCACTGGGCGGCGGCTCGAATGGCGGCCTGTACACCGTCTATCGCGATCCCGAGGCGCCGGGCCGCGAGATTTACGGGGACGCGCAATGGGTGCTGCTGCGCAAGCTGATCGAAGAGCGCCAACCCGCCACCATCGCGATCAACATCTCCCACACCCATGCCTTCGCGGATGGGCTCTCGGCGGGCGAGCGCGAGAAGCTCGAAGACGCGCTCGGCCCCGTGTACTCGAAGCGCCTGGTGCGGGCCGAGAACCTGGCGCTCGAGTACATCGAGCTGCGCCTGCCCGAGATGCTGCCCCTCTACCGCCAGATGATGGAGATCGCGCACTGGCTAATCGGGCGGGCCTTCTCGAACGAAGTGATCACTCCGGGCAAGACCACCAGCCAGGACGTGGTGTGGTGGCTCCGCCAGCAGGTTGCGGGTCTCGGCCTGGGAGTCTGGTTCCAGCCCTCGGTGCGCGTGCAGAAGCCGCAGAAAACCGGGGTCAGCCTGCTGGGGGAGGAGGCCGCGACGCTGATCGAGCGCGGGGACGTGCTGCACGTGGACTTCGGCATCACCGCCCTGCGACTCAACACCGACACCCAGCACATGGCCTACGTGCTGCGCGAGGGCGAGGTGGAATTGCCGGCCGGCATCAAGCGCGCGCTCAAGAACACCAACCGGATGCAGGACCTGGTCTTCGAGCGCCTGCGGCCGGGCCGCTCCGGGAACGAGGTGCTGGCTGACGCCCTGGCGGCCATGAAAGCCGAGGGCATCAACGGCACGATCTACTGCCACCCGGTGGGCGACCACGGCCACGGCGCCGGGCCGCTGATCGGGCTGTGGGACCGCCAGCAGGGCGTGCCCGGGCGCGGAGACGTGCTGCTGCTGCCCGACACCTGGATCTCGATCGAGCTTTCGGCCAGCACGCCGGCGCCCGAGTGGGGAGGCAAAGACCTCTGGGTGGGCCAGGAAGAAGACGTAGTGCTCGACGCCACCGGCCGCGTCTCCTGGGTCCTGAACCGCCAGACCGAGTATCACCTGGTGCGGTGAAGGGGGGCGCAGGCTATGGCTGGAGTTGCTCGATGACCAGAGTGCCGCCGCGCACCAGGTAGCGGAAATCGACGTGGACGCTGGCGTCGGTGAAGAAGAACCAGCGCACGAAGTCGCCGCGGACGTTGCCGCCGAGTTCCTCATTGTCGCCCAGGCTCAGACGGACCACGCCCGCTCCGTACCCGTAATAGGGAACCAGGCGGTCGCCAGCGCGCACGGCGAGCTTCGGGTTGAATCCCAAGGCGAATTCCCGGAAACGGCGGGCCGCCTCGCCGCCCGCTGCAAGCTCTGCTTCGACCGCCGCGAGCCCCGATTCCGCCTTCACCCGAGTTATGCGCCCGTTGTCGATCTGGAAGACCACGTTCCGGGCCACCGTGCCGCCGAAGCGGGCTTGAGGGAGCACGATTTGCCCCGCCGCGCTGTCCTCGACCGGGGCCACTCGCAAAGCCCCCGCGGGAAGCTCGATCTCGCGGTCCACGCGCACGCGCGCCGCACGAGCACGTTCGGGGGACACATCGCCATTCTGCTTGTTGAACGGCCGCTCACCAATGCGAAACATGAAATCAGTGCCGGCCGGGGTCAGAATGCGAACCGTGCCCAGGCGCAGCACCCCGATGGCCCGGTCCATGGCGGCGTTCAGCGCCGCGTAGTCAATGTCGAGAGCATTGGCGTAGAGAGCATCCAAGCCGGGGGTGTGCGCGTCCGGAAGCCCGTCTGTCTGGCGCGTCCCCTCGGCCCAGTGAAAGTGAAGCTCACGGCGCGCGCCGCCTTGATCGAGCCAGCGCACCAAGGATCCGTACTCCGCTTCGCTAAGCTGCCTGCCGGCCTGGCCGAGGGGAAGCCAAATGTACACGTCAGCCCGTTGAAGCAGCCGGCCGGTGAGCGGATCCGCGGCCGGCAGGGGCGGCGAAACCAGCCCCCTGGCCGCGCGGATTCGCCTCTCGAGCGGCGCAATGACTCCGGCGAAGCAGCCGGGATCGAAACGCATCAGCACGCGCTCTCCGCGCCGGAGCTTCAGAGCCCCCGCCATTCGCTGGGCGATTGCGTCGTAGTCAGGGCTGGGCCTCGCGCTTTGCCCGGCCGCCGGGACAAGCATGCCTGCTAGCAGGCACCAGGAGAGCAGCAGGCAGTGTTGCATTCCGGTCCTCCGGCAGGGTTCGGTATGGGCTCGCAGAACTTCGATTGTTTCATGTTTTGACCGGGAACGGCGAGCCAGGCGCGAAGGGCGCTTGCTTTCAGGGAACTCTGGTGAAAATTCCGCATTCAACAGAGTAGGAGATTGGGCTATGAGCAACACGGCAGACCGATTAGAGCTCTCGGAAGCGATCCTGGCCCTCATCGAGCGGAAGCGTGCCGAGACCGGTGATGAATCCCTGGGTGCGTCCATCGAGCGGGTCGTTCTCGACACCCAATTCCAGGAACTCGAAGCGGAGATCGTCGAGAACCCTGGCGCCATCGAGCCGTGGCTCATCCGGCGGCGCCGAGGCGAAGGGTAGCGTGCCTGCGTCGGACTTCTCATAGCCCACCTAGAAGTTCGGACCACGGAGGTTGGCGCAGAGCCATGCGCGAATGGCGCGGTGGTGTCGATTCCGAGGCCCTTGGCTGGTTTGGGGGGGAGTTGTATAGGGCGACTTCGGAAGTGGTGCGGCGAAAGAACTTCCGGATGAGGCCGTGGTGGCTGCGGGTGTCGCTCGTGAGCTTTTCGCGGAGCGGGTGGACGGTGCCGGCATCGGTCCCGACGCGGCTGTTTGCCGCGCGCGGCCGCGCCTGCTAGACTGAAGAGCAGGGGGCTATAATCAGTCACTCGGCTGGGTGGCAACGCAATTTGCTTTGGCTCGGCGGCGTTTGGGTGCTGCCGCTGGTGTGGGTCGTGTTGTTGTTGGTTCCCGAATCTCCCTCCATATTGCTCTTTGTATGGCTTGCCGGGGTCGCCCTAGCCCCCCTCCCGGCGTTGCTGATTGCGCGTCGCTCGGAAGCCAGGTTGCGCCTCCAGGCCAAGAAGGCTGAGGAGGAATCGGAGCAACTGAAGCTTCACTTGCAGACGATTCGATATCGTACCGGCCGGCTGCGGGAGGAGTTGTCCTCGGCCGACCACCAAGGCCTGCTCTCCCGCCAGCTCATGTTGCTGGGCCGGTTCACGGCCGGTTTCCTGCATGAGTTCAACAATCCGCTGGCCATTTTGACCAGCCGCATCGAGGTGCTGCTGGAAGAGCGGAAAGACGATGGCGCTCTGTGCGCTGATCTGGAGCAGATGCTCAAGGAGGCGCGCTACATGGGGAACATCGCGGGGACACTACTTCAGGCGCTGCGACGGGAGCGAGGAGAGGAAACCTTTGACCCTTGCATCCCTGCCGAGGCCTTGCAGGAGGTGGTGGCATCACTGGGGCCTTCGGCGGAGAAGCAGGGTGTCCGGCTGCTGCTGGAAGCGGCCGAGACGTCCCGCGTGAGCCTCCCGCCGCACGTAGTCATGGAGGTCGCTCGGGCGCTGGTCTCTAACGCGCTGGAAGCCCTTCACTGGCAGGACGGAGCTACCATCTGGCTCCGCCTGGATGCCTACCGCACGCCAGGCGCCAAGGTCATCCTGAGAGTCGAGGACAATGGGCCGGGCGTTCCGGAGGAACTGCGGGAGCACCTCTTCGAGCCGTTTGTGTCACGCAGCGCGGGAGCCGAGCGGGTAGGCCTGGGACTCTTCCTGGCGGCCAGCCTGATGGACACCTACGGCGGTTCCTTGCGCTACGAGTCTAGGGCCGGCGGCGGCGCCAGCTTCGTGGTCGAGATGCCGCCGGCTCGTTTCACCAAGGGACAGCCCAGCCAATGGTTTGTCAGAGGGGTTTCGCCGTGACCCGAATCTTCGTGGTTGACGACGAAGCCGCCATGGGGGAGAACATCCAGCGGATGCTGCGCTCTGCGGATGCCAAAGTGGAGGCGTTTCAGAACCCGAAGAAGGCGCTCGAACAGGCCCTGGCCACGCCTCCCGACTTGGTGCTTCTGGACATCCGGATGCCGGAGATGTCCGGCGAGGAGGTGTTCGCCCGGCTGCACGAGACCCACCCCGCGGTGCCGGTAGTTTTTCTGACCGCATTCGGCACGGTGGAGGGCGCGGTGCTGGCCATGCGGAACGGCGCCTTTGATTACCTTCAAAAGCCCTTCAAGCGGGAGGACCTGCTGCTCACGGTCCAACGAGCCCTGAACCAGCGCAGACTCCAGCGGGAAGTGGAAACACTGCGGGGCAGGCTGGAGGCCCTGGGTGAGACGGACCACCCCGAGAGCCGGAGCGCCGCGATGATCGAGCAAATCGAAAAGGCCCGGCGGGCCGCGGTGACTGATGCAACGGTGTTGATCCTGGGAGAAAGCGGCACCGGTAAAGAAGTCTTGGCGCGCTTCATTCACAACCAAAGCCGCCGGAAGGGCGGGCCGTTTGTGCCGGTGGAATGCAGCGCCATACCGGACTCGCTGATCGAGAGCGAGCTGTTCGGCTATGAGCGCGGTGCTTTTACAGGGGCGGAGCGTACCAAGAAGGGCCTGATCGAGTCCTCCGACGGCGGAACCCTCTTTCTGGACGAGATCGGAGACCTGCCGGTGGACCTGCAGACGCGCCTGTTCCGGTTCGTGGAAGAGCGCGAGCTGCGGCGGCTGGGAGGCCTGCAACCAATCAAAGTGGACTGCCGGATTGCGTGTGCCACCAATCACGATCTGACCGCCAAGATCAAGGCCGGTACCTTCCGTGAAGAACTGTACTATCGGCTGAGCGTGGTCACCGTGAAGCTTCCGCCCCTCCAGGAGAGACCGGAAGACATTCCGCACCTGGCAAACTGTTTCCTGGAACGGTTCTCCCGCCGCTATGGCAAACACCTCACCACCTCTCCCGGTTTTCACGAGGCGCTCCTCCGGCAGGCTTGGCCGGGCAACGTTCGCCAGCTCAGGAACCTGATGGAGAAGCTGACGGCGCTGCATCCCGATGGTGTGCTGGAGGCCAAGGACCTTGCGGAAGATGCCAATCCCCAGGAGCTGGCCGAGAGCCTTTCCCACCTTCCCTGGAAAGACGCCCGGGAGCAGCATCTGGCGGGTTTTGAGCTGGCGTACGCCCGGGCGGCCCTGGCCCGTTGCGGAGGAAACCTCAGCGCTGCCGCGCGGGAGGCGGGCGTGGATCGGAAAACATTTTACGCCCTGCTACGACGTGCGCGGGACCCGCAGAATGGGGAATAAACTCCACATTTTGTTGCTAGGCTTGTGGAATCGGATCCCCAGGTAGCAGCCCACAGCATTCGCAAATAGCAGATACAAAAGAAGATTACTCGCGGGCCGTGGCGTGCCAGGCATATTCCCGGAACCCAAAAGGGAAAGGAGTGTTGCTTGCGTATGCCAATACCGCGAGGAAGCAAGACGCTCGTAGCTAGTCTTCCCATTGTTGCGGCGCTGGCTCTTGGCTTGATGTCCCCGCAGCCCTCTCAGGCCATCCCCGCGTTTGCCCGGAAATACAACGTCAAGTGCTACAGTTGCCACCTGATTCCACCGGTCTTGAACAAGACCGGTTACATGTTCAAGCGGCTCGGGTACCGCATGCTGCCCGACAACATGGAGAGGGGCAAGCCCGCTCCCAGAATCGCCGAGCTGGACAAGGACCTCAGATTCAGTCTGACCAATTCAGTGGCCCTGGTCGCTGAAGGCAGTTTCACACTCGAGAAAATCAAGGGAGAAGAGACCAGCTCCACGTCCAGCTTTAACTTCGACAAGGCGTTGCTTTTTCTGGAAGGCTCGATTCCAGAGACCACTTTCTCGTACTTCGCCGAGTACGCCTTTGCGGAACACGGTGAGAACATGCTGCATCAGGCGGTATTCGGGTACACCGGGGGTCGCGCCAACAGCAGTTTCTTCGGCAAGGCCGGCGAAATGCACCTGCAAGAGAGCGAAGGCACCCGGGCCGTCAGCATGTTCAGTCTTTTCGACGAGTCCAGTATCCTGCTCACTAACACCAGTCCGGTCAATTTCTCCCTGGATCAGCATCCCATGGGTGTCAACGTGGGCTACACCTGGGCCTCCCCGTTCTTCAAACAAGTATTTGGACTATCTGCAAAGGTCACCAACGGGGTGAATGCGGACGGGAGTGAGATCCTGTTTGACTCCAAGAAGAACTCCAAGGACTTCTGGTTTGACGCCGATTATTGGTTCGGTCCTGACGGTGGCGTCTCGTTCATCACGTACTATGGCCGCAAGAACCAGATCCAGAACCAGGGTGACCCCGACCAGTTCAGCTTCAATCCGAACCTCCGGCGGTACGGCATATTCGGCAACTACCTGTTTTTCGACAAGCTTGACGTCCAAGGCGGGTACTTGCGAAGCCGGGATGACTGGAAGGAGGCCGCCACTGCAGCCACGACTGGTTTTACCAGCAACGGCTACCGCGCCGAGGTGGACTACTACATCCGGCGGGGATTCGCCGTCATGGGCCGGTACGACCGATTGAACCAGAAGATTGCGCAGGGCGACACGACCCACGTGGAAGTCTGGGGCGTGGGGATTCAAAGAGCCCTGACGGCGATGGGTAACGTCGTGGCGCGCGGGGCATACACCCAGCAGCGGGCTACCGATCCGGTTACGGGCGCCGTGAGCACGGATAAGCTCTTCAAAGTCGACCTTCGACTGATGTGGTAAGGAGCCACCTCATGGAAAAAACGTCACGAATGATGCTTCTTTTGGCTCTCGCGGGAATATCGATCCTGCTCACAGCGCAAACCAGTAACGTGGTACTCCCGCAAGACAAGGGGTCCGACAAGATCGACGTCTCAATATATCCCGAAGAGATGCGGAGCGCCTACAAGGTGTTTACCTCGAAATGCTCCAAATGTCACACGATCGCCCGGCCCATCAACACCACCATGAGCCGTGAGGAGTGGGAGCGCTACGTCAAGCGCATGATGCACAAGCCCAACTCAGGCATCAGCGACAAACAGGGCAAGCAGATTTTCGATTTCATCATGCACGACGAAGTCAACCGCAAAGCCAAAAACCCGAAGGCCTTTTATCGGGCGTTGAGCGACGAGGAGATTCAGAAGCTGCAATCGCAAGAGCGGCAATAACGGCCATGCGCTATCGGGTAACAGTCCCGGACCAGGAGTACTTTGACCAGAACATTCCCTGCCGCAGTGCATGTCCCATCCACACCGAGTGCGGCCGGTACGTTCAGGCCATCGGCCTGTCGAAAGACGAAGAGGCGTACCTGCTGGCCCGGGCGCCGAACCCGTTCGCCTACGTGTTGGGCAGAATCTGCGCGCATCCCTGCGAGGATGCCTGCCGCCGCGGCAAGATCGACGAGCCGATCGCCATCTGCGCGTTGAAACGCTACGCCACCGACCGGCACAACCTGGGGCTGGGACACGATCCCGCACGAAAGAACCGCCCGCCCGCGCCCAAGCGAGGCAAGCGGGTGGCCATCGTGGGGTCCGGGGTATGCGGGCTCACCTGCGCTCACGACCTGGCACTGCTGGGGTACACCGTCGAGGTCTTTGATTCTGCGCCGGTCCCCGGAGGCATGCTGTACCTGGGCATTCCGCATTTCCGCCTGCCGCGGGAAATCATCAAGATGGAGGTGGAAAACATCCTGGCCCTGGGAGTGGCGCTCCACACGCGCACCACCTTGGGGCAAGACTTCACATTGTCCGAACTCCGCTCCCGCTTCGATGCGGTGATGCTGGCGACGGGTCTCAACAAAGGCCGGGAGCTGAATATCGCCGGCGCACACCTGGACGGAGTGTTCAACGGAATCGATTTTCTGATCAACGTCAACCTGGGTTACGAGCTGGAACTGGGCAAAAGGGTCGTAGTAGTGGGGGGTGGAAATGTGGCTGTGGACGTGGCGCGCTCGGCCCTTCGCCTGGTGAAGGAGCCCCTGATCGGCTCCGGCGCCGAACTGGGGAGCGAAAGCCTCCAGCCGGCCCTGGACGCGGCCCGCCTGGCGCTGCGCACCGGCGCCGAGGAGGTCACCGTGGTGAGCCTGGAATCGAGAAGCGAAATGCCGGCCTGGCAAAGCGAGGTCCACGAGGCCGAAGTGGAGGGCATCACCCTGGAAAACGGCTGGGGGCCCAGGGAGATCCTCGGCGAGGGCCGCAGCGTCACCGGGCTCAAGGTGCGCCGTTGCGTCTCCGTTTTTGATGAGGACGGCCGATTCAACCCGGCCTTCAGCGACGAGGAAAAGATCATCTCCTGCGACAACGTGGTCCTGGCCATCGGCCAGCAGGCCGACCTCTCGTTCCTGCGAAAGGAGGACTCGATCGAGGTCACTCCCCGGGGGACGCTGAAGATCGATGACGACTTGATGACGACTGCTCCTGGGGTCTTTGCCGGAGGGGATGTGGCATTCGGCCCCAGGATCCTGGTAGAGGCGGTCGCCAACGGGCACCGGGCCGCGCGCTCCATTCACGTCTACCTGAGCGGCAAGACCAAGAAGACGATTCTGAGCCGCTTCCGCCTTTTCAAGGACTGGGAAATGCCGCGGGGGTACCTGCAGATTCCGCGCCAGATCATGCCGGTGCTGCCCACTAATCGCCGCATCGGCATCGCGGAGGTGGAACTGGGGTTCCACGAGGCCCAGGGCCGCGCCGAGGGCCTGCGCTGCCTCAAGTGCCAGGTGAACACGATCTTCGACGGCTCGAAATGCATTCTCTGCAACGGCTGCGTGGACATTTGCCCGGAGCATTGCTTCCGCCTGGTGGACCTCACCCAGATCCGAGGGGACGCGCGCTACGAAGCTTTGATTGAGAAGCGCTACGGCTGCTCGCCCTGGGACCTGCCGCGCGGCCGGGCCAGCGCCATCATCAAGGACGAAGAAAAGTGTATCCGTTGCGGTCTCTGCGCGCTGAGGTGTCCGACCCAGGCCATCACCATGGAAGCGCTCGAGCAACAGGAACGGGAGGTGTTCGAATGAATCTGAATCGAAGAGCCTTTCTTAGTTGGAGCACTGCGGGAGCGGCCGCCCTGTGCTCCGCGGCGGGCGTCTGTGTCGGCGCCATGATTCGGTTCCTCGCGCCCAGCGTATACTACGAGCCTCCGCAAGCCTTCAAGATCGGCAATCCGGAAGATTATCCGTTCGGCCCGCCCACCTATCTCCCCGAAGAGAAGATCTACGTGTTTCGCAACCAGGAGAAAGGTTTCTCGGTGGTCAGCGGGGTGTGTACGCACCTGGGGTGCGGCGTGCAGTGGTTCAACAATGACCGGCGGTTTCACTGTCCCTGCCACGGCAGCATCTTCGCCACGGATGGCGAGGTGGTTCATGGCCCCGCGCCCAGGCCGCTGGAGTGGCTGGAAGTGACCCAGACCAGGGACGGGCAACTGCTGGTGGACAAGACCCATGTGGTCCCGGCGAGTTATCGCCTGATCGTGAAAGCATGAACCTGGTTCGAGAAATCTACCACTCGATTTTCCGCCGCGACCCGCTCTCGACGGACAAGGGAAAGGCGGAGCTCGTTTTTTACAACCTCTGGCTGCATATTCATCCGGCCAAGGTGCGCAAAGAGCACCTCAAACTGACCCACACCTGGTATCTGGGGCTCATCAGTTTCTATCTCTTCGTGATCCTGGTGGCGACGGGCGTGGCGCTGATGTTTTACTACCGTCCCCACCCGGCTCAGGCCTACCAGGACATGAAGGACCTCCAGTTCGTGGTCTTTCTGGGTTCTTTCCTGAGGAACATGCACCGTTGGGCGGCCCATGGGATGGTCATCTGCGTTTTCCTGCACATGTGCAGGGTGTTTTATACCGCCTCTTATAAAAGGCCGCGCCAGTTCAACTGGGTGATCGGCGTCTTACTACTGCTCCTGACCCTGGGCCTTTCTTTTACCGGCTATCTTCTGCCCTGGGACCAACTGGCTTTCTGGGCCATCACCGTGGGAACTAACATCGGAAGTTATGCGCCGCTGGTTGGGTCCAAGATCAAAGAACTTCTCTTAGGCGGGCACGGCGTCGGGGAGGCGGCCGTGCTGCGCTTTTACGTTCTCCACGTGGTGGTGCTCCCGTTGGTGGCGACGCTTTTGGTCATGGTGCATTTCTGGAGGATCCGCAAGGACGGGGGCCTGTCACGCCCGCTCTGGAAGCTGCCGGAGGAAGAAGCGGCGGGGCAC
>Ga0315277_10013167_pt1 | contig 10320 bp, 9 predicted proteins | sample YL17G05_15_MG_FD_203695 | JGI IMG/M metagenome (GOLD analysis project Ga0315277, IMG submission 203695) | Sediment microbial communities from Yellowstone Lake, YNP, Wyoming, USA - YL17G05_15 | ecosystem: Environmental > Aquatic > Freshwater > Lake > Sediment | place: USA: Wyoming | collected...
GACTTCCCGATCATCGGCCTGCCGGGCAACCTGCGCAAGGCCCCCAACACCTGGATCAAACCCAACACCGGCGTTACGCAAAGTCCCAAGCCGGCGTTTGTGCATGACGACAACTTCGACGGCGGCAAGATGAATCCCCTCTGGCAGTGGAACCACGTTCCCGATGACACCAAATGGTCGCTCACGGAGAAGCCCGGCGTGCTTCGGCTCCATTCGTTGCCCGCCAGTGACTTTTATGCGGCCCGCAACAGCCTCTGCCAGCGGCCGCCGGGACCGGAGTCCATCATGACCGCCGAGTTGGACACGGGGGGCATGGTCGCGGGAGACGTGGCGGGTCTGGCGCTCTTGAGTTCGCCCTATGCCTGGATCGGCGTGGCGAAGACCACCGAAAGCACGACGCTGCAGATGCTCGACAATACCGGCAGCGGCGGCGGACGCCGAGGCGCTCCCGCGGCTCCGGCCAAGGCCCCCACGATGGGTCCGGCCAATCCTCCCAAGCATCTGTGGATGCGCGTCCACTGCAACTTCGACACCGACCAGGCTATCTTCAGTTGGAGCGCCGACGGCAAGGAATTCACGCCGCTCGGCAATCCCTTCACCATGGTCTTCCAATTGACGACCTTCCAGGGCGTTCGCCCGTCCCTGTTCCACTACAACACGTCCGGCCGGCCCGGCGGCTATGTTGACTTCGACAATTACACGGTCAATGAGCCGCGCGCGCGGGGCATCGAACGGGAGATTCCCATGGGCAAGACCATCGTGCTGACCAGCGGCGCCGACGGCAGCTTCCTGGCCGCCGACACGCAGAACGGTAAGCTGGTCAATGTCGCGGCCGATCCGGACAATCCGGCCGCTCCTCAAAACGCGAAGTTCCAGGTCGTCGATGTAGGCTTGGGCCGCGTAGCGCTCAAGGCCAGCAACGGTAGGTTCGCTTCCGCCGGCGAGAGCGGCGTGGTTCTCAAGGATCTTGCAGGCGCCAAGCCCGGCAACGCCGAATCGTTCCAATGGGTCAACCTCATGCGGGGCGACACGATGCTCATGTCCCTCACCAACCATCGCTACCTGGCCACCCAGCCCAACAACCCCGGGCCGGTCACGGTTTCCGCCACCGGACCGCGGCCGGACCGCAAGGACGGCGCGTGCTTCAAATGGAAAGCCGTCGAGGTTGTCCGATGAACATGATCATGCGCATCCCGACCCTCTGTTTACTGATGGCTTCCGTCGTCGTCGGCCTGGGTCTGCATGCACAAGCGGCAGATCCGCAGCCACAAGCAAGTCTCAAGGAAGCAGCCAAAAGATTCTTCCCGATCGGCGTCGGCGTGGATGATCGCATTGCCGACCGTGCCGCCGATCATCGCCTGCTTCTCACGCAATTCAGTATCGTGACGCCAGAGAACTGCATGAAGCCGGCGAAGGTTCAATCTGCGGAAGGCAAGTGGGACTTTGCTCAGGCGGATGCCTTTGTCGAGTTCGCCACGAAGAATGGCCTGAAGGTCGTCGGCCATTGCCTGGTCTGGGCCAAAGATGACCGCACTCCGGCATGGTTCTACCGCGATGGAGAGACGACGGCCAGTCGAGAGGTTCTCCTGGACCGCATGAAGCAGCACATTGAGACCGTGGTAACGCGCTACCGTGGACGCATCGCCATGTGGGATGTCGTCAATGAGGCGCTGGCTGACGGAACCGCCGAGTACCTTCGTGTTTCCGGCTGGTCCAAGGCGTGCGGCGAGGAGTTCATCGCCAAAGCCTGTGAGTATGCCCATGCGGCGGACCCCGAAGCCGTGCTCATCTACAATGACTACAACAACGAGCTGCCGGCCAAGCGGCAGAAGCAGATTCGGCTGGTGCGATCCCTGCGCGAGAAGAACGTCCCCATCCACGCCGGCGGCCAACCGTGATGACAGACGGAAAGCGCGAGACACCCAAAGCGAAGTTCCTCGAAGCCTATCGCGGCGACAAGCCGCTCACGATGGAAGTGGCGGCAAGGCGCGCCGGCGCCAACGGCGTGAGCGACTGGCGATCCCTCCAGAGCGATCCTGATTTCGACCAGGCGGTGTGCAAGGCGCAGGACTGTGAGCAAAATGCCCTGAGCTATTCAAGCGCCTGCCGGATCGCGATTCGAAAGTGTCGAAAGAGGTTGCGAAGCGGATGCTGGAAGCGCTTCGCCGGATGATCCGGGAGCGAGGAATTGAGCACGAGCGGAGAAGGGCCGGTTCGTGCATTGGAGTGTAGCGGGATGAGAAAGGCATTGATTTAGCAAGGTGATGGACATTGCTACGGAACGACCCTAACACGCTGTCTGCCCAACAAGACCCGGAGCGTGAGCCCACGGCGCCGAACGCGGCTGTGCGGGTCGATCGGGACGCCTTCTATCGTCCCGCAGACGTTCGCAAGATTCTCGGTGTGCGGTTCGTCAACCGTCTGACAGGAGCCGGCCTTCGGGCCGTGGGAGGTTGGTATTTCGGTCAGAACATCCTTGAAGTGGCGGAACGGGTCTGGCAGAAGAACAGATGCCAGCGTGTTTCGGGAAAGGAGGTAGGGGATGACACGGAACACGCCGAGAAAAATCGCGTGGAAGAAAGTGGCAAGCACCGAAAGGTTCACACTGCATCAGGGCATCGCCGATCCGACGATCTTCTCCGTCAGATGGAAGAGGTCGGATGAGACGTACGGGAGCAGGAGATTCTCGGCCGTCTCAACGGAAAAAGCGTTGGCAGAAGCTCCTGTCGCCGCGGGACTGGTGGTCCGCGATCGGCAAAAAGAGGTCCGCGTGGTGGACGCCTTCAACGAGGCTCTGTCGCAGACCAAGCGTGGCGAGAAGTCCCTCGACGACTGGAACTACTTCGTCATGAGGTTCCTCGGATGGCTGGCAAAACACCACCGGGACGCCGCGTATTGGCATCTTCTCAATCGCCAGATTGTGAGGGAGTATCTGGCCACCTACGATGGGAAGAGTGCCACCATGCGGCGGCTGTCTCTGCAACCCATCCGCCAGACCTCCGGCTACATGCACCGCGAGTATGGGTTCGTGAACTTCGCCGAACGATTGGGGATTGGCTCGAAGCTCGCGAAGACGCCCTGCGAGGTCTACATCGAGGACGTGACGGATTTCCTCGACTACTTGCAGAAAAGCGAACCCCGCCTCGAAGTCGGCGCCGCGCTGCAAGGACTGACGGGGCTCCAGCTTCAGGAAGCAACGCGCCTCACGCGGGACCGGGTTGACCTGAATCGGGGACTGATCGAGATTTCGGGAGAGGTGAAGAACGTCTATCGGAATCGGGTGATCCCCGTCGCCGAAAGGGTGCATGGCGCTTTGAGAAGGGCCTACGCCCCACAGAACGCCGACGATCCCAAAGTCAAGACCTTGGGCGGACATGTCCTGCTCAGCAAGAAGGGTTGCCCCTATGGAAAGTGGTGGGCGAACTACAGCAAAGAACTGGCAAAGACACTTCGCGAGTGGAAGCCGAGAATCGAGTGGAAACCCAAGGACCTCAGGAACTGCCTGCCCACGTTTGCCGTGACCCACGGTTTGCAGAGTGAGGTCTGGGAGCAGTACATCGGTCATGCCCCGAGGTCGGTGACGGCGCGGCATTACATCCCAAGGTTGGCGTCCGCAAGTCTGGGTGAATCGAATGCTCTGGAACGCCAGATGGAACTGCTCCGATTTCACGTGACCAATCATGCGGATCGGGCTGTAGCCACAGGAGATACGCCAAGGATTTTGAACTTTTTTGAACCGAGGCCCCAAGAATCTGGGGATGAGTTCAGAGCGGTGGTTCGTAACTCTTGAAAAATCAATGGCGCGCCCAGGAGGACTTGAACCCCCAACCGTCTGATCCGAAGTCAGATGCTCTATCCATTTGAGCTATGGGCGCGTCGTTGCCGTTCGGCGGCCAGGCGCTATCAGGCGGGGCTTGCTTCGTGGTTCGTCCGACCGCCGTTACGAACAAGACAGCTGCCGCCGCCCCCGGTGGTTGTCAACGAGTTTCCAATCCCGCGTCGGGGTTCAGGTGCGTCTCGACGGCGCGAATGTGCGAATGAGAGAGTGTGAGAATGAAAGAGACAAGGTTCGTGTCACGCGGCAATCGCCCGGCCTGTCGAGCGGCTCGAATGACGGCCGTTTCCGCCGTCGTGTTTCTGGCGGCGTCGGCCATCGTTCTGTCATGTGGGCATCGAGAACGGACGGTCGCCGGCACGGTTTCGCCGAACGCCCCGACGGCCGCGAACTTGATCCCGCGCATGCTGGCCCAGGGGTTCTCGCGGGCCGGCCAAATCGAACGCTACGGTCCGGCCGACCTCTGGAAGAAGATTGACGGCGCGGCGGACCTGTTCATCTCGTACGGCTTCCGCGAACTGGAGGCCGCGGATTTCGTCCGCGCGGGATCGAAACTCCCCGAAGTTGAGGTCTCGGTCTATAACATGGGGAGCGATCTGAACGCGCTGGGCGTCTATTTGCAGGAGAAGTCCGAGGGGGCCGAGCCGGCCGGCGTCGGCTGGGAAGGCTACAAGGGCGGCGAGGGCCTCTTCTTTCACAAAGGCCCTTTCTACGTGAAGATTGTTGACCTGAGCCAGGACAGCTCGCTTGGGGCGGTGTCCGGCGACGTCGCCCACAGAATTGACGGCGCGATCCAGGTTCCGCGCCGGCGGGTGGGCGAAATGGAGGTCTTTCCGGCCGAAGGGATGGTCGCCGACTCGATTCTCTACGAGCATCGCGATGCGCTCGGCCACGGTTTCCTGCAGCGCGTCTTCAAGGCCGGCTACACGATCGGCGGCAAGACGGCGACGCTGTTTTACTGCCGCAGCAAGGACGCCGACCAACTGCTCGCCAAGTATCGCGACTATGGCAAGGAATTCGGAAAGGTCGAGCGCGAGTGGCAGGACGGCGATTTGAAGTTGCTGCTCCTGACGGCGTTTGACAATCCGGAGTTGATTTTCGCGCGCGGCGATGTTCTGGGCGGAGTCCTCGGGTGCCCCGACCAGGCGGCGGCGTTGCGGCTGATTCGCGCCCTGCTTGCGAACATAGACAAACAGGAGGGCCGGCCGTAGTTTCCGGGACGGCAACATGACAGACACCAATTGGGAAAGGCGTCTATGACACAGATGAATCGCCGTCGCTTTGTCGCGACGGTTTCCGGCGGCCTCGTCGGCGGAGCGCTGAGCGCCACGGCCGCGGCTCCGACAACCGGCAAGATTCCACGCATCACACTCGGCAGAACGAAGATCGAGGTTTCGCGCATCGCTCTGGGAACAGTCAGCCCGCCCGACCGCGCCGTCCTCGCCTATTGCATCCAGCAGGGGTTGGACTTCATTGACGCCGCGCCCAACTATTCCAACGGCCGGTCCGAGGAAGCCGTCGGCCAACGGTTTCGCGAGCTCGGGCTTCAGCGCGATCAGTTCGTCCTTGTCTCCAAGACCAAGAGCCGCGACGTGACTCAATGGCCCAAACTCATCGCCGAAAGCTGCAAGCGCTTGGGCACCGACCGCCTCGATTTGTTCTACGTCCATTCGATCGGCGGGTGGGGCGGCTGGTCCGGGAAAACACTCGAAGACTCGACCACCTGGCTGCTGAAGCCCGAGGTCGCGCGCGCCGTCGCCGATCTCAAGAAGAGCGGCCTCATTCGCGGCTTCGGCTACTCGTGTCACGTCACGCTGCGCGAGTTCGTCAACGAGACCATCCGCAACGCCGCCAAGGGCGAGCACATTGACGCCTTCATGGTCCGCTACAACTTTCGCGAACTCGGCAACGCCGAACTCGCCGAATCGCTCGAAATCGCCCACAGGGCCGGCCAGGCCGTCATCGCCATGAAGACCCAGGCGGGCGCCAAGGACTCGCCCGACCTGGTCAAGCCGTTTCTCGAGGGCGGCTTCAACCGCTGGCAGGCCGCCATCCGCTGGGCGGCGGGCAACCCAAACGTGGATGCGGTCTGCGCGAACATGAACACGCTCGAAATGGCGCGCGACAACATCGCGGCGATCAGGCAGCCGCGCCTGACCGCCCGCGAACTCGATCAGCTCATGATCTACGCACAGGCGACGGCGGCGAGCGCGTGCCGAATGTGCGCGGAGTGCCTGCCCGTTTGCCCGCGCGGCGTTGCGATCCCCGAAATCCTCCGCGCGACGATGTACCACGATGACTACCGCGACCGGCCGGCGGCACGCCTGACGTACAGCGACATTCCGCCCGATTGCCGCGCCGACCGCTGCGGCGATTGCGGTGCCTGCGAAGAACGCTGTCCTAACGGTCTCGCCATTCGAGCGCATCTTCAGCGGGCGCGCGAAGTGTTTGAATCGTAGTCCGCCTACACGAACCTCTGCGAAAGGAATCGCCGGTGATGAGCAAGAGCAGGAGCAAGATCGCGCGACGCGAATTCGTCGGCGAGGTTTCCAAAGGACTGTTGGCTGCCGGCGGAGCGCTCGCGGCGGGCAACCCCGCGCCGAGCGCGCGCGCCGAACCGGCAGTCGCGAGTCCGACGGCCAAGGCAATGCCCAGCGTTGTTCTCGGCCGAACGGGGCTGCGCGTGTCAAAACTGTCGCTCGGCACCTGCCCGCCCACCTCGCGCCCTGTCTTTGCCTACTGTGTCGAGCAAGGCGTGACGTACTTCGATTCGGCCGAGGGTTACAGCAACGGCCAGGCCGAGGCCGGCCTGGGCGACCTGATGAAGGAGTTGCGCCTCGACCGCGGCAAGTTCTGCCTTTCGACCAAGCAATACGACCGCGAGCCTTCCCACTGGGCGCCGAAACTCGCCGAATCGCTCAAGCGGCTGCGGACCGGCTACGTTGACCTTTTCTTTGTTCACGATCTGGGCATCCACCAGAAGCAGCCGACCGATCTCGATCCGCTCTGGATCAGCAGGCGCGACGTGATCGAGGGGGCCAAGGCGCTGAAGAAAAGCGGCCTGATCCGCCACTTCGGTTTCTCGGTCCACCATCGCCGCCCCCAGCACACGTTCGGACTGCTTCGCGAGGCCATCACGAGCGACGTCGTGGACGTGATCATGATCCAATACAGCTTCCGGGACGAGAAGAACGAGGCGCTTCGCAAGGCGCTTGCCGACGTGCGCAAGGCAAACATCGCCTTGATCGCCTGCAAGCCCCAGGGCCTCAACGCGCCGATTCCCGAGAACCTCAAGTCCTATTTGTCCGACGGCTTCAACCGCTGGCAGGCGGCCATTCGCTGGCTGGCCAACGACGGCATGATGGACGTCATTTGCGCGAACATGCTCAACCTCGAGCAGGCTCAGCAGAACATCGCGGCGGTCAAGGCCCCGCCGCTTCGCGCGGCCGAAGCCCAGTCGCTGCGAATGTACGCTCTGGCCACGTCAAGCGTCTGTTGCCGCCAATGCGGAGCGTGCCTGGACGTCTGCCCGCGGCAACTCGACGTTCCGACCATCCTGCGCGCCCTGGTCTATCACGAGAACTATGGCTTGCCGGAGCAGGCGCGCGACACCTATGCCTCGATCCCACCCCAATGGCGCGCCGACCGCTGCCTGTGCGATGGCGCTTGCGAAGGCGCATGTCCAAACGGCCTCCAAATCAGGCGGCGCCTCGAATGCGCGGCCGATCTGTTCCGGGGGATGGCTTAGGGGGGTGCAGAAACGCCACCGAATCTTCGCGCGAGAACTATGCAGAGGTATCCTCGGACACCAGCCCTTGCAGCTCCGCCAAGAGAAGTGGCACATCCTCGCATGCGGTTTTCCAAACCAGCCGCCAGTTGATCGTGTCATATTCGTGAATCAAACGGTTCCGCATGGCTACGATCTGACGCCATGGGACTCGCGGATGGTTATCTCGAAACGCGTCCGACAGCCTGGTAGCGGCTTCGCCGATAAGCAGAAGCTGACTCACCACCGCCCAGTGTTTCTCTTCATCAGAGCGGAAAAGGACCTCGTCAACCCCCTGCGTAAACCGCAGTAGTCGGCGGCACGCCAAGACAATGTCCAAGACTGTCGCGGCGTCATCGAGCATAGATGGTCCTTGCCGTGCCGAGGATGCTACGCCGGCGTATCCAGTTACCGCTTTCTTCCACGACTTGCTTCTCGACCATATCCACCGGTCGGCCCAAGAGCTCACTCAACTCCTGTTCCGCCCCGATTACGTCCAGAAGGCCCCAATTGGCTTCCGGCGCAAAAGCCACCAGACAATCCATGTCGCTCTCCGGTCCGAAATCGTCTCGCAGCGCCGAACCGAAGATCGAGAACTCCCGGATCTTCCATTTGCGGCAGAACGCCTCTATCTTGTCTTCGGGGATTTCAACTTCATGGTATCGCATCGGAAATCGCTCCTCTTCTTCCCACATCATAGATATACCCCACCCATCACCACGCCGCAATCACAAATTCATCTGCCCCCACAGGCCATCAACCTTTTTTCTCACGTCCGGCGACATGCGGATTTCGTCGGGCCAGGGGCGGGCGAAGCCTTCTCCGGGCCATTTGCGCGTGGCATCAATGCCGACCTTCGAGCCGAAATTGGGCAGGCGCGAGGCGTGATCGAGTGTGTCAATGGGACCAAGGACAAATTCGAGGTCGCGTTGCGGGTCTATGTGATTCAGCGCCTTCCAGGCCGCTTCTTCGGTGTCGTGTATATTCACGTCGTCATCCACAACGACAATCACCTTGGTCGTCGTCGCCTGCCCGAGTCCCCACAGGCCGTGCATGACTTTTCGCGCGTGACCCGGATAGCGCTTGCGGATCGAAACCAGCAGGAGGTTGTGAAAGACACCGGCGAACGGCATGTGGATGTCCACGATCTCCGGCAGCATCCGCCGCAGCACCGGCAGGAACAGCCGCTCGATCGCCTCGCCCATGAAGCAATCTTCCATCGGCGGGCGGCCGACGACCGTGGCGTGATAAATCGGGTCGCGCCGGTGCGTGACACATGTCAGATGGAAAACGGGATAGTCGTCCGCAAGCGAGTAGAAGCCCGTGTGATCGCCGAACGGGCCTTCGCGCCGCCGCTCGTTGGGCTCCACGTAACCTTCGAAAACAATCTCGGATTCGGCGGGAACGAGTATATCGTTGGTGCGGCTCTTGACCAGCCGGACGCCGCGCCCGCGAATCAGGCCGGCCAGGAGCATTTCGTCCGTGTCGGGCGGCAGAGGACAGGCGGCCGTAAACGTGACCACGGGATCGCAGCCGACAGCGACTGACACAGGCAATCGCTCATTTCGTGCAATCGCCCTTTGATGATGTTGAGCGCCCCCTTTGTGAATCTGCCAGTGCATGCCGGAAGTCGTGGCGTCGTAAATCTGCATCCGGTACATGCCGCAGTTGGGGCGGTCGGTTTCGGGATCGCGCGTGAACACTAGCGGCAGCGTGATGTAAGGCCCCCCGTCGCCCGGCCAGCAGGTCAGAATAGGAAACGGCTCGAACGATGGCGAATCGAAAACGACTTCCTGGCACGGTGCATTGTGAACGACGGTGGGCAGTGCGTCGCTGATCTCTTTGAGGCGTGGCAGCATTTTGAGCTTATCGAAAAACGACGGCGCCTCGCTGCGATCCAGCAGTGACAGGAAGTTCTCCGTGATATCCGAAATCGCCTCGCGGCCAAGAACCATCCGCATCCGACGGCGCGTTCCCATCGCGTTCATCAGAACGGGTATCTTGCAGCCGGTCACGTTTTCGAAGAGGAGCGCCGGACCGCCTTGTTTCACCACGCGGTCGGCGATCTCCGTCATTTCGAGACGCGGACTAACAGGAATGCGAATGCGGTGCAGTTCGCCTTCGCCCTCAAGGTGGGTGATGAATTCTCTGAGATTTTCAAAACGCATTTTCGATCTTGGATTTTGGATTGCGAGATATCGGCCTCGCCATCCGCCCTCACGACCGCCGCCCTCCTTGACTCAATCCGGGTGCGGCTATGGAACTCAGAAGGTCCTTCGCCTGCCGTTCGCACATCAAGATTAACGGCGTAGCTTAAGGCCGATGCCCCATATTCTCAGAAGGTCCCGACATCCTGCCTCGAACGATCGTGAGAAGTCTACCATTTGAGAGATCGAGAGAGTCCAGGAGATCTTCTCATATTTGCATGGAGCGAGCACAATGGGAATGATTCTGTCTTCAAAATGATTCTGTTGAAGGGCGAAGAGAAGTTCCCGTTTCACCCAGACAGAGCGAACAGAACTTGGAGAGAGAGCGACCACAAACCAGTCACACCGCTTCAGGGCAGCGCCGATTTCGTCATGCCATTTCTGAGCGCCAACGATATTGGTCCGACTATACCATGCGGGAATGCCGTGGCGCCGAAGCATTTCCGCCAAGCGATCGGCGACGTTCCGATCTCTCGACGAATGGGACAGGAAGACCTCTTTGGGTAGCATGA
>Ga0315277_10013168_pt1 | contig 10320 bp, 3 predicted proteins | sample YL17G05_15_MG_FD_203695 | JGI IMG/M metagenome (GOLD analysis project Ga0315277, IMG submission 203695) | Sediment microbial communities from Yellowstone Lake, YNP, Wyoming, USA - YL17G05_15 | ecosystem: Environmental > Aquatic > Freshwater > Lake > Sediment | place: USA: Wyoming | collected...
TTCGTCACCGCCGCCGTCGATTCGGCCGACCCGCGCATCAAGGGAACCATGATGGTCATCTTGGAGGAGTCGGACCCAGGCACCTACGACCGCGGCACGCCGACCAGAAAGCTGGTGCACCAGCTCTCCTCGACCAACGATCCGGTTCTCAGCCTGCGCGTTCCCGCCAGCCGCATCATCGGCGGCTATGCCGTCAAGGACGGCGTTATCGTGCCGCGTTACAGCCACGGCGAGATCATCGAGGCCGTGTTCCGCCGCACGCGCGTAACCGTGGGCCTGATGACGTCGGCGAAACTGCTCTCGGCCGTCGAGCCGATCCTGCGCTACCAGCGCACGCGATTCCGCGGCGGCGAGTCGGTCGCGCCGGGCACGCCGCGCTACGAGCTTGGGTTGCAGCAGCGCGAAGACGTGCTGCACCGGCTGATCGACGTCTGGGCCACGGGCGAGGCAAGCGCCTCGCTGGGCTTCGCCGCGGCGCGGCTGTTCGACGAACTCGATCCCGTCGAGCGGCTCAAGGACGAGATCTTCGCCGGGCAGAACGTCGGCGGCGGCTCGGCGCAATTCAAGGCGTTGCGCCGGTTGCAGAAGGACGCGCTCGACTGTCTGCATCAGTCGGTCGAGCCTGAGAACCCGCTGGTGAAGTACGTGCTCCTGGATTCGCTGGCCAACGTGTTGTGCCCCGCCACCAAGCTCTGGAACACCGGTCACGGCGCAAACATGATGCGCGAGGCGGTCAGCCTGATGGGCGGTTACGGCATTACCGAGGACTGCCCGGGTTTCCTGGGCCACAAGTGGATGGACGCGCAGCTTGAAGCCACCTACGAAGGGCCGGAAGCCGTTCAGCGCCGCCAACTCTCGGTCACCATGACCAACGATGTGTTCCTGGCCCAGTTCGACCAGTGGGTCGCCCAGATGCGCGAGATTGCCGTGCGCAAGCCCGGAACCGGCGCCTGCACGCTGGCCTCGGCGATGCAACTGTGGTTGTGGACGCTGACCTATCTTCAGCACGCCACCGACGCCCACGGCGTCAGGCTCTACCAGAGCGCCCGGCAGGGCGTGTCGTTCCCGCTGGCGGACGCGCTGTGCTGGCTGCTGGCGTCCCGCTGCCAGATTCTGGATGTCCTGGAACTCGAGGAACAGGGGCCAGGGGACCCGGCGCTGGCCGAGGGCATTGCGGGCCTGGTCGAATTCTGCACCGACCTCTGCCACGTGCAGGCGGCGCGCGGCGCGGGTGAAGCCGGCCGCATTTGCGCCGAGCTTGTCTTCGGCTATCGGAGTCATCCCGCCTGGGATGGCGAAGGGAGCGATTCCTGTTACCAGGCGCAGGACCTGGTGGCGCTGGAGAGCGTCATGCCCGGTTTGGCCAGCGTGGCGCGCGAGGTCGTCGAAGCGGACGGCTCGCATCCGTCCAAAGCGGGCCCCTGCGCGGGGCACGAGGGAATGGAGCAGTTCGTGCGACTGCGCTCGAAGCTCGACGGTTGCCTGAGCGGGGCGATGCTCGCCAAGGACCGCGCCGCCGAAGCCCTGACCAAGGTCATGATTCCCGAGGCGCTGGACTATCCCGCATGAGCGAACGCCAAACCATGGACGTGGACATCGTCTGCGTCGGCTTTGGGCCTGCCACAGGCGGTTTTCTCACCACCCTCCTGGTAGCACAGCCTTCAGGCTGTGATCTAACTCCTCCCCAAATCCTCTGCTACGAGCGCGCCGACGACATCGGCTTCGGCGTCTCGGGCGTGGTGACGCGGGCGCGCAGCATCCGCGCGTCGTTTCCGGACCTGAACCCGGCTGAGATCCCGATGGCCGCCGAGGTCCGCGACGAAAAGGTTCTCTACCTGCTCGACCCGATCGGCGCCAGCCGCCGCTCGCTAGCGCTGCGCGCCGCCGACAAGCTGATCCGCGCATTCCGGTTTGCGCTGCCGGTCGACAACCACGCGCTGGAATTGCCCTTTACGCCCGGGTTCCTGCACAAACAGGGCGGGCTGGTTCTCTCGATCGGCCAGTTCAACCAGTGGGTCGGCCAGCAGTTGATGGCCTCCGGCGTCGCCCAGATCTGGCCGGGGACGCCGGTCGCCTCCGCGCTTATCGAGGACGATCGAGTCGCCGGCGTGCGCCTGGCGGACCAGGGCGTCGACCGCCAGGGCCATCCGGAGCCCGGCTACCTGCCCGGCATGGACATTCGCGCGGCCCTGACCGTCGTCGGCGACGGGCCGTTTGGCGCCGTCGGCCGGCAGCTCAATCAGCACTTCGGCATGCCGGAAGGAAACACGCAGCGCGAATGGGCCATCGGCATGAAGATGGTCGTCGACCTGCCCGAAGGTTGCGAGCTGGAAGCCGGCACGGTGCTGCATACTTTCGGCTATCCCGAGCCCGAGATCTTCGGCTTTCTCTACGTGCATCCGGACCGCGTCGCGAGCGTCGGCATTTTCGTTCCGTCGTGGATGGACAGCCCGGTGCGCACCGCTTGGCGCTATCTTCAGCACTACATCCAGCACCCGTATTTGTGGCGGTATTTGAAGGGCGCGGCGCTGCGCAGTTGGGGCGCCAAGTCGCTTCAGGAGTCCGGGCGTCGCGGGGAGCCGCGGCTTGTGGGCAACGGTTACGCGCGTATCGGCGAGGGTTCGGGCTCGACCAACGTGCTCACCGGCTCGGGAGTCGACGAAGCCTGGGCCACCGGCGCGCAACTGGGCGAGGCCGTGCTGGAGCTGCTTAAAGCGGGGAAGCCGTTCACCCGGGAGAACCTCGAGGCGACCTACGTGCGCCGGCGTCGCGCAAGCTGGATCGAGCGGGAGGGGCGCGTGGCCGAGCGCGCCCGCGACGGCTTCCATCATGGCGTGGTCACCGGGCTGATCGGCATGGGCTTGGCCGGGCTGACCGGCGGCCGCCTGTGGGCGCCGGGCGAGCACGTGCCGCACTACGAGCGAATCCCCAGCGTCCTGGAATACTACAAGTCGAAGATCCCGGCCCGGGAAATCGCGCGCATCCGGGAAGAGTGCGCGGCCAAGGGCCTCTCGCTTCACGACGCGCTGATGGAACGCGCAGGCTGGCCGGCGATCGAATACGACGGCCGGCTTCTGGTCACCCAGCAGGACGCGCTGCTGATGGGCGGTAAGGTGCAGGCGCCGGCGGGCTACGCCGACCACGTCGTGTTTCTGTACCCGTCGCTGTGCGAGAGTTGCGGCACCCAGATCTGCGTCGAGATCTGCTCGGGGCAGGCCATCGCGCCGGGGCCCGCGGGCGTCCCCGTATTCGACCGCGAAAAATGCGTCCACTGCGGCGCTTGCCTGTGGAACTGTTCGCAGCCGCTTGCGGAAGACCCCGAGCGCACCAACATCGACCTCCGCGCCGGCGCCGGCGGCCTGCACTCGGGCGAGAACTGAGCCGGGCGTCCGGCCGGCCCTGGCTTCACGACATCCACCGAGCCGCCGGATCGCTGGTCTCCCGCATGCGTTTCAACAGGTGTTCGCGCATGGACTTCAGCGTCTTGCCATGCGCGGAATCGCCCGCCAGGTCCTTCTCCTCCGCCGGATCGGCGCGCAGATCGAAGAGCATCTGCTTCTTCGATTCCCACACGATGAGCTTGTGCGTTCGGGTTCGCGCCACGCGATACGGCTCGACCGCCCGCGGCACCATCAGCGCCTCCGGACGCCCGTCGTTCCAGCTCGAGAACGCAATCTCGCGTTTCGACTTGCCGCTCTCCAGCTCCGGCCGCAGACTCTTGCCGCTCAGCGGCTGCGCCGGCCGGACGCCCGCATAATCCAGAAACGTCGCGGGCAGATCGATGGACGCAACCGGCGCATCGATCCTGCCGCGAGCGCGCGTCGCGCCGCCGCTCACAATCAGCGGCACGCGGATCGACTCCTCCCAGCACTCGACCTTGCCCTGCAGCTTCTTGGTTCCGCACAGGTAGCCGTTGTCCCCCAGAAACACCAGCAGCGTGTTTTCCCATAGGCCAGCTTTCTCTAGCGCGGCGGTGAAGCGCCCGATCGCCTCATCCAAATGCGTGATCACCGAATAGTATGTCTCCCAATCGAACGGGTTGCCGCCCTGGGGGTGCGCGGGCGGCGCAAGCTGAGCGCCGCGTCCCCGGTAAGCCGTCCTGTACTTGTCATCGACGGACCACGGAGTGTGCGGAGCCGTGTACGCCAGCCACAGCAGGAACGGCCGCTTGGCCCCACGGACGCCGTCGATGGCCGCATCGGTGAACAGATCCGTGATGTGCCCCGGCACTTTTTCGTCCGTTCCATCCAGCCCGCGCCGCAGCATGGGATCGCGATACGGTCCCGCCGCGGGCTGCTTCCACAACGGCGCCTTCGCGAACCCGCAGGTTTGCGGGCTGGGCGTGATGTGCCACTTGCCCACCAGCGTGGTGTCGTATCCGGACTGCCGCATCTGCTCGACGATCGTCGGCCCGATGGGCTTCTGAAAGTCGATGTGGAGATTGCAGTCCAGTCCCGTCTGATACGACTCGCGGCCGCTCAGCAGAATGCCGCGGCTCGGCGCGCATTGCGACGTCGAGATCAGCGCGTTGGTGAACAGCACGCCCCGCGACGCCATCCGGTCCAGGTTCGGCGTTTGGATATGCGGATTGCCCGCCGCGCCCAGACACTGGAAGTGGTGGTCGTCGGAGATAAGGAACACGATGTTCGGTTTGTTGGGGGCGGCGACCGCCAATGGACTCGCCGCCGAAGCCAGCCATTGGCGGCGGGTCAAAGTATCTCGTTGCATGCTTCACCTCTCCTCTCAACTGTCGCGAACCCGGGTCATTTCAGGTGCACGGGCTGAGTGAACGCGCCGTTGCCGGCGGAGTCCCAGGCGGCGAAGCGGACCCATTTCTTGCCCGAGGCATCCAGGGGAATCCGGAAGCGCTCGCTTCCGAACGGGGCGCGGTCGGTGGCGGAGATGATTTGGCGCTGGGTGGCCGCGCCGTCTCCCCAGACCACTTCGACGAACTCGAGCGGAAACGTCCACTCGATCTCCGCGGTGATGGTTCTTTGCGGCCCCGCGCCCGCGACGTCGAAGTTCCGAATCAGCACTTCGCCGCTGGTCACGAAGAAGTTACCGGCCCGCAGGGCGGTCAGAATCGGGCTCCAGTCCTGGTCGAATCGGGGCACACGATCGAGCTTGATGTAATTGACCAGCAGGTGCGGGTAACTTTCGTCCTCCGGGTACTTAGTGTAAGTGTCGCCCTCGGCGACGACATACTTCGGACCGGCCCAGTTATTCATGTCGTCGAGCGCGCCAAAGCAGCGCTTCTCGCACAGGCGCTGCTCGGATTGATCGACCGGCAAGGACTGGAACGCGCCGCCCAGGTAACGGTCGTCTCGGAAGTGGACCGTGTCGCGGATCGCGTCCGGGTATCCGTCCGAGCCTTTGGTGCGCGCATGCGCCTGCCACACCAGGCCGCCCTCGCGGCGGAGCATCTCGAGTTCGTCCTCGGCCGACCCGACGTGGTAAACCTTTCCGTAGCCGGGGCGGTCTTCGACCAGCGGCTGTCCCGGCGCGCGCGACATGATCCAGTAGAGCGGGCGCGGGAAGATGGCCGAGTAATGCGCCCCGAAGTAAAGGTTAGGCTCCTCGCCGGGCATGACCAGGAAACCGTCATCCGAGTTTCTGATGCAGCCTTCGAAGTAAGTCTTCTGCTCGGGAAGGCGCAGGGGGCCGGGATCTCTCGGGTGGCTGTCGGAATGGAAGTCCGACATCATCGCGATGTTGATTCCGAGCGCGCGAAACACCGGCGCCCAGGGGGGCTGGAGGTCGAGCGTGCCGGCGTCGGACAACTGCTCGTTGAAATGCGTGTGGAAATGGCTGACCGCCACCTGGTAGCCGGCCAGCGGCTTGAAGCGATCTTCGTGGGTGAAGCGGAGCACCGCCGCCTGGGTGGCGCGGCCGTCTTCGGCGCTCAGGTAATAATAGACCGGCATTCGCTGCCATGTGCCCGGAGGCGCGTTGTACAGCGCGAAGTTGCCCTCGGCAAACTGCCGCGACTGCGCCACGCGGCGTTCCCAGAGTTCCTTCGAGAAGCCGTAGGGGCGGTACATCTCTTCGCGGTCGGGTTGCCGCACACCCACCGCGAACGACTGCTCATCGTCCTTGCGGTAATAAACGTAGCCCAGGTTAAGCTCGATTTCGCGGGCGAAGAAAAACTTTTTGGGCGCCGGGAAAAACGCCAGCGATCCGCCGCCGCGTTCGACGATGGCCAGGCGATTTCGCGCCCGCAAGGCGAACGGATCGTTGTTCGGCCTGCCGCCGAAACGGTACTCCTGCCACGCGCGCGCCGTGTCGCGCCAGACCACCTTCGCGCCGGCTGTGCCGAATCCCTTCAGGCCGCCCTCGTACTTGTAGGCCACCGATGGCTCGCCGGTTTTGGCGATGGCCTCCTGCCTGAGCAGGTTGGTTCCCTTGTATACCGTGAACATCAGCTTGCCCGAGAAAATGCCCATCGCCAGGCCGGGGAAGGAGACCTCCAGGCGCGCGCCGTCGGTCTTCGCCTGGCAGCCCGCGGTGTTATACGTGGCGCTTGCGCGGCGGATCTCCTCCGGGCTACGCGGAAGGCCGGGATTGGTTCCGGCGCGTCCGGGAACGTTCAGCGGAGCGTCCCAGAAGGCGTTCCACTTCTCCTGTTCGAGCACCTCGGGGGTCAGGTCGATCTTCAGCTTTCGAAGCGGCGCCAACTGCTGTTCGGAGACGCGCCGCAGGCCGGAGGTCACACGGAACTCGGGAAGCAGGTCGCGGCCCAGCACAATCCAGGCGCCGCCGGCCTTGCGGGCCGCCAACTCGCGGATGAGCGGCTGCCCCTTCTCGATGCCGAAGGCCGCGCGCAACTCCTGTCCGCCCTCGCCTTGCCAGGCGATGCGCAACAGGTCCTTGTCGACGTCGGCCCGCAGGCCCGGCTGCGGCTTGTATTCGGCCAGGTCGCAGCTCAACGTCTGGCCGGGGGCAAGCCCGGCGCAGAGAAGGCTGGACAGCAGTGCGAAATGTTTCATCGGCTTCACTCCCAACTCGGACGGCAGTAGGTCATTATATCCATTGGAGGATGTCCTGGCGCGTCCTGGCGGCGGGGGGCGCGGGCGTCTTTGGCGGCTCCGTCGGTGAACACCGCTGTGAGGAGTGCGTTATAATCAGACCCGAAATATACTTGATGGAACAGGCCAGAAGGCCTGTCCTACTTGGTGTGACAGGCCAGGAGGCCTGTCCTACTCTGGAGGTTTGCGGTGCGGAACGCTCGCTTCGTCATCAGATTGCTTGGTCTCTGTTTCGCGGTATTCCTGAGTACTCCCGGTTACGGACAGAACTTGATCACGACCATTGCGGGAACTGACTGGAGTTTCCCTAAGACCAGGATGCCGGCCTTACAGGCCCCGTTGGGCCAGTTCCTGTATTCGCTGTTGTCGGATGGACAGGGGAATCTGTACGTGGCCGACAGGGACAACAACATGGTCCTGAGGCTGAGTCCCGACGGGATGCTGACCACGGTCGCCGGCAACGGGCAGTCCGGCTGCTCGGGTGAAGACGGGCCGGCGACGTTGGCGGCTGTGGAGCAGCCTTTTGACCTCGCCTTGGACAATTCGGGAAACCTGTACATCGCGGGCTGCTTTGCCAGAAGCGTGCGTAAGGTGAGTCCCGACGGCATCATCACGACCGTGTATAACGCCGATCCCGCGACGATAGGGGCGGGGGTGGGTGGAATCGCCGTGGACTCGGCCGGCTCGCTCTACGTTTCCAGCCCCGGCGGCAACCGCGTCTTTCGGCAAACCAGGGACGGCAACCTGACGGTGGTGGCCGGCAGCGGCACGAGCGGCTTTTTCGGAGATGGAAGTCCAGCCACGCGTGCCACGCTGTCCAATCCCTCGGGCCTGGCGGTCGATTCCGGCGGGAGGATTTACATTGCCGACCAGGGGAACAACCGGGTCCGGATGGTAGCGCCGGACGGAACGATCAGCACGGTACTCCCGGTGCAAGCGCCCTTGCGGTTCGCATGGAGCAAGGGAACTCTCTATTCCGGGGGCTGGGGCGGGGTCGTGTCGGTCGATGGTGCAGCCACAGTGCGAACCTCGCAGGGCGTCCTGGCTCTAACCTTCGATGCCTCGGGCTCGATGTTCTACACCCAGAACGCCAGTTCGCTGGTCCTCAAGAGCGCCTCCGATGGATCCCGGAGCACCGTGGCTGGGGTCGAGGGCGCGTTTCGCTTTTCCGGCGACGGCGGCCCGGCCGTCAACGCCCACATGAACGGGCCCGAGGCTGTGGCGTTGGACGCAGGCGGCAACCTGTATATCGCCGATGTATGGAATCGGAGCATCCGGCGGGTGACCCGCGACGGCATCATCCGAACGATCGCGGGCAAGGCAGGCGCTTCCTTGGGTGTCTGGCAACTTGCCGGGCTGGGGGTCGATGCCGCGGGGAACGTGTACTACACGGCCAGGGGCTCGAGCCTCGGCAAGGTCAGCCCGAACGGGGCGGTCAGCGGAGTCGCAACCAGCTTCGCCGGTTTCAAGGATCTCTGGGGGGTGGCCGTAAACGCGACCGGCAACGTCTACGTTTCCGACTACCAGGCTAACCAGATCTTCAAAGTGACGCCGGCCGGCAGTGTCAGCACGGTGGCCGGCAACGGCGAGCCAAGTAATTCCGGAGACGGAGGCCTCGCTACGCAGGCGTCGGTGAAGGGGCCCGCCGGACTGGCTTTTGATCGGGCGGGAAACCTTTACATAGCCCAGTGGGGAGGAGGCCGCGTCCGCAAGGTGTCGCGGGAAGGGGTGATAACAACGGTGGCCGGGGGCGGGAGCGGCGGCGACGGCGGGCTGGCCACAGCGGCCTCGCTAACCCCTTCGTCCCTCGCTTTCGACGGCGCCGGCAACCTGTATATCGGTGATCGTTACGGCTATCGGGTGCGCCGGGTCCGGCCGGACGGCATGATCGAAACCGTGGCCGGAAACGGCTCCCCGCTCTACACCGGGGACGGCGGGCCCGCCACCCAGGCAGGCTTTGAACCGGGAGGAGTGGCGATTGATGCGGCGGGGAATCTGTACATCTCCGATTATCGGAATCACCGGATCCGGATGGTGCACGCCGGCGCGCCGGCGCTGCAGGTTAGCCCGGCTGCGATCACGCTGTCGGCGGGCGGAAGGCAAGCGCCGAGCGCGATGCTGACTGCCAACACCGGAACGCCGGGGCTGGAGGTCACAGCTTCGGGGAACCAGCCGTGGCTGCGGGTCGAGCCGCCGCAGGGCCGCTCGCCGGTCAACTTTCAGGTAAGCGCCGACACGTCGTCGCTGGCCGCCGGGGAACACACCGGAACGATAACCATCAAGGCGCCGCTAGCTTCGCCACCGACGCAGCAGGTCAAGGTGACGCTGACGGTGGGGCGGGCGGAGCCGGCCAAGCTCGCCGCCGGCAGCCAGTCGCTCACCTTCAACTTCCAGCCGGGCGCGGCGGCCAGCAGCGTCACCCTAAGCGTGGACAACGAGGGCGGAGGGGCGCTGAACTACACCGCCTCGGCCGGCACGGGTTCGGGTGGCGGCTGGCTGAGCGTCTCGCCATCCAGCGGCAGCGCCTCGCAAAGCGCGCCGTCGTCGGTGACCGTTACGGCCGCGCCGGGGCGCCTGGCGGCCGGCACTTACTCGGGATCGATTACGCTCGCGGCGGACGGGCAGCGCCTGGTGATCCCCGTCACGATGACGATCAGCGCGGCGAAACCGAAGATCCTGCTTTCCCAGACCGGGCTGGCCTACGCCTGCGTCGCCTCGGGCGGCGGACCTTCGCCGCAGACGATCGGCATCCTGAACGACGGGCGCGGAACCATGAACTGGGAGGCGCGGGCGACGACGCTTGCAGGCGGCGACTGGCTGCGGATCGGTTCCACCGGCGGGCGAGTGGAACGGCCGCTGCTGGACGTGTCGATGGTGGAGGTGAGCGTCAATTCGCGCGGTTTGACGGCGGGCGAGTACTACGGCCAGGTGAGAGTCACGGCGGAGGCCGATAACTCGCCGCAGGTGGTGACGGTGGTCCTGACGGTGCTGCCCGAGGGGGCCAATCCCGGTCCGGAGGTGCGCCCCACCGGCCTGATCTTCGTGGGTGTGACCAACCGCAGCCCGGGCGCGCAGATTGTCGGCGTGACCAATCTGCTGAAGCGATCCACCAGCTTCGCCTCGTCGCGGCTGACCAACGACGGGGGCGCCTGGTTCGCGCACCTGCCGACCAACTCGACGGTTGCGCCGGACGATCCGGGGCGGATCGTGGTGCAGCCGGATTACACGAACCTGGCGCCGGGACTGAAGCGGGGAGTCCTCACGCTGCTGTTCGACGACGGCGCGGTCCGCACCG
>Ga0315277_10013169_pt1 | contig 10318 bp, 4 predicted proteins | sample YL17G05_15_MG_FD_203695 | JGI IMG/M metagenome (GOLD analysis project Ga0315277, IMG submission 203695) | Sediment microbial communities from Yellowstone Lake, YNP, Wyoming, USA - YL17G05_15 | ecosystem: Environmental > Aquatic > Freshwater > Lake > Sediment | place: USA: Wyoming | collected...
GCAGCCTGGAGACGTTCGCCGGCGAGGTGCGCCTCGTGATAGCCGGCTGGCCGAACGTCGGCAAGTCGAGTCTCTTCAACCGCCTGCTCCTGGAAGACCGGGCCATCGTCGCGCCCCAGGCCGGAACGACGCGCGACGAACTGCGGGCGGCCCTCCACCTGGAGGGCGTGACGGTGGTGCTTTCGGACACGGCGGGCCTGGATCCCGGCTCGCCACGTCGAGTCGGCTGCGGTCAAGCCACGGCAGGCTTGCCCTGCCAGGGCGGCGACGCGCCGGGACGGGACGAACTGGCGGGCAAGGCCCGCGCCAAGGCACTGGAGGCGCTCGAGCGGGCGGACCTCGTGCTCCTGGCGCTCGACGCGACGAGCCCGGATTACGAGCGGACGCGGGACCTCGTGGCGCTCCTGGCGGCGCCGATGGTGGTGGCGGTGACGAAGTGCGACCTCGAGTCCCCGGCGCGGGCGCGCGCGTGGCTGGAGGCGCGCGGCCTGGGGGCGGAGACGATTGCGACGAGCGCCGTGACGGGCGAGGGGCTCGGAGCGCTGCGGGCGGCGCTCGTGCGCGCGGTGAAGGGCGGGGCGGTGGACCGGGAAGCGAGCGGGCCGGTGGTGACGGCCCGGCACCGGTCGGCGATGGAGGAGGCGGCCGGGGCGCTCGGGCGTGCGGAGCGGGTGGCGCGCGAAAGCGGGGAAGGGGAACTCGTGGCGCTCGAACTTCGGGAGGCGCTGGCGGCGTTGGGCGGTATTCTGGGGCGAGAGACCGACGCGGGGGTGCTGGAGCGGATTTTCGCGCGTTTCTGCATCGGAAAATGACGGTGACGGACAGGAGCGGGAGGCGGCGCGCGCTGGGTAAGAGACTCCAATACAAGAACTTAGGGCGCGGCGCGGGGAATTGACTTGACGATGGTTCGCGGGGTTGGGTCTAATACGGCGGGAGAGGGGCGCGACGCATCCTGCCGGGCATGCCGGTCGGCCCCGACCCACCCGGGCCGGCGCGGATGCCCACGAGTCGGACGTGCCGGCGGCGCCCGCGCGAAGTGAGGTACGCATTATGCCAACCGCCAGGACCGTATGGGGTATCGACGTCGGGCAATGTGCGTTGAAGGCGATCCGGTTGCGTTGGCGCGACAATCGCCTTCAGGCGGTGGGGTTCGACGTCATCGAGCATGCGAAGGTTCTGAGCCAGCCGGACGCCGACGAACAGCAGTTGATCCGCCACGCGTTGAAGAAGTTTCTTGACCGCAACAGCATCAAGGGTTCGACGATTGTGGTCAGCGTGCCGGGGCAGGCGAGTTTCACGCGGTTCATCAAGTTGCCTCCCGTCGAGCATCGCAAAGTTCCGGAGATCGTGCGGTACGAGGCTCGCCAGCAGATTCCGTTCAACCTGGAAGACGTGGTGTGGGATTACCAGACGCTGAGCCCGGCGGGGGCGGGGCCGCGCGAGGTGGAAGTCGGGATCTTCGCGATGAAGCGGGAGATCGTCGCCGACTACGTGGCGGACTTTCTGGCGATGCGGATCGAGCCGGACATCGTTCAGATGGCGCCCGTGGCGCTGTACAATTTTCTGATTTACGATAAGCAGGGCGGCGGCGGGGCGACGATCCTCGTCGACGTGGGGGCGGAAAACACGAACCTCGTGATCGCCGACGCGGAGCGGGTGTGGATCCGGCCGGTGCCGATCGGGGGCAACAACTTCACACAGGCCCTCTGCAAGCAATTCAAGTTGCCGTTCGCCAAGGCGGAGAACCTGAAGCGTCACGCGGCGGAATCGAAGCACGCGCGCAAAGTGTTTCAGGCGATGCGTCCGGTGTTCGGGGACCTCTTGACGGAAGTTCAGCGGTCGATCGGATATTACACGAGCCTCCACCGCGACAGCCGGATCGAGCGTGTGGTGGCGCTGGGCAACGCGTTCCGGCTGCCGGGCCTCCGGAACTTCCTGGCCCAAAGCCTGGGCCTGGAGGTGGAGGCGATCGAGGGATTCCACTCGTTGCCGGACGCCTCGGCGCTGAATGCGCCGTTGTTCCGGGAGAACGTGCTGTCGTTCGGAGTGGCGTTCGGCTTGGCGGTTCAGGGTCTCGGCCTGGCGACGATCCAGACGAGCCTGCTGCCGCCGGAAATCCTGAGTCAGAAGATTCTGCGGAAGAAGCGGCCGTTCTTCGTCGGCGCGGCCGCCTGCCTCGTGGCCGCTATCGGATGTTTCGGGTACGACCAGATCAGGGGCTTCGGCGAACTGGCGGGCCCGCCGGGCGAAGTGGACCGCATGGAGCGCGAGGTCGGCCAAATGGCCGAGGAGAACACAGCCAAGCAGGCCCTCTTCGAGAAAGAGAAACAATCGCTGGTCGAGCGGCAGACGAAACTGGCGGAACTGGAAGGGGTCGCGTCGGACCCGGCGTATGCGTATGAGTTGGCGCGGGCGGTCTGGGAGGCGTTGCCGTACGACGAAAGGTGGAAGACGTACGATCCCGCGAAGAACTCCCCGCCGCGCACGGACCTGCGGATCGTGGAACTGCTGGACCTGAGGGCGCAGTACGTGGCGGATGTTCGTCCGTACTCGGGTTCAGCCAGCGAGGGTTTGGACAAGATCGAGGTGATCGAGGCCGGCGCGGAGCCGGCGGCGCCGGCGGAGGGGGAGTCGGCCGCGGCTGCGCCGCAGGGGGCCCCCGGACCGAGGCCGGGGGTGCTCGTTCGGATTGTCGGCATTACGCCGAAACGGGCTCGCGAGGGGCAACAGTTCATCAATGATGAACTAATCGAGAAGTTGAAGAATGACCCGCGGACGGTGCGTCTGAGAACGCCCGCGGGCGACGAGGTGCTGGCGAAGGTCCGTCTGACGGGCCGGTTCGGCGATCAGAGGGAGTTTGCCGATTTCAGCCCTTCGCGTTCCGAGGCGCGCGGCGCGGTGGGGGCGGCCGCCGGTCCGCAGGCCGTCGAGATCGACCGCCGGAACGATTCCTGGTTTGTGGCCGAGTGGGTGGTGAAGATACCTGACCGAGGGTCGGTGCCGGCGGCGCCGGCCGAGACGGCGACGGAGGAGGAGCCGTTGTAGGTCCCGGACCGGCTCCGGCGCGCCGGGGTCTCAGCCGGGGGGGAAAGGCGGTGAGGAGAATACGCATGATGGAATTCGTCAAACGCCACGCGTTTCTGCTGGCCTTGGGCGCGGGGTTCGTCGTGATGGCCGCGGTGGTTTTCGTGACGGTCCAGGCGGGCTACCGGGGACCCGGTTCCAAACTGGAGACGAAACTGGCGCGGACCGAGCAAGCGGCACGGGCCCTCTCGGCCAGTCCGCTGTACGGCGAAAAACTGATCGACGAGATGTCCGAGGAGGTCAAACAGCGCCAGGCGCGTTACGAGGAAATCCTGGATTACGTGCGGAAACTGGGCCACGCCCGCAAGCCGCTCGTCGAAGGGCTTTTCCCGAAGAGCACAGATGAGAGTCTTCGGCATAAGTTCAAGGCCGAATATGATCCTGTGCTGGACCGGCTCATGAAGACCTTGGGGGCGTCCCATCCCCTTCTGCCGCAGGACACCCCCGAGGCCGAGAAGGCCGGCCGGCTGAAAAAGTTCGAGCAGGCGACGATGTTCGCCCACCCGCGACAATCGTTTGTTCGGCCGGATTGGGTGGACAAGGCCGAAGCGCCGACGCTGGACCAATGCGCCGTCGCGCAGGAAGACCTCTGGCTGATGTCGGACCTGGTGGACATTCTCGCCGCGATGAACCGGGACTCTCTGGCGGGCAAGCCCCCCGTCATTCGCAACGTGCCGATCAAGGAACTGGTGGAGATACGGATCGGGGCCGGCGTGGCGACGCTGGAGGGTTCGAGGGGGGGCGCGGGGGGCGTGCGGTATCTTCCGTCGTCGGTGCCCAAGGGGGCGGTGGTTTCCACCCTGTCGGGCCGGCTCTCCAAGCCCGGGTTTTACCTCGTGCTGCCGTTCCGCCTGGCGGTGGTGATCGAATCGCGGCGGTCGGGGGAACTGCTGCGCCGGCTCAAGGGGACGGAGAGTTTCCTGAGCGTGGACGCGTGGCACATGAAGCCGATCGTGCTGGAAGCGTTCGAACGGTTCCGGGGGAGCCTCCTGGCGTCGTCGCGGGAGGTGTACGGAACCGGCGGGGTGGTGCTATTGGAGGTGGTCGGCGAGTCGCTGGTTTTCCAGTTGGCGGGCGGGCGGGTGACAAACCTGCCGCAAACAGCCGCGGGGCCGGAGGCACCGGCGAAGGCGGGTTGAACTTCGAGGGACGAACGCCGGGCCGAGGCCGCCCACGCCGGGCGGCCCGGGCTGAAGGAGTTTAGCGAATGGCTACCGACCTGAGGGAATCGTGGTGGGGCCGGCATTTTGAGAAGGTGGTGGTTCTGGCAACGGGGCTGGTCTTCATCGCCTCGGTGGTGCTGTGGGTGGCCATGCGGGAGTCGCGTGTCGAGAAGCGCGAGGTGATTCGCCGCCTGATTCAGCAGATTAACGAACGCAATAAGGCCACGATCGAGGAGGTTCTGACGGAAGAGGAGCAGCGGCAACTGGGCCTGACGAAGTCGCCGCTGACGGTGGCGGAGTTCGAGCGCCGACTGGCGCAATTGCCGCCTGAGTGGCCGAGCGACCGGGATTTTGTGTGGGGCATCGTGGTAGGCGGAACCAAACCGCCCCCCGCAGCAAAAGAGGTCACGCCGCCCAAGCAGATCCTGGCTGTCGAGGAGGTCCAGACCGCCGTGGGCCGGGGCGTCACGCCGGAGGCCGTCAGTCACCCCCTGGAGAAGATGGCCGAGCAAGGCCTGTCGGACATCGCGTGGGTCAGTTGCGTCGGAAAATTCAACCTGGACCTCCAACTGGAGCAGTACCTGGCGGGGAAGGTGGAGCCGCAGAAAATCTACATCACGCGGGTGGAGATGTCGCGCCGGGAACGAAAGCCGGACGGCACGTGGTCGGATTGGGAAGCCGTCACGGTACAGGGCGCCAAGGCCGTGCTCGACAAACTGCCTCGCCGGCCGGAGAACAGTCGAGACAGCCGGGCCGCCGGCGCGTGGGTTCGGGACCTCCGGGCGATGCAGGAAGACGTTCGCCGCATCCCGTTCGTCGATCTCGTGGCCCGGGACCTGGAAGGCAAGTGGGTGCAGGACATTGCCGGTGACGTGAAGGGCGTCGAGCAGCCGAGTCTTCGGGCGCCGGCGGGAGCGGGGGCGCCCGCGAGGGGAGCGCCGGCCGCCGGGGCGCCTCCGCCGGAGGCGGCACTTTCTTCGGACGCGGAACCGGCGGCGCCCGCGGCCCCGGCCAGCGAGCCATGGATTCTGATGGAACCGATGGGACCGGTCGGGCCGACGCCCACCGGGCCGACGGTGATGGGTCCGGTCGAGGTCCAGTACACCTACGCGACCGTTTGGGCGCACGATCTTTCGGTGCGCCCCGGGCGAACGTACCAGTATCGGATGCGCGTGGCGGTATTCAATCCGGTGTATGGCCATCCGGATTGCGGGGACGAGCAGGCGAAGTGGACGCCGGAACGCGTCGGCGAGTGGAGCGAGCCTTCCGCCGCGGTTACCATTCCGCGCCTGGTGCACTTCTACTTTGTGGGTGTCTTCGGCGACCGGGCCACGATGGAACTGCACCGATGGATTCACGGCCAGTGGGTGATCGTCCGAAGCGTCCCGTGCCGGGTGGGCATGCCCGTCATCTGCAGCAAACCCGTCCCGATTAAAGTGCCGGGCTCCGGGAAGGAAGTGACGGAGACGGTGGACCTGAGTCCCGGCGTGCTGTTGGTGGATATGATCCGGGGGTTCCCTTACACGCCGCCGGGTATGAAACCTATCCCGACGAATGTCCTGGTCTTCTCGGACACCCAGGGCAACCTGGGCCAGCGGATTGATTGGGAAGACCAGAAAGAGGCGAATCAACGTCGTCAGGAGCGTGAAGCGGCGGTTTCGGCGGTCGGCCCGGCCTCGAAAAAAGGCGGGCGAACCCCCTGATCTTGGGCTTCCGCGGCCGGTTTGCCCAGGCGGTTGGGGGTGTGGTCAGGAGGGCGGAGCCCCGCGGCGGCCGGGAGGCCCGTAGGGGACGAAAACCGGCGAGATTTTGCTTGCGGAGCCGGAGCGGTTTGCTAAAGTGTCTCGGTCGCCGGACGAAGAGCGGTAACGAACGGCAATCATTCGGTTTATGCCACATTATTCCAAGTCGGGCGTGGAGATGTCGGTGTAGTAGGGGCATCCGAAGGCACCGCCGACAACGGATTTCCGAATTCCCGAGGGGCCTTGGGGCCCTCCTGCCGGGAGCGGTGTCTCGTTTCCCTGTGTCGCAGACAAGGAGGTCCGTTTTGAAACCCGCGAGGATTCTATCGATTATCGGGATCGTGGGGGTGCTGCTCTCGGCCGCGGTGATGGCGATCGCCGCCGAGGCCGAGCAGCCGACCACCGACCAACTGTTGAGCGAGGCCGCGCGCCTCTACGACGGCCACAAGTACGACGCCGCGCTAAAGCGGCTCAACGAGATTCAACGCGACACTCTCGGCTTCTGGGACAAGGGCAAGTTCGACTCTCTCCTCTCCAAGACCCAGAAAGCCGTCGGCGCCAAGGCGGCCGACGAGCAGGCCTTGGCCGAGGGACAGAAAGCCCTCGACAACCAGCGCGTGGCGACGGCCGTTGAGAGCCTGTCGCAGGCAGCCAACAGCGCCTATCTGGAAGACGATAAGCGCGACCAGGCCAAGGGACTCCTTCAGGTAGCCGAGGAGCGCCACCGTCAGGCCGAGGCCAAGGCCAGGGAACTCCTGGGCCAGGCCAAGCGGGCCCTCGACAAGGGTCAGACGGCCGAGGCCCGCGCCGCGATCGTGGACATCAAGGCGATGGACGTGAAACTCGGCCTCTTTGACCGCCTTGCGCTGGGGAGCCTGGAGAAGAAACTGGCGAGCCAACCGGTCGCCACGCCCCCCCAAGAGAAGGTGGTCGTAGCATCGGCTGAGCCGGTTGAAGCGAAGGCCGTCGCCGCCCCGGCGGAACCGGCGGAAGTCAAGGTCGCCGCCCCGGCGGAACCGGCGGAAGTCAAGGTCGCTGCGCCGGCGGAACCGGCGGAAGTCAAGGTCGCTGCCCCGGCGGAACCGGCGGAAGTCAAGGTCGCTGCGCCGGCGGAACTGGCGGAAGTCAAGGTCGCCGCGCCGGCGGAGCCGGCGGAAGCCAAGGTCGCCGCGCCGGCGGAACAGGTCGAAGCGGCTCCGGTGGCGGCGATCCGCGAGACGGCGGAGAAACTGACCCTGGCCGACCAAGCCCGCCGGGCTGAGGCCGAGAACGAGATGCAACTCGGCGAGGCGGCCCTGGCGGACCGTGAGTACGAGAAGGCGAAGATCCATTTCAGCCGGGCACTGGCGCTGTGGCCCGAGTCCGAGCGTGCCGCCAAGGGCCGCGACGAGGTGATGCGCCTGCTGGGCGAACGCGAGGAGCCGGTGATCCGCCACGTCGAGATCAGCCGGGACATCGAGCGGCAACGAGTGACGGCCAACGTGCAGGAGTTGCTGGGCCAGGCGGAACGGCTCCAGACGAAAGCCGAACGCCCGGAAGATTACGACCAGGCGCTGCGGCCTCTGGCCGAAGCGGACCGGCTGATCGACCTGGCGCGGGTCCTGATGCCTGAAGAGGCGGAAGGGCTTCGTGAACAGGTTCTCGTGCTTCGGGGCCAGATCAACAAGCAGAGGGCGGAGGCCGAAGCGGCCAGGAAGGGCCGGGCCGAAGTCGCCGCCCGCAAGGCGGAAGAGGAACGCATCGCCCAATACGAGCAGGACCAGCAGCAGAAGATCCAACAACTGTGGGATCGCGCGAAGGAACTGCGCCGCTCGATGCAGTTCCCCGAGGCGATCGAGGTGCTGGACCGGCTGATCGCGATCGACCCGCAGAACGATCGAGCCCGCCTGTGGAGAGACGACCTCATGTACCTGGAGTCGCAGGTCCGCCAGACGGAGATCCGAAAGGACCGCCAGGTGGGCACCGTCGAGGCTTTGGCGGACACCGAACAGGCCGGCATCCATCCGGGCGAAATGACCGAATACATCCCGAAGGAGAAGCCGAATTACCTCCGCTATCCGGACGCCAAGACGTGGCAGGACTTGACGGTGTTCCGCCGGAAACTGACGCAGATGGTGTCCGAGGAGCCGCCGGCCGTCGAGCAGACCCGCGCCCGGCTCCAGGAGAAGATCGACCTGGACTTCGAGCACACGAGCCTCGACAACGTGCTGAAGTACATCAGCGAGGTGAAGCGCGATCTGAACATTGTTCCGGATCCGGACCTGACGACGGGGGGGATCGATCTGACGACGCGCGTCGTGGACCTCAAGGTCAAGGGCGTGTCGGTCGAATCGGTTCTGAACCTGATTCTCGGCGCCGACCTCGGGTACAAGGTCGAGGCCGGGTACATCCTCGTGACGACCCGCGCCAAGTTGCAGCAGAACCTGCCGATCGTGACGTACCCGGTTCAGGACCTGGTGGCGAGCATTCCGGACTTCGGCGGCATGGCCCCGCGGTTTGACATCGGAGCCGTGACGGGCGCGGCGGGGGGCGCCGGCGGCGGCGGCGGCGGCGGCGGGTTCGGCGAGTTGTTCGGCGCCGGCGCGGCGGCCACGGAAACCGAGCAGATCGGCTGGCAGGAACTCGTGGACATCATCAAGCGCAACGTCAACAACATGGCCGATCCCAGCGTGGCCGCGTGGACCGACGAGGGCGGGCCCGCCGCCATCGATTACATGAACGGCCTCTTGATCGTCACCCAGACGCGCCAGGGGCACACGCGCGTCAGCGACCTGCTGGAAAAACTCCGCCGCGAACGCGCCATCATGATCAGCGTCGAATCCCGCTTCGTCACGGTCGCCGACGATTTCCTCCAGGACATCACCCTGGACGTGGACGTTCAGTTCAGCCCCCGTCCGACGGGGCGATGGAACCCGGCCGGCCAAATCGTGCAGGACCCGTCGGCCCTGGCGCGCGGCACGCAGTTTGACACGCTGCCCGGCCAGGTGGGCGGCGTGGTGGCCGGCACGCCGCGATGGGGGTCGCCGATCATCGTGTCGGGCACCGGCTCGAACGGCTTGGGGACCTCGACGCTGCTGCCGGTGGCCGGCACCGCCTTTGCTAACTTCAACGCGAACGAAGGCGGCATGGCGGTGAGCGGCGTCTTCCTGGACGATCTCCAGATTGGTTTTCTACTGCGGGCGATCCAGGCCGACACACGGTCCACGACGCTCTTCTCGCCGCGGATTACGCTGTACAACGGCCAGCGGTCCTACATCAGCATCTCGAACGTCATCACCTACCTGGCCGACGCCGAACCGGTCGTGGCCGAGGCCGCCGTCGCCTGGGACCCGGTGATCGGCTCCATCCCCGTCGGCGCGACGCTGGATGTGAAGGCGACCGTGTCCGCGGACCGGCGGTACGTCCAGTTGGACCTCAGGCCGCAGGTCGCTGACACCGCCGTCGCCAACTGGCGGCAGGTGCCGGTCCAGGCCGTGGCCCCGGGCGGCATCGCCACGTTCCTCATCGACCTGCCCCAAGTGCAGGTCAGCGACCTGAAGACGACCGTGAGCGTGCCGGACGGCGGGACGCTCCTTCTGGGTGGTAACAAGCGGTATGGGGAGACGGAAGCGGAAACCGGCGTGCCGATCCTCAACAAGGTCCCAATCCTGCGGCGCCTCTTCAACAACCGGGCCAGCCTCCGCACCAACTCCAACCTCCTGATCCTCATCCGCCCGAAGATCCTTATCCAGTCCGAGGAGGAGCACAAACTCGGGTATGATGACTTCTAAACCCGGCAGATGAAAAGCATGGCGGGGAGTCCCGGCGCGCCGGGACTCCCCGTCTTTTTTGTTCGTCGTCGGCCGTCGTGCGGGCTACGATAGGGGCGCTGGGGGGGACGACTCTCAGCCGAAGGAGCGGCCGTGCTGTCTCTGATTCGCATGGTGGTCGCGATCGAGATGATGGCGCTGCCGGTATGGGCCGGCGCGGTTCTCGCGCGTCCGGGGGCCGACCTGGGGTGGCGGCTCGCGCGGCTGCCGGCGGCTGTGGTGCTCCTGGCGGGCGCGCTTCTCGTCATGGCCGCGCTCGTTGACGGGGCGGCGGCGGTCGGCGTCCTTCGGACCCAAGCGGTCGCCCTCGGGTTTCTGGTGTTTCTGGCGGGCCTGGGAGTCCTCGTGGAGCGTGTGGCGGGCCCGCGAGCGGCCCAGTGGATAGTCGCCCTCGCGGGCTGGATCGTCGTCGGGTCGGTCGTGTGGGCGGGTCCGATGCTGGCCCTTCTGGAAGGCCCGGCCCAGGCGACGGCGGCCCAGGTGGCTGTCCACGCCAATCCCCTGGTCGTGGCGGAACAGG
>Ga0315277_10013170_pt1 | contig 10318 bp, 10 predicted proteins | sample YL17G05_15_MG_FD_203695 | JGI IMG/M metagenome (GOLD analysis project Ga0315277, IMG submission 203695) | Sediment microbial communities from Yellowstone Lake, YNP, Wyoming, USA - YL17G05_15 | ecosystem: Environmental > Aquatic > Freshwater > Lake > Sediment | place: USA: Wyoming | collected...
ATTTTTTCACTTTGCCCCTATCCTCGCGTTTTTTCACCATCGCAATCATCTACTATTTCGTAAATATTCGGATATAGTTTGTTGCATTCCTGTTGGATACAGGGGATTTTCAAATCAATGGCAGGGACCGGATGTACACAGAATGGTATTTGTACTTGTCTAAAAAATCAGGCATCCTATTTTCCAGAAGGTGCTCGACTGCCCGTGGGTGGTACTCAACACAGGAGCGCTTGGTTCGTGACGTACCACAAAGTGCGCTCCAATCCTGATAGTAGCAAATTTGATATGATTTGGTACATCCTGCATGCTCCTCACAGCTAAGCCGCTTGAAGCAGCACTGAATATCATGGATGGAAAGGAGCATAGATCTGCTTTTCTGTTAATGGTAACCTAAGTTGTCCCCTCCTGAAAGTAAACCGTACGACACTGGCACTCCATGAAATGCCCGTGATATTACAGGATTGATCAAGATCCAGGGTCTGTGTGTAGAAAAAAAAGACGGGAGGATCAAATTCCTGCAACCGGGATTTGAATCGGTAATTCCGCTTTTTACTTATTGATTGGGGTCTGGAGCGGATTTTATTTATTGCGGAAAGATAATTTCGCCGATTCGCATGGAAATGCCCGCTCCACAGTACAGAAAACGCCTGTCATCCATGCATAAATACTCCGGATATTTTCCACAAGTGCACCGGTACGTGCCAGGAAGGCACCATCAGGATGTTTAAAAAAAGGTAATCCTGTCCATAAGCACAATGACAATTGGTGCCCTCTGCTCATAAGAAAGCAAGTATCCGGCCGGATGGGAAGGATTCTGTTGATGATTGCGATAAAAGCCATTATGATAAAAAAATAGGTGCAAAGAGAACAGAGATCAGTATAACAAGATCAGCAACAAGCAGGGAAAAGATACCAGCAATAAAAATGGGAACTTTTTATAGGGAATGCTTGGTGAATGAAGCGGAAAAGGTAATCAAAATTACCGGGACAGCTGGAGCAATGATACCAAAAAGCGTAATGAGGATGGCGACAAAAATCGATTTCCGGAAAAAGGCAACCGATCCCAAAAAAATGATGTCCTGTAAGGATGTTCTGTTGCCCCCGGGCTGGAGTTTCAGAAAACGCGAAGAAGGAGTTTTCATATACTTGACCTTTTTTTTGATGAATTTAATATTCCGGAATTATTCAACAGAGCATGTTCCAAGATCCATGAAATTTGTCGGACAGGCTCCACAGGAGCATCAGACTTTATACCTACAATAATAAATATGAACATCAGCAATACTCTTTAATGGAAATTGGATTCAACACAATTTTTCCCGTTGTCATTATTTTACTGGTCGTCGCAAGTGCGTGTGTTGCGCCGCCAAAACCGGCGCCTTCTGCAAACTCTTCTACCGGCACCAGTTCTCTACCCGGGGTGACAGGATCCGCTGTCACGACGGTTCCGACCCCCCAGTATGTCACGATCGAAACTCCCTTTGTGACCCCCACAAGGACACCTCAAATCATTGGCACCATGCCAATACCTACCGCCACTACACCGGTTCCGGACGTTTGGGTTGAAATTTACCGGAGCACGCACTATTATTCGTATAATTCCACGGCTTTTTCCTATGACCTGAAAAATCCCCCGATGCTCATCCATTTTTACCTGCAGCCGGTGAACGAGACAGGAAAAAAGATAGTCGTGAAGCATTATGGAACAAATATCGAAACAACCGAAGTAGTTTCCTATGATTATTACAGCCCCACGTCATGGTTTGAGGTGACAGCCCGGAATAAAAATACCGGGCAGGTCCTCGCCCAGGACGGCTTTGGGAATCCCCCGGGAAACTCATATTCGCAGAACGTGGACAAGACACTGAAAGTCTATGCTATCGGCGAATTACTCATTGAGCTCAAGGGCAACCGTATGACGGCAACGGTTGATGTGAAGGTGAAACAAGATAAAAATATCGCCTGACAAAACATCCATTCAGGAAATTTTTTCGCCTTTTTTTAAAGGATTTTTTTTATCCTCTGAACGAGGCACTTCATCGATATGTTCTTTACCAATCGGCACAGTGTTACTATGGAAGTTATGCACTTTGTGCACCGCGGGAGGATGTGCAGGTGCCGGGCCACGATACCGTGCCCCCGGCTCTGCATGTTGTTCCCTGCGTGCAGGAAGCCATAAGTTGCATCCGTGTCCCGGTGGGGTAGTGGACATCCTAGAAGCCTGCGGAGCTTTTGACCCGGGTTCAAGTCCCGGCCGGGGCGTCCCCTTTTTTATGAATTTTTGGATGAAACCTTTTTCCTGAACACACGTTGCCTGAAGTGCCGGAATCTGCCCACATAATCCCTGCCCGAACCCCATGTCGCGTGCGTGAGCCGGGCACCTTACCGGAGAAAAGAAAATTACCTATAGCCGGAACTGCTAAGGTTGTACCTGATCAGATGAAAAAGAAGGTCCTTTCAGCCATCGTCCTGTTCATCTGGCTTGTGATCATTTCTGTCTTTTCCGTCCTTGCCTACCGCATCGACCTTGAAATTTTTTTTGTCCTCTGGCTGATCGGGATCCTTGTCATCGTTGAACTGATGGATACCCGGTTCTCCCTTCCCCGGTATCTCCGGTACATCAAATACCTCGTTGCCGCGGGGATTATCCTGTTCGGGGGGATCGTGGCCATAAAAGTGCTGGAGATCCTCGCACAATGAGATCAGATGCGAAGTATGCCCTGATTGCGGCACTCTCGCTGGGTGTCCTGCTGGCGCTGGGACTCTTTCTTTCAAGCCCGCTTCTCTACACGCTCGAAAAGGATACCTTTCCTTCCCGGTTCCATGACAATACCAATGTCCTCAAGATGCAGTCCCTCAACAGTACGACCGATGTGCTGCCCCTGATGCAGGACCTGCTTGATTCTACCGGGCCGGTTGTACTCAGTATCCGGATCAACGATATCGAACAGGCACGCCGGGACCTTGAGCTCTTCGCAAAGAGCCGGGGCTCGCTGAACAACCTGATCGTAAAACTCGATATGAGCGCAAGCGAGATGGAGGAATTTTCAAAGAGCAAAGCCCTGCAGCAGCAGCTCCTGACGGAACTTCTGAATTCATCTGTTTCCCTTGACTCGCTCGAGAATCTCGAGATCCGGTACCGGGACCAGAACAACCCGGACATGCTGATGTCGGTGCAATACGAGGGCGACGCACTCCGGAAAAAAGTGCAGGAGCTCTACAACCAGTACCAGGTCGAGACAGGAAAAGTCACTGCGATCAGCACAAAATTCGGGCTTGATGTGACAGAGGAAGAAAAGGGTTTGCTGGAATTCGGAAGTTATGTTCAGGAGATTGACAGGAACCGGAACCAGCAGGATGCATTGAACCGTGCGATTGATTTTCCGATCCGCAGGAGCAGCCAGCTGTCCCTCCTCCTGAATCCTGAATCCGGTGTGTACGGGGACCGGATCGAGTGTTTCGGGTACTATTTTTCCCTGTACGGCTACCGTATTGAAGGGGTGCCGGGCAAGGAGGTGACGGTTTTTCTTGACAACGCTCCTGTCTCCAGTACCGTCACCGATGAACTGGGGAGCTATAGGGTTACCATCCCCATCGAACGGATCCCTGCCGGTCCCCATTCCCTGTACGCACAGTCCGGCACCACGCTTTCCGATATCCAGACCCTGAAAATTCAACCGGTCGGTTCGGCAACAACCCTTGTTGTGACCCGGCCGAACAGCAACGGTGACGTGACCTGCACGGGCAGTGTGACCGCAAACCGCCCGGTGCGCCTTGCCCCGGTCCAGCTGGTCCGGGACACCACCCACATCACGGAAGTGTCAACCGATGCACGCGGGCAGTTCAAAACCACGCTCCGGCTCCCGGAAGGGAGACATACCATTGTTGCACGGTTTTCCGGTGAAGGGTTCCCGATAACGGCCTCTGAGAGCACGCCGCAGGTCGTCGATGTCTCAATCAGGCAGATGATACCGTCGGTCATTTCCCCCGATACCAAATGGGAGATCCCGATGGTTATTGCAGGGACACTCCTGCTCTTTATCGGTATTGCATGGTACTATATCAGGCGGGAACCGGGCAGGGGGACATTCGATCTCCTGACGAGGGCGGAACCCACCCCGCCCGGAACACCTGCAACAGACCTGTCGGCTTCGTACGTTGAACCGGGTGCTGACGAACCACGGGCACCTTCCGCTGGCACTCCGCCACCGCCCGACGAGTCCCTCCTTGCCCGGTATGCCCGCATCCTGAAGGCAGAAGGGCTGAGTGCTGCGGCATGGGTTGTGTACCGGCAGTTTGCCGGGCGTGTGGCAAACGAGATGTTCATACCAAAACACACAGCACTGACGCCACGGGAGTTGTCCCGCTCCTGTATAGAGAGACCCTTTTGTCGCGCATTTTCTTCGTTTGTGAGCACGTATGAACGGGTACGGTACGGCGGGCAGCGGTCTGTTGCCATGCAGGAAGAGTTCGAGAGCCGGATCCACTCAACCCAATCGGAGCTGGAGAAAAGATTGCCATGAGGACAGCGTTCTGGATTGCCGCACTCGTCCTCCTTGCATCAGCGCTTCTCCTGACTGCCCACCTGACCTCCAATACCCTCGAATTTTCCCGGTACAATACCGGCTGGAACGGGACTTCGGTGTTTTTTTCGGGGCTCGACCGCCACAGGGTTACTTCCGTGCTTAGCCCTGCAGATCTTGCACCGTACCGGAATAACACGCTCCTTCTGATCATCGCACCCGAACGTCTGCCGACAGTTCAGGAGACTGCAGCGTACCGTTCATTCCTCGAACGCGGGAATATAATCCTGCTTGCGGATGATTTCGGGACCGGGAACGCAATCCTGCGTGGCATCGGGAGCCGGATCGTTATCCTTCCGGGTAACCTCTCGAGCATTGACCGGGCGTATAATGACCCGTATGCTGTGGTCGCCTACCCTGTTGCCAATATCAGCCCCGTCCGGCAGGTATCAGCAATCCTCCTGAACCGTCCCGCACCGCTTGAAGGCGGGGAGCCCCTCGTTACATCCTCGATCATGAGCTGGATTGATACCAACGGGAACAAGCGAATCGACCGGGATGAGATGATGGGCAGGTTTGCCGTCATGGCACACGAGAAGTCCGGCAGTGGGGAGATCATCGTGCTGTCTGACCCGAGCATCTTCATCAACTCGATGCAGTCCCTTGACGCGACGTGGGATAACCGGAAGTTGACCGACGATCTTGTCAACCGTGCAGACCCGGTCCTTATAGACCAGATGAACTCCCGGACCACCGGGACAGAAGGGATGAGCACAATCCTTCATGTCATGAAAACCACATTAAGTATTGAGATAATATTCATTGTCGTGCTGCTCGTCATCGCTGCAGTCGCGTGGAAAAGAAAACTCGTGTAGGTGCGCTGATGGAACAAAGTGAGCTGGAACAGGAGATTGGCGGGATTTCAAGGGTGTACACAGCGATCAACCAGAAACTGGAAGAGTTCGTGGTGGGCAACAAACCCCTCGTCGAATTTATCTTACTCGGCCTTTTGAGCGAGGGGCACATCCTGATCGAGGGCGTGCCGGGCACGGCAAAAACCACGATTGCCAAGTCCATTGCGATGGTCACCGGGTGCGGTTTTTCACGCATCCAGGGGGCAATCGACCTGCAGCCCGCCGACATGATCGGGGTCCGCATCTATGACCAGGAAAAAAAGGAATTTTCGATGCGCAAGGGGCCGATCTTCTCCAACATCCTCCTTGCCGATGAGATCAACCGCGTCAATCCCAAGTCCCAGAGCGCTTTCATCGAAGCGATGAGCGAACGACAGGCGACAATTGACGGGATCACGATGCCGCTCCCCACCCCGTTCTTTGTCATTGCGACCCAGAACCCGTTTGAATTCGAGGGCACCTTCCCCCTGATCGAGGCGCAGCGGGACCGGTTCATGCTCTCCCTGAGTTCGTCGTACCTGAACCCGGAGGATGAACTGGGCCTCGTCAGGCGCGTCAACGAAGGGCAGCTGGACTGGGAGTCGTTCTCCCGGAACCTGACCCCCCTGCTTTCGCAGCAGGCGATCCAGTACCACATCGACGTCGTCAGCCTTGTCGCTGTCGAGGAACCGGTGCTCCAGTACATCCGGGACCTCGTGGTCGCGACACGGACGCATGCCGACATCGACCTCGGGGCCTCGTCGCGCGCCTCCATTGCACTCGTGAGGGCGGGCAAGGCCATGGCAGCGATCCGGAACCGTGCGTACGTCCTCCCCGATGATATCAAGCAGGTTGCGCCTGCAGTGTTCGGCCACCGGATCCTTCTCTCCCGCGAAGCGGAGATCGAGGGGATCACACCGCGGCAGGTGCTGGACGGGATCCTCTCCTCGGTCGAGGTGCTCTGACCTGTGCGGCTCAAACGGTGCGCACAGGGCATTTCCCTGCTCGTCATCCTGTTGTTCGCATGTGCATTCATTCTCGATGACCCTGCAGTCCTGCTCGCCGGTACCACGCTCCTTGCCGGGCTCTGCGGCCTTGGGTATTCCTTTGACCGGCGTTTCCGGCAGGCAGTCGCTTCCGTACGGCTTGAGAGATCGCTGGAGCGTGCGGTGGTGCGGACGGGATCAACCGTGCGGGTGGCAACCGCGATCACGCTTCAGGTGCCGTCCCACATACAGGTTACTGTTTCTGAGATCCTCCCTGCCGGTGTCGTGGTGCAGGACGGCAAAACTGCCGCGTCATCCGGAACCTCCCCATCATTTGAAACTTACCGGTTCGCGTACCGCATCACGCCGCTCGTGCACGGGACCATGCACTTTTCCGGTATAACCCTTGTCGCGCAGGACCATTTTTTTGAGGACAGAGTTGTGCTCTCGGCAGAACCGTTCCGCGGGCCGGCCCTGTCCGTGCAGCCCCGGGGACTGTTTGAACCAACGGGAAGGGGACTGACTTCCGAGACCCGCGAGATCGAGAAGATGGCAGTCCTTTCCGGCCTTGGCGTCCGCGCCTTGCGGGAATACTACGTTGGTGACGACCTGCGCAGGATTGACTGGAAACTGACCGCAAAGCACAACAAGCTCTTTATCAGGGAATATGCAGGCGTCGTGAACCCGCCTCCCCTTATCGTCGTTGATTTGCCATGGCGCGGCGCGTCCTACCCGGCTGATGCGTTTGCGCGGATGGTGGCGGCCGTCGCAGGAATGGTGGAGCATTCCACAAAGATGTACCAGCATTCCACGGTGCTCCTGATATCGGGACCAAACATCCTCCATTTCATGGTCGAAGAAAAAGACCTGCAGCGTTCCATATCTGCATTGCGGGAATGGATGCACCCGGTCGAACGCACAGCCCATTTCTACCGCATGGCCGACCGTTCTGACCTGCGCAGCCGGGTCCGCGCACTTGAGATCCAGTCCGGCAGGACTCAGGATCCTTCCACGCAGAAATTCCTCGGTTTGGTAAAAAAGCAGTACCTCCGTTCGCTCGGGGTCCACCAGACTCATGCATTCAATGCGCAGGTTGGACGGACCCTCAGCCCTCTTACGGTAGACGAGGTCTATGTCTTCTCGCTCGTTGCCGGCGATTCCAGCCACCTCGTCCAGCTCATCCGGCAGGCAAAAGCGATGAAGCTCCGGGTGCATGTCCGCACACCTCAACTTCCGGATCCGGTGTCTTCACCTGTATCACCCGGCCGGCTGGGCGCTGATACCGTGGAGGCATTTGCATGAACCTTTCCCTTCGCAAGGACGATGGCTTTTTTCTGCTGCTTGCTGCAGGAGTCCTCCTATTCACGGGTGCTGCCCAGCCGCCGTCATGGTACCTCTATCTGCTCCTCCTCGCCCTGCCCGGCATCGTCCTGTATGTCACCCGCACGTGGAACGACCGGGTATTTTATATCCTCTGTGCCGGGCAGCCGCTCGTGATTGCATTGGCTGCGGCGCAGGTATGGGCAGGACTGTTTGCGGTGTGGATGCTTGCCGGGATCGTGCTGGCAGCGCTCGGTATGCTGGAGCCGGGCGGTGACCTGCCGGCCTATGCAGCCTTCTGCGGCGCAACTCTTGTCATCGCCACGGGCATTGATGCATCGGCTCACGTGCTGCTCCCGCTCCTCATCACCGGCGGCCTGACCGCTGTGTTCGTTTTGGTCTTCACTGTCCGCGAGTACCGGTTCAGAAAACAGTACAGAGGAGCTCCCCCATGAAATTCCCCCGGCTGAACCCCTATTACAAAGCCTCCCTCGTGCTTGTTGCTGCCGCGGTGATCCTTGTCGCTGTCGCAGTCCTGACTGACCGCCGGGATCTTACGAGTGCTGCGCTCGTGATCTCATCCATGGTGTGCCTGATTACCGGAATCTTCCTTGCCACCTTCTCGGGCTCAGAACCGCTCGATCCACGGTACATGAGCCTGCTTTCCGTCCAGGGCTGCATCAACCTCTGCCGTGTGTGCGTAGACCTCGGCATCTCGGGCAATGCCTGCTTCCTTCCGGCAGGGCGTGACGGCAGGGCACAGACACTGCAGTTCATCCCGGTTGCCGGCTATGACGGTTCAGCGGTGCAGGGGGACTCGTTTGTCGCCACCCCCACGGCTGCCGGGCTGGTGACCGTCCCTTCCGGGGAGCCGCTGTACCGCGAGATCAGGGAGAACGAGCACCTCGTCATCCCGAAAGAACTGCCCGATATCGCCGCCCTGCTGCGCGAGGTGGGCGAAGAGGTGCTCGAAATTGCCGACAAGGTCACAGCCGAAGCAAACGGCCCGGTTATCACGGTAACGATGGAAGTATACCGGCTGATCGGGGGTTGCCTCGCGGCCTCTGCGGAATCACCCAAGTGCTGCACCACCAACCCCTGCCCGGTCTGCAGCCTCCTTGCCTGTCTTCTTGCGGAGGGGACCGGCAGGGTCGTTCAGGTAGAGCACTGCAGTCCGGATGCTGATGAAGAGCGGGTGACTGCGGTCTTTACCCTGCTGCCGTGACAGGAAATTCTTATTCGTTTTTTAAGGATGTTTGAATTTTTGTAGAGAGATCAAAATAAACAATTTTTTTAATATATCAAAGATCATGCCACAGGTTTTCCAATATTTGATGTCCCGTTTACACTTTTTCGAGAGGATATCATAAAAGGGGGATGCCCACGCGGCGGGGAATCAATCTTCGCATCAGCGATGATTGATTGGAGAAGAATTCGCAAGAATTCTTTGACTGTCGAGTCTGAGTGGTTCATCAGAACCACGAGGATGAGAAGAACTCATCAGAGTTCTTCGAGGCAGCAGCCGAATAGTCAAAACGATTCTTTCAGAATCGTTTCTCCAGCCTGCCCATAAGGGCAGTCTCCCCCACGAGCGTCAAATAATAATTCAAATTAGTCTAAATGGTAATGAAGAATCAATTTTTTATTTTCTTTACGCTCTCGGGGGCTTTGCCCCCGCCGCGTAGGCACCCCCCAAATATAATATCAATAGACCAGCCTTACAATCATAATGATTATGAATAGTTTTTCCAGTAACTATAAGAACCGGGCTTCTAATCACCGAATCGTGACCCAGAGGTGCAGGTCGCGGTAGCTCTTGTTGATCCTGTCCATGCCCCGTACCTGTTCATCGGGCACGGTCTCGTTGAAGAGGAGGAACTCGATGCGGTTGTACCCGGTTGCTGATGGTGCAAAGGTATACGGGCTGATGATGGTCTGGTTGTGGGATACAGGTACGACAAACCGGTCCATTCGGTCCATTTTCTTCACTGACGACGTGTTTGTCGTTTCATCGAACGCCATGCTGACCAGATACGTCTCGACCGTATACGTGATGTTGCGGTACTCGTGGTTGCCGATCCCGATGAAGAGCGAGCTGTTCTGAACGGTGACCAGCCGCGTGGGATAGTCTGCGGCTTTTTTGTCTTTTCCAAGGATAAAAAATTCCGTGAACTTCTCTCCCTCCTTGGGAACGACGATCACGTAGACTGTTGTTGCAACGGCCGCGATGATGGCGACAAGGAGGATGATGGAGAGCAGGCGATCGAGCCGGGAACTCTCCTTTGGGAGGAACTCTGCTCTGACCGCCGGCACCAGCCGGCCGAACGGGACGCTGAACCGTTCGCCTTCTGCAACCCTCGCCCTTCGGTACTGGGCGACAAGGCACATGCAGAGGGTGAACAGGCTCAGGCTCACGACCACCGGATCAAGCCGGATCCCCCACGGTGTATAGTTCAGGGCGAGCCCGATGAGGGGGACAGTGGCAACCGAGAGCCCGAACGAGAGGGCGATGCGTTCGATCCCGTCGATATCCTTGGCTTTCGGGAACAGGGCGGCTATCAGGGCATAGCCCGGGATAAAAAGGACGACGGGCACA
>Ga0315277_10013172_pt1 | contig 10317 bp, 8 predicted proteins | sample YL17G05_15_MG_FD_203695 | JGI IMG/M metagenome (GOLD analysis project Ga0315277, IMG submission 203695) | Sediment microbial communities from Yellowstone Lake, YNP, Wyoming, USA - YL17G05_15 | ecosystem: Environmental > Aquatic > Freshwater > Lake > Sediment | place: USA: Wyoming | collected...
GGAACGATATTCACCTGCGGCTGCACAATGAGATGCCTCCACTGCCAGAACTGGACAATCAGCCAGAACATTGAGGCAGGGGACTTATGCTCGCCAGAAGCCCTTGCGAAGATCGTGGACCGACTAAGGCAACAAGGATGCAGAAACGCAAATCTGGTAGGAGGTGAACCAACACCTTGGCTCCACCACTGGCTCGACGCCTTTTCGAAAGTCAAAGAGAATGTCCCCGTCATCTGGAACAGCAACTCCTACTACAGCCATGAGACTGCACAACTGCTGGCGGGCTTTGCTGATGTCTACCTCCTCGACTTCAAATATGGTCCAGAAGACTGCGCGACAAAGATCTCAAGCGCACCTGACTACTGGTCGGTGTGCACAAGAAACCATTTGACTGCAAAGAAATACGGCGAGCTAATAGTCAGAGTCCTAGTGTTGCCGGGACACAACTTGTGCTGCACCAGGCCGATTTTGACATGGATTTCAGAGAATCTGGGGCCAGAGACCCGAGTCAACTTGATGGATCAATACCGGCCGGAGTGGCGAGCTCACGAAGTCCCAGAACTCCGCCGGAGACTGACTGGATCGGAATTCCGCGAGGCGCGTGAAATCGCGAGTGAAGCGGGACTGACGAACTTCATTACCTGAGTTCCGAGTTTTCTCTGCGATCTGTTTTTATTGCTCCAATAGACAAGAAGATCAGGGTCGTCAATGATCTATCAGAGTTAACAGTGAATCTCGTGATCTTGAAGGTATTTGGCTGAGGCGGCCCAAACAGACAGTCAACGGCAATCGCATCACGGCTTGACTGCTACTATCCTATCTGCCTTAAGCACAGCTGCGATATCGAACAGGTTCACTTGCGTGGAAAAGGTCACATCATCGATCAAGCTGATGGACTTGAGGTATCTGGCGTGGAATCCCTCTCTCACTGCGGAACAGATGTCAGCCTGAACCCGTCTATACGCGTGAGCAGCAGCAATGCACCCGTCATCAAGCATGTCGCCTTCTCGAGCAAACAGATCAGACAAAGCTCCGGCGCACAGGAAATCCTCAAGAGAGAACCTTCCACTCGTACCTGCCGTTATGAGAGATATCCCGCTCTTCGATGACTTTGCCAGCTTGCCTGCAAGTCTTGCAGTAGCGTTGAGGTTGAGCAGCGAACCGACAAGCACGCCACGTGCCTTCTTACCAAGAACGATAGCCTTTGTTCCGCTTGTCGTCGTTAGCACGACCGTCCTGCCTTTCACCTTCTCTCTCGTGAATTCGAGAGGCGAGTTACCTAACTCGAATCCTTTTTGCCTCATCCCTTTCCTCTCGCCAGCTAGAATTCCACTATGAACTCTTGAGAGCAATCGCGCCTCTCGAAGACTCACCGCCGGTATTACTGCCTTCGCTCCATTTGCGAGGGCTGTGACGATTGAGGAGCTACACCTGAGAACATCTATCGCAACAACAATGTCGCGTCTCTCCGCGGCAGCCAAAGAACTCTCGTATCCAATGCCTAACCGAACATTGAGCTTACCTGCAGACCTCAATATGCGTTCAACTCGTGAATCTAGACGGATATGGCTCCGACGCGAATCCATCGCCTCTACGATGCAATCTAGGTTAGACTTCCGGTTGATAGGCTTCTCCGGAATGCTAAGATCAGCCCATTTCTGCCAGTCAGCAGGAGTCTACGGGAGGCGAGGAACAAATGGCGCGGCCAAGATCGCCATAATCAACGCAAGTAGTCCTGCGACCATTGCCGTCACAGCTCCGACGACAAATGGCCTCGCTCCCAGCTTTGCTATGCTTCCAAACCTAACCTTAGATCCTACGCCGGCAAAAGCAGTGGCGAGCAAGAAGGGAATAACTGTACCAGAAAGCACAGTTTTGACTAAAGGCCAATCAAGCCCCAATGATTTCACTTGGGAAGCATATGCGTCGAGGAACGCACAGAAGAAGGAGTTCACGATGAACACAATCCCATAGATCGGGAGGATGACCTTGGACACGGATTTGCCGATTTCCCGCTTCTCCGTTCTGCTCAGGATGTATGTCGCGAGAAGAATCATTGGTCCTATCATGAATATACGTATCGACTTAACCAGCAGTGCAGACCCAATGGCTCTTGGGTCCAGAGCGCCCGCGGCCGCGATGACTTGGGCCGTTTCATGAACTCCCGACCCACACCATATACTATACGCATTCAGGTTAAATCCGAGCCACTGGCCAACTACGGTGTAAGAGTATAGGAATGGGTATGCAAACATTGCGAAGAGACCAAAAAGAGTGATACAGGCCAAGGCCAGACCCATTTCTTCCTCTTTCGCTCCTATAGCGGGCCCAGTCGCCGCAATCGCAGATGCCCCACAGATGCTGGTGCCAACACCGATCAGGGTGGACAGCTTATTGCTGATTCCCAGCCTTTCTCCAAACCAAAGAGCAAAGAAATACGAGAAGAACAAGACGATGAGCGCATTAGCAACTCCTATGCCAACCTGCAGCCATATCAAAGCGCTCGTTACGATCCCTAAGGTTGCAATAATACCTCTCAGAAAGTCAGTCGCACAGAAATTGATGCCAAGCGTCAGTCTGTTCGGCAGTTTCACTATGTTTGTTATGACTATGCTATAGATGAAGGCCCACATGAGACTACTCATTGGCTTGTACGAAAGCCACGTAACGAATGAGATCACGGCTATTCCGACACAGAAGAGAATTCCGGGCCACAAAGCGGTATTCCTAGGCTGAGCTGGTTTGCTTGAATCACTCATTTCCCTTCAATCCCTATCGAAGTCTTGGTTCGATACCGCCGGCGTCTACGTGCAGAGTCCAGATCCGTTTCTGCGATTCGCAGGCTGCGGAAGAGAAAAGACATCCCCGATGTGTCGCATTGAGGGCTCAAATGTCTTTCAGGACTTCTCGATAGCCTTGGAAGTCCACGTGGCCCATTCCGCTGATGTTGAACACTATGACCTTCTCCTCGTTCTTCTTCTTTGCTTCAAGTGCTTCGTCGATGGCGGCTCTGACTGCGTAGGCTGACTCTGGAGCGACCAAGAATCCTTCCACCTGCAGGAACGTTCTCGCGGCGTCGAACACATCTTTCTCATCAATGGCATATACTCGAGTATCGATCATTCCCTTGCTTCTCAGCAAACTCAGGATCGGAGCCGTGGAGCTTGACCTTATACCTTCGGCTCGGATCAACGGCAGAGGCGTATCGACTCCCAGCGTGTATACCTTTGCCATTGGAGTTGACTTAGATGGTTCTGTGAAGTCGTATCGATATTCTCCTTTCGTTAGCCTTGGAGATGCTGCCGTTTCCGCGCCCAAGAACCTGACAGTCTTCAAGCGTCCATCGAGCCTTTCCTTAAGATAGGCGGATATGAATCCATAGAAGTTGCTTCCTCCTCCGACACATGAGATCATTACGTCCGGCTTCTCATCAATCGAGTCAAGCTGCTTCTTTGTTTCCAGACCGATGATCGATTGGGTTAGGAGGACATGATTCTTTGAGCTTCCAACTGTGGCGACCGTATCTTCTCTAGACGCTGCGTCCTGAATAGATTCCGCTGTGGCAATGCCTATAGACCCCGAGTGCTTCGGATCCTTCTTCAGAAAAGTCCTACCTATCTCAGTTCTATCGGTTGGTGAGGGAAGAACTTCTGCGCCCAGCATCCTCATGTAGGTTGCTCGATCAGGCTTCAGGTTGTATGCAAATCGCACGAAGTATATTGTGCATGTTAGCCCGAATATTTTCGAGGAAAAGGCAAACGCAGTTCCAGTCTGTCCTGCTCCTGTCTCGACCGCTAGACGTGAGATTCCCTCTTTCGCAGCAAAATATGCTTGGGCGAGTGTAGTGTTCATCTTGAAGCTTCCGGTTGGTGACAGGTCCTCTCGTTTGAAGTAGATCCTGGCAGGCGTCTTCAGGTAGCGTTCAAGCCTCAATGCTCTTTGAAGCGGTCTCGGCCTTCCAACATGAACATATAGCTCCCAGACCTCCTCCGGGATCTTGATCCAACGTTCCTTCGAGGCGTCAAGCTCCAATGACGTCTTAGTATAGAAGTTCTCCAACTGCTTGATTCGCGATGGCCCCTCTTCCGGATCCTTGGCTGGCGGAATGGGTTCAGGCAAGTCAGGAACGATATTGTACCACTCTTTCGGCATCTCGTCGATGCTGAGATTTATGATATCGTGCTTCATCTTGAATCACTTGACGGGCTGTTCTTGCATAGCCGTAGATATATAACGTTTCACAATCTCAAATAGTGAGTTCACCCTATCGAGGAATTGATGAGAAGCTCTCAGCAATCCAAACTCGTGAATCACGTTGTGTCAGACTCATTCCCGTCTCGTTTCGGTGACTGACGTTTTGCTGGTACTCATAGTGATGATTTGGGGGACGAACTTCGCTGTGGTCAAACAGACCCTGAGTGAGATGCTTCCCCTGACTTTCAACGCTTTGCGTTTCAGCCTCGCTTCGATCCTCCTTGTCCTCGTCCTGTCGATATCAGAAGGAGGCTTCCTCCTGGACAAGAAGGATCTCAAAGGAATACTGATCCTAGGCTTGATCGGACACACACTCTATCAATATCTGTTCATCAACGGAATTGCCAGAACTACAGCAAGTCTATCAGCGCTCATGATGGCCACATGCCCTGTCTTCGTAGCTCTTCTAAGTCTCATGATCGAGAAGAAGATGCCTTCTTGGAAGGTCCTTGTCGGAGCTCTTCTCTCGCTAATGGGAGTATTCCTTCTGGTTTATGGATCTCATCCGAACCTCGGTTCAGCTGAGGAGCATGTCCTAGGCGCTGCCCTTGTCTTAGCTGGATCGGTCTGCTGGGCAACGTACACTGTGCTCTCCAAACCATACCTTACCAGATATTCCCCGCTGAGAATAACTGCGACCACAGTGGTTCTGGGCACCGTGATACTAGACATCCTAGCAGTTCCATCCCTGCTGACACAGGAATGGACTAAGGTTAGTCTTGTAGGGTGGATCGGCTTTGCATACTCCTGCGGCCTCGCAATTGTTCTAGGATACATCATCTGGGAGATTGGAATTCACAGAATAGGACCGGAAAAAACAGCCGTCTACCAAAACCTCACGCCAGTAATTGCGACAGTAGCCTCATATCTGTTGTTAGGGGAGACGCTCAGAGTAATCCAGGTCGCTGGCGCTGGAATGGTCTTTCTTGGCATCTACTTGGCCAGAAAGGCGTAGCTCCTGCTCAACCGAAAGAATGTTTAGCGTAAGCCACACATCCAGTATGTCAAGGCACCAGTTGAGTGGATGAGGTGTGAACAATCTAGACAAGATCTTCTCGTACATAGGTGAACATGAATCCAGACTTCATGAGATCATCCGAATGCTCATAGAAAAACCGACGATCAATCCTCCAGGAGACACGACACAAGCAGCAGAGGCCACCGCGTCCTTACTCTCTTCGATAGGGTTCAGCGTAGAACTCGTTAAGGCGAAGGACCAGAAGGTCAACGTGGTAGCTGAATGGAACACGGGCCAAAAAGAAACCATTCTGTTCAATGGACATCTGGACACCGTTCCTATCGGCGATCAATCCCTCTGGAAGTTCGATCCCTTCAAGGCGGAGGTCTCGGAGGGATGGATGTATGGGAGAGGAGTCGCCGACGACAAGGGTGCGATAGGATGCGTGATTGCTGCTTGCGAAGGAATAAGGAAGCTGGGCTTGGAACCGAAGACCAACATCATGATTCACGCAGCCTGTGATGAAGAAGTCGGATCGAAGCTCGGCACGTCGTACCTAGTCGAGAAAGGCTACGCAAGCAAGGCTACGTGTGGCTACGTTCTTGAGGCCTCAACAAGCAAGGACAAGATCTTTGTCCGAAACGCAATGAAGGGAACAGCTTCCCTTAACATAACGGTTCAAGGCAAGACGGCCCACGCCGCCAACCCATATGATGGAGTCAACGCAAACCTAGGAATGTCTAAGGTACTGCTTGCATTGAGCCGCACCAAGTTCAGATTCAAACGAAGCAAGTTCCTGACACCTCCGACAATAGCTGCGGGAACTGTTGTTCAAGGAGGGGAGAAATCAAACGTCATCCCTGGGAAGTGCACATCCACCTCCGACATACGATATCTCTCGGGCATGACCGAGCAGACCATAAAGAAAGACATCGAACCGGTCATCAAGCGCGTGAAGAGAACCGACAAGAACCTTCGACTGTCGTATGAACTGAAGATGGGAACCCACAGAGCAGTAGAGTTAGGTGAGGACCAACCTGTCGTGAGAAAAGCCAAGGAAATGATAAGAAAGGTCACCGGATATGATCCCCGCGTGATGGGAGGCTACGGAGCGACAGACGCGTCCTTCCTTGTTCTCGACGCCAAGGTCCCTACTCTGATCGGACTCGGACCCGCGGACATAGACTACGGGAATGTGCATGGGATCAACGAAAGGGCCTCCACAAAGAAGTTGCTTGAATACACAAAGATCTACGCGGGCCTGGCATTGTCTGCCTGACTAGAGTCCAGTACGACTTTCTGGCTGGCAACAGAGAGCTTCTTCTCGATCTCAGGACGATGGATGCTGTTCATCGTGCAGAACGGGATTATTCGTCCGTCTGGCACCGCGTAATGTATGCAGCATCTCTCGACTCGCTGAAGGTCGAAGTTGTATGGATCCATGAAGTGCATGCTGCCGATCATCACCATCTTACGCATCAGCTTTCCCAAAGCCTCGTAGGAGCCTTCTGTGAGGACTGCCCCCATGATTTCTCTCAGCACGCCAAATCTCACATGCCTCATCGCCGCGGCCATTCGCAGCTTCGCCTGAGTCTTCTTTCCTTTTGAAGCGAGTTCATACACCTTCTTCAACGAGCCCATGAACTTGTCCACATCGGCATATCTGGTGATCGGAATGATCTTCCCTTTCTCTACCACTATGAATGTGGCTGCGCCGCAGTGCTGGTGTGTGGTGAACTCTGAATATCGCCTGCCTTTCAGTGCGCCCACAGCCCTTGCGACAGGAACAACAACTGGGACCGGGTAGAAATCTGAGGCTTTCAATTCGCCTTTGGTCTGTTGTTCCGCCAGCTTGAGCACATCACTGATGGTTATTCTCATCTCGCTCAGCTTCGATCGGTCGATTCTTCCGCAGATCGAGACGGGTTGGAAGTTCACTCCTCGAATGACATCGTGATTCTTCGCTGCGAAATAGATGAGGTCACCTATCATGTGATCGTTCACTCCCCTCACCAATGTTGGTACGAGCATTATGCTGTCGAGCTTGGCTTTCCTAGCGTTCTCTATCGCTTTCATCTTCACGTCCAATAGCGGCACACCTCGCATCTTCATGTAGACATCATCGGTTAGACCGTCGAACTGTAAGTAGAAGGTGTCCGCGCCTTTCTGCATCAGTTCTTTGATGTAGTCTGCGCTCTGTGACAGTCTGAGGCCGTTTGTGTTGACTTCTACGTGATCAAAGCCCAGCTCCTTCGCCTTCTCCACAAGCTTCGGCAGATCCTCTCGTATAGTGGGTTCGCCTCCGCTGAACTGGAGAGCCACTGGAGCCATCGGCCGGTTCTGCCGAAGGTTCTTCAGCATCTCTACAATCTGGTCGTATGTTGGCTCGTAGACGTAGCCGGCCGAAGCTGCGTTCGCGAAGCAGATCGGGCATCTCAGATTACATCTGTTTGTGACATCGATTATCGCCAGCACTGTCTGAGATTTGTGCTCGGGACATATGCCACAGTCATATGGGCATCCTTTCGTCTTCTTGGTGCGGGGATTGGACAGGCCGTCCCCCAAAGCCTCATACTTTTCGAACCTTGCATATTGCTCGTAGTCCGACCAGTACGTGTCTTCAAAAGACCCATGCTGACTACAGGTCTTCACCATCTTGACTCTCCCATTGTCCTCCAACACCCTAGCGTCAATGACTGCTAGGCATTCGGGGCACAGGCTCTTGGTTTCCTTCAGAAGACGTGTCACCTATGTCACCACCGAGAGTTGTAAATACTTCAGGCAGAGAACTATTACTCCGTATAAAGGGATTTCCGAACCTCTCAGACGGTGAAAAGTGGTAATGTCCATCAGCGAAGAAACGAAACGCGCACTCCAAGACTTCGGTCTGACAGAATATGAGACGAGAGCATATGTGGCGCTTCTCCAGAAAGGCGCCATGACTGCAAGTGAAACGAGCGAAATATCAACAGTGCCATATTCAAAGATCTACGAAGTCCTCGGAAGTCTTGAACGAAAGGGCTGGGTCGAGACCGAGTCTGGCCGCCCCACAAAACACTATCCACGCTCGCCAGTAGACGCAATCGAAGCCACCAGACTCAAACGCGAGAGCCTCCTCAAGACCGAGGAAACACAAATCCTTCGCGAGCTGACCCCGATCTTCGAAAAGAGAGAGTCCCAAGAAAGGCCTGACATCTGGATCGTTCGTGGAGAATTCAACATACTCTCGAAGATAAGAGAAACGATCGGCAGATCCGCGAAGGAGATCCTCATTGCCGTTCCGGCACTTCCTAAGGAGTTGCTGGACCTGGTGACCCCGACTCTCCTACACATTAGGAATCAAGGAGTCGAGGTCCGATTGATGACCTCCAAGAACGTTGAGAAAGAGGTCTTGAAGGAAGTAAGTAGTTTCGCTGAGGTTAGAGTGAGAAACCAGATGTTTGGAGGAGGAATAGTATCGGATGTCCCAGAAGTGATTCTTCTCTTGGAAGAGGAACGAGGCGGAACGACTCTCGCCATCTGGTCAGACCATGTGGGCCTGGCAAGATTCGCCAAGAACTATTTTGACTACCTGTGGAATGACGCGAAATCCAATATTCATCCTCCCAACCGCAAATAGTGCGAATCGAGAAAGCTGAGCACGTGGAGGAATCGGAAATCTCTTGGAAGACGAGATTCGCGGACAAACTTGTCACTGCTGAAAAGGCAGCCGATGTCGTGAAGTCTGGGGACAGGATCGTTCTGTCCAATCTGTGTGGAGAACCCCATCGTGTACCCAACTTGCTGATGGATAGGGCCCCGGAACTGAAAAATGTGAGTATGTTTCATGCAAGGCCGTTCGGACCATTCATAGACAGATACTCTGAACCTGAGATGGAGAGACACATAAGATGCGTCACTGCTTTTGCAGGAGGCGTCAGACAGATAGTGAAGCTCATTAAGGAGCGGAAGGCCGACTTCTACCCTATCCCACTGAGCAAGTTCCCTTGGCTTTTCAAAGACGGACCCTACAAGCCGGACATATTCATAACCACAGTCTCTCTACCTGACAATAGGGGGTACTGCAGCCTGGGTGTATCAGTAGACTACGGTTGGGCTGCCTTACAGAACGCCCACACGGTCGTGGCTGAAGTAAATGAGAACATGCCCCGAACCTGCGGAGACTCTTTGGTTCATGTATCACAGATAGACTATCTTGTCGAAGTGTCAGACCGAATCTACGAGCTGCCTCCGACAAACGTCACAGCCTTGGAGAGGCACTTGGGCGAAAACGTAGCTAGCCTCGTGGAGGATGAGGCAACGATTCAGATAGGATTCGGCGGAGTCTCAGAAGCGATAACCTCCTTTCTGAAAGAGAAAAGAAACCTAGGTATGCACAGCGAAATGGTTCCTGAAGGCACCATGACACTTGTTGAGGAAGGCGCGCTCAACTGCAAGAAGAAGACCATCAACAAAGAGAGAATTGTCTGTACCTTCAGTGCAGGAACACAGAAGCTGTATGATTGGCTGGACGGTAATCAGATGATAGAAATGAAACCGGTAGACTACACAAACGACAGCAAGATCATTGCTATGAACCACAAGATGACCGCGATAAACGCAGCCCTACAGGTAGACCTCTACGGCAACACGTACTCCGATATGCTCGGGTTGGACCAGTACTCGGGAGCAGGAGGACAACCCGATTTCATCATAGGCGCTCACCTGTGCCCCAATGGGAAGTCAATTGTTGTACTCCCCTCAACAGCGGCAGGCGGAAAGGCCTCAAGAATAGTTGTGCACCCTGCCATGAGCGAAAACGAAAAGGCGCCGCTCATGCCCACAGTCACAAGATTCCACGCAGACTACGTCGTCACGGAATACGGAATAGCATCTCTCAGAGACAAGACAACCATAGAAAGAGCGAAGGCCCTCATCGACATAGCTCACCCGGACTTCAAGGACGAATTGGAGAAGAAAGCTAAGCAGATAGGTCTCTTGACTTGATTCAAGCCTCTTCTACGGCCTGACTATAGTCACGACCCAGCTATCTATCCGCTAGATTACTCCGAGATCGTGCAGACCAACGAACTGACCTTTTAGGAAAAACTCAGATCGCTCACCTA
>Ga0315277_10013174_pt1 | contig 10315 bp, 7 predicted proteins | sample YL17G05_15_MG_FD_203695 | JGI IMG/M metagenome (GOLD analysis project Ga0315277, IMG submission 203695) | Sediment microbial communities from Yellowstone Lake, YNP, Wyoming, USA - YL17G05_15 | ecosystem: Environmental > Aquatic > Freshwater > Lake > Sediment | place: USA: Wyoming | collected...
AGGAGGGCGGTTTTTGTGCGGCCCGGTGCAAGGGATTGCAGGTCGCGGCGGTTGATCGGATCAGGGCGGCCATGGTTGAAAGCAGCCACGGCGGTCAGACTTTGGGAACACGGAGGCGAACATGGCGACTTCCGACGAGAGCGGACAAAATGTGAACGAGCCACAGTCCAACGCAGGGGGTAATATGTACAGCACAGTCCCGGAGACTGATTCCGGTGCGGCCGGCGCAGACTTGGGCGAAGTTGGCCGCACGATCAAGTACTACGAGAATCTCCTGGGGACTACCCGCGAAAGCGGCGACCGAGGCGGCGAGGCAGTAGCCTTGGGCAACCTGGCGAATGCCTATGCAACCTTGGGCGATCTCCCCCACGCCATTGGGTACGCCGAGAGTCTCTTGGGAATTACCCGCGAAGTCGGCGACCGATCCAGCGAAGGGGCAGCCTTGGCTATTCTAGCGAATTTCTATGCGACCTTGGGCGATTTCCCCCGCTCCATCGAGTACTCCGAGAATCTCCTGGAAATCAGCCGCGAAGTCGGCGACCGCCAGGGCGAAGGTAGCACCCTCGGCAACCTGGGGGTGGCCTATGCGTCCCTGGGTGAAGTTCGCCGCGCGATCGAGTACTATGAGAAGCACCTGGAAATTGCCCGCGAAATCGGCGACCGACAGGGCGAAGGAAACGCCTTGGGCAACCTGGGATTGGCCTACGCGGACCTGGGTGAAGTCCGCCGCGCGATCGAATGCTATGAGCACCATCTGGAAATTGCCCGCGAAATCGGCGACCGACAGGGCGAAGGGGCGGATCTGAGCAACCTCGGCAATGCCTACGCACGTTTGGGCGAAGTTCAGCGCGCGATCGAGTACTATGAGAAGGCTTTGGCCATTGATCGCGAGATCGGCAACCGACGCGGCGAAGGGGCGGACTTGGGCAACCTAGCCTTGGCCTACGCGGCCTTGGGTGACATCCCCCGCGCTATCGAGTACTACGAAAAGCGCTTGGATATTGCTCGCGAGACCGGCGACCGACAGGGCGAAGGAAACGCCCTGGGCAACCTGGGGATTGCCTACGCGGGCCTGGGCGACCTCCCCCGCGCTATGGAATTCTATGGACAGGCTCTGGGGATTGCCTATGAGATCGGCGACCGCCGCGGTCAAGGCAATGCTCTCTTCAATATAGGTTTGTCTTTCGACGCTCTCGGGCAGCGCGACCAAGCCATTGTCAATGCCGAAGCCGCCCTGGCCATCTTCGAGCAAATCGAAGACCCAAATGTCGCCATGGTGCGCGAAAAACTGGAAGAGTGGAAGCAGCAATAGAGTTGACGGTGGCCAGTTGTCAGTTGTCAGTCGTCAGTTGCTGGTGGCTAAGGGCTGGATGCCGATCGCTGTCTCTTCACATCTGCCATTTCGCCACGATCAGCAAGGCCCACGGGTGGTCGGGCGGGATGTCAATGCGGCGGTCGCCGCTGGCGATCTCGCCAACGCTACAACACGCCTTCGGGCTGCCGTGCTATCGTCAGGAGACGGCAAATCGAGATAAAGAACGCAGGCAACGGCCCAAGCTATCCGCGTTCTCTGCCGCAACATTGGGTCTCCAGCCACAGCGGGGATTGGTTACGAATTCAATGATGCGTGAAGTATAGGCTGGGCCAACGCTACAGCCGCTACCCGGTCTTGGCACCATATCTTGGCGGATTTCGCGCCTGCGCGACTGAGCGGCAAGGTCAACTATTGTTCGTTTCGGGTCCTCCAACGCTTCTGGATTCTGTGGAACGCTGGTGACGGCAATGCTGAGAAAGCCAGCAAGGCGCTCACGATCGGCGAGAAGCCAAGACTCGACCTCCCGCACGGCAACCCGGAAGCACATTTGTGGCGCCGGATTGGGTAGCCATGATCCACGGAGAGCCGGTGCGCAGTTGGCTTCATGATTCAAATCCACCAAAACCACCCACGGAACTATGTGAGCCGCCTGATTGTATCCATCAAGCCGTTGCCGTAGAAAGGACTTGCCCTTCTTCCCGTAAACACTGCCGGGTGTAATTCCGGTATGAACCAGCAAGCGGCGCAAGACCGCTTCATCAACAATCCCCTCAACAGCACCGAAGATTACCAATGGTGGCGATATGGACATCTAGCTATCTCCAAAAAGGGTTAGTTGTTCGGCCTGTTCGGGGCGCGTGTTGGGAATCACAACATCGGCCAAACTCATTCCTTTTTCGAGAAGCATCTTGGCCTCTTTGATCTTGTGTGTAGCCTGCACCTTGGTCCCTTCAGTGGCAGGCACCAACAATAACACTTCATCAAGACCGATACCATCATCTCGCAGCAACTCGGCTGAGTGTGTGCTGAGCAGCACTTGGCGCCCCGAGCGGCGTTGGACACGCGCGAACATCTGGGGAATGAAACGAGTGACCTCCGGATGGAGTGATAGCTCGGGTTCTTCAAGAAGCAGCGGCCCGCTGCCGTCGAGCATGACCCAAAGCAGGCCCATCAAGCGGAGCGTGCCGTCCGAGAATTGGACTTCATTCTGCCATGCCCCTTGGGGTCGCCAGTGTTCGTACTTCCCACGCAGATGGGGGGTACCTCGCACGTCTCTCTTCAATTCGACCTCACTCAGCTGAGGCACTGCTACTCGAAGAGCATTTTGGATGCGCCGGAGTCGCGCCTTTTGCGTGTTTTCCGGAGTCGTGGCGATCCGTTCCAGGAAATCGCCGCCAAAAGGATCTTGCTTTCGCCCCACGGAACGTTCCGGTTCGCGCACAAGCTGCGGCACAATATGCAAGTAACGCACCGAAGCAAGGCAGTCCACTATGTTGCGGAAGTCGCGGTTAACATTGATCTGTTGGAGGTAGGTCTGCGTTAGCCGCTCAGGGTCCAAATTGTCCGCCTCGTTGGGACGGACCATAATCTCTTGCCCTTCTTTTACAACTCGTTCCTTTCTGATCAGAGGTCTCCGAAGCTTGTCTTGACTGAAATGGATCTCATATTCCCACACATTTGGCATGGTTTCGTTCCCCAGCTGCACCCGTACGGCGACGTTTGTATAACGACGCGCTGCCAGACACCGAAGAGAAGACACGCCACCCCGTTTTCGGACGGCTTCTTCAAAACCACCTCCCACGGAAACAATGTCGTGGAGGAAGCGAAAAACATCCAGGAAATTTGACTTTCCAGATGCATTTGGTCCCACTAGAAACACCCGACGCTGAAGATCAACATCGGCTCGGACGAAATTGCGCCAATTCTCTAGACGGACGTGTGTGAACCGCAGGGCATTACCCCTATCTCGATCATTTTTCTTTGAACTCATAAAGCACCTCTCCGAATAACCTGCTATCCTCGATTCTCTCACTTCGCCGCGATCAGCAATACCCAGGGATGGTCGGGTGAAAGGTCAATCGGGCGGTCGCCGCCTTCGACGTCGCCGACCGGCGTTTTCTCGCCCGTCCAGGGGTCCATGCGCGTGACGGTGTATTTCTTCTCGGCTACCAGACGAATCGTCACGGCCCCGCCCTTGTCCACAAAAACGATATACTCGCGGCCGGGATCGGCCAGACACCACGCGCGCCCCTTCAGAACCAGGTCCTGGTGCGGCTCGGCGCCCCACCAGCGCGTGGTCGCAAAAAAGTCGCGCAGAATGCGGTAGCATTTCCAACCGGGCGGCTCGGGGTCCCATTTGATGAGATCCCACGCCGTATTGGAATAGTAGTAGGTGCAATAGCCGCCGGCGCAATAGATTTCCCACGTCCGCCTTAGAACTTCCTGCCAATCCTGCATGACTCTGTAGGTCGCCAGGTTCTCCACGCTGCGTTCGTAGCCGTATTCGATGTTGTGGACGGGCCACTTGCGCATGGCCCGCTGCGCCAGGATGATTTCGCCCCATTTCGAATGCTGCTGGTCCGAGCGAAAATCCAAAATGTCATAGGTGCCGTTGTTGTAGAGGCCGTCGTCGTCGTGCACCGTGACCAAATTGCCGTAGCCGTCCCATTTCCGGATTTTTGCGATGACATCGAGTTTGTATTTCACGTCTTTCTCATTGTGCGCCTCTTTCGAAAAATCCCACGTCACATTGGGATAAGCCCCATAGCGCGCCGCGATGTAGCGATAGTAAAGATCATCTTCGGGCGAACCATTGGCGGGCCAGCGGACCATCTTGTTATAAACGCGCAGCATGATGTGCGCATTGATCCCCTTCTGGAAGAGGTAGTCAGCCACGCGGTCATAATGTTGCCAGAAGGCAAGATTCATGCGGCTGAAATCGGGCTTGTCGTTCGACCCCTCCCAAGGATAAATGGTGGGCGGACCAACATCCCAGGCGTTCTGCGTCCCCGACGACCAGGAACAGTCGTGCGCATAGATGTTCATCACGATGGAGTTGAAGCCGCGCTCGGCCAACAGGTCCACAAACCGGCGCAAGTTGGGCAACTGGGGATCCTTCGCGTCGAGCGCCCACAGCCAGTCGCACTCGAATCCGAGCAAAAAGAATCGCGTGCCGTCTTCGAAAATGAAATGATACGGATGCTGAGAATCCACGCGCAGACGCCCATGAACGATCGGCGAGGAATTGGCCGCCGCCTCGACTTTGCCTGTCTTTCCGTTCAGAAGCGGCAGGCTCGACGCGGTTCGATAGGTCCACGTGCCGGCCAGAGGCGGAGCAAATCGAATTACCCACGTCGTGCCGCCGTCGTAGAATCCAACGACCTTGAGGGTTTTCCCTTGGGGACCGAGGAACTCCGCCGAAAAGTCCGCCTGGAAGGGATTGCCCGCAACCCCCTCGGCGCCGAACCGAAGATCGGTCGGATGGTATTGCACGGCTTTCGGAACGGCGGATTGCTCGGCGCCATACACGCGCGTCGCAAAAGCCGCCGCGACGGCCAAAAATGCTGCGAATAAGCGATTGATCGTGGCCATTCTCACTTCTCCTTCGGCTCGTTGGATAGGTTCCATGTCCGAGTCTCAACAGCCGGCCCCTACCTGTCAAGGATTTCAACCGGCTAAAGCGGATTCGCCGTTCAAAAACACCCCGGCGGCGATTGGCCAGAAAATCTCGTCCGGGTCGCTTTTTGTGCTTGACAAGAATTGTTGAGATGTGAATAGTCCGTATATGAATTAAGTGAGGGGAAACTACAATGCCGGAAGAGAACCTCCAGGAGCTCGCGCGCAGGCTCGCTCAACTGCGCCACGAGATGGATCTCGAGAACGCGGCTTTCGACGCACTCCACGAGCGGATTCTGGACATCCGGAGACGGTGCGACGCGCTCACTCGAGATATCGGGTATGCGCGGAAACGTGCAGCCGAGGCGGCGGCGCCTGAAAAGGCGCCCGCACCACAACCCCAGCCCTTCCCTCCAGCTGCCGAGCATGTTCGCGCCATGCGCGCGGAGCCCGAGGAAAAAGAAAAAATCGAAGAAAAAAAAGCACCCCTCGAACCGGAGGTTGCCGAACCGGTCTCAGCAGAACCAAAGGGAGAGGTTCCGTTCTTGCCGCCGGAGCGAGCGTTGCATGAAGTCTTTGCGAAGCCGCCGACAGAAGAAAGACCCGAATCGTCGGAAGAAATGGAATCGGAAGAAGTGGAAGAAGTGCAGATGGGCGAGGCCCTATCGAGTTCCATGTCCCGGCTTGTGTCCAGGCTGGAATCTTCAGAAAAGCCGGAACCCGAACCAGCCCTGCCGCGGAAAGCCTTACCAGTCCGCAACCTCGAAACGGCCATCGGCTCCTACTGGTTCAGCCGCTTGGGGGCGATCAGCCTTCTGGTCGGTTTCGTAATCGCCGCCGGCTATATTCAAGCTCGCCTCACCCCGGCCCTGCGTGTCGGCCTGGGCTACTTGGCGGCAGCGGTTCTGTGCGCCATCGGACTTTGGGCCGAAAAGGCGTATCCGAAATTCTCGCGTCCCGTGCTGGCCGCCGGGCTGGTGCTGGCCTTTTTCACCTCGTTCGCCGGCTATTTCATCCGGCCGACACACTGCTTCACCCTCTCTGCTTCCACCACCCTGATGCTGATCACGGCTGCGGCGGTGATCGTCGTCGCCGGCGCGCTGAAATCGCAGCCGCTGGGAGCCCTGGCGTTGGCGATGGGCTTTTGGGTTGCCTTCTTTGCCGCCGAATTGGCCGAGGCGTTTACGCCGGTCATGCTCGTGTTCTTGTCTGCGGTAGCGGTGGCATTATTTGTTGCTTTCCGTTGGGCAACTCTCATGCCTTTCGGCGTTCTCGGCGTGTATTTCTGCGCCGCCTGGTGGATGTTTTTGGGGAAGAAGAGCTGGCAGGGAGAATCTCTCTTTTGGATCGAAATGGAGTTTGTGACAGCCTATTTTCTTGTGTTCCTTGCGGGTGACATAATCGGCCGGTTGCGAAATCCCAAAGAAACCCTCCTTTCCATCTGGCAAACGTTCCTACCCGTGAACGAATGCGTTCTGATCGGGCGGTTCATCAATCCCGTCGCCTACATTCTTATCGGCAGCCTCATATTCTGGGAAACCAAGATCTTCTGGGAGACCATCCATTATTTCTACTGGCCGCTGGGCGTGGCGCTGGCCGCCATCGGCTTCGCCGGCCGGCGCATCGAGCGCGAAGCCACGAACGAAGAGGACATCTTCTACGTCCTGTCGAGCGGTCTGATCACGCTCGGATTCGCCAGCGCGTTCAAGGCGATGAGCCTGAGCAATGTCCTGGCGCTCGAAGGTCTTTGCCTCTTTGCCCTCCGCTGCGTCACAGGCCGCGCGGTGTTCCACTATCTCAGCGCCATTCATTATGTGTCGGCGTTCGTTCATTTCAACCTGCGCGCTTTCCACATCCCTCTGACCGCAGCGGGCACCGTGGTTCTTCAGCCGGCTCTGGTTACCAATTGGACGGCTTTCGGCACCGGCTTGCCTGCGGTTCTGTTCACACTCGCTCCGACCTTCTTGGCGCCTCTTTGGAGCAAGGGCGATCAAGAGGGCGGGACAACGAATCAAAGCATCGCGCGATCTCTGGGCATGGAGATTCCGCTAACCGACGAACGCGTACTCCGCCACATTCGAGCGCTTGCCGGCAGCCTTTTGCTCTTGCGCCTCTTTTTCGAGACGGTTCGACCCGAAACGATCTTTGGACTTTGGGTGCTATTGGCTCCGGCCATATTGGCGGCGGCGTGGACTTGGCGGCACGCTCCTGCCGCGTGGACTCTTGGCGGGTCATTCTTGGCCTGGGCGCACCTTTGCTTCTTTCCCCAACTGGAACAGGTCGAGGTCGGCGATCCGTGGTGGATGTTCCCCGCAGCCATTGCATTGACACTCGTGGTGCTGGGAATCGGATTCCTGAGCGAGGCGCTGACAAGAGGCAGAATCTACGAACCCACGGAGCGAGAAAGCAGGGCGGATACCGGCTGGGGCGTGCTGACCGCTGTCTTGATCTTGCTTGCCGTGGCGGACGTCACGGTACTCATCCAAAAGCGCGCCGATTTTCTCGTTCGCTATCCGTTGGCCAATGCGTTTGCTGTGGGCTTAATCCTAACGGCCATTGCCACCCGTAGGGCGTTTCCCATTCTGACGGGTCTATTCCTGCTCGCGGTCAACTCGCTTCTCTTGCTCGAGTCCTTTCTCAGGGGCACGCCCATTTCTCTCCCAGCGTTGTTCATGTGGACTCTCGTGGGAAGCGCCCTGGCAGTGGTTTTCGCGCGCTGCTTCCGCGCGTGGGCTCAAACGCTTCTGCGGCGGGTCTTCGATTCGTTTCGATATGGATCGAACGCGCTGGTTGTTTTGACGACTCTCGTTCTTCTCGGAGTGGCCTACACGGGACTCCGGCTCGCCCAGCAATACGAGACTATCCGATGGATGCCGATCACCGCGATGACGCTCTTTGTGTTGGCCCTGGGGCTGTTTGTCGAGACGCTGGCGGGGCGCGAGGTTTATCAATCAGGCGAATGTGAGCCGGGAACGAGATCCGCCTGGGCCGGACTGATCAGCGCCTCGATACTTCTCGCCGTTGTTCATCTCACCGTGCTGATAACCCAACGGGCCGACAGCATTCATCACTATCCCTATGCCGCCGCGTCTGCGCTCGCCCTGATGGGATTCGCCTTGCTCACGCGCATGGCGTTTCCCTGTCTGACCGGTCTTTTCCTGCTCGCACTCGATTCACTCATTGTCCTGGGTAAATTGGCGGGTTCCAGCATCGAGCTTCCCGGTTTCTTTGCATGGACCGTGGTCGGAGCCGCATTGGCCGTCGTTTTCGAGCGTGGCTTTCACGCGCAGGGGGAAAAACTCCTTCGACGCGCCTTCGTGTTGTTTCAACGCGCTCCCATCGTGCTGATCACGTTGGTCGCGCTCATTTTTCTGGGACTGGCCCATTTTACCCCCTGGATTCGGGGGCGCTATGAGACCGTCGGCGTTACCACCGGCGCGATCGCTCTTTTGGCGCTGGGAATCGGATTCCGATCAGCGACTTATCGGCGATTCGGGCTGGCCATATTCCTGTATGCGCTGGCGCGAGTCTATCTGGCGGATCTCAGCGGCCTCGAAACGGTGTATAAGATCATCGCCTTCCTCGTTCTGGGCGCCGTGCTGATTGCCGTGTCGTATCTTTACACACGGTTCAAAGAGCAATTCCAGAAATGGGTCTAGTCGATTCTTTTCCGCGAACGTGCCCGTGAACGGGAAGGGCTCTTCATCTGCTCGCTTTGGTTGCGGCCAAAGGCTGCTTTAGGCCGCGCTTTGCTGCTCCGCTTCCCAGCTGAAGCCTCGACCCCGAACATGCGGAGATTGGTTGACAGCCAGCGGGCCCGCAGCATAGTCTCCCCTCGACATTTGGCATTCCCCTGCGAGTTCCAAATCGAAGGAGACTATCGGGATGGCCGAAAAGAAACTCGATCGCAAGCTGGCCGAAATCCACGCCAACTACAATACCCGGACGTTCATTATCGCCGACGCCAAGGACCCCGACGTGGCCTACGGGATGAGGGCACCCGGCCGTTCGCCGGAGTATTATGGCGACGAAATCCGCTGGCGGTCGCTGGCCGAGTTTCGCCAGTGCATTCGCGACGTCGTGCGCCAGGCCGAAGTGGACATTGTGTTGATGTCGCCAAGTACCAACGAAATCCTGACGATCGAGGAACGGCTGTTCGACGATTCGCCCGTCACGCCCGCCTGCCGCACCAACGACACGACCGACATCCATATTGCCCGTGGCGCAAGGTATCCGCAACAGGCCTCGCGCCCCTGGCGAACACCCACGCTCGAACACGCCATCTGCGCCAAACTCGAGTGCACACCCGAGGACGCGGCCCGCGGCGTCAATCTCGGCCTCTACTCGATCACATTCAATAACGACGCCGAGCTCGACCGCGCCACGCTCGCCGCGTTCCGAGAGTTTCGCCTCGAAGCCGAGCGCAGGAAATTCCGCTACTTCCTCGAAGTTTTCGATCCCAATATCCCCGGCGCAACAGATCCCGATCTCATCGGCCCCTTCATCAACGACATGATCGCGCGCACGCTGGCCGGTGTCACCAAGGCCGCCAAACCGGTCTTCCTCAAGATGGTCTATCACGGCCCGAAATGGATGGAAGAATTGGTCCACTATGATCCCGACCTGATTCCGGGCGTGTTGGGTGGCGCATCGGGAACGACCTATGATGCCTTTAAGCTGATCGGCGAGTCCCAGAAGTATGGCGCCCGCGTCGCTCTGTTTGGCCGCAAGATCAACAACAGCGAAAACCAGTTGGCCTTCCTCCGATTCCTGCGGCTGATCGTGGACGGCGCCATCTCGCCCGAAGAGGCCGTGCGCGCCTATCACGGCGTTTTGCAGGAGTTGAAGATTCGCCCCTACCGTTCGCTCGAGGACGACATGCAATTGACGACGCCGATTATGTCCTACGGTGGAGCGGCGACGACGATCAGCCTGCCTGCGACCGCTCGACCCGATACACCCGCTCCTACTCCAAGTCTAACGCCGCAACCGTCCGCGGCCCCGGCTCCTGCGACCACCGCGGCGGCAGCGCCCTCTGCTCCCTCAACACCGGTGGGCGATTTCCCCCGCTTGCCCGACGGCTCGCCCGATTTTGACCGCATGACCATGGAACAGAAGCTCGCTTACAACAAGCAGGAACGCGACCGCATTTTCGGCTGGAGTTAGCGAACCACAGATTTCACCGATTGCACAGACTGGAACGCCGGGGGTGTTTGAAATTCTTCTATCGGGCCGGAGCGTTTGGCTTTCTCTTGCCTCTGACCTCTCGCCTCGAGACTCTTATGTAGCGCACTCGGCCACTGCGCGGGCAATGTCGTCTTCGAATCCGCGCAATTTCAGCCAATGGTAGAGGCTCTTGACTTCGTCCTCTTCGCTTTCCGAACG
>Ga0315277_10013176_pt1 | contig 10314 bp, 4 predicted proteins | sample YL17G05_15_MG_FD_203695 | JGI IMG/M metagenome (GOLD analysis project Ga0315277, IMG submission 203695) | Sediment microbial communities from Yellowstone Lake, YNP, Wyoming, USA - YL17G05_15 | ecosystem: Environmental > Aquatic > Freshwater > Lake > Sediment | place: USA: Wyoming | collected...
TCATCTCACTGCGGAAGACTTTGAGGAAATGCTCGCACAGAAGTGAAATGTCTTCCTTCCTTTCCCGAAGAGGCGGAATCGAGATACAAATGTCGTTCAGACGATAGTAAAGGTCTTCAAGAAATTGCCCTTCCTTGACGTCTCGTCTGAGGTCAGTGCTTGTGGTCGCGCAGACTATCTTCACGTCAAGAGGTACATAACTTGTCGAACCTACCGGCCGTATTTCCCCAGAGTCCAGCAGATGCAGCAGTCGACGCTGGAGCGAGAGCCCGGCCCTGCTGATCTCGTCAAGAAAGATGGTCCCGCCATTTGCTTCCTGGAGAAGCCCCTTTCTGTCCTTATTGGCTCCTGTGAAGGCGCCTCTCAAGTAACCGAAAAGCTCGCTTTCAAGGAGGCTTTCAGGAAGTGCGGCGCAATCAACCGTCACAAAAGGCTTGTCACGCCGTACACTGCTGCGGTGGATGGCCCGAGCAACAAGCTTCTTTCCTGTTCCAGTCTCACCCTGCAAAAGAACTGTAGAAAGATTGTCCGTGACCTTGCCGATGAGCCTCACTATCTCGAGCATTTCACTGTTTTGAGTAATGATGTCGGAGAATACGACGCGTTCCTCGAGCTTCTTTCTGAGCTTCAGATTCTCGTCGGCCTTGTCTTTCAGCTTCATCTCTACCACGAGCGCGCCCAGCTTTATCGAGAGACCGACGCAAGTGTTTAGCTCCGTCTGAAGGAATGTCCCGCCAGAGTTCCCTTTGATTCTGTCGACGAAGAGCACCGCTCGCTTTCCTTCCAGCCATCTGAAAGGAACTGTAACAAAGCAACAGATCTGTCTGCCAAGATCTACTTCAGAGTCGACTCCTATTGAAGAAAGCAGGTGAAGCGATATGTAAGGCTCGTGACGGTCAAGTATTCCTTCGCCGGAGGAAAGCGTAGAGATTATCTTGGAAGCAACATCGGGTGGAATCCTTCTGGCACAGACAAGCTCGTAGGACACCTTCTGGCTGCTTGGAGCAGCTATCAGCGCGCCGTCCGCTCCAACGGCCTGCGAGATAACCCCAAGCATCTCGCAAACCTTTTCATCGAAATCGAGCGACAGCTCGGCTATCTCCTCTAGTTTCTCGCTAAGCTGGAACTGACTGAGCTGAGACATCGAGGTCTTGACAAGCCTCTCCTCGATTTCTTTCTGGAGACTCCTGGCAAAGGCAAGTGCTTCTTCCTCGTTGTCGCGCGAGAACACGTCACGTGCACGAGCAAGATGACCTTGGGCCGTATCAATCGCGCCGCGTATCAGGTCGACTCTGGCGAACTCCAGATGGCACATCCCCACCCAGTAATCTACGCCGCCCGAGAGGAAGAGATCCCTCGCTGCTTCGAGAAGAGAAACCGCACCCGCAACGTTCGAGCCTCTTGCCGAGGAGAGCAGGAAGCGGGCGTTCTCAAGAAGCAGTCGCCCGAGGTTGAACTTCTCTCCGACGTCTTTGAGTTGCTCTATGCCCGAGCCAAAAGCAGAGGCAGCCTCCTCATGAGCTTGAAGAGCCACGTTGGCAAGGGCAACAACCCTCCACGAAAGGGCATCTTCAAATTTGTCGCCGATATTCCGTGCCACCTGTCTTGCGTTTTTTATGAGCGAGCGCGCTTTCTCAGCGTCTCCCTTTGCCAGGAAGAGCTCGGCCCTGAGGCGCAGCAGTTCGCAACCAAGGTCTTCGCCGGCCTCGCACCGATTCGACATGCTCCATGCGCTCTCATAGTGCTGCTCGGCAGAGGCAAGGTCGTTTTGATCAAAGGCCATCTCGCCAATGGACTTCTCAACCAGAACTGCCTCTCGAGCGAATAAGTGGTCGTTAAGAATCAGACGAGCCTGTTCGAAGTCATTCCGCGCAAGAGCCCATCTGCGCGTCAATCTGTGGACGTTCCCGAGACCTATCAGTGCTCGAAGCACCCTCAGGGGATCGTTCACTTCGCGGCCTATGTGCAAGCACTGCTCAAAGTTCTCGATTGCGAGCTTCCAACTGCTCATCTTGGCATGAATGACACCGAGATTCTGGAGCTGCTGAGCCCTGCCATGATACTCGCCCTCAACAGCCTGTAGATTGAGAGCTACTTGCAGGTACTCAAGCGCACGAGGCCAATCGCAGGAGTTCTTGAAAACCAGACCGAGGTTGTTGTAGGCAAGAGCCAGGTTCCTAATGTCGCCGGCCTTCTTGAAGCAATCGAGTGACTTTATGAAGCAACGTTTCCCGTTCTCGACTTTACCCATCCTCAGCCAAACATTGCCAAGGAGGTTCTCAACGAATCCTTTTTCCTTGTTCTCGGATGAATCTGCAAGCAATTCCCTTGCGCTTTCCGCGCACGCAAGAGCGGTGTCGAGACGACCGCGAACGATTGCCAGCTTGCCTTTCTCAACAAGGATGCGGGCCCGTTCGACGGAACTGCAAGATTCCTTGGCAATCTCCTCAGCCTGGTCAAGATACTGCTCGGCCTCCGCGTTCCTGCCCAGCTTCCCAAGACAGTAGCAGACCTTCCTGAGAATAGAAGCCCTCTCCTCCGGGAGACCCTCCGACGGCAGAAGCTCCAAAGCCCGCAGGAAGTACTCTACTGCAGGCTCATAGCTAGCCGCACCGACGCAGACGTCCCCCAGCCGCGCAAGTTCCTGCGCTCCGTACTTGGCTCTGTCAACGTGATTTTCTGAGGGCTTGCTCTGATCTCCTCGCACGCCGCCGAGATCGCCTTTCATCATTGGTACTCCGCGCGAACGTTGCTAGAAGCTCAATAAAGCTGACTTGCCAACACCCAGACAAGCAGCAACCAGCGAGCGCTGTCCCGGCCTGTACTCGCCACTGGTACTTCCTTAAAAGGCGAAACCTGTTCTGTGGTCATCACAGTCCCGGCCATGATGACACATTTCTCGTTGCCGAATCCGTAACCTCCGACCACCCCACCACCAGTTCCTCTTGCACTGTTGACGGCAATGTCGTCTGGATCTGCAGGCGGTGGAGGAGGAGGATTGCCACCAGTACCCTCCCCAAGAGATGGTCGGTCACCTCCCGAACCACCCCCAGACAGAAACACTCTGGATTCGGCAGGAGGTACGCAGAACGGAAGAACCAGGGTAAGGAAGCACGTCAGGCTGACGAGCATCACACAGGTTTTAAGGCCAAAACGAGTCATGTCCTCTCCCTCCTTACCTCTTTCCTTCCAACCCCACTGTCCCTGAAGCACTGTTCACTGGGCATATCACCGGGGGATACCCTGCGACACGCAGAAACCCCGGCGTTCTACTTTGCATCAAACGTGCCACAACCGCCAACCATCACCCATTGCAACTGTCTGTATTTTAATGAGTTAGAAATGTCAAATCGACGCTCAAGGCTGTCAGACCAGCCCATCGAACCAACCGAAGGCAACAGGGTCGCCACAGGACCGGAGGGGGCTTCCAACTTGTTTGCTACAAAGCAAATTGGGTGGATACCGAGTAACCACCCCGCGGCACCCGGTAACCAGCTATTCACTACATTGGGATACGTACTCTCCATTAGTTACAATACCCCTAATTCCTTTTCGTGTCAAGACATTTCTACGTCTGACGTTACGAAAGGCCTGAAGAATTCGACGTGAGTGGCGAACATGCCGCCGTCGATACTACTCCGTTCGTTGCTCCATGGCAATTCGATTGAAGGGAAGCCCGGCTCCATGCTATAATTATGTGTAAGAGTGCCGCAGGCAGCATCATAATCTCAGAGCGCTGCGGGTAGTGCACCTTTTTGTCAACAGAGGGATGCAACTAGGCTTATTGGAGGGTGCCTCGCGGCGAACGCGATGAAGAAGAGTCTCACTTTCAGGACCCTACTGGAAGGCATTATACCAATTGACAGGCTCACCCTGGCCGAGCAGGGCGAAATTGTGCGTGCTCTGGCCCGTGACGACAAGGCAGAGCTAGAGGACCTGGCACTAAGGGCGATTGACAGGCTTCAACAGTTGGGCTTTCTCAAGTACCTTGGAGAGTCTCATGAGGCACAAGAGAAAGTAATTCGTTACAGAAACCTTCTCACTTCCGAATGCATTGCTATCAGAGTCTTATCGACAAGAATAACGGACGGCGTGTTCAAACTGAAAATGCCGCTCTCGGGAGCCCGATTCAGGGCCTCGTTAGACCAGGTGAGAGGAATTCTGTCGCTTGATGACAAGATACTCTCTAAAGAGGACAGGCTGCTCACTGGGATAAACGACATACTGAGCTTCATTCTGGATTCTGTGGAGGAAGTTACGGGCTGCGATCGCACCACCTTCTGTCTGTCGAAGAAATCCAAAGAGAAGCTCAAATACCTGGAGCCGATTGCGCAAGGACTGCAGACAGCACCTGAATACATTGAGGAATGGGTCATTGATAAGGGTTACTTGCTGTACGTGGCAGACGTGTCGAGAGCCCCCGAGATCGCACAGATAGTGCCTCCCAATTATCAGTCCGCCGCAATAGCAAGGGTGGGGGGTAACGAGCATCCTCTTTGCGGAGCAATTCAGGCCTGGAGCACGACCAAAGACTTCTTCAACGAGCAAAAACTGATGCTCTTCAGTCTGTTGGCGGACAATTGCACCTCTCTTCTGACAAAAACCGAACGGCTTGAGAAGCTCGTTTTTGTTGACTCTCTTACGCAGGTCTACAATCGTTCCTACTTTGACGTGCAGCTAGATAACGAGATCGCGCGAGCGGCCAGAGAAAAAAAGTCAATGGCGCTTTGCATCGTTGACATCGACGGCTTCAAAAGCTTCAACTCTAGATTCGGATACGAAGGCGGCAACGAGGTCCTACGCCAGGTTGCCAAGATACTAAAAAAGGGCATCAGACCTTTCGATTCCGTGGCGAGGTGGGGGGGCGAGGAGTTTGCGATGCTTTTGACTGCGCCTGTCTCGGAAACTCAAGCACGGGCCATCTGCGAACGCTTGAGAACGGCAATAGAAAGCACGACTCTCCAGATAACGGACCTCTCTGGCAAGCCTGTCGATGCAATGGTCACCGTGAGCATAGGAGGAGCGCTCTTCCCGGAAGATGCTCCCAGCGCGAAGGAACTCTGGAGGAAGGCAAACGAATCGCTGCTCGAGGCGAAGCGCCCTCCGAAAAACAAGACTCTGTTCTGGGCCGAGGTGGGATTGGATAAAGAAGACTATCCTGGAACCGAAGAGTCAATCTAGGACCGGGGAGACGTGAAGCAATGGAACCCGAAGCGTAGCGGGAGAATCGGTCAAACACCGAAGAGTCAATCTGGGGTCTCTTACCAGGCTTGTCAATGCCATCACCCGTCATTCGAACGATTACCGTCACATATCGCTAAGTTCTATCTTGAGAATCTTGTCATCCCTCTCGATCCGATCCACCACATCCATGCCACTCACTACCTCACCAAATACGGTGTATCGGCCGTCGAGGTGCGGCTGTGGCGAATGGGTTATGAAGAATTGACTGCCGCCGGTGTCTTTGCCAGCGAGCGCCATACCTACGGTACCGGAGAGATAGTGCTTTCTGTTTATTTCGCACCTGATCGTGTATCCTGGTCCTCCCCAACCGTCTCCCCTCGAACATCCCCCCTGAGTCACGAAATTGGGAACTACCCTGTGAAACGTAAGACCGTCGTAGAAGCCCTGCTCTGTGAGTTTCACAAAATTCTGGACCGTGTTGGGGGCCTCTTCGCCGAAAAGTCTGATCACAATGTCACCTTTCGCGGTTCTAATGATCGCCTTCCCCGTGCGCGAACGAGTTGATACTTTGTAGCCTTGAGGAATCTCCGTGGGCGCGGGAAGGGACAGAAGACCCAGATCTCGAAGGCTGTCAGCGAGAGCAGAACCCCAGAAGTGCTTTATGGCAGCGTAGGCAGCGTCCCTGACCCTGTAGTCAGTATCAAATAGTGACTCTCGGTATATCGGCAACGCAGCCACGGCCCCCAGGTTCTTCAGAGCCTCGATTGCAGTGAGTCTCACGTCAGGCTCAGGATGATTCTTCCACTTCTCGTAAATGTCACGTACCACCCCCGCAGCTCTTGGCTGTCCGATTGCCCCAAAGGCCTCGCACACACTCACTACAACAACCATGTCTGTGTCTGCAGCGGCGTCCTTGAGAAAAGAAACTGCGTTCCCGTCCTTGGATTTTCCCACGCCGACTATGCAAGAGGCCCTGGCCCGGCGGTCCTTCTCATTCGCGTAGGCGTTTTGCAGTATACCGGAGACGTCCCGGACTTGCGTCTCGCCGATTGCTTCATACGCCGAGGCCCTCACAAACCACGCCTTGTCCTGGAAGATCGATTCCACGAATCTCAAGGCAGAAGCCTTACCGCAGAGAAAGAAGGCCCTCACGGCTTCAGCTCTCACGGAAGGAGAAGGATCGGCCAGGACGACCCGCAGGAAATCTGTTGCCTTCTCCGAGCCGATGACTCCCAGCGAGGCACACACGGCCGCCCTCACCTGGAAGGATTCGTCGCCCAGTGCTGAGACGAGGGAGGACACACTCTCCTGCTCTTTGAAAGAGCCGAGACTTTTGGCGGCGTTGACCCTTACGTGCCAGTCCTTGTCTCTGAGAAGTTGTCTCAAAGCCGACAGTGAGTTCTTATCGATGTTCTTTCCGAGCGCTCTCGCGGCGAAACTCCTTACGAGCCAGCTCTTGTCATGCGCCAGCCTCGAGAGAACCGCGATTGATTTGGTGTGCGGTATGTTCTCAAGAGCATAGGCGACGCGCCACCGTAGCTCCTCGTCTCCGGAGCCAGCAGCCGTCCGGAGCGCGGTGAGTGCCGTGCTGTCACGGATGAAGGCGAGCGACAAGGCTGCCTGCCGTGCGAGCTGTCTGTCGCTTGTCCCGAGAAGTCGCGAAAGCGGGCGGACTGCCTGACGGCTCTTCGTCTTGCCGAGCGCTTCAACAGCAGCAAGCTTGACGTCCGGCGATGGATCGGAGAGAAACTTGACAAGAGCGTCCGAGACAGAATTAGCCGCGGAGAACGTAGCGAAGGCAGGAGACGAACCGATTTGTCCGAGCGCAAACGCAGCAGAGCTTCTTACTTCAGGGGAGGCATCCCCGGCAATGGGGAGCACGTCGGGAACCGAATTCGTGTCCTGGATTCTACCCAGTGCAAGCGCAGCCCTCGCCCGGACGACGGGATCTTCATCAATCAGAAACTTGGCAACAACCGAGGTTGCGGCGCGAAGATCCTCGAGCGAGGCGATTTCCTCCAGCTTTTCAGGGGTAGTAATAGCACATAGCGTCCCTGGTCGTATCAAGGCCAGGGAGACAAGAACGGTGAGAGCAACAAAGATGTTGATAAGGATAGGACGGCGGCTAGTTCTATTCCAACAAGTATCGCCTTGCGTTTTCCACATATTGTCTGTCACCCCCAGCATGCGCTTGCCCTCTCTCACGTGCCTTGTCCCTGAAATGCACTAACGAGCAGGTCGCGTGCGCCAGCAAACAGTTCTCCAGCAAACAGTTCTCACAAACGCGCAGTCTTTCTACTCCACCTTTACGACTTTGCCCAAGAAAGAGTTTGTCTCGCCTTTGACGTCAGTTGCCGTGAGTTTGTATATGTACAGGCCGTTCGCGATCCGATTTCCTTCGGCGTCTCGGCCGTCCCAGATAACGCTATTGTAGCCGATTCTGGCGTCTCCACTTATGTCAAGTATCTTCCTGCCAGATACCGTGAAGACCTCTATCAAGACCTTTTGAGGCGCCCCCGTGAGCTCATAGTTGAAAGAGGTGACTTGCGCAAAAGGACTCGGGTAACAGAACACATCCATGAGATTGAATTCCGAGGTCACTCGCACTGCTAGCGAACGCTCCACGTCCCCCACCTTGACGGTCAGAGTGTCCTCTCCTTGCGGCAGGAAGAGTTCGGCGTCAAGCCGCCAGAGCCTTCCAAACGGGTCAACCTGTTGCTTGCTCGTTACTACAGGCGCGCCGTTGACGAGGAAGCCGATTTCATCCTGAGACAGAATCACCGGGCTTGAGACCAGGGCGCTGACCATCAGGTTCGATGCCACCCAGTCTCCCTCGCGTATGGTCCTTCCGTTTGAGCTGAAGGTCGCCTTCAATTCAACTTTGAGCAGAAACACGGTCTCGCGGCCGTTGACGTCCGTGGCGTGAAGCGCGATGTCGTAGCTGGCAGGACGTAGGACAGTAGGCCAGTATAGGTAGAATCTCCTGCTCGCACCTGCCGACGTGTCTGCTTGCGCCACGACCGTGAATTCGCTGCGCGGGATGATTCCCCTCCCCTCGGCTCCTGATTCCTCGATCCATATCGAGTTCTCGTTCACCGCAACTTCATCACTCAGGTAGGCACCGACGCGGACCGAATCGTCCGCCGAAGAAGCATAGAGATTCGCTCCCCCAACATACAGAGAATCATTGACTCTGACTGTCAATCGAGGGGGCAATGCATCCATGCGCAGGCCAGGGTCGCCCAGCAAAGCGTATGTATTTGCCGAAAATTTGTTAGAGTAGTCGCCGGCCAGAAATCTGATCTTGGCCGAGGTGACGATCTCTCCAAGTATCCATCTTGCTCCCCTCTTACCCCTCAAGTCGACAGTGGGTGGGGAACCGAAAAAAGCGTCAAATAGGACGACGTTCATGTCTGCCCGGCTGTTGAAAGGAAGATTCTCAAACGCATTGCTGGAGAAAGCCGCAATAGCTCCCTTTTGAGGTAGAAGCAAGAACTTTTCAGCAAGACTCTCACCGTTGTTTTTCTCGGTCTCGGTGTCGAAATCTCCGATGTGGCAGGAAAACGCCGTGAAGAACCACGGCTTGTAATAGTTGAGCACCGAAGGTAGATCATCAGAGTACAACCAGGAAAAGAACAGTTCCTCATGTGTCAGTGTTATCTGGTTACCATGCCCCTGAAAGTTCACGAAAAGCGCGCCTTTCGAGAGTTCGGAAACGAACTTTGGCTTCACGTTAGCCACGACGTATGCCTTCATGTCTGCGAGGGGAACGCTCGAGGGCTTGGGGTAAGAAGGAACGGAATCCAGATAGGTACTAAGATAGAAGGTGTCGGCCGCAAAATCCGGTGCTGCCGGGCTGTGGTCGATGATCCATTTTGCCTCATTTGATATCGTTTCAAAGACGTGCTCGCTGGGTCTCAAAAAGTCGTTTATCCCGTCGGTGCTGGAATACGCGTCGTCCGCAACGAAAAGCCCCCTTCCTCTGAAGTCCTTCTCGGGCGTGAAGGCTTCATACGTAAGGATCTTCTGTACGAGAGTGGAGGTTTCCTCATTGCCGCCAGCTGTCAACCGGCCCAGATACATGTCCGGATAGTTGTCCTCTATTCCGTCCAGTGCCGTCACGTACCACTGTTCGTTCGATACAAGCTCCCTTCCCCCTGGCCCTGCTATTGAACCGAGTATCAGATAGGTGGGCAGAAAGTCGGGGTCGCTCCTTGCCGCTTTGCCCTTGTAATCTTCGCTCGCGTCACCTACAAGAAGCAAGAAGAGCGGCGTTCCCCAGGTGTTGTATGCATACTTCATATAGCGCCGTATGGCCCTCGGGGAACGTCTACCGCCGTTGAATTCATCGAAGACATTGCTGAGATTAGCCAGCTCCACCCTGTGTCCCTGTGCTTCCCTGTGGGAAACAAGAGGGCCGAGTTGAGGGGCGAATTGATCGTACGTAACGATGAAATAGTCTTTTGAGGCGCCTGAGGTAGCCAGAGAAGATGGAGTGTCCAGGGAAACGCCTGGAACGGGTCTCACTGCGGCGGGGGCCGACGCAACGTATCGTCTTGGAACAGAGACAGAGTCCCTGAACACCAAACGGTAAGCTCCACCTTGATAAGTGATCTGCGAATCCTCCACGTTGAGTCGCACAGGACTTAAGGAATCAGTCACGTCGTAGAGAAATATCTCACGCGTGGGGAAACCGTCGATGCCGATTTCCACCTCGCCAGAAGGAAACCCACTGTTGAAAGCGAGCCTGCCGTCCTTGGCAACATACTTCTTGTAATAGCTTATCTCGAACCAGTCCAGGTAGGCCCCGCTCCCCGGCGCGGTTTGGCCAAAGAACTCCATCTCTCCCACGTACCTCAAAGTATTGGTACCGCTCGCAAGAAGCGAATCAGAAATAGTGAAACCGGTGTCGAATGTGACTTCGGGTTTCAACAGCGCGCTCAACGTGACAAAGGTTGTATCCAGAAGCGTGGCAACCTGGCCACGACTGTTTTCCAGAATATCTACGATATGGTGCGTGGCCGCCAGGCGACCCAAAAAGTGAGTCCTGAAACGCCACGACCGCGTAGTATCCGGGGCAAAGATAGAGAAAGGCAGACGAGCTTCAGGGACGCCGTAGTCCATCCAGAA
>Ga0315277_10013177_pt1 | contig 10313 bp, 9 predicted proteins | sample YL17G05_15_MG_FD_203695 | JGI IMG/M metagenome (GOLD analysis project Ga0315277, IMG submission 203695) | Sediment microbial communities from Yellowstone Lake, YNP, Wyoming, USA - YL17G05_15 | ecosystem: Environmental > Aquatic > Freshwater > Lake > Sediment | place: USA: Wyoming | collected...
TTCTACTCAAGTGTTGCTGATTACTTGAGAAGACTCAAAGAAGAGAGTCGAATGCTAGACAAGAGAACCGTCAAAGCAAGGCTACTCAGGAGTGAAACGCAAAACGTCAAACGCATGCTTCGAGAACTGGTTCGAACACGCTACAAAAAGTTGATCAAGAAAGCGACAGAGGGAGATAAGATCCCGAGTGAATTCCTAACGATTGAAGAAGAGAATCTTTTGAAGGGAGTTTTGCCCTTGACTGAGGCATACCAGACTTTTGTCAGAAACATTCTTCAGGGGCACCTGACGCAGATGGACGTTGCCGAAAGGGAGCATAAGAATTCGATTTTGCGTTTTATGCAGGATGTTCCAGCCATTATAGGCACGGATATGAAGGCTTATGGGCCATTCAAGACTGAAGATGTTGCATCTTTACCTAATGAGAACGCAAAGATTCTGACCAAACAGGGTCTTGCCGAGAAAGTTGAGGCTGGCTAGGGGCTTGGAGAAAGAGGTTCTTTCGTTTTCCCAGTTCTCATCCTGTTCTTTATTCTTCCCCACAGAAGCCTGCTTCCGATTATTATTAGCGGATAGGCAATAATCCATGTAATAGAGTACAATTGTCCATAGTAATCATGGAATTGTTGCACTTGTGGCGACTGCATTCCGTTGTTTACTGCGATGACAAAAATCGTAACGATCCTCAAGATGTTGATGAAATATGTGACAATAGCGCCGATTGTATAGTAAATCAGTTTTTGCCACCATGGAATGGTGCTTTTCTTCAGAAATAAGAGGATGACTAATGTGTAGATTATGAGGCTCTCGACGCCTGAGCATGGCCAAGCAATGTTGAACACAGCGAAGCCTCTAGAATTTGAGACATATAGAGCTGGCATGTTTGACGCTCCAGGGGCTATGTATTGTGTCTTGTAACCCATGGAGCTTAGTAGATTTCCTGCGAGTTGGGCTGTGGTTGGTACAAAAATCTGGAAGGGTGTAAATTGTCCATACGGATACACGTTGTCGATCAAGTATATTGTTCCTATTGCTATAAGCAGGGATGAAGAAATCGAGAAGTTTGCTAGACCTTTCTTACCGTACATCAACGTATTTATCGTGATGAACAATGTTGCGAAGACTAAATACTCTATGCACAGAGGCATAAGGTCGGCTCCCCAGCTTTCTTTTGTGTATAGTCTAGCCCAGCTAACAATAGCAGTATTCAATCCAAGAAAATTGGTAGCATATATGTAAACCGTGGGAAGCACGATAGCAATGATAAAAACAGCAGTTCTTAGAGATTTCAACTTGCCAATCTTGTTTATTTCAAGTCCTTCCCAACCCAATATGGTCTCCAAGCATGCCAGCCATATGAAGAAAAGGTAATATGTTCTGCCTTTCCATGTTGCCTCGAACGAGTTTGGATACAGATAATACAGTATGCCTAATGGTATTATGAATGACAAAAGCGGCAGGAGTCTTCCCAGAATATTGACGTAGTTCTTAGTCTTCTGCGTGTCCTTCAGCATTCAGTGACTCCTCTTACGTTTTTGGCTATTTGTTAGCCTGACTGTTTATTGTTCATATGGAAGGGGTATTTATGAGTAGCAGTTTTGCGCTTAAGATTTGTCCAATGAAGTGTTAGAGCAGCCTATTTAGAACTCATCGCATTCTGAAACGTAGCGAAAAAGTATAAGAATACGTGTGTTTTCTTTATGCAAAGCTGGTAGTGGTAAAGGTGAATGTTCCCAAAGAAGTCACAACTTATTGCCCGAAGTGCAAGAAACATGTAGTTCACTCGGTTTCACTTTACAAGCCTGGAAAGCGAAGAGCTTTAGCCAAAGGCGAGCGTCGTCACGCTAGGGAAAAGCGTGGCTATGGCGGGCAGAAGTACGCTCTCCAGAGAGAGTTCTCAAAGACGACGAAGAAGCAGACACTGAAACTGAAGTGTAAGGTTTGTGGTTTTACGATTCATAAGGATGGTATGCGCTTAAGGAAATTGGAGATCGCCTAATAATCGAGGTTGATGTTATGTCAGAGTGGGAAAGACTTATTCCAAGACCGAGAAGCAGCTTCATCCGCGTGAAATGTCTAAAATGCGGAAACGAGCAGATAGTTTTTGGCAATGCCACAAATAAAGTCAACTGTAACGTTTGCGGGATCGAACTTGCAGAACCATCTGGTGGAAAAGCGAAAATCAAGGGCGAAATAGTGGCTGTTTTCGAATAAGGGTGGACACTGGGATGGCGGTTAAATCCAAGCAAGAATGGCCAGAAGCAGGAGATCTGGTAATCGCCACCATACAGAGTGTCACAGACTACGGTGCATACGCAAATTTAGACGAATACGACAAACAAGGGCTGCTGCATATTTCTGAGATATCCTCATCTTGGATCCGGAACATTCGCGACTTCGTACGCGAAGGACAGAAAGTCGTTTTGAAAGTTTTGCGAGTTGACGTAGAAAAGCGGCACATTGACTTGTCCCTGAGAAGAGTCACGAAAAGGGAAAAAATAGAAAAGATGATGTCGTACAAGAAGGAAAGAAAAGCTGAGGCCCTGCTTCGGAGTGTCGCCGAGAAGACACACATGTCGCAAGAAGAGGTTTACGCAAAGGTCGGCGCTGTTGTGGAGAAGGAATTTGGGCTGTATGAAGGCTTTGAAAAGGTTGTAAGAGAGGGTGCTGAGGTTCTAACCAAGATCGGCGTGCCTGAAGAGCTTGCGAATGCTTTTGCGGAAGTAGGACAAGAAAGAATACACGTGCCCATGGTGAGGGTGAAAGGTACAGTAGAAGTCAGCTGTGCTAAACCTGATGGTGTCAAGATTATTCAAGAGGCTTTTCTGAACGCGAAGAAAGCAGAGAAAATTCGGAATGCGAAACTTCGCTTCTATGTAGTGGCGACACCCAAATATGCTATTGAGGTCTTGGCAGACAACTATAAACACGCAGAAGAGGTCTTGCAGAAAGTAGCCGAGAACGTTGTTTCCAACATTGACAAAGCAGGTGGTTATGGGGTTTTTAAGAGGGAGAAGTAGATGGTTTGGCTTCTGAGGAAATGTGAAAAATGCAGAAGCTACACATTGAAGAAAGACGTGTGCCCATATTGCGGGGGAAAGGTCAGAGTGCCGCATCCGCCAAAATTCTCACCTGATGACAAATACCTCAAATATCGGATGATTCTAAAGCGGGAGAGTTCGGCAGAGTGAAAGAAACCTTCATTAAAGAAACTATGAAGGTTGACTTGAAAAACCCCGTACTTATAGAGGGTCTTCCAGGCCTAGGGCTGGTTGGCAAAATCGCCATACGCTACTTGATTAAGCAGCTAAAGGCTGAAAGATTCGCCTCTCTTTACTCGCCGCATTTCCCATATTTTGTGCTTGTCAGCAAGAAAGGAAGCGTAAGGCTTCTTAGCGGCGCATTCTATTTTTGGAAGAGCAAGAATGGGAAGAATGATCTTATATTCTTTACAGGTGACAGCCAAGCGCAGACGATCGAGGGACAATATGAGATCTCTGATCGCATACTGGATTTTGCAAAACAGCATAATGTAAAGATTATAGTCACAATAGGCGGCTATCGAATGGAGGCGAAGGACAAGCCCAAAGTAATGGTAGCCGCTACAAATCAAGACCTCTTAAACAATGCTTTGCAAGCTGGGGCTGTGGTAAGTCCTGCGGGAAGCCCAATCGTTGGTACTGCAGGCTTGATCTTGGGCATGGCGCATTTCAAAAAAATCGATGCTGCTTGTCTCCTAGGTGAGACGCGGGGATACCTGCCAGATCCGAAGGCTGCCAAAAGCGTTCTGGAAATATTGCTAACGATGTTCAAGCTGGATGTGACTTTGGCTGGCATGGATGAAGAGATTGCTAAGGCGGACAAGATGGTTACACGCTTGCAGGAGATTGAGGAAAAAAGAGCATTGCAAGCCGTGGAAACAAGAAAAGAAGAAGACAAGAAGATTACCTATATCTCCTAGAAACTAGAAAGGCAGTTCTTCCTTAATGATATCGACGATTTTTTCTGCTGCGTCTCCTTTTCCATAAGGTGAAACAGTAGGCAATTTCTTTCGTTGTTCAAGCACGGTTTTCATGGTTTTTACTATTTTTTCTTTTTCTGTGCCTACGACTTCAGCAAAACCTGCTTTGACTGCCTCGGGTCTTTCAGTGGAAAGGCGGATAATCAGAACAGGTTTCCGGATGCACGGTGCTGTTGCCTCTTCTTGTATTCCGCCAGAATCAGTCACAATCATTTCGCATTCTTTCATCAGAACTAGAAAGTCTAAATAGCCGAGAGGGGGCAAGATTTGAAGATTCTTTGAGGTTTTGATTTTGCTAAAAATTCTGTTTTGCCGAAGTCTCTTCTTTGTGCGAGGGTGCATTGGATAAACGACTGGCAATGGAGCTTCTGTGAATGCTTCCATGAAGTTTTTGAGGACTTTCAAATTATCCACGTTTTCGGCTCTGTGCGCCGTGGCTAAGGCGAATTTCTTGAAGCGTATCTGTTCCAGTATTTCTGATTTCTTTTCTGCTATTGGAAGGTGCTGGATTACAGCGTCGATAACAGTGTTGCCAGTTACGTAGATTTTTCCCCACACATTTTCCTTTCGAAGGTTGTTTTCCGCTGTTTCCGTTGGTGCAAATAGGTGTGCAGATATGTGATCTGTTAATCGTCTGTTGTGTTCTTCGGGCATGCGCAGGTCAAAGCTTCTTAAGCCTGCTTCAACATGTCCGACAGGTATTCCAAGCTTGACTGCTGTTAGGGCGGTTGCCAATACGCCGTTTGTGTCTCCTTCCACTAAGACTATTCTGGGCAACGTATCCTTCAAGAGACGTTCCATGCGAGTTATGATGCGTGCAGTCTGTGTCCCTTGTGAATATGCTCTAAGCTTGTATTCGTAGTCGGGTGTTGGAAGTTCAAGGTCTTCAATGAATTTTTGAGACATGTTATAATCATAATGTTGACCACAGTGGACGAAAACTGATGGGGTTTTGCTTTTTCTCAGGGCTCTGAGAACTGGCGCCATTTTTACTATCTCTGGGCGTGTACCGACTACAACCATTACTGCTTTCATCAGACACTCACTTTCACATTTCCACTATTAGCCCTCAACCACTTTTAACGCTTCTTAAGAATGTACAATCAAATTGCTGACGCTTGATTCCGAATATTTCCGTGAAGTTCTGACTTCTAGTCGACTGTGTGAATACGAATTCTTGGGTTGCTTTGGCGTTTGTGACACACAAAGCATCTTATTTTCCTTTTCAGTTTGATTTTCCAAAAGGTTTGAAACTGGAGATGAAGCTATGAATATTTCAAGGAACACTAAAGCACTGAGCACCGTCGTTACTACGCTGATTATTCTGGTAGTCTCCGTACTCCTTGCAACGGTTGTGACGTTCTACGCCATAAACGTAACAACAACGAGAGTGCAAGAGGAGGCATTGTTCTTGACCAAGCAACATGTCTGGTATAACACTACAGGATCATGGGCTCAAGCGGCAATTGTAATCGTGAACACAGGTGGAAAGGACGTGGTTCTTGACAAAATTACAGTACGAGGTCAAGAATGCTCTTGGAACAACGTCTACTATTGGAGAACAAACAGCATAACAGTCTCAAATGACCTACAGGTCACCCCAAACAACATTACTGGTTCCACCTTCGACATTACAGTCCAAGGAACACCTCAAACGTTCACGCAAGCTGGCGATGATGTGACACTGAAATCTGGTTGGACTATCGTTATCTACATAATGAACCCTGGTAGCGTCGCCCTGAATGACGTCGGCCTGGCAGTCGGCATAACGATATTCACCGCAAACGCACAATACTACAAAGAGACTAACGTCGAGGCAGCCCAGTAATCACCTCTCTCCTTTTTGTGTAACTTCTCAGCAAGAATCTATGTTTTCTTCAAGTATCCCTCTCGTGGCTCATAGATTGTTCCTTCGCGAAGCAGTTGCCCAAGTAAGCGTTCAGCTTCGCCCCTCAAGACTTTGTATCTCACCTCAAGCTCGTTCAGGAGTACTGTTTTTTCAACGATCCCTGTTTCTCTCTCTAGTTCCATCAGCGTGGAAAGGATTATCTGCAACCTGTCTCTCATGCTCTTGGGCTTTCCTGTCATTATGAGGTCAATGTCCATCTTGTACGAAGATAGGTCTATTCCAACCTCTTCCAGTGATCTTTTCATAATGGCAATTGCTGCTTCTGCATCTTCGGCTGAGACCTCTCTCTTAAGGGCTAAACGGGCTCTGGCTTCTGTTATACGTACAAGGGATTCAAGCTGACGCGCAGTTATTGCAACAGGCGAGCCTTCAGCTTCGCTTGCTGAACGCATTGCCAAATAGAAATCGTTGAGGCGCTGTATTGCTTCCGGAGACAAGGCGGGTCTGATTCCTTTTGCGTATGTTATGTATTTCCGCAGCAGCTCAACCTGGATTGGTGGTTCCGTGGGTGCTGATCCTTTTCTATGGATTTCAAGTATGTGCGCGGACATTTTGCCATCCGACTCTTTGTTCGGCACGTCTCTTAGGACGAAGATCAAGTCAAATCTTGAAAGTATGGTGACTGGTAGGGAAATGTTTTCAGCCACTGTGCGATGCGGTTCATACCTTCCTAAAGATGGGTTGGAGGCTGCAAGTATGGCTGTTCTGGCGTTGAGTGTTGCAACGATGCCTCCTTTCGCCACTGAGACAGTGTGCTGTTCCATAGCTTCGTGAATTGCAACTCTGTCTTCTGGGCGCATCTTATCCATCTCGTCGATGCATGCAATTCCCTTGTCAGCGAGCACCAGTGCTCCGGCTTCAAGGGTCATTCCGCCTCCCTTCTCTCGTATGACCGCGGCGGTCAAGCCGGCCGCAGTTGTGCCCCGTCCTGACGTGTACAATCCACGGGGGGCAATTCTGGCTACGTACTGCAGAAGCTGAGATTTTGCCGTGCCTGGGTCTCCCACTAAAAGAGCGTTTATCTCGCCTCTTATGGATATATCTGGAAGGGTTTTCGAAACTCCACCGAAAAGAAGGTACATTATTGCCTCTTTCACGTGGTCGTATCCGTAGATTGAGGGTGCGATTGAGGTTATGATTTTTCTATGTATCCACGGGTCTTTCGCAAGTTCCAGAATTTTCTCTTCCTCTTCAGGTGTTGGCGACGATGTTTCCGGTTCCTTTCCCAGAACCTCAATTGAGTTGACATCCAAGAACAAGATGAAAGTGCGGAATTTTCCGACTCCCGGGCGTGCGGGAGCAAATGCACAAACTATCCCCACGATGGAAATGTGATCGCCTGGTCTGGCGACATCAACGATTTCGCTTCCCACGAGCTTGGTGTTCAGAGTCCGTGGAAGATGCCCCGGAGGAAGGTCTTCTGGTCTTTCTTGGATGCGAAGATCTTGCGAATCTATAAACGTGGATTCCTCTTGAACGAAATCGAAAGGTCCCTTGGCAACGCAAGATGGGTTGCTACACTGAAATGGCGCTTTGAGAAACTGTCCAGTCTGGTTAACAGGTGTCATTTCGCCACATCTTTTGCATTTGAACGCTGCTTGCATTACCATCGGGCGAACTGGTGTTGAGCGGACAACAATGCCTTCAACCATGACAAGTTTCCCAATGTGGAGTGAGCCAAGCTTCCGCAACGGTGCGGCTTCTAGTAGTCTTACAATTCCGACTTTCACTGTTTCTGCTTCTAGTTTCTCGGCGTATTCAGGGTCTTCTATTCGAAGTTGGTCATAAGCCGCGTTGTTCGCGTGTCTCAAATATTCGTCTGGTCTTTCTAAGAGTTTTTCGGCAAGTCTTTGGTCGAAAGCCAAGAGGTCCTCAAAGTCTATTATCAGTGATGTTTTGCCGGATACGGCCATCTGCGAAATCCTTTGACGGTATTTTTCGGTTTTCAAGAACTCTTGAAATTGTTCTTGTGGATCTACTGTTTCCAGTTCTTCTGTCATTCTTCCACCTCATCATATTCCAGTATCTGTGTCCGCCAATCATTGATGAGCGTGTAAAGTTGATCGTACAGAAACCTTTCTTCTCCAGTTAGGTTTTTGAGCACTTGTTCCGTTTGGGCTGGAGCCGAGGCGATTGAGACAATCTTTCTTAATCTTGAATTGACGATGTCTCGGGTCAAGTGTTTGCCTTTTTCGTGTTCCAGCACTTTTTCTGGGGATTTGCTCGCCTCTCTCTTCAAATCCGCGAGGCATCTTCGAAGTTTCGGATAGAAATCCTCTGGCAGTTTGTACATTTGTCCGGGTGTCTGAACGCGTTCCGTCCACTGGACCTTGCTAAGCTTGGCCACACATACATTTTCATCTTCACGAAAGTGGGCAATACCTGATCTATCAAGTTCCAGCGCTATCCAATAGTAAGTCTCGTATTCATTTCCTTCTTCAAATGGACCTACAGTCAATCCGGCAAGCTTGATTTCCGGACAGTTTCTGTTTGCGACTATTCTCGCGGGCGCGTGTTCAAAAGTGAAATCTAGGTTTTTGATTGCTGCCAAAGTTCCCGTTGGCATTCTCCTTCCCCCTTTCAGGCGTTGTTAGCTAAGCGTAGAAGTGATATAAAAACTGTAATCGAACTAAAAATGCCAAATACTTGCAGGCTTTTTTCCAGAATTGTAGAGTACGTATCTGAATTGTTGGAGGAGAACTGGGTTCGTATGAGACATTCTTTTGGTATTGAAGGTAATGCTTAAATGCTGGACCAAATTTCTCTCATTTTGCTTTACAAATGTAAAGGTGAAAGAAAATGGCTGAAATTACAGGTAGTCTCTTTCAAGAGTCTTTAAAACCATTGAAGAAAGCAGCATCAATACTGGAATTGGAGCCTGACATTGTGGAGGTTCTTAGCAGCCATGAACGAGTATTGACAGTCTCGATCCCTGTGAGAATGGACAACGGAAAGATCAAAGTATTCACAGGATATCGAGCACAGCACAATACTGCAAGAGGCCCGGCAAAAGGTGGAATCCGCTATCACTCAGGCGTGTGCTTAGATGAAGTCAAGTCACTATCTTACTGGATGAGCATCAAAAACGCGGTAGTCGGTATTCCGTACGGTGGTGGTAAAGGTGGAATCACCTGTAACCCCAAAGAAATGTCGACAGGCGAACTTGAGCGACTGACAAGAGGCTACGCGGCACAAATTGCACGGTTCATAGGCGTGGACAAAGACATACCTGCACCAGACGTGAACACCACTGCGCAAATCATGGGCTGGATAGCCGATGAATACTACAAGATTATGGGCGAGGTTCTCCCGGGAGTCATTACTTCGAAGGGATTGAGCATAGGAGGCTCAAGAGGGCGAGGCACAGCAACTGGACGCGGAGGTTTCTTCGTGGCGCTAGAAGCGGTCAAAGTCCTAAACATGACACTCAGATGTGCCCGCGTTTCAATTCAAGGATGGGGCAATGCTGCACAGCCAATAGCCCAATATCTTCATGAACTTGGCTGCAAAATCGTGGCGGTGAGCGATTCAACAGCCGGCGTGTACAACCCCGATGGTATGGATCCAAAGGCTCTCATTGACTACAAGGAGAAGACAAAGAGCGTCAAAGGGTTCCCAGGAGCTACACCGATCAGCACGGTGGACCCGATTACTGTTGACTGTGACATACTCATCCCCGCAGCCTTGGAGACACAGATAACCGAGAAGAACGCTGACAAGGTCAAAGCGAAACTTGTTGTCGAACTGGCAAACGGCCCTACTACTCCAGAAGCAGACAAGATACTGCACGAGAGAGGAATCTTTGTGGCTCCTGACGTCTTGGCCAACGCTGGCGGTGTTACAGTTAGCTATTTCGAGTGGGTTCAGAACCGCATGGGATACTACTGGAGCGGCGAAGAAGTTGACGAGAAACTGAAACGAGTCATGGGCGATGCTTTCAAGGATGTCCACGCGAACTACACAAAGTACAAGATAGACATGAGAACAGCGGCTTACGTTACTGCTGTCCAAAAGATAGTCGATGCAATGCGCGCCTTGGGCCGCATCTAAATACCCTTTTCCCATTTTTTATTGCACCGGCTAAGCTCTCACTTCAACTGAAGCAGATAACTGATCTGGAACCTTTCACTCCGTACTATAAGCCTTTATTAGCAAAATCCTCCAATAGAATTTGAGGAGGTTCTACCATTTGAGTTTCGAAATGTGGGCCGAAAAATACCGACCGAAGTCATTAGAAGACATTGTTGACCAAAAGGAAATAGTTGAGCGTTTGAAGAGCTTCGTCAAATCGAGGAACGTTCCTCATTGTATCTTTGCTGGGCCACCAGGAACTGGAAAGACCACTGCTGCACTAAGCTTGTCAAGAGATCTTTACGGTGGAGC
>Ga0315277_10013178_pt1 | contig 10313 bp, 4 predicted proteins | sample YL17G05_15_MG_FD_203695 | JGI IMG/M metagenome (GOLD analysis project Ga0315277, IMG submission 203695) | Sediment microbial communities from Yellowstone Lake, YNP, Wyoming, USA - YL17G05_15 | ecosystem: Environmental > Aquatic > Freshwater > Lake > Sediment | place: USA: Wyoming | collected...
CGATGGCCGCCTGCTGGCCGATGGTGGCCGGCGCGATCACCTGGGTTTTGCCGAGGATGGCTTCGATGAAGTTCTTGGCGTGCGCCTGGACGGCATTGTTGTCGTTGCCCGGGAGGCTGACGCTCAGCTCTTTGCGGGCGGCCACTTGGGCGGGGGGCTTGCCTCCGAACTTCTCCGGATAGAAGTTCAGGAACTGCCTGCTGATCACCTCGATGGTACCCTCGTTGCCCATGAACTGCTCCCCATAGAGGAAACGATCGTTGCCGAAGTAGCAACTGTAGTTGATGTGAAACTTGTCGGCGTACTCGTAAATGGCGCTGAGGGTGTCGGGCACTTCACGGTCGTCGTTCGGGTCGGTCCAGCGATAGATGCCGCCGGAAGCCACGCAGGAGACCGGCACGGTCTTGCCGCAGACGAAGTTGGTGATGTCGGTCTGGTGGACCAGCAGGTCGGTGGAGATGCCGCCGGAATAGTCCCAATACAGCCGCCACTGGCGGTAACGGCGCGGGTCGAAGGGACGCTTCTTAGCGGGACCGAGGAACTTGGGCCAGTCGGCGGTCTTCTCGCTCAGGTCGGGCGAATACGGATAGCGCCAGGCGGGATCATTGGGGAGCGAATTGCGGTACCAGAACGCTCGTACGTAGTGAACATCCCCGATCATGCCCTGGGCCACCATCTCCTTGGCCTGGATGTAAAGCGAGTTGCTGCGGTTCTGGGTGCCGACCTGGACGACCTTGCCGGCCTTTTCGGCGGTGCGGACGATCTCAGCGCCCTCTTCAATGGTGTGGGCCAGGGGCTTCTCGAGGTAGATGTTCTTGCCGGCCTTGAGGGCCGCGATGGCCATCTCGTGGTGCAGGTGTTCGGGGGTGGTAATGAAAACCGCGTCGATGGAGGGGTCCTTGAGCAGTTCGCGGTAATCGACGTAGGTTTTGGGGGTGTTCTTGCCCAGGGTCTGAACGCGGTCCTTGCCCTTGGCGAGGTTGCCCTGGAAGGTGTCACAGAGCGCGGTGACGACCACCGCCTCGGGGATGGCCTTGTACATCATCTCCATCACGTAGTTGCCGCGGCTGCCGGTGCCGATCCAGCCGACGGTTACTTTGTCGTTGGCGCCCAAGGCGGGGCGGATGGCGGGCCCCACGGCCAGCGCGGTTCCCGCCGAGCGTTTCATGAAACTGCGGCGTGACAATCCATCCGTCATGAGGTGATCTCCTGTTTGAATGACAAGCTAAAGCATCTCCCACGTGCCGGGGAATTCTTAGCATATCAGCCAGAGGCCGCGGCGCGCACTGGGCCCGGCAAGATTTACAATAGACCGGATGGCGCTTGGTTTTCTATGGTGGGTTGCGCTGTGGGCGGCGGCCGGGGTGGCGGGCGCGCAGCCAGTCAGGGTCTATTCCGAGTTTCAGCGGCTTGATCCGTTCGGCGAGGTGGTGGCGGCCGATAAGGCGGTGCGCCCGCGCGAGATTCTTTCACCCGCGGTGGTGCGCAATACTTTCGCTTCCTTTCACGTGGCGGTGAACCTGCCGGCCAGCGTCCAGTACTCGCTTTTTGTGGGTCAAAACCCCGACCGCACGGTCGTCCCAACCCTCTACAAGCAGTTGTACGCCCGGCTGGGAGCGGCCTGGATTCCCGACGGTCTGGAGAAGCTGTCCATCTCCGGGGAGGGACTGGTGGCCGACGTCGCGCGCCAGGTTCCCGGGCAAACCACCGTCACCTACTGGCTGGATTTGTGGATTCCCCCGGACACCAAGGTAGAGCGGTTCCGCTTCGAGGTGCAACTGAACGCGGGCGAGGACTGGGTCATTTATCCCATGGAGGTTCGGGTGCTGAATCCCGTGCTGGCCCCTCCGGCGGACCGCTCCGGAGGCCTTGCGCCCATCGGGGCCTCGGCGGCCTCCTCTGCGGCCGGTGTTCTGCGCAATTACGTGTGCGGAGCCGGCAAGCCGGAAGCCGAAGGGACACTGACCATCCGCCGCCTGATCCGGCGCAACGCCCGGCAGGACCAGGCACTGGCCCGCTGGCTGGAACCAAAACTCGGCAGAAGTGTGTTGATCGCCGAGATGCTCCTGCCCCTCAGCCCGAACACCGAGATCCAGGCCTGGTGCCAGTCGCCGGTTTTCCCGAAGGAACTGGGCGCGGAATGGTACTTGCGAGTGCGCGACTATTTGTACCGCACCGCCGATCTGGCCGCTTCCGGTACCGATCCGGGCGTGAAGATCACCATCACCCCGGTGAAGCCTGAACCCTGAGCTGCTAAACCGTGGGGCAGGCCTCTGGCCGGCGATGCCGGATGTGGAGAGCAGCTTTTGCGGCCGGCCTGCGCCGTGCTACATTGAGGGAAGCCCCAAGCGCTCCGTTGTCCGAGTTGGAAACCACCCCGGAGAGATGGCCGAGTGGCTGAAGGCGCACGCTTGGAAAGCGTGTATAGGGGAAACTCTATCGAGGGTTCGAATCCCTCTCTCTCCGCCATTTAGAATCAATAACTTAGGGATGTATTGGGCCGATTCTTGGGTAACACGGCAAGATCTTCCTCTCTCCGCGATTTCCCCTCCACTTCGGCCCATTCGACAATGGAAGCTCCGTCAAAGTCCGTGCATCGGCTCAGTCTACCTTATGCCGGCGTGAGCTTGCTCCAGTGCGCGCCGTTTGGTAGCGAGTTGGAACGGTGATAGCGTCTCGACGCGGCAGGGGGTGGACCCTCGGCACCGCCCTTCGTCGCCGCGAACTTTGCGAACGAGGCTAGTCGCGAACGCCCAGCACCTCACCTAGCCTCAAGAGAAAAGCAGCGCGTTTCATTCCGTCCAGCTTCGCCAGATTCTCAAGCCGCCAGCGCACGGCGGGCAGTGCTTCCGCGCCGGGAAGGTCCAGCAGCGCCCATTCGGGCTCACCACGCTTGATGGACATCAGAAAACGCCGGTGAGCCGCCGGCATGTTTCCGACAACAGCACCAATCAGGTCCTCGCGGGCCTTCAGCAGCTCGTCGAGAGTCACGGGGTTTTCCGTCAGGCCTCCAAAACCCCTGCCGAACTCCGCCGCGATGTCGAGACGCACCGGGGCAAGCACTTCCGCCATCGGCCGGTTGTGGCTTAGGAGGTAGACGATGAAGGCCTTGCGCAGCTCATCGCTGAGGCCCTCGTTCGCCAGCAAGTCCCGCACGTCGAACAGGTCGCGCGGATGCTGGCGGTCGAGCGCGGCCACGATCTTTCCCGCAAACAGGTCGGGGAAGCTGACAACCTGGATTTCGGCGAATCCGAACTGGCCTTCCACGCGGGGCGAGACGGACATCGTCGCTGGGTCGTAGACGCATCCGCGCAGGACCGGCGTGACCTCGATCTTGATCTGCACATCGTCCGCGTGCACGAAGAGCTTGGTGATGCAGTTTCCGCCCTGCAGCGCGCTCCGGCTCACGCGTGTGCCGCGGATGCCGGTTTCAATACTGCTGGCGATGCGCCGCATAGCCACGTCGATCTCCCTGAGCGAAGCTTCGCGGTCAGCCACGGGCACGTAGGTCAGATCGATATCCACGGACAGGCGTGGCATGTCCCGGACGAAGAGATTGATCGCTGTGCCGCCCTTGAGAGCGAAGCAGGTCTCCACGGCGACAAACGGAAGAGTCCGCACGAGCAGTGCCGCCTGCCGGCGGTAGAGCTCAGCCGCGGGCATCGAGATCCCCCGGCACGGTGATGTTGTACTCGGGATCGAGCTTGCCGCCCCGCACGAGCATGCGCTTCCCCCGCCCTAGGTCGATGCCGCTGCGATCGAGCTTTTTCAGCCAGGCGTGGTCGTGCCGTTCTGCAAACCATAGGAACAGGCGCTTGACCTTGACGCTGCGGCAGTCAGCGAGCAGCGTCTGAAGCCGCCGGGGACTGAGATTGCGAAGCCCCTCCATCAGCATGTCGGCCTGATGGAAGGTCTCGCGCCGCGGAACCTCGTCGAGCAGCTCGAGGATCGCACGCTCCGGAGCAGACATTATCATCGGCCACTCCCGATGGCCCCAGAGCTGCCGTATGAAGCCGCCCTGAGCAGATTCGGTGTCGGAGGGGGTGGGGAGACTCCCGCGCGGGACAGATCCCTCTTTGAAGAGCTTTTTGGCGTTGTGAAAGACGAACCTTGTGTCCAGCTTCAGCTTCCAGACCCAGCCGGGCAGGACCTCATCGCCGTGGAGGTGGACCTCGCGCGGACCTGAAAACGCGAGGTAGTGCGCGAATCCCTGCTGTTCGAGCGCCGATCGCCCGCCCACAGCGACCGGGCAGCCGAGCAGCGTCTGGAGAGAAGTGACGACGTTCTGCCATCGCAGGCCTTGCTCTTCACCCGGCGTCGGCAGCCGGGCGGGCGGACGGCGGTATACCCCCCGCGCCACTTGGTCGAGCCAGTCGTGCCTGACGTATTTGCTCCGGAGGGCACTCGAAAAGCCCTGCCGTTCCAGCCATGCTGCGTCGACCACCAAACCGTCAGGGAGGTTGTGCTGCAGCCAGTTTAGCTTTGCGGCGATTTGCGTGCCCACAGTTAGCAAAATAGCGCATCGTCAAACCGTGTGCAAGTTTGATAAGGCGGTCAGAGACTAACCGAGGGTTCGCGCACAAGCACCTTTGTAAACAGGGCATACGTGTAAAGTACTTGACAGGACTAGGTGTATTGTGTTACGCTACGGACTACATACATGGAGCTCGGATGGCACCAACAGACAATAACCCGCCACTGCATCCCGGACTCTACATCAAAAAGGAAGTCCTCCCAGCCGGTCTCTCGGTGAAAGCGGCTGCTGAACTCCTGGGCGTTGGGCGCCCCGCACTCTCGAACTTGTTGAATGGTAAGGCCGCATTGTCGCGCGAGATGGCGCATCGCCTCGAAAGGACCTTTGGCGTCAGCCAAAAGGATCTGCTTGAGCGTCAGGCTCAGTTCGACCACTTCCAGAGCCGCAGCCGCGAGCAGGACATCGCCGTCCGCGCTTATGTCCCGTCATTTCTGAAAATCACCGCGAAGCAGATCGAGGACTGGGCCGACGGCAGAATTCAACCTCGGTCACTGCTGGCTGTCCTCCTGAGAAAGCTCGTCCATTCAACTGGCCAAAAGCTATCGCACGTCGACTTCCCCGGCTACGACAACGCTGAGAGAAAAGGTTGGGACGGGCAGGTCGAGGCGGGAGCGGCGACGCCGTGGGTACCGGCCGGGAAGTCCGGATGGGAGTTTGGCTGCCAGGAACACCCCAGGCAGAAGGCGGAACGCGATTATCGGGCTCGTGTCAGCGCGATGCCCGTTGCGGAGCGAGCGGAAACACATTTCGTGTTTGTGACGCCGCGAAACTGGGAAGGGAAAGACAACTGGGCAAAAGAAAAACAAGCCCTTCGCGAATGGAAGTCGGTGCAAGCCTACGACGCGAGCACCCTTGAACAGTGGCTGGAACAATCGATCCCGACACAAGGATGGATCGCCGAGCAGATAGGTCTGCCGGATGCAGGCGCTCACTCTCTGGACGAGGAGTGGCGGAGATGGGCGTCGGTAACGGAGCCCGAACTCTCGAGGGAGATTTTTGCGGCTTCGGTGGAGAGCCACCGAGCGAAGCTCGGGACCTGGATGAAGAACCCGCCGTCCGCACCCCTCATCGTGTGTGCGGACTCCAGGGATGAGGCGCTGGCGTTCTTGTCCTGTGTCTTCGACCTGGAAGAATTTGCGCGGGAAGGTTGGAAGGACAAGGCCATCGTATTCTCGTCCGCAGAGACTCTGCGGAAGCTTCTGTCGGCGTCCTCGAACTCTATCCCCGTCACCTTCACAGACGAAGTCGAGCGTGAGCTCGGAGGCGTCTACCGCATCCTGCACACGATCATGGTCAGGCCGAGAAACACAGTTGAAGCCGAGCCGGATATTGTCCTTGACCTTCTCAATCACGAAGCATTCAGCAAAGCACTGGCCGCGATGGGGATCGATGATCAACGTGTGGACACCCTTGCGCGTGAGTCCGGCCATTCACCAACCATCTTGCGCCGCCGGCTTTCGAAAAACCCTGCCATCAGAACGCCGCCCTGGACGAAGGATGTCGCGACTGTGAGAAGCCTGATCCCGATGATGCTTGTCGGGGCGTGGCATGCGCAGTCGAATGCTGATTGCGAAATCCTGTCGCGGTTGGCCGGCGTGTCATACAGTGAAGTCGAACAACAGATTGCCGGCTTGCTCAGGTTCGATGATCCGCCGGTGTGGTCCGTCGGCCAGTATCGCGGCGTGGCGTCCAAAATCGACTCCTTCTTTGCAGTTCAAGCCTGGGTGACTCGGAAGGACCTCGACGGGTTCTTTTTCGCGGTGGAGAGTGTGCTCTCGGAAAGCGATCCGGCACTGGGCCTTCCAGAAGAGAAGAGACCGTTTGCTGGTCCATACGGGAAAACGCGCAGGCACTCGGGTGCGCTGCGGAAAGGAATCTGTGAAACCCTCGGTCTCCTGTCCGTTCACGGTAACGACCTTTTCGGCAACCGGCTGGGGATCGATATCGAAGCGAAAGTTGATTCCCTCATTCGCCGCCTCCTGACCCCCCTCACACCCGAGAAGCTGCTCTCCCAAAGCAATGATCTGCCGCTTTACGCCGAAGCTGCTCCAAACGAGTTCCTCAAGGTCATCGAGGAAGACTTAAAAACCGCGGAGCCTCAGATCTATGTGCTGATGAAACCGGCAGATACTTTCGGTGGTTGCCCTCGCACTGGCCTGCTTTGGGCGCTGGAGAACCTCGCATGGAAGCCCGAACGACTCCTCCGCGTGTCCATGATTTTGGCGAAACTCTCAGAGCGCAGGATAGACGACAACTGGGTCAATAAGCCGGTCAATAGCATCCGGTCCATCTACTGGTCGGGTATGCCACAGACTGCCGCGCCGATTTACGACAGAAGAAGGGCGCTTGAGACGCTTGTTAAACGGTTCCCACACGTGGGCTGGCAGGTCTGCCTCGACCAATTCCCAGGCACACGGTTCGTACACCCCAACTATCGCCCGCACTGGCGTAACGAGGCTTCCGGAGCGGGTCAGGCAGCGACAAAGAAGGAGTGCTACGATTTTGCCCGGCACGCGCTTGACCTTGCCCTGTCCTGGCCAGAGCACGACGAGAAGACACTGGGTGATCTGGTTGCAGAGCTGCAGCGCCTTCCCGAGGAAGACCAGCGCAAGGTGTGGGATCTGATCGACAGTTGGGCGAGGGCGGAGAAGGACGACGAACGCAGAGCAACTCTGCGTGAACGTATCCGCCGCTCTGCTGTTTCCCGGCGCGGCAAGCACCGAGACCTAAAGAGCGAGACAAGAACACGTGCGCGAGACGCATATGCACTTCTGGCTCCTGAGGATGTAGTCATCCGACATCAATGGTTGTTCGCCGCACATTGGGTCGCTGAGTCTGCTGAAGAATTGGAAGATGAACCCTTTGATTTCCAGAAGCGTGAGGAGAGACTCCGCAACCAACGAGTTGACGCCCTACAAGCAATATGGACAGAGAGAGGATTTGAAGGCATACAGGCTCTCGTCGGCAGCAGCGGCGCGGCATGGACGATTGGCTGGTTAATGGCTGACAGCATCATTGACAGCTCGAGTGCGCCAGGTTTTCTGAAGCGGTGTTTGGAAGTTCGGGATCCGGTGATCGGTCTCAAGGTGGACGAGCTGATCAGCGGCTTCCTTGTCAGAGTAGATGCCGCTACACGTGAAGAGATCACCGCGGCTCTTTTCGTCGCCCTTCCGCCCGCTGGGATTTGCCGGCTGCTCAAGTGCTCACCTTTCCGGTGTGAGACCTGGCTGCGCGTCGATTCTCAGGAACCAGAGATCAGGTCCCAGTATTGGCGTGAAGTCCATCCAGGCTGGATGGACTCATCTGAGATCAATGAAGCCGTCGATCGGCTTCTCGAAGGAAGACGCCCCCGTGCCGCTTTTCAGGCTGTTCATCTTGCGCTCGAAGAGGTGGAGACCTCCCGGTTGAAACGCCTGCTACACGAGATGGCGACATGCGATTCCGAGCCGACAGAAACCTATCAAATAGATGCCTATTCCGTGTCGTGTGGGCTCGATATTTTACAGGGGCGGACTGGCGTGACATCCGCTGAAATGGCGCAGCTCGAATTCCTGTTCATCCAGGCGCTTGATCATAGCGAGCACGGAATACCGAATCTGGAGCGCCAGCTCAGCGAGTCTCCATCCTTGTTCGTGCAGGCGCTGGCATTGGTTTTCAGGCGAAGCGATGACGGCGAGGACCCGGCAGAGTGGCGCATCGACAACCCGGAGCAGGCAAAAGCTGCGGCGCATGCAGCCTATGCGCTTCTCGAAAGGGTTAGACGAATCCCAGGTACTGATGACGATGGAAAGGTCAGAGTCTCGGAACTCAAGGCCTGGCTAGCTGAGGTGCGCTCTCTGTGTTCGAAGTACGGACGCACGAAGATTGGGGATCAGAGGATCGGGCAGTTCTTAGCGGCGCCGCTCGTGGGCGACGACGGCGTGTGGCCGTGTGTGGCAGTGCGTGAGGCGCTGGAGGAAATCGGTTCCGAAGATATTGCCGCTGGGATGTGCGTCGGCGTCTACAATTCCCGCGGCGTCCACTGGAAAGGCGAGGGCGGCAATCAAGAACGTGAGCTTGCACAGAAGTACCGGAACTGGTCCCGCCAATTGGCGTTCGAATATCCGTATGTGGCCAATATGCTAGAGCAGATCGCCAACGGCTACGATCGAGAGGCCGCTTGGGAAGACTCTGAAGGGGCAGTCCGCAAACGGTTGACGGATTAGGGAATCGGCCGCCGACTTGCGGGCTTGAGTTGGTGCCGCTCGCGCCGAAAGCAACGGCTGGCCCGGCAAACGTTCGCGGGGGGAACGTGCGGCCGTTCGAGCTCGGATTTTTGGGCAATTTTGGGCAATGCGCGACGACAGGCCTGGCGACTCTGGCACTCCCGGCAACGAAGAATCCACAAGTTGCAGATTCTATTGACCCCTCAAGTATTCGAATCCCTCTCTCTCCGCCAGGTTTCACAAATCGGCCCACCGCCCGGAATTGGGCTTTGATTGCTTCGAGTTCCGTGGTTCGGAAGCGGTGACCGCGAAGTGGGCGTGCAATCGAGGCGCAGATGCGCCGCCAGGCGGCAAGCCCTTCCTAATCGATTTTCACCGCCGGTGCGGTCAGATCGAACGACACGGTGACCGGTTTGGCGGCACGGCGGAAGCGCACTCGAACGGTGTTGCCCGATGAGAGGTCTTCCACGTTGTCCAGAGCGATCGTCGTGCCCGCTTTCCCCACACCCAGAACCGCGATGAACCGGGCCTGGGCGTGCTTCTGACTGGTTTCCGCCGAGAGGTGCCACTCCGGCCGGGTCTGTCCCTGTTCCGGCGGGATCGGGTACTTGTCGGTCTGGACGATTTCGAGTCCCCCGGGCGAGCGCAGAAAGCCCGCGAGCGACGCTTTGCCGAAGGTGAGCGCGACGCGATCACTGGAAGGATCGATGGTGAACGGCGCGCGCCCGTGCAGCCAGAACTTCACGGAGACCGGCTGGGCGGCCTTGACCTCGTCCACCACCACGAGCAGGTCCGGTTTCAAGAACAGCAGGTGGCGGCGATACCTTTCGACGTTCGCGCCGTATCCCGGCGTGGCGTCGCCCACCACGTAGTCGTACTCATTTCCGGGCTGGAAGACCACGAACTTGCCGGTGGCGGCGGCGGTCTTGGGTTGGCCCTGGCCATCGATCTCGAGCGCGTTGTGGGCCTTGGTGGTCCAATACCACACCTTGCAGAACGGGCTGCCGTACCACGGCCGGATGCCGGTGTTGACTAAAAGAGGCGAGCCGTAGGCGCCCAGGATGATGGCGTTCTGGTCAGCGTGGCTGTGGCTGATGTTACCCAGCGGCGCGGCCCGCATCATGACCTGGGCGTTGTCCTCGGGGGACATGAGGCTGGAGTGAAGCGTCACCCAGCCGGCGCCCCGGAACCACTTGGCCTGGGGCCAGTTGGAGGGCGGCCTGGCGGTGACCTTGGGCGGATCCGGACGCGCGTCACGGATAAACCCGATGGGGCCGGTCTCGCCGCCGCCCCGGCCCCAGGCCTCGGCGAACCACTGCCACTCCGGCACGCCTCTCATCCGCCCGAAGTACGACACCGGCACCGCCGCTCCCGGGTTCGGGCCGCTTTCGGCGAAGTCTCCGAAGCCCACCAGCGAGCCGCTGGGCGGGGCCACGTACATCGGAAAAAGCCCGACGTTTCGGTAAAAGGGCTTCTCGGTCCCGTCGATGCCCAGGCCGGCGCGAAGAGCATCCAGCCACCAGGTCGAGCGGTTGACATAGCTGGACCAGTACGAGTAGCCTTGCGCCCAGCCG
>Ga0315277_10013179_pt1 | contig 10313 bp, 13 predicted proteins | sample YL17G05_15_MG_FD_203695 | JGI IMG/M metagenome (GOLD analysis project Ga0315277, IMG submission 203695) | Sediment microbial communities from Yellowstone Lake, YNP, Wyoming, USA - YL17G05_15 | ecosystem: Environmental > Aquatic > Freshwater > Lake > Sediment | place: USA: Wyoming | collected...
GTCTTTCGTCTATAGTCTACGAGAAACAGAAAAGCTTCCTCATCAGTAGCGCGACGCAGGAGATAATACAAAGAGATGATCCACATCAGGACGCCCAAGGAGATCGAGATCATGCGCCAGAGCAATCGCCTGGCAGCTCAGGTCCTGAAAAAACTGCAAGAGGCGATCAAACCCGGCTTCACCACCAAGGAACTGGATCACCTGGCGGAGCGCCTGATCACGGCAGCAGGGGCCACCCCTGCCTTTAAAGGATACCGGGGGTATCCGGCCAGCCTGTGCGTCTCCATCAATGAAGAGGTGGTCCACGGCATCCCCGGCAACCGCCGATTACAACAAGGGGAGATCGTCAGCCTGGATGTGGGGGTCTTTCTCAACGAATACTATGGGGATGCAGCCATTACCACCCCCGTGGGACAGGTGAGCGAGGAGGCAGCTCGGCTCCTGGAGGTATCGCAACAGGCCCTTGCCAAGGGGATCGAGCAGGCCAAGGACGGCAATCGCCTCCTCGATATCTCGTATGCCATCCAGTCATGGGCGGAAGCGAACGGTTTCTCCGTGGTGCGGGACTTTGTGGGGCATGGGATAGGCCGCAACCTCCATGAGGACCCCCAGGTGCCCAACTTCGGCGCTCCCCATCACGGGCCGCGCCTGCGGCCTGGCATGGTCCTGGCGATCGAGCCGATGATCAATGCCGGCACCTGGGAGGTGAAGGTCTTGGATGACGGCTGGACCGTCATCACCGCCGACAGGCGTCTCTCGGCACATTTTGAACACACCATCGCCATCACGGAGCAGGAGGCGGATATCCTCTCCCTGCCGTGAGCCCCAAGACATCCCCGACTATTTTCTCCTGAAGATCAGACGGATGGGATTGCCGAAAAAGCCGAATTTCTCCCTCAACTGATTGCTCAGATACCTCCGATAGGAAAACTTTACACCCGCCGGGTGATTGGTGAATATGGCGAAGGTAGGGGGGCGGGTGGAGACCTGGGTGAGATAGGAGAGTTTTACCCGCTTTTTGCGACAGAGTGGCGGGGGATGAGATTCCGTAACCTCCTGAAGCCAGCGGTTAAGCTGGGGGGTCGGGATCCTATTGTCCCGCTGAGCCATCACCCCCTCCACTACCGTAAAGATACGGTCCACTCCATGACCGGTGACGGCTGAGGTAATGATGATGGGTGCATAGTCCAGAAACCACAGCTCTTCCCGCACCCCCTCGGTATAGGCAGTAGTGGTAACTTCCTTCCCTACGAGGTCCCACTTATTCACCACGATGATCCCTCCCTTGCCCTTGTCGTGGATCAGACCGCCGATGCGGGCGTCCTGGTCAGCGGCCCCCTCCTGGGCATCGAGAACGAGTACGGCCACATCGGCCCGTTCGATGCTCTTGATGGCCTCCACCACACTGTATTTCTCCAGCACCAGGCTGATCCTGCCCTTGCGCCTGATCCCGGCCGTATCCACGAGGACATAGCTGTTCTCACCGATGCTGAAGGGTGTGTCGATGGCGTCCCTCGTGGTCCCCGGGGCCTCGTGCACGATAACGCGCTCATACCCGAGGATACGGTTGATGAGGGAGGATTTGCCCACATTGGGCCTGCCCACAACCGCTATCCTGACGGCACCTGGCTCGCGCTCCTCCTCACGGGCAGGTGGGGGAAGGATCTCGATCATGGCCTCGATCAATGGCTCGATACCGTAATTGTGTTGGGACGAAATCGGATAGAGGGTCTCAACCCCCAGGCCATAGAAGTCGTAGATCCCCCCCTCGTGTTTGGGGCCATCGATCTTGTTGACCGCGTAAAGAACCTTCTTGCCCCTCTCGCGCAACAGCCCGGCAATCTCGCCATCTGATGGGGTCAGGCCCTCCTTCCCGTCCAAGAGAAAGATAATGCCATCCGCCTCTTCCACGGCCAGACGGCACTGTTCGGCCATCTGGAGCAGGAGTTTATCCTGGGCAGCCGGCTCAAATCCCCCCGTATCGATGAAGGTGAGGGGCCTTCCAAACCTATCGACGTCGGCGTAGTTGAGATCGCGGGTCACCCCGGGAACGGATTCCACAATCGCCTTGCGAAAGCCGACGAGGCGGTTGAACAGGGTGGACTTGCCCACATTGGGCCTGCCGACGATGGCGATGATGGATCTCATAAACCGAGTATATAAAACCCTACCATAGGGGGCAAGGGCACAATTGCTATTGTGCGATGCGGTGTTTTTGCTCTATACTTTTTCCAAGCATCTGGTGCGGGAGGACCCCATGGGGCTGGTGACTGGCAAGGAGATCCTGGCGGCTGCTCATCAAGGCGGGTATGCAGTCGGGGCCTTTAATATCAACAACCTGGAGATTCTCCAGGGGGTGGCGGCGGGATGCGTTGCGATGCAATCACCGCTCATCATCGCCGTGACCGAGGGGGCCTTGCACTATGCCGGTTTCGCCTATATCGTCGCCATGGCGAGGGCGGCATCAGCAGCCGCCCCCATCCCGATGGCCCTGCACCTCGACCACGGGCGAGACCATGCGATCATCGATCAATGTATACGTGGGGGGTTACCTCGGTGATGATCGATGCCTCCTACCTTCCGCTCGAGGAGAACATCAAAGAGACCAGAAGGGTAGTGGAAGTGGCCCACGGTGCGGGGGTATCGGTGGTAGCGGAATTGGGACGCCTCCGGGGCGTGGAGGATCTGGTCTCGGTAGAGGATCGGGAGGCCACCTTCACCGATCCCGGCGAGGCAGTGCGGGCAAGGCCCAGGAGGTGAGGTAATGATTTATACCGTAACGTTAAACCCGGCCCTGGACAGGACCATGGAGGTGGACGGCCTCGTCGTCGACGACGCCAACAGGATCCTGAGAGAGGAAAGGTATGCGGGGGGCAAGGGGATTGATTGCTCCCGGGTGATCGAGGAGCTGGACGGAAAGAGCACCGCCTTGGGGTTTATCGGCGGATACGACGGCCTGGAGTTGGAGGGAAGATTGATCAACGAAGGGGTGCTCTGCGATTTCACCCGGATCGGGGGGGAGACGAGGACCAACATCATCCTCTATAATCGGAGGGAAAAGACGCAAATCCTGCTCAACGCCGCCGGACCGCGGATAACCCCGGCGGAGATAGGCCTCTTCTTCCAGAGGATCCGCTCTCTTGGGCGCGATGCCGAATTTGTGGTCGTCAGCGGGAGCGTCCCGCCCGGGGTAAGCCACAACATCTACGCCCAGATCATCACCACGCTCAAAGGAAAGGGGATACGGGTAGCACTGGACGCCGATGGAGAACTCCTGCGGCAGGCGTGTAAGGCGCAACCCTTTCTCATCAAGCCCAACATCCATGAATTTCAGCGCCTCACGGGGGTTAAATCGATGGAGGCCGATGACCTCTTACCAAGGGCCCGCCACATCGCACAAGGGGGGATCGAGATAGTCATTATATCGATGGGGGCGAAGGGGCTCTTGGGGGTAACAAAGAAAGAGGCCTATAGGGCGATTCCCCCTCGGGTTCGAGTTGTCAGTCAGGTGGGGGCAGGGGATTCGGCCCTTGCTGGCTTCATCTACGCCTTAACCAAAAAGAAGAATTTCCGCGAGAGCCTGATCCTGGCAGCTGCGGCGGGGACGGCGGCGGTGATGACCCCTGGCACGGCACTCTGCAAAAAGAGGGATGTCGAGAGAATAAAAAAGGAAATCAGGATAAAAGAATGCTAACGATCTCCAATGTTTTTGAAAAAACAATTTTCCCCTTGCCTTTTTCCCCCGTAAGATTTATAAAGAGCAAACAAAAAGAAACTTTTCACATAGGAGGGTGAGAGCTTGAAGTTCTCGAAGGTTCCAGAAGCCACTATCAGGAGACTTTCCACCTATGCCCACCACCTCGAGGTATTGGAACAAAATGGTGAGGTCGTCGTCTCCTCGGCCAATCTGGCGCAAGCCTGCGGGGTGAATGCTGCCCAGGTGCGCAAGGACCTCGCCTATTTTGGGGAATTCGGCATCCGGGGGGTCGGCTATTATATTAAGGACCTCGCCGACAACATCAAAACCATCTTGGGGCTGAATCGGGAGTGGCGGGTGGCCATCATCGGTATCGGGAATTTGGGGGCTTCCCTCCTCCTCTATAAGGAGTTTTTTAAGAACAACTATAAGATCGTCGCCGCCTTTGACATAGATCCCGTGGAGGTGGCGGGGAGGGTCTCGGAGAGGACCGGCAAGCCCGTCGAGATCTTGCACCCCGATCGCCTGCAAGAGGTGGCGAAGGATCGGCGGATAGATATTGCTATGATAACTACACCCGCCTCCGAGGCCCAAAAGGTCGCCGATATGATTGCGCAGACCACTATCAGGGGGGTTCTCAATTTCACCCCCGCCCAGATCCAGATGCCCAAGGGATTTGAGGTGAAGAACTACTTCTTCACCGCTGTCCTGGACAATGTAGCGTATCTGCTGAGGTGGAAGAGGAGATAGTCATCCTCTGCTCTACTCCGGCCCGAGCGGAGTCCTGCCGGGTGTGTCGATGGAAAAGATAAAGGCCAGCGTACGCATAGAGGGGTTGGTGCAGGGGGTAAATTACCGATATGCCACGCGGCAGAAGGCCCAGGAGTTGGGGGTGAACGGTTGGGTGCGCAACCTCGCGGATGGCAGTGTGGAATGTCTCCTGGCGGGGGAGCGGGATAAGGTAGAAGCCCTCATCCGCTGGTGCCATCAGGGCCCTCCCGGAGCCCGGGTAAAAAAAGTGACGACGCACTGGGAGGAGTATAAAGGGGATGTGCAGGGATTTTCTATAACCTATTAGACCGCGACTGCCTCTTGATTTTTATTCTCTTGTCGCCCCCTTGTTACTTCCCTTTCTCCTTCAGGAGCCTCTCGGCGGCATCCTTGAGGGCCTTCTCATAGACCTCAACCCGCTCTCCTAGTTCTATGGCCTTCTTCCCGGCGATCTTTAAGGCGGCCCCTCCCCCCAGGTAGGTGAAGAGAATTATCAAGAGGACCCCGATAAAAACGCCGAGGATAAATTTTTTCATTTGTAGATCTCTTTGCCTCTTTATATAATGGCGTTTCCCCGTTGTCAAGGAAGGGGGCCTTGACCTATTCTGCACGGGCTGCGATGATGCGCATGAAGGAGGTGCGGTGTCGAGGGTCCTCGTTACGGACGGCCATTGGAGAAAGACCTTAACAGCTGTTCGCTCCCTCGGAAAAAGGGGCGTGGAGGTGGTGGTCGGAGAAAGCTCCCGGGTGGCCACTTCCCTCTTCTCCAAGTACTGCAGCCGGCGGTTGGTCTACCCCTCGGTGCGCCGGCACCCTGATGTCTTTCTCGCCTTTCTCCGCCAGGAGCTGAGGGATACGCACTACGATCTCGTCATGCCCATGGAGGAAGAGACCCTTCTGCTTCTCGCACGACACAGAGAGGAGTTTGCTTCCGTGGCCCGCTTGCCTATTCCTCCCTATCAGACAATTGTTAAGGTCCGGGATAAAGGGTGGCTCATGCAACACGCCTCCCAGGTGGGAATCCCCATTCCCAAAACCGTGTGGGTAAAGGATATGACGGAGCTCCATACCATGAGCGAGGCCATCCCTCCGCCGTGGGTCATCAAGCCTCGAATCAGTTCAGGCTCTTTCGGCATCGCCTATGTGGAGCAAGCCGTGGACCTCCCCGAGGCATACCGCCAGGTCCACCGCCACTTCCCCTACCCCCTGATTCAGGAACGCCTCCCCTTGGAGGGCGAGGCCTTTGGCTGTTCCGCCCTCCTGGACAAAGGTAGTCGGGTAAAGGCCCTCTTCGTGCACCGCAGGCTGCGGGAATATCCGATCACCGGCGGGCCGAGCACGCTGCGGGAGAGTGTGCGTCATCCCCAAATCGAGGAGCTCGGCATCCGGCTCTTGCAGTCGCTCAAGTGGCATGGCGTCGCCATGGTGGAGTTTAAGGTGGATCCACGGGACAACGAGCCCAAGCTGATGGAGCTCAACCCCCGTTTCTGGGGCTCCCTTGCCCTGGCCATCCACGCGGGGGTGGATTTTCCTTACCTTCTTTACAAAATGGCCATGGGGGAGGAGTTTGCACCTGTCCTGGACTATAAGGTGGGGGTCCGCTGCCGCTGGCTCCTACCAGGCGACATCCTCCACTTTCTCCAGAATCCCAATCGGTTTCGTCTTAAGCCGAGCTTTTTTCAGTTCCGGGGAATGCCCGACGACATCCTCTCGTGCGACGACCCGTTGCCGATTGTGGGTGCGTTCCTCACCCTCCTTTCGCTCCCCTGGGATAAGGATCTGCGGAGGTTTCTCAAGAGCAGATGAATGCCCGAACGCGGATAGCGGTCCTCATCCCCGCCTACAATGCCGCGGCGAGCCTGCGGGGGGTCATCGAGGGGATCAAGGGCTATCTATCGTCCATCGTGGTGGTGGATGATGGGTCAACGGATGCCACGGCCGAGATCGCCCTGGCTGCCGGGGTCCACGTATTGAGGCACCGGATCAATAGGGGAAAGGGGGTGGCGCTGCGCACCGGCTTCTGGTTTCTCCTGCATGAGGGATGTCGAGCCGTCATCACCATGGACGCCGATGGCCAGCATGACCCCTCCTATATCCCCTTGTTTATCCGCGCCAATGAGGAGGGGAGGGGCGACATCGTCATCGGCTCCCGGGCAGGAGAATTCCATGCCATGAGCCGGCTCAGGAGGTTTTGGAATCAACTGGGCGTCAAGGCCGTATCCAAACTGATCGGCACCCCCCTCACCGACACCCAGTCCGGCTATCGCCTCATCAAGGCCGAGGTTCTGCAAGGGCTGCCGCTACGCGCCGCCGGGTACGAGGGGGAGCTTGAGCTCCTCATTAAGGCTTGCAAAAGAGGGCACCCTGTGGTAGAAATAAAGGTTACCACGCATTATATAGATGGAAGACCATCGAGCCACTTCCGGCCGGTGAAGGATACGTGGCTGGTCTGCCGAACATTTCTGCAGGAGTTTTTTTGGAGGAACTATGGGAGCCTATGATAAGATAAGGGACTATACGCTGGTCAAGTTCGCATCCACAGCCCTGTTGCTGCTGGCCAGTATATCCGATGAACAACTCGTCAAGATCACCTATCTGGCGGAGATAATTCCGCAAAAGGGATCGTATAAGGAGAAGATCCGCTGGATTCGGGGGCTCTTTCGCCAGGGGCACCCCGGTTTGCAGATAGCCAGGAGGGTGACGAAACAAGCCAATGCGCTGCACCGCAATAAGATAATCCAGAACTTCATCATCAACCAGCTCCTTGTCGGTACCAACAAGCGCAAGGAGTTTGAGGAGCGCACAGGCACCTATCCTCCTGATACGCTGCTCATTAGTCCTACCATGCGCTGTGACTTGAACTGCTACGGCTGTTATTCGGCATACTACCCCCGCGATAACGACCTGCCGCTCGAGGTCATCGATCGGGTCATTACCGAGGCAAAGGAAATGGGGATCTACCTCATCCTCTTTACCGGCGGGGAACCCTTTCTGCGGAAAGACCTCTTCACACTCTTCGAGAAACATAGTGATGTCTGCTTCCAGATTTACACCAATGCACGGCAGATCGATCAAGAAATGGTTGACAAGCTCGCGGCGTTGGGCAACGCCATACCCTCCATCAGCCTGGAGGGTATGGAGGAGCAGACCGATAAGAGGCGAGGCAAAGGGCACTTTCAGCACTGCATGAAGGTGATGGATATGCTCCGAAAGGCCGGCCTCTTGTTCGCCGTATCCACCACCCAGACCCGGGAGAATACCGAGGTGCTGGGGAGCGACGAGTTCATCGATTTCCTCGTGGACAAGGGATGCATCCTGCTGTGGAACTTTCACTATGTGCCGGTCGGAAAGACGCCGAACATGGAGCTGATGTCCACCCCGGAACAGCGCGACTATATGAGGCAGCGGTTCCAACACTTCCGCGCCACCGAGCCGATGCTTTTTGTAGACTTCTGGAACGACGGGCACCTGACCGACGGCTGTATCGCCGGCGGGAGGAAGTATCTGCACATCACCGCCAGCGGGGATGTCGAACCGTGCGTCTTCTGCCACTTCGCCTCGGACAATATCAAGGAAAAAAGCCTCTTGGAGACGCTCAACTCCCCCCTGTTTAAGGAGATCCGCTCCCGCCACCCCCTGAACGACAACCCCTTCCGTCCGTGTATGCTCATCGATGAGCCGGCGCAGGGGAGGGATATAGCCCTCAACCACGCCTGCCGCTTTACCCATCCTGACGCCGAGGTGCTCTTTACCGAGCTGGCGGACCAGATAGACGAGTATTCGCGCCAGTTCAAGCCCCTGGCCGACGCTGCCTGGGAGCAATACCAGCTGCGAAAGACCAAGAAGGATAAAGTGGCGGCAGGATAAGATGTCTGTAACGTCTTTTCTTGGACCAAGTTTTTAAAATATATCCCCCACGCAGGATTTAGTTGTGAATTTCTTCATACTCTTCAAGACAAGTTTAGCTGCATTGATCGATCCCAGAGATGATCACCATTGGTATACCTCCACCAGGGAAGGTCCAGTGGCCTGCCGGGGTGATCTCCGCCGATGCTATCGCCATCCCAGAACCAAATTAATGGCAGATGGTCAACAGTAGATGGGAAAACTTAAATTAAAAAATTGAAATACTGAATTTTGAACTGCGATGAAGATTCTTTTAGTCAATCCTGCTCCTACGGGGACCCTGAAAGCAACCGGGGTTCTCTTCCCCCCCCTCGGCCTTCTCTATATCGCGGCACATGCGGAAAAGGAAGGTCATCAGGTCGCGGTCAGAGACTTAGCTGTTCGGAGGAATAAGGAAGATATCGATTTTAAAAAATATGACGTGGTGGGTATCTCCACGGATACCACCCGTCATCGTCAGGCCCTCCAATTAGCCGGGAGAGCTAAAGCGAGCGGTTGCACGGTGGTGATGGGTGGTCCGCACCCCGGCTATGTGGACGAAGAAATCCTTTCCACCCGAAGAGTTGATTTTATCGTTCGTGGAGAAGGAGAGGTCACCTTTTCAGCATTGGTTGCTGCTTTGGAGAAGAAAAATGGCCAATTCGATTCGATCCAGGGAATCAGTTTCCGTTCTAACGGAGGACTTGTCCGATCCGCTCCCAGACCCTTCATTGAAAATATCGACATTCTTCCCCTTCCTGCCAGGCATCTCCTTAACATGGACGATTATCGGAGGACTAAATTTGGAGGCCGTGACATCACCCCTTTGCTCACCAGCCGGGGATGCCCCTATCAATGCGCCTTTTGTGCGTCCTCTCATTTCTTTGGTAAGAAAGTGAGGGCAAGAAGTGTTGCCTCCGTTTTAAACGAACTCGAAGAGATTTATCACCGATATCATTTTAATGCCGTCGCCTTTGTGGATGACACCTTTAACCTCTTCCCGAAGAGGGTGATTGAAATTTGCCATGGGATCATTGAAAAGAAACTCGATCTCTGGTGGTGGTGCTTATCCAGGATAGACCTCCTGCTTCGAAACGAAGAAATGGTTAAAGAAATGGTCGGGGCAGGGGCAAAGTCGGTTTTTATCGGAGTGGAGTCCTCCAGCCCGATAACCCTTAAAGAGTTGCGAAAGGGGATTAGCGTGGAGGAAACTGTTCAGACTGTGGAGATGCTTAAACGGAATGGCCTGGAGATTCATGCCTCCTATATCCTGGGAGGGCTCCATGATACCGTCGAGATGATTCATGAAACCATCCGTTTTGCGAAAAGGCTCGATACCAATGTCGCTCAGTTCTCCATTCTCACCCCTTACCCGGGCACAGCTGTCTACGAGGAAGTGAAGGACCGGATCTTCAAGTGGAGATCGCCGTGGTCATTCTTTGATATGCAGCATTTGGTCTTTAAGCACGACCATCTCTCATTTATCCGAATGGAGTGGCTTTTGCTCAAGGCGCACCTTCTCTATTATACCCGATCGAAAAAGGCGATTCAGGATATCTGGCATCACATCAAGAAACATCGTTTAGGTGTCGGAACACTTTTCCGGTTCCTCAGAGATCATTTCGGGGGTTAATATGAAGGAAAAGAGCCTCTTGGTGGTGCTCAATTCCCGTCTCTTCCGGGAGATCCGTTCCCGCCAGCCCTTTAGCGAAAATCAATGCCGCCCCTGTATGCTCATCGATGAGCCGGCACAGGGGAGGGATATAGCCCTCAACCACGCCTGCCGCTTTACCCATCCCGCCGCCGAGCTGCTCTTTACCGAACTGGCGGACCAGATAGATGATTATGCCAGCCAGTTCAAACCCTTTGCCGACGCTGCCTGGGAAGAATTCCAGCGCAACAAGATGAACAAGGGCAGGGTAGCTGCAGGATACAATGCATGAGGGTCACTTTTCCCCGC
>Ga0315277_10013180_pt1 | contig 10312 bp, 11 predicted proteins | sample YL17G05_15_MG_FD_203695 | JGI IMG/M metagenome (GOLD analysis project Ga0315277, IMG submission 203695) | Sediment microbial communities from Yellowstone Lake, YNP, Wyoming, USA - YL17G05_15 | ecosystem: Environmental > Aquatic > Freshwater > Lake > Sediment | place: USA: Wyoming | collected...
CTCTTGTCGCCCAGCGGTCTCAGGCTCTGGACGCGAGCGGCTGTGGTCAGGTTGGCCATGATGAGAAGGGGCCCGGTTGCCCAGGCCCCTCTCCCTTATTGCCGGTTCACTGCTAGTTCCAAATGTTGTACAGCTCGAAGCACGAGGGCGGCAGATAGACCGCGAGGCCGCCACGCATCCGGTTCTCGTACTCCCTCTTCGGGTTGACAACGGCGTAGGTCAGGTTGAGCCAGTCGTAGGAGAGCCACATCTTGAGCGGGGCGGGGACTTCCGCCATCGGGTAGGGGATGGAGTTGGCCTTGCCCAAGATCACGCCATCGAACAGCGTCGGGTCGGTGACCAGATTCAGCAGCCGCCCGGTGATCGGGTGGACGTACTTGTTGGCGAATGCGCCGCCGGCGAAGGTGTTCTCCGGGCCGACAGGCAGACCCAAGCGCAACAGGGTCGTCGCGCTCCCGGAGCCGAGTTTCCTGGTGATGGCGGCGCGCGTCTGCGTCCCCATGATGAGGTCGATGTCGTCGATGCCGAGCGCCGAGTTGTAGACCGAACCGAGAGCGGTATCGATCTCAGGGATGCCGTTCCCGACTGCCGCCGAGAGCGCGGCGCCCACGTTCTTGAGATAGGCGCCCGACCCAGAGGCGTTGATGAGTCCGATGAAGCCGATGAAGTCGTTGGCATCCGCTGAGGTATCGCCCGTGACAGCGACGTCACTCGAAGCGTTCGCAACCTCGCCGAGAACAACATGGCACTGGTTGGTAACGCCGATGAGCTTGAGGTTCGCGATGCCAGTCGTGGTCCCGAGGAAGACGCCGTAGCCGGCCGCCTTCGGGTTTGGATCCCAGGTGACCAGAAGTGAATGGGTCGCCGTAGGAGTCACGGTGGCCTGCGTTCCCTCAACACCCCAGCCATCGGTCTGGTCGACGTTTGCCAGGACAGGACTCATCACGTAAGTTGTGGTGGCCGGCAGCGAGCAGGCACCCGCGATGATCGCCTTCTGCATCGCCGGGCCGGTGAGGGCCTTGATGTTGACGTAGTACGGAATTGCGGTAAAGGTCGTGACGGGTGTCGCACCGCCGTCAACCACGGCGATGGTTGTGCAGGCACCGAGTGCGGTAACCGTGCCGCCGAGGATGTGCGCGGCTTCGTTGCGCTGGCCGAGCAGCAGAGCGTTCGTGGTGGCCCGTGCGAGCAGGTCGTCGAAGGTGCCAGCGGCCTTCTCGGCTTCCAAGCTCACATCGAACACGCCCGAGCTGATGATACCGAACGCCACGCTCGGAGCGTCTGCAGTGATCGAGGCTGCGTTGCCCCTCGTCCCTTCGGCCGCGGTGCTCTTGCCGGTGATCGAGACCTTCGTGATGCGTTTGTATGTATGGGCGTTACCCGTCGCGATGACCTCGCGGGGGATGCTCTGCGCCCAGGTCGGAAGGTACGGGACGAGCTGCTTGGCGGGCGCCTCGAGCGAGATGCCGTACTGCGCGTTCGTCAAGTAGATCGTCGCCTTCTTGACGTCGTCTGCCGAGGCGTTGCTCCCGAGGATCTTCAGGACCTCGGATTTCGCCGCCTCGATGATCTGCTGAAACTCCATGATGGTTCTCCTTGTGGGTGTTCTACTTGCCTGTGATTGCCTTGCGCACCATCGTCTGGGCGAGTTCCATGCCCAGGCTGCGCTGGAGTAATGCGGGGTCGCCGTTCGCCGCCTTCACGAGCTCGGTGATTCTCTCGACCGAGATCGCCCCATCGACTGCGGTGCCCTGCGGTTGCGTTGTGGGCTTGCCGTCGGGTCCCTTGAACACGGGTGTGCCGGGTTCCACTACACGTTTGCCGAACTTCTCGACCGTGGCCTGCAGATCGCCTACCTGCTTGCGCAGCGTGGCGTTCTCTTCGCCCTTGGTCACGAGATCGGCTTTGAGCGTGGCGAGTTCTCCGGTAATCACCTCGACCTTCTCGACTAGCCCTGAAACAGCAAGCCCGCCATCGCTGGCAGGCTCGGTTGCGACCTTCTCCTCTGCGGCAGGGGGCGGCGGGGGTTCTCCGGCGGGCTCCTGCGGAAGCTCCTCGGACTTCTCTTCCGGGTCCTCTGGTGGGGTGTCCTCCTGCTTGACGGCTGGCGGGGGCTCGGTCGTGACCGGAGGCGTTATGTCCTCGGACTTGATTGCCCCTTCCGGCGCCGGCGTCGCCCCCGGATCGACAGTCTTGGCGGCTGCTTCCGTTTCTGTCTCCTGAATCTCAGAAGCGATGTACGCTTTGAGGTTCGCGACGACGGCACGGAGTTGCACGATCTGTTCCGGCGGTTCATCGTGACCTTCCATGCCTTCCCAGGCGAGCAAACTCATTGCGATGTCGAGTGCCTGCAAGGCCGACTGGGCGTCGGAGATTTCGAACCCGTCGTACTTCACAATTGGTTGGGGCATCACGTCTCCCTTGTTCGCGTAGAGGGCCGCGAGCTGTGCTTTTGCTTCATCCTTTGTGTCGTGCGTCCCGTAGACCTTGCCGTCGCTATCCACGATGAGGTACTTCCCGTCTTTCTTCTCAATCTTTGGCGCATTGATCTTCTCGACCTCTTCGATGCCCGTGGCCTTGAGCACCGAGACGGCAGATTCCGGGTTGCAGCCGGAATCGACGAGCGAGACCTCAGAGATCCGCTCCATGAACAGGCGTCGCGCCGGTTTCCCGTCTGAAGCCTTGAGGGTCTTGTCGAGCTCCACGGCCTTCGTCCGGCCGCCGATCGAATAAAAACCGAGCGTGCCGTCGATGACCTTCTTCTGCGTGTCCGGGGCGCCGGCTGAAACGAACGCCCGCACGGTGATGTTCTTCGCCTGGGCATCGGGGATCACCTCGATTGCGTGACCCACGGCCTTCGTCGGGTCGTGCTGCTCGCGGATGTTTCCTCGCCATGCCGCGAACGCCTCCTTGGAGGTCCCGAAGTCTACGACCTCGCCCATGAGGTCGACGGCCTCGCTGGTGGCAATGCCCTCGACCAGCAGCGAGCCATCCGCCTGCGGTTCGACCTTCGTAATTGGGGAGACGATGCGGAGATCCCGAGCGCCGAGTCGTATCGTCATGGCCGCCCCCTACGGCACGACGAGGACAAGCTGATCGCCGGGCTTCAGCTCTCCCCGGTGCGCCTTGTTCAACCATTCCTGTAGCGAGTCGCGGAACATCGAGATCGCGGGTTCCTGCCACGGGGGCACAGCGAGTTTCACAACCACCATGCCGCGCTCTGCGGCCGGAGCGGCGATCGCGGGTTCGACACCCTTCTCCGGCCCGTTGTCTACGGGCTTCTCAAACTTCGGCATTCTTGCCTCCTAGAGCTTTCCGGTAGGTATTGCTTTGATCGCCAACAGGGTCGCCCCGGCGATGCGTTTCGATTTCTTCGGACCCCATTTGCGTTCGATCTGATGACCGAGTTCAGTCTGCACTTTCCCGAGAGCGGCGATCTGCAGCACGAGCGGCTTGATCCGCTTGGTGCCCCGGATGGCAAGTGGCAGCATGATCACGTTGGCGATCGCCGAGATCAGTAGCAGAGCGACAAACATAGAATCCACGTCACTCCTCCATCAGCACGGGCGAAAACGCCCGCGTGCAATTCGGATGTTCGAGCGGATTCGATTCGGCCTCTTCGATCGTCCAGACCTCGCCGTCGAGGCCGTCGCAGACTTCGCACGAGCCCTCGGTGCCCCCGTCCATCACTTCGACGTGCGTGACCTCGGCCTCGCGATAGTTGTCAAGGGCGCCACGGTTGTAGGCGAATCCGGTCTCCGTGCGCGCGACCATCAGCGCGCGCGTCGGAATGTCGGAGAAGAACTGCTCGAGCGTAGCCCGCAGTTCACCGGCTGACAGTCCCTCCTCGATCGCCTGTACGACTTTCTTGCGCACCTGGTCGCGGATCGTATCGGAGACCGCGTACTTGCTCGGGGTGTCGATCCATTGGCCATCGACGAATCGCTTGCCGAGCAGTTCCGCAGCCCGCTGCTCTGCATAGCCGACTGAGGTCACCTTGCCCTTGCCGACCAGCTCCGAAGAATCCCCAATCCCGGCCTCATACGCTCGTGAGAGCAAGTCGACCAGGGCGGACCAAGTCGCAGGGTCGAGGTCAGGATCGGGGAAGATCGGATCTTCGGCCTTGCTCGTCTGCTCGAGCTTGGAAACACCAGCCGCGATGAAGTGGCCGGCGACGCTCTTCAGGAACTTCTCCCACCAGCCGATGCTCTCCGTCAGCGCCATCGCCGTACGCTGCGAGGTCGAGAACGTCTGCAGATCGGCCCGATGAGGGTTGCGAAATGCCTTCGTCAAATCGTTGAAGGCCAAGTTCTTTTCGATCCAGTTCCGCGTGCCAATAGAAATCGCCTCCGAGGCGAACTCGCGCGGGGCTTTCCCGTTTCGCCTGTCCGCCTTGGCCGCCCGCTTCCACTTGGCGAGGTCCGACTTCGCGGCCTGGTCCTCTTCGCCCGGCTTCGGTTTCTCGGTAGTTTGCTCCTTGACCTTCTCGGCGTTGGTTGCCAACTCAGGCGGCGTCTCTCCCTTGGATGGGACACCGAAGGGGATCGGTTCGGGCTTCGGCTCGGAGCTGCCCTTGAGCGGCACGTACCCGGTGGCCGTCAAGATCATTGGCTGATCGGCCTCCGGGTACTCCTTCACATCATAGGGCTCGTCGCCGCGGCTGACGCGGACTTCGTTGATGGTCCGCAGTCCGACCTTCGGCAACTCGGTGTCTTCCTTGAGCTGCTGCTCGCGGTTCTCCTCGCGCTCCTCGATCCATTCGACGGTGTAGCCGGTCTGGCCGAGACCCAACGGGATCGCGTCTTCCTGGCACGTCTGCCCTACCTCGGGCGAGCTCACGTAGTCGTCGAGCGCCTCCTCGATGAAGTCCTGGTACGGCTTGAGACCACCGGCCAGCGCTTCCTCGGAGAACCCGGAGCCTGACTCGTTCAGAGCATTGCTCTTCACGATCGGCTGAGGCGAGACGCCGATCGACCACGCGAACACGCGCATCAGGAACTCGTCGAACTCGTACTGCCACTGTGAGAGAGAGTCCGACTTGATCTGCTCATAGGTCGTGCCCTTCGGGTAGTGCTGAGCATGGTGGCGTTCGGGGTTGTTCCCGGCCATCGTCACGGCGAGCTTGTCGAACTCCGCGATCATCGCCGGGCTCCACGAGTCCGGCAGGGTGAAGAAGCCGGGCGGCAGGTTGCTCTCGCTGTAGGCGTTCGTGTACCAGACCGTGCGGTTAAGGGCCAGGATCACGTACATCAGCGTCGCTTCGACTGGCGAGTAGCCGTAGGGCGTCCAGGTGCGCCGGTTGAAGGGCCGGTAGAGCAGCTCGTCGCGGGTGAACTCGCGGTAGGGCAGACCATAGGCGTACTGGTAGAAGGCGGGCGCCGGAGCCTCAGGGGACCGGCCGGTGGGCGTGAGGATTGGGGTGATGATCGCGGCATCGAGGGGCCGGAGGCCCGCGGGTTGCCCGGCGACGGTGCGCAGGCGGGCGAGGGCCATCGAGCCGATGACCAGGACATCCTCGAGCACCGCATTGAGCCAGTCGCCGAAGAGCAACTCGCCATCCGGCCGCCGTAGCCATAGGCGCAGGGCGTCGCGCTTGGCGTCCTTCTCGGTCACCGGCTTCTTCGATGAGGCGTCCTCGTTCTTCAGCATGATGTCGGCAGCCATCCCGCGCATCTCGCGCTTGAGCTGCTCGATCACCACGCGGATCGGTGGGCAATTGTCGGCAAAGAACCGCAGGGTGTCGTTGCGCGTACCACCGTACTGCTGCTTTTTGTCACCATACAGGAGGTTCGTGCTGAGTGGCGGCGGGAAGATGATCGGTTCATGGCCGGCGCTGATCGCTGGCAGCGGCGTGCCGGGCGTGAAGTGGGCACCCTCTGGGTTGACGAGCCGAGTTTGCTCCTCGCTCAATGGCCGCACCTGGATGGCGTCGGGCATCTCCTTGCGAGCGCGCGACGTCTCGATCGAGAAGGAGAGCTTCATTCGGCTTGCCCCTTTGCCGCTTCCGTTGCGGCGATCTTGGAGCGCATGAAGGCGAGGAGGTTGGCGCCGGGCAGGTTCGTCGATTGCCAGGCCAGCGCCAGCGCCATCACCGTATCGTCGTGCATCCCCTCCGGCGCTCCGTAGCGTGTCAGCCCGGACGGTAGCCGTTCGGCCTCGAATGCCTGCAATTCACCTATTTGCACCGGATCATTGAGGATGCGCAACTCACCACGCTCGAAGGCCAGCGTGAGGGCATCAATCGCCGCCGCCTTGGTCGCGTTCGTTGTCAAGAACGGCTGAACGGGCAAGCCCTCGCGGATGAGCTGCTCGATTACGGGTTCGCCCATGCTATTACGCTCGGCAATGATCGTGGTCGGATGGAAACGCTCGAACAGTGCCTTGAGCCTGCCCACCTGGACGGCGTAATCGACCCGGTTACTACGATCGAGCGCCACCTCTTCGTTTGTAGTGAGGTCCAGGACGCACACAACCGTGAAGTCGGCAGTCTTGCCCCAATCCACGCCAAACACGTACTGGTGCATCGGATTGGCTTCCTCTTGGGGCGTCGCTGTGGCGGCCTCCAGGACCTTGCGGAAGACCTCGCCGGCATCCTCGATGAACATGGCCTCGAATTCCTGCAGGAAGAACCGCTCCGGCATGGAGAGGCGAGCCGCCTCGATCTCGATCGCCGGGATGTACGGATTGGCTCGCGTAGGCATCTGCCAGGACCGCCATTCGCTCTGAGAGCTGTCCAGGCCGCGTTGGTAGAGCTGCCAGAAGTAGTTCCGGCCCTTCGGGGTGCTGCCGAACCAGGCATCGCCTTGGAGATCGGCCAGGGTGGGGCGGATAGCGGCGTTCCAGGCTTCCTCGAAACGCTGCACGAGCGCCGCTTCATCGATCACGATGCGCTTGTACTTCCGGCCACGGGCAGGATCGGGCGAGTCGAGAGACCAGGCTTCGACGACTCCGCCGGTGACGAGCTCGATGCGGTGCTCGCTCTCGTTGGTCCTAGACGCGACCGGGCGTAGGGCAAAGACAAGAGCCCGCCACGCTTCGGCCAGCAGCTTGTAGGATGGTGCAAACCAGCCAGCAGGGAATCCATGCAGCGCGGTCTCGCACACGCGGTCGATCTCAAGCACACTCTTTCCCGCACGGCGGCCCCAGGCGAGAACATTGAAGCGGGTTGCGTTGTCGATGACTTCCTGTTGCGCGGCGTGGGGCTTCGGAAGGAAGACCCGCACGGTCTGCGGCAGGGCGCTCATCCGTCTCCGTTGACCTTCGAGATGTACACAACCTCAATCCGCAGAACGCCGCCCTCAGCGCCGGTGTGCTGGACTTGCTGCGATGGCTTACCGTGCAGACGATCTAGAATGACTTCTGCCGCCCGAACCTGGACCGGCCCGGTGCTCTTGGAGCTGATCACTCGTTCCAGGCACTTGAGCGCAAGAGGTTCGAGCTCTCGGAGCGCAGCCTGAATATCTTGAGGTAACTTCTTGCGTCCGCCTGGATTTCCACTCTTACCCTTGACGAAGGGCACGTTGCTCTCGCATTGCAGTCAGCTTGCTTTTCCCTTGCTTCTGCACAAAGCAAAAGACCCGGTGGCCTCCGGGTCTAGATTCAGGCGCCTCTGATAGCTGTGGCGCTTCGATTGGCAATCTAAGGCACGACCAGGGCGGTTGTCAAGTCCCCCCGGAGTTGGCCACTATCGACGGCACCTCGACCCACTCTCGGAACGCTGCGCCATGCTCCGGATGCTGCCAGCAGGCGGACAGCTCACAGACGAGCAAGCCCCACTGACGGCGGAAGGCGGGCCACTCTTGCGCCCGTCGTGCCCACGCCTCGGCCATCCGATCACTCCATCCGAACCAAAGAACCGCCCGCCGCAAGCCTGGATGCTCAGATAAGAGACTTGGCACGCCCCCGCGACTTGGAAGCGCGATTCCCGGCTGCCAGGTATCGCGCAGCCAGTTCGCAGCCTCTTGAGCCCACAGAACGTGTTCCACAAGTGGACAGCGTGCGAGCTTCTGAGCGACGGTGCATGCAGCATCCTGGCGTCCCGTGCTCCCGCGCGTGGGGGAGAGTTGCGAGCCGACGCCGGGGGAGGAAGAGGCGTACTTACGCAAGAGTCGCCAGCAGAGGGAGTCGGGGATGAGGTCAACGACTTGGGTAGAAGTCATGCCTCCTCTGCCTACACCTGATTGGCGAGGCGTTCTTCGTCCAGGATCGCCGTGATTGTGGCACGAGGAATCATGGCGTCTCGGCCAATGTCCCGGATCAGGTAGACAAACTCCGCATCCACTGCTGCGAGGTAGCCGCGATGGGAACCACCACCAACTGTACGGATTTCTACGTCGCGCTTCAGGTAGGTCTCGATGCCACGCCGCACTCGCGCTTTTCTAGTCGCCATTTCTATCGCCTTTCTGCTTTCTGCCGTGTCTCCCATTCAAGGATCTGCTTCTTCACCGCCCTCACATGCCTTTCGGCTTCTTCGACAGTCCTCGATTCACCCCACTCAATGATTCTGTAAACGGCCCACTCGTACTGAGGTCCTCCCTCCTTGACTCGTCGCTCCAACCTTGAGATTTTCTGAAACAGTTCGCTTGCCATTCATCCCCTCCTCATTCCCTGTTGCCACGCTGCACGCCCCTTTTCCGAGCTGCCTCCGACCAGCAGCGATGCCGCGTTGCCGATCGGGTGCCAACCCTGAGCGATCGCGAGTTGCACCAGGCGCTCCAGCTCACGTTGACTCGGGGCCGTGATGGTCTGAACGCAGACGGTCATCAGCGTCCCTTAAACCGAACGGTGACAGTATCGCCACGGTTTGCAGTCAGCGTCAGTGGCCGACCGTACTGCATCATCGTGGCGAAGCAGTTACCACCAACCTCTCGATCCCAGATGGCGACCCAAGAGCATGACTCAGGAATATCCCTCCATTCAACTTCGTGGCGTTCCCGAGTCTCTTCGCTCGTGATCGGCAACCGTCGATATTTGTCCCCTTTCTTTCTGTTCGTGAGTTCTGTAGTTGTGTCTCCGACGCCACCGGAATGCAGCGCAAGCCAGAACGTGACCGGGCCGATACTCATGCTTGCTCCTTCGGCTTCCGCCAGATCGCCATGTCATGCTCGTCGGCAACCGTGAGCCTCAGCACCTCGATCGCCGCCCTCACGCCCGGCCAGTTGTAGTCGTGGAAGACGACCGTGCCGCCGGGCTTCACCTTCGACTTGATCCGCAGGAACGTCTTGAGCGTCTGCTCCTCCGTGTGGTCGCCGTCGAAGAACACCAGGTCGACACTCTCGTTCTCGATGTCCGACAGCGCCTCGGCGAACTCCGCGCGGATCGGGATCACGGTCCGCCCGAGCACACCGAGCTTCGCCAGGTTCTGCAGAAAGTCCGGGTACACGCCGTCGGGATCCAACATCGCATCGTGGTGGAACGTCCCCCGCTCCTCCGGGGAGCCTCCGAAGTGATCCACCGCGTAGACCCTCAGCCCCCGGTTCGCCTCTGCGGCTGCCATCCCAAGGACAGCAGTCGAGCGACCGCGCCAGGAGCCGAGCTCGAGGATCCTGCCACCTTTCGGCAGCGACCGCACTTCCTCGACGAGCACCGCGGCCTGCTCATCCGTCAGCCAGCCCTGGATCAACTTCCAGTCGTCGGTGATCTCGATCGGCGCGACCTCCCGCTTCTGAAACCAGCGCGCGATGTCGCCGGTCCAACCCTTGACGCCGTAGTGCGTGAGCACGATGCTCGGATCGACCCAGGCACGTCCGCCGATCGCTTGCCAACGCTCGCAGAAAGCGTAGTCCTCACCCAGCAGCTTGCCGCCCTCGACGATCGTGTCGAAGAGCCCGTAGAAGTGCCGCCCGATCTTGGAGACCTCCTCGGGCTTTCCACACCGCAGCTCCGGGTACGCCTTGAACATTCGATCGAAGACGCTCCGGTGCAGCATCGCGAATCCGACGTTGGCCTTGATCGCCTCGACACACCCGCAGTGCGGGCAGACGACAAGCTGCTCGGGCAGGATCACCGCGTAAGATTCGGTGTCGGACTTCTTGCGGTACGCACCGCACACCCAATCCTTGTCACACTCCAGCATCCGCGTCACCGCGTCGGGAGTCCAACTCAGATCATCATCGATCGACAAGAAGTGCGAGCAGTTGGTGTCCATGAACAGGCTCGCCAGGGTGTTGCGGGCGCGCATGATGATCGAGTCGTGCGGGTCGATCCTGAGTTCGGCGTGGAGGCCCTTCGCATCGAGCAGCGTCATGGTCTTGAGCATGGAGATCTCGTGCTCGTTGCGGACGCTGCCGGTGCCGCATGGTGTGGCGATGAA
>Ga0315277_10013183_pt1 | contig 10311 bp, 7 predicted proteins | sample YL17G05_15_MG_FD_203695 | JGI IMG/M metagenome (GOLD analysis project Ga0315277, IMG submission 203695) | Sediment microbial communities from Yellowstone Lake, YNP, Wyoming, USA - YL17G05_15 | ecosystem: Environmental > Aquatic > Freshwater > Lake > Sediment | place: USA: Wyoming | collected...
GTTTCTAACATCTAGTATCACCAAGGAAGGGTTTGTGTCTATCATGGCTTTTGCTTGGAAAACAGTGACGTCTGTATAGCCTGAGGCTGATGCCCGTCTAGAGACTAAAGATGATAGTGAGGTTGCAAGCAACAGGCTGAGCAAGATAAAAGGTAAATGTCTAGACTTCATGTTGCATCATCTCTTAAGCATCTAGTGCGCCGTTTTTATGGGTTATGGAATTATGTTCTCGATTACTAGTAGAGTGTCAAAACTGCGGAATATTCATCGACGTTACTCAATTGATGAACCGTGGCATTTAGACTACGTCGAAGTCCTTTCTAAATCTTCTTCCAGCGCGTTTGAATCTTCGACATTTCCTAGAATTTGTTTTTCCTATGAGAGATGAAAAACTACTCAATGTCCTCTTCTGTCGAATCATGCGCGTCTTCGTTTATCTCTTCTTCTTCGGCGGCGCCTTCACCCTGTTCTTCTTCACTAGGCGGTTTCTCGCTTGTTTTCTGTTTTATGTAAGATTCTCTTGATCTCTGTCTGTAGTATAGCCACGTTAGAATGACGCCTATCAGCAGGCCAACGATGATGTACGGTAATGGGTTGAAGCCTTGCTGTTGTGGGGATTTGATTTGGTCTATGTAGGATTTTGTCTTGGTGAAGATTGAAAGAGCGTATTTCGCGTCTGTGGAGTGGGGTTCAATTTGGGTTCTTTCATGGTATTGGTTCCAGCTATCGAGGGTTACATAGTTGACTTTGTTCAGTGTTGCCAGTTGAATGGTTTCGTCCCATTCATGATCATAAAGCCCGTCTGTGTAGTCGATGTCGTATCTTGCGGTCGGTGTTCCGTTGATGTAGAAGTTGTCATATCTCGGTTCGATGCACATCATGTTGTCTTTTGGGCTTAGGGGAGGGACTATTGAATTGTTCGCGTTGGAGGGCATCCCATACCACCAGTCGACATAGCTGTTGTAGCCAACTATTCGTTTGGTGAAACGCGCGTCTGAATAGCAAATGTCGGATCTGCGCGTTTCTGTTCCTGTCATGTTTGCGTCGTTATGGAAGCAGACTAGGGGTTTGTCTTCTATTTTCATGTAGATGTCTGAGTATTGTGAGGCAAAGGTGTCGTAGATGTAGTTGCATATTGTTTCGAAGTTGTATGTGTTGGCTGAGTCGTAGGGTTCAACCATGACGGCAGCCTGTATTGGGTAACCTGTTTGGTTGAGTGTTGAGAAGACGATTTTGGTTGCGTTGTCTTCGTAGGAGTTTGGTCCCCACCAGGATATGATTATGAAGTCGATGCCTAGTTGTTTCATCCAGTCTAGGTGTTGTTTGACTAGTGTTGTGTTTTGGGAGCTGTAGTAGCCGAGAAGTGGGGGTGTCAACAACGTTCCAAACTGGGCTTGCGCTTTGACCTGGTTGAGTGTTGTTCCAGTGTCTGTTTCCAAATCCTTCATCGTACCAAACGTAGTAGTAGGCTCCAACTGAGACCTGAGAATCGCATTTGACAGGAATATATAGGAAAACGGTGCACGAGATTATGGTCAAGAACAGCAGTGCCATGATTAACTGTTTTTTCAAGGCTTGCACCATTCTGCTGTGTCTTCATGGGGTCAGTGTTTGTCGGGGAGCATATCCCTTGTTTTTCAAGTGCATATCACTTATTTCTATGTTCTGCGTCTTCAAGAACCTTGTGACGTGGTTCAAAAGTTCTTTTCTTGGCATTAGTTTGGTTGTTCTTCTCTTCAATGCTCCTTCCGATTCAGAACTCATGTGAATACGTCTCTAGGTAGATTCTGTTTCCCTTGATAATAAATACTCATCAGCGCACGTTTTGTGGAATGGTTTTGACGAGTCACTAGAAGTTTGGAATCGAATCGCAAATTATTAAAAGACTGTTCGTCTGATAGTATTTGCCGATTGCTTGTGGGCGACACTATGAGTGGAGAGCAAAAAAGAGGCACTCCGATCATAGCTGTGATAGGGCTGCTAGTGGGCATTGTAGGTTTATTCATTTATCCTCTTCCATGCGGAATATTGGGAGTAGTTCTGGGTATCGCTTCATACGTGCGTGAAAAAACCAACTTTGCATGGATAGCGTTGATACTTGGAATAGCTAATATTGCCTTCTGGGCGATAGCGGTAACCGGCATGTTTTGAAAATAGTGCAGCCTTTGTATATTGAATCCGCTTTTCTCTTTTCCTGTTTTTCTGGGGACGATAACCATACACATCGTGAACTTTTGAATACCCAATTTCATCTCGAATATACTAGTTGCAAGGAAGACTTGAGGGGAATATTCCTGTCTTCTAATCAAGATTCGCGCGCGCTTCACCCTTTCCGAAGCTCACGCAAGAGAACTAGCATGCTGAGCCTTCAAGAGCTCACTAATTGTAATATATTGAAACGCGCGCTATTTTCTGACGTAGCGCACGCAATTCCAAACCATATAAAGCAATGTACGTACAATCCATCAAAGTTTTAAGCGCGCCCTAGTATCTTAGGCACGGGCGTTATTGCCTTTTGCGAAACTTGATGTATGGTTTCCATCCAAAGACATAAAACAGACTAAGGGCCAGCCCTAATGTAAGCCCAGATGCCAAGGCAAGATATGTTAAATCCCAAAGAAGAAACATCACAACCACTGCCATACACAAAAAACCAAAGCTTGAAAACCATAGCCGACTTGAAAGGCGCAGTCTTGCTACTAATGGCGGAATATTCTTGCAATAATAGATCAACAATAGGGTTTGCCAGCCCATAAAGAATAGGAAGAAGTCCAGCAAAGATGACAATAGGAACAACGTAATTTGTGACGAGATTCGACTTGGGTCTGGAAGCAGAGAGAGAAGTATCGTTATTGACGTAAATGTGAAACCACTAAAAAGAGTCAAAGCGTTCGTAACATTGGACATATATTGAATCCAATCTGAGTAATCCTTATCAACTGATACTGCAATCACCCCAAAATGAACCATTCCAGTTTGCTGTAGCTTTTTTCTTTTCTCACATTTAGATTTTCTGGTATTCGGCTTTTTCTTCTTATCGCGCGCCGAATAGTCCCCGTGTTTCTATGCAACACGTTTCTTCCCAAGTGCAGACTTCGTGACGATGAAGAATAGGCGCTGTAATTCCGTTGGTGGGACGTCTCCTTGTTGTCGCCCAAGTCCAGGATATACAGCTTTGAATCTCCAGCCTGTTTTCTCGAAAATGTCAATCAGTTCGTGAAGGCTCCAAAGACGAGTGTTAATCGCAACCTGCTTTTCTAGGACGAAGTTCTTGTCATCTTTTTGAACTAGATAAGTCCATGTGGTTGCTGTGCGTGAAGTTTTTGCATTAAATGCCCTGTCTTCCAAGACTATCAGATTCTCATAGCGAGAAAATCCACGCGGCTGAAAGTTCCTAACAATCCAATCTCTATTCATGATCTCCAAGGCAAAAAACCCTTTAGACCGAACAAGACCGCAACACTGACGTAGAATGTCAGCATTAGTCTTATCATCATAAAATCCAAAAGAAGTGAAGAGATTAATGACACCATCGAATTTCTCTCTGGCAAGCACTGCACCGATCCTGCGCATGTCCGCCACTTTGAAACGCACTTTATCATTGACATGATGGCTTTTGGCACGTTTTTTGGCGATTTGGATGTAGTAGGGCGACAGGTCCGTTCCTACAACACTTATACCTCTTTTTCCAAGCTCGATTGAATGTCTACCGATGCCACAGTTAAGATCCAAGACTCTTCGAGGCTTGAATCCTTCTTCACCAAGATAATTCAGAAAAAGGTCAACCTCATTGCCTGCAATCGAAACGCGTTCTTCTAGGGCTTTAACAAAGAGTTCAGGATGATTCACGAAAAGGTCTTCTGTCCAATGAGACATAAACTTGTTCCCCAAACATTAGTAGAATACTTGACGTATTTCAAAATTGTCTCTCTCAATTTGATTTTTCTCGCGTGCAGGAAAATTGCGTTGTGCGCGCGCTTCTTGTCTCCCTAGACATGATTTGTGAATGTGTCGCTATATGCGAATGTGGAACATCAGATTTATTAGTGGCATGGTAAAAGCGTTAAGGTCACGTTCATGGAAATGTTTGGCGTTTTCAAGTTATGGCTACTTCTTGAAATTCCTGTCTTCACTTGAACGGTCGTATTCCTCTGTATCAGAGAACTAAGTACATCCTCCATGTGATGAGGTTGTTGGGGCACAAGAACATCGCTAATACTTTGATCTATACGCAACTTGTGGAGTTTGAGAGTGATGAATACTGTTCTGCAGTGGCTAGTAGTGTGGATGAGGCCAAGAAACTCATCGAAGCCGGATTTGAATACGTCTGTAGCCATAATGAGACAATGTTGTTCAGAAAAAGAAAATAAGCGCGCGCTATTCTATCAATTCTGCGGGTATGCCTAAAATCAGTTTTGATCTTGAGAAATCTACAATCGAGAAGGTGAATCTTGTGTTGAAAAAAAGACGTGGCAATCATAGAGGTCGTCAAACTGATGCTCATGTACACGCGTTATTCCTAGACTATGATGGTACAATAAGTCCTCTAGGTGTTCTCAGATCCGAATCCGAGGTCTCTTCAGAGAACATGGCGGTTCTTTACCAGATCAGCCGTCAAATACCTGTAGCTGTAATAACTACCAAAGATCTTGCATTTGTGGTCAAGAAGACGCCTTTTGCTTATGCGTGGGCTGGTTTAGGAGGCTTGGAGATCAAAATTGGTGATGTGGTAACTAGGGCATCCTGCCTAAGAAAAATGAAAACGCATTTGACTGCATCATTGAAATATGCGAAGGTTTTTTCCGGTAATGACTTGATAATCGAAGAAAAACGAGATTTTGATGGAAACACCGTAGCTTTTTCTGTTGATTGGCGACAGGCCGTAGACAGATGTAAAGCGCAAGAGAAGGCTTTGAAGATAGCTTCATACTGTGAAACATTGCCTATAGTCTCGACCAAATATGAAGGGCAACCTTTCTTCGATGTATTTCCATGTCCTGTTAACAAGGGTAAAGCCTTATTGAAATTGAAGCAGAAACTTGGCTTGCGCAGCGGCATTCTATACATGGGTGACTCGAGTGTTGACAATGCAGCTTTCGAGGCAGCAGATATTGCGGTAGGGGTAATACATGAAGAAACACCGGATAATCTTGTTTGTGAGTACTACGTGAAATTTGAAGACGTAACTACCTTTCTCCAAGGTCTTTTGAAAAATCGTTTTCGCTTCAGCCCAAAATTATCCATGATTCTACATAGAATCCAAGCGTTTCAATATATTCGACGAAGAAAATTTACGTGAAGTAATTTAAGAGGTCTGGATACAGTTTTTTTACGCTCCAGTTGTGCTTTTCCTTTTGAATATTTTCTTGCATCTTTACCACTAGTTGCTGATTCGTCACTAGTTCCAATATAGAGTGACCCAAGTCTTCGGCTCGATACATGTGCATTTTGAAAAGCACAAGATTCGCAAAGTTAGACCACGTTATTTTACTTAATGGCACAAGGATTCCGCTTTTTCGGTGCTCAATAACTTCGTTGAATGGCGGTGCATCCACGGCTATCACTGGTTTGTTAAATCGGAAAGCCTCTAGTATAGGAAGCCCGAAACCCTCGCTGTAGCTTGGTTGCACATAGACGCTGCATAGCTTGTAGAAAGCGTTCAATTGGCTTGGACTCAGTTTTCCAAAAAGGTTTGTCAGCCATAAGTGCTTGAGTTTAAGATTCTCGGCTATCTTTGATATGTTGTAGTGACCCGTTGGTTCAGAGTGCAAGATTAAATAAGTGTTTTTGATTTCTTGTTCAACTAGGTGGTAGCCACAAAGTAGATTGTCTAGCCCTTTTCTTGAATGATTTGCAGAGGCAGTGAAAATTATCTTTTTGTTTTTAAGTTTTTTCTTCAGAACCTTGTAAAATTGAGTATCAACTCTTCGGTCATCCATGTCTAGCCCGTGGTGCACCACACCAGCGAAAGGAACTCCGATTTCTTCGAGCATTTGTTTCACGAAGTTGCTGACTGCTACAATCTTGATCTGTTTTGCAACCTTGAGGCTTGCCTCGTCTACGAAGCTATGTCCTTCTGTTGTCCCATAGAAAACTATGTTACTTTGCCCGAGAAATTTGTTTAAGAAATTGAGTGTTTGATGGAAAACCGTGCCTATAAAGAGAATGTTTCCCCCTGGTTTTGCGTTAGTCCGGTCGTAAATTGTACAATTGCAGTAGCTGCTAAGAGCCTTTCTCACCTGTATTGCCACATTCATAAAAGATGGCCAATCCATTTTCGTTACTATCTTCACTCTCACTTTTATCCTCGTTACTCAGTCATTCCGTTAGCTAAATTACTCTTATCCTTGATTTCAAATAACAAAACGCAATGCTCTCCGAGCACACAAACTTTTGCACACTAGCCAACGTCAAAATGAACTACCTTTTTAAACATCTATAACGATACCCCTTCCCTTGTAAGAGGCTTTGAAGTGAATTGAAAGGATGCTAAGAAAGCGAATAGGAGTTATAATGTACCAGACGAGCAAGAGCAAGGGACAAGAGTTAGTTGCTCAGAGAATGGTACGCGAATTCATTAAGCTTGGACATCGAGCGTATTTTATCACCAGTATCTATCATGATGGAATGGAAGCGGTTTCGCCAAAGAACTTGAGAAAAATTGGAGGATACGTGTATTCGGAAGACAAAGAACTTGGCATACCCATAATCCGAGTGGACAGTTATATTGGAAGATGGCCTCCTCGACGTATATTCTTCAGAGATTTTATTCCGACACTGGAGAAAATTGTTGACAAATTCCAGCTTGATGTCCTTATTACTCACAGCACTTTATGGAATGGCCCGGAAGAAGTTGCCAAATTCATAGAATGGCGGCGCGAGATGAAGAATATAGGTGGATATCAAGACCCTCTTGTGTTCTGCCACATGTCTCATTTCCAAGAGCCCTCACCCAAAAGATACTCCTTAATCGAACGATCTTTCAGAATCGCCTGGAACAAGCTCACACTTCCACAGATCTTTTTAACTGCTAACCTTATCCTCGTCGTAACAACTCTGGAGAAGGAAGCCAAAGTCAAGATGGGCGCTAGAGCTGAGAAATGCTTCCTGTTTCCAGGTGGCGTTGACGATGAAATGCTTCTACGTTATGCAAATGTCGATGTCAAAAGCTTTTTGAAACAGCTTAAAATCAAAGAGAGCGCAAAATTAGTGTCCTACCTTGGAAGCCTTGAGGAGCGTAAGAACCCCCTTGCGGTCCTAAAGGTAGCTGCAAAGCTTCAAGAAAGGAAAGACATACACTTCATCATAGCTGGAAGAGGCGATTCACCTTATGCCAAAAAAGTCATTAACACAGCTAACAGTCTACCGAATGTGACTTACCTTGGCGAAGTAAGTGAACAAGAGAAAATAGTACTCATCAAAGCTTCTCACCTCAATATCCTCTTGAGTCTATTAGAGGCGCTGGGGTTGGCCCAGATTGAATTCATGTATTTGGGCGTTCCAGTAATCACCTCAGCAGTTGGGGGACAAGCATGGCTTATTCGAAATGAAGTAGAAGGCCTTCACGTAAATGGACCGGATGATGTACAAGGCGCAGCATCCGCTATTACCAGACTAGTCGATAACTCGACCCTTTGGAATGCACTCTCAGCTAACGCTAAAGAAAGGGCAACGAGCCTAACCATGTCGAAGCTGACAGCGGAGCTTGATGAAGCTATAACAGAAGAGTTAATCAAAGAAAGAGGCTTAACCAAGATCCCGAACGAGGTTCGCGTTACTCTGGCCGAGCCGGAGAGCGTTTTGAAGAGCTGGTCATCGGGGAGTTGGGGAGTGATAGCTACAGGACGAAGGCTCTTCATCAGAAGAGGCATCATTTCTAGGAAGGTCACCGAAATCCCTTACACAAATATCTCGTCAATAGAGTACATGCGAAGATATCCGTGGAAAACACTTGCAATAGGCTTGGGGATTTCTCTGCTCCTCTTTATTGAACCCTTTTTAAGACCAATATTTTCAAGAGCTTTCATCTCGAGGTTTGAAGAACTGATGCGTTATCTCCTTCCAGAAACATTCTTACAGTCTCCATTTCTAGAAGCTCTTTTGGATGTCCTTCCAATAATCCCTTTTCTAGTAGCTGTGGTTGCATTTGCACTCCAGGCGAAGGCTGGATTCGCCCTTCGAGGGCCTGGAATAGGTCCGCTATATCTGCCTCGTAGATTTCAGGAAGCCATAGCCTTCATAAGAGGTGTTCAAGACGGGCAACTTTTGAAAAGAACAGATGAAGAAGCATCAGCCCCAAATAAAGAGTGAATAGTCGCTTCAGCGCCGGTGAAAGGTGCACACTTCACGTTCTTTCCAGTAAACCGCGCACGTTCCTCTTTCCAAGTATGTTCTGTGATTGTGACGTTAAATGCGAATGTGGAACATTAGATTTATTAGTGATACTGTAAACGCATTAGGGTTTTAGTAAAAAGCATGCGCTAGTTCGGAAGCTCAGCGACCCTTGGTTTCCACGTTTCCCTTTCGTACCTCAAGAACACAGCGAGCAACGAAGCCTCTTCGTTGATTAAGGTTTCGATTTCCTGTTGGTTCCATTCTTATCCTCGTGATATCAACCTTTCTTTGGAAGTATTCGTTTAGACCTCGACGCGCGTTATAAGATCTCCGCAAAACAGGCTGTGGGTCATCTTTCTCCTTTGAGCCAACCCTTGACTCCAAGTTCTTTCACGATTATGTTTATTGGTTCTGGTTTGTGCGACTTGTATTTGCCGTTTTCATCAAGGTACAGCACTGTCGGCTTCAGATCGAACGCACCTTGAACTCTGGGTCTAAGAACAAGTCTCAACTCTTCTGTTTTCAAGGGATCAAGTCGCCTTCCCTTCATGTTGACGTAACTGTCCTCAACACGGTACGTCTCAGGCTTTTCCACAATCTCGAAACCTTTAGGAATCACTTCCGTGACTTTGATAAGTAGAGCCGGACCTTTTCCAGCATTGACAAGTTCTATCTCTACGTCCAGATTTTCGCCGACATTCAATTCCCTCTGCCGGACTATCAGGTTTGCCTGTATATCGGCTTGTTCAAACCTTTCTGAGCCCACTGCTTCTTCACGCGTTGGTGCAGGCGTTGTGAAAGATGTTGTTGCCGAAACGACCGCTGGAGCATGCAACACTTCAGCGAGAGACAACGCCAACTCTCTTTCCTTTTTCACTTTCTCCAGCAATCCCAAAACTTGTTCCCTTTTCTCCGGGTGCTCCGCTCTCATGAAAGAGCCGGCCGACGTCTGCAAGACCGTTTCAGCCATCGTGTACAATTTGGCTTTCTTCTCATGGTCTTTCTCTTCCTTCGCATTGTCCATGTGCGCGTAGGCGTCTAGGAGCAGCTCGGTAGCCTCAGCATACTCTGAAGCCTTTGGGAAGCCCGCTTTCACGTAATAGCTGGCTGCACTTTCCAGATATTTTGTTGCGCCACTATGCATGTTTGCATCTCTTGTGTCTGCAAATTTTGTTCCAGCCTCGAGAGCCTTACAAAAGCGGCTGTGCCCCAGCATCAACATTTTTGTCTTATCATTTTGACTGAAATCTTTAGCTTCCTCAAAGAGTTGCGATGCCTCCGCGTAAAGTCCGGGTGATGCTTCTGATTCAGCCAGTGTCATCTTTTGCCAAGCGCGAGAAAGAATGATCAACAGTTTGAACTCTCTCCGCTCTTGGTCAGACGTCAAAGCCACGCTTATATTCTCAAATGCCTCAGCCGCTGAACCATATTTTCCGGAGCTGGCGAAGTGATCGCCTTTCTTGTCGAGAATTTTCGCCTCCTCAATGGCCACTCTAGCATCGCAGTACTCTCGTCTCAAATCTGAGGCTTCGATCATGCTAGTCACCATCTGCTTCTCATCTATGTCCTCAATGACGCTAAGGTGCGTCTGGAGTGACCTTTTGGCGTCGCCAAATCGCTTTGATGCCTGCTCAAACGCTTTGATTGCTTCTTCGCCCTCTTCCTTCCTGCTCAGTTCTTCCGCGTTTTCGACCTGAGCCCAAGCAGAATAATTAGGTCCCAGATAGCTCCAATGTTTCAGGGACTCATGTAGTTCAGAAGCTTTCTCAAAATGTTCCTTTGCTGAACCATACTCTTGTCTGTCATGATGGTATCTTGCCTTTTCGATCTCAATCCAAGCTTGCATGTATGATGCATAATCTTGATACAAATCCTTCAGTTGGGGTAATTTTTCGGCAGCTTTAACATAGTTTTCTGACGCATGTTTGAAATCTTCGGCAGCTTCCAAGTGCTTTCCCAGCATATCTTGCGCCCTCG
>Ga0315277_10013184_pt1 | contig 10311 bp, 11 predicted proteins | sample YL17G05_15_MG_FD_203695 | JGI IMG/M metagenome (GOLD analysis project Ga0315277, IMG submission 203695) | Sediment microbial communities from Yellowstone Lake, YNP, Wyoming, USA - YL17G05_15 | ecosystem: Environmental > Aquatic > Freshwater > Lake > Sediment | place: USA: Wyoming | collected...
AAACATCGTCATCCACAGCAAGTAAAACGCCTACAAAAACAAACCAACCATTCCCTTTTTTCTTGTGATCAAACCCTTCCTTCTGCAAAGGGTCTTCAGCGCATCAGAATGAGGTTCATCAATCAGCAAAGGTCAATCTTGATAGTCACCCTAACTAGTAAATAATTCCTATATGCCAGGAACAAGAATAGGGTTCTTTTCTCTGAGTCTCTCTGTAAGTTCCTCAGGAACATGGAGGATTATGGCTTCTGAAATGGAGAGGGGCGGGATTGAGAAGGTTCATTTCATAAACAACATAGATAACAAAACGCACAGTACAGTTCCTCTTGTACGCAGATTGATTTCCTAGATAGCAGTACCAAGAATAGTGTTCCTTTTTCTGACTCCATCTTTAGGGCCCGAACGATCAGAAAGGTGATTGTATTGTTTTTGTATGCTGATTTAGTCCTTCTTCAGATGTTGGATTGGACTCTTGAGAAATCAAACGTAGAGCTTCATGTTTGTTTTCACGTTCATTGTATATGAACTCAAAGGACGTTCGAATGGGCGCACAGGCTGGTACAACCACGATTTTTGTGCACATTTGGGGTGAATGCCAAGTAGTAATAACGTAGTATTGATCGATCGTTCTCATCGTACCGAAGCAAGTCGAAAATGCTTTCTACTTCTGCTCCATGCAGTAGCAGTTTCATGTTTCTTCATTAGTCCTGGGACAAGATACAAATGACAAGTATCCTAGATACACAACTTGCTTTGTCGTAAGGCTGTTATTCGAGATTTTCGAAGCTCGTAAGCTGAGATTGTGGCCCTGCGATTACTCTGTGAATCTGTCTGAAGTCTTTTGTCTTTATTTTGTCAAGTCGCTTCTTCATATCTGACATGACATTGCTCATCCCGGCGGACCCGGTTGCAAAAATCAAGTCGTAAAGCCTGTGATTTGACTCATCTATGACAGGGAGGTTATCTACTGCTCTCCTGAAACCGTCTGTGCTGGCGATCTTGTTCATGTAGTATTCGACCAGATTGTCTGCAGTGGGAGATATTTCCTTCCAGACACTATCACCAAAGAAGTCTGCAAGCGCCTCTTCTGATTTGGGTAGGCTAAAATTGCGGACAATCCCGGATGTTGGAAAATTGAGGATGATGTCGCCTTTGCCATGAACCAGCAACTTGTGAAGCGTATCCCATTTCAGATCACTAATCCCTTCAGGGTCAACAAAAGCTAGATAGCAGGTCCTATCTTTCGGACAAAAACCATCAAGAATTCGGGGCAATTCCTCATTGCAGTCAACAGCAAAAATTCTTGGACGACAAGTGCCGAAATGCTTTGCAGCGATTATCACTCTTCTTTCCAGTGCATCTGCGCGTGATTTGTCGATCTCCAGGCAGATGTAATCGCTGAATTTCTTGTCTGGCAGAGTAGAGCCAACAGCAACTATGGGTGAGCCAACAAAATAGTGAGAATCCGCTCTCATCAGTCCAGATCCAGCGAAAAGATCAATGTAGTAGAAAGAGCTGAAATGCTGGCTCGCAATGTGCAGGAAAGGCCATATCCAATACATTAGTGCCATTTCTTTCTTTATCGACCAAAACCCGTATTCTGGTTCAGAGTACTGTTTTTGGCATTCCGTGGACACTATCTTTGACATTTCCAATAGTCTTCCGAACTTGTTTTCCAACCATTCACTTGTTGGAATCCTACTAGGCATTTAGTCAGCCTCTCCCATAGCAATTGCATGTGAATGGAGCATATTCCAAACCCATGGCTTTGTACATCTCTACATTTTCCTTGCACAACGAAATCTTGTCTTTCGGATATCCCAGACCTAGCAATTTCTCATAAAGGAACTGGTATATTTCAAGCCTCAGTTCAAAGGGTATTTTCCATCCCCACCCTGTTTCCTTCTTTTCCAAGAATCTTATCCAGGAGGTATCCACGTTGGCTTTCTTAGCAAAAATGATTGTCTTCTGCAATCCTCTAGGTGTGCCCAATATTATTCTGTTTGGTTCAAATTTGGCAAACATTGAGTAAACGATGTCTATATATTGATCTTTCCAATCGTCTACAGGAAAAATCGGATCAATTCTCACTCTCACGTCATATCCAAAGGCTGACAATCGTGATGCGGCCTCTATTCTCGAAGTAGGAAGTGGTGCTGATTTTTCATAGAGCTGAGCCACTCGCTTGGAATTTATGCTGAATGCGACTATTGTCTGATCATAGAGGCTTTCGGTCAACAAGCTTACCATTTGGTTCTGACTGCCGAATTTCGTTAGAGTCAGCAGTTTGTGCTTCTTCTGTTCATCGAACTTCCGCACGATCTGAATCATGATTTGTGGATTCATCCAGGAATCTGCGAGTTCCCCGCTGTTAAAAATAGCGGGTTTTCCTTCGTTGAACTGGTTATCTTTGAACACATAGTCAAGAGCTTTGAGTACGTACTGCACATTGATGTATCTCGGTTGCATCCTTCCTCGACTTGTGCCACGTAAGTAGCAATACGCACAGTCGAAAGGACAGCCAAACGCCCATCTCAGTTCCCAAAAAGGACCGCATGCGATCAAACTAGGAGTCTTATTGAACCGATGAACTATCTGCCTTCCAAAATCGGTTCGAACCGATTCCAGACTAGGCTCTCTTACTTTCGAAACGCCAATTTCAAGAAGAGGCTTCGTATCAGCTGTTTTCGATCTTTTTTTCTTTCGCATGGTCTCCCATGCTTTGTGAGCAGCTTCCTGTCTCTTTTTCTTTCTTAGGATCTTATCATGTGAAATGCTTTTGACCAACTGCTACAACTCTTTGAGAGAATGAGTGCTTTTTGGTTCATTATGGAATATTCTGTAGGCACGTTTGCATAAGGGGCACTTAAACATGAAACCAGTATCGATTTCACCGACAACATCAGATACCTCGCTTTGTTCTCCTCTACACATGTTCTCAACGAGATTTCTCGCTTCATCTTCATCAAGTCTCCTTCGTTTTACCTCAGTGATGACAATCTCTTGATCAGTATTGTCGGGCAGTTTTTCGACAATCAATTCTGCTATTTGTGGTGTGATAGATGACTTGGGCTTCAAGATTTCTTTCTTCAGAGTATCGGATGCTTTTCTCAGAGTTTTAACAGCAGAATAGACATCTATTGCCCTGAACTCATTCGTTTCATATTTCCTGACAACATCCTCTCTTTCCTTTTCTTCAAGGCCAATAGTGCGAGCAATTATGTAAGTCGGCACAGACTCATCGATCTTGTGTCCTCTCCTAAACTCCCATGCATCAAGATTGTCAGAAACTTCCTTTTCCTTTAGCCCTAGAGCAGCTGCAATTTCGGATCTCGCTCCAAACTTTCCACGGGTCAACAGATCATGAATGGCATTTTCTTCCTCGACGTCAGCCAAGTCCTTTCTATGGATGTTCTCCACAAGAGACTCTATGATTACTTCCTCTTCTGGGACGTCTCTTACAAGAGCAGGTATCTCTTTGAGACCGGCAATGCGAGCAGCTCTCCAGCGCCTCTCCCCAGCTACTATCTGAAATGAATTCGCGTCATGCTCTCTCACAATTATAGGTTCCAGCACTCCTCTTCTTCTGAAGGACTCTGCAAGATCATACAGCGATTCATCTTCAAACCGCGTTCTAGGCTGGAACGGGTTAGGAATTACTGAACTGACAGGAATCATTAATACTTCCATGACAACACCTTTGAGTGTTTGAGCTTCACTTCTGAGTAGTCCTTTCCAACTTTATAACTTTCTGACTTGAGGAGAAACCAGATGCTATGCCAACTTTCCCTCGACTTATAAAGCAGAGAATAGTAACTCAAGTCGCTGAAGAAGTATTCGTCAGGCGAAAATTCATGACAGAAGCTGCACACAAATCCTGGAAGACAAGAAGAGCAAGAAGGTCTACTGCAGCGATAGAGAAGAATGCATCACACGCCAAGTTGAGCAAGGCAGCAGTAAGGGAAGTATCAGAAAGGAAAAGGATCCAAGCGTTGGTCGCACCATATCTAGTCAAGTGGTGGAAAAGGGAGTTACTTTGTGGCTCCAGATCCGGGACAAAGCCTAGAAAATGTGAGGTTTGCGGCGAATCTGAGAAATTGGGGCTTGCAATTCATCATATTGACCCAAGCATCAGCAAGAGTAATGAAAACTACAATTCTATGGAAAACAAGGCACCTCTCTGTGGAACCTGTCACAACATCATCTCGTATAAAAAAACCAGCGATCCTAACGACATAGTCAACGCGTTGAAATCAAGGCATGATTCCGCATTAAGAAACGGACTGCTCGAGTCATAAGTGCACCGAGCTATTCCAGCATTTTCAGCGTCCGGTCTATCGCCTCGATTGCTTCTTTGTAGCTCCGTCTATTGAAGTCTTGCAGGTTTGAGAGGAAACGCAGCTGGCTAATTTTGACGTAGGTTTCCTGAATTGCTCTGAATGTGGTTGTATTTACTTCCCGAACGAGGTCCTTTTGCAGATTCTCAAAGACGTCAACGAGGAATTCATGTCTTTGAAATGCCTCATCTTTCAGATCCAAAACTAAATCCTTCTTGATGAGTTCAAGGTCTTCCTTTATGCGATTCAGCAACAGACTCTTTTCGTCTTCTCCAGTTGGGTGCGTCAGGAGAAAAATCCCAGAGGGATTCACACCATCGCGAGAGAGGAGTTGTGGAGCATGCTCTTCTGGGATTCCCCAAAGCATCAGCGCAGCTATGCCTTGGTCGAATGCTTCTTTCAGACTTTTTTCTGAAGCAATAGCCAGATAGAAAGCTGATGAAAAGACTATCGCGGCCTTGTCTGTTATAGATGATGACATTCCGACCACACAGTCGATATGGCGGCTTATTGCCTGAGCTTGTTCAGATGAAAAACATGCGTTCAAAACGACGCAACGTATCTTATCCTTTAGGACTTCGAACACTTTTGCCAAGGCTTGTGGCGGCACCGGAACAGCGTTTCCGAGATTGTCCTCAAGGACTATTTTTCCTTCGTCAGTACCATGACCACAGAAATGTACAACAGTGGGTCGCTCTTGGTTAAGATATAGCAGAAGATCATCTATGCGAACAGCACCCTTATTCACCAATTCTAGATGATCTTTCTTCTGTGCTAGCATGATCTTCTGGTCTATTTCCCTAGCCTCTTCATCAAGTCGCAGTTTGACAGCGTTCTTGGGATTTGCAGCAAGAAACAGGATCTTGGGCGTCTCCGCAGGAATCTGCATGTTTTTACGACCTATGTATACTCTGCCGCCCTTTTTCAGGGCAGATTCAATCGAGTGCTCGATTCCACCATACATCTCTCCAATGAAATCTCGTCTCTCTTGATATGTCGGAAGTCTACTACGATAATATCCATAGAAATCCTTCAGCGATGAAAAATGATTTGGATTGGTTAGACTATGAGCTTAAAAATGGTTCTTCAGGTCTCGACACAGTTCCTGGTATTCAGCTTCCTTCTCTTCCTTACCGGCTTGGCCAGTTGAAACGAGCACCATCACACTTTGAATACTTCGAATCTTTGCCAAGAAATCGACGAGATCGCTCATTGTCTGTTCATCTGCCAAGAAGTGACTCAAAAGTCAAAGTGGTTCTCTGGGTTTATAGCTTTCGATCGATTTCTTGGCCAACATCCTTCTTGATCTCTCCTTTCATCTTGATCGATATCCTAGGATTTGATTTCCTAAATAGCAGGACCAAAAATGGGGTTCTCTTTTCTAACTCTCTTTATCGGGCGCTCCAAAAGCATGATAGGGAGAACGATGAAGTCCGATTTGGAAGAAGATATCGATCGATCGGGGGACTACGGCTTCTGAAATTAAGAGGGGCGGGATTGAGAAGGTTCATCTTCAAACCAACATAGACAACGAAACGCACAGTACAGTTCCTTTTGTACACACATTGTTTTCCAATCGAAAGGATCGAAAACGCTAGGAAAAGATGTGTAGGTTTCCTATAGGGAAGAACAAAATGTACAGTGCTTTTCTGACACTCTTACTCTGAGTTCTTCTAGACAGTATGATGCGATTTACGATCGATCTAGCAGACTGTTAAGGCTGCGAGGGAATAAGATTGGAAGAAGCTGATGGAGACCCATCACTTATGGAGTCATAGTTCTCCACATTCTCTTCTTCCTTACCCTCAACGGTTTCCTCAAGTCGCTTCTCTTTTTGAGTGAATTCTCTGCTAGCAAGTATGGCTTCGAAGTGATTCAACTGTTGCCTGTCAAGCCTCAGCTAGTTTCGCCCAATGGACCGTATGTATAGGGAATTCTACTAGCAGGATTAAGGTATCTGAGACTGAAGGGAATTCCTCAATGATTCAAATTCTGAATCGGAATTGACCCACACGCTCTTAAGCGTTGAAAATTCGTTCCGCTCTTCATGTGTGGTCTGAACCCATATAGTCTTCCTTATCTCTCGCTTTATTGCTATTCTAAGAATCTTACGCAAAGTCAAAGGTTCAAGTGCATCTAATTCCCAAATCTTATATTCTTCTGTGGCACGGTTAGCAACCGCAAAGGGATATCTGGTTGCATATTGGGTTATTTCGAATCGGGGGTCAATCTTGGCCTTCTTCAGATCTTCATTTGGAATTAGATTGAAATGAGTGATTTGTTTAGGGACTAATGAAATTCTTTTAATCGCAAGGTTCTTGGAATCGCTGAAGAACCTATGGTTATAATAGGCCAACTTCTCTTGCATACTCGTCGTTGCATAGATTCCGCTGGGGTCAAAATCCCCAAAGTGTAGTATGAGAGTGTCCTTGTCATCTGGAAATCTCTCCATAGCCTCCAATAGGAGCGTCACTGAACTATACCCTCTGCAAGGGAAGAGGGGAACTCTGTACTTTTCGCAGATAGGCGAGAACACCGAGAACATAGCATCTTTTTCTACCCAAACTTCAACATATTTGGGTTGATGGACCCACATCCTCTTGTAAAATCCCATGTCTTTGAGTTTATCTATCTTCCAATCCACATAATGTCTGGAGTTCAAAAAGCCCATATCATAAATGGTAGTCTCCCTTGCTCTATCCTCAACTACCTTCCAATCAATTTCCACACTTCTGTCTTTATAACCAACTATTTTCCCTTTTTTCTTGATTGCTGTTTTGCCTTCTCTCCATTCAGTCATTTTGCCGTCGAAGGTGCCGTAATCATGTTTCTCGTGATATAGTACACCGCTCGAAACTAACAGATAGTAAATCTGTCTTATGGTCAACTGCTTGGTCATCGTTGGAATGTACTTCGCTATTATTTTCTTAACTTCTGGGAGAACGTTATTTTCCCAATCTATGGGGGGTTTTCCAGTTATTCTGGGTCGAACCATGCGCATTATGACTCTTCTTGGAGAAGCGGATTCCATGTTTCTTTACCTTTGACTTCAGGATCTATAGTTCAATTTGATGCGCATGGACTATTCAAACTTCTGAATCGAGAATCGAGATTTGAAACAAGCTGTCACAAGCTTGACTGCTTCGATTTTCTTGGCATGTTTCTGTCTCACTTCTCCTAGTGGGAATCATCCTATGCTCCGTATGTGTCTGAGAATCGGATGGTTGTCTTTCTACCTTCATTCTTCCTTGTTAGAAAGTCCACTCTTCTGCCCTTGTTAAGAATTGTGACAAGGATGCTGGCTTGATGTTCAATGTACTTCATGTCATATTTCTCTAGTTCCTTCTGTTCACAATAGATTTTCCCATCTTTTTTTGATATCATTATTGTTGGCTTTTCAACATATTGGAATTCGATGTATCCATTCTTGTCGATAATATCTGGAATCTCTTTGGCATGAACTTCTTCGAAGAGTCTTTTGATTTCCATCTTTGTCAGTCTATCTGTTAGAATTCTTCCATAGACAATTCTCTGTCTCCAATTGCCATGGTAGTGGAATGGTACTATTGGAATTATCTTGGAAACATCTATACTCTCGTCCCACTTTTCACTAGAAATGCAGCATAGTAAGATAGGGTTCAGACCATACAGTCTATTCATTTTCTCACTCCTTTATGCAGGTTCAAAATCAAGTGCAGCTTCTAGATCTCTCAGTTTGAGATTCTTTCTCTCTGAATTCTTGGTGTAGGTATAGGCTTTTCTACAAAGTTCTTTTATGGTCTTCTTATTCTGTTTGTCAAGCATGTCAGCCATTGACTTGACGAAGTCATCTGCTACCCTGTATCCTAGTCTCTGAATGCTCTTGTAGACTGATGAAGATCTGCAAATTCTAATCTCCTTTTTTCCATTTTCCATGTTGTTCACCTCATTTTTCATTACGGTAAAACCAATCTCCTTTGCTCTCGTCTATTTCATTGTAAGAAGATAGCTTTGGGAGTATTTTACTTCTCACTCTTATCCTAGCCAAGGAAACTATTAAAGCTTTCGTTTTTGGGCTTATTTCAGGCTAATAGCCTTCAAGAGCCTGCCGTTCTAAAAGCGGGAGTCAATGCACACACAATACAAATCGTTGTGTATTGCTCATTGTTCCTCTTTGAAAATCTCTTTTTTGGATCATCCTCCCTCTAGATCATCCAAATCTTGAAGTTCCAGGTAGTAACAGCCCTCACACATTCCGTCGAACTCTTCCCATTCTTGTTTGGAAATCCTCTTTCTACAGAGTCCGCAGCTATAATCCTTCTCAGATTCTGGTCTGGCAAAGGTTTCAACCGTAGTTGAAGAGTAAATCTCCCAGACCTCTCCCAGATTCTCCATTATTATGCTTCCCTCATAGTTTGAGGGAAAGATGTGATGATCTAGTTTCTGGATTTTCCTTCGGAGACTCATCGGAATATTTTCTATGGCTACCGTTGTATGCTTTCTATGGCAGGATGGACATGTTTTGCCAGCAGGGATGCTAACCATTTTTCTCTTCTCTGACAAAATCCTCAAGAACCTTTGTGCTTTTTTCGTTATTCTTTCCTGATCTTTGCATCTTTTTCAAATCGCCCCTAACGATTATCTTCAAAACTTCGCTGATCTCTTCAAGTTTCTCCCTGCTTTCTAAAGCAAACCCAACAGGCTGATGATCTTGCAATGCTTGAGTCACGATTCTTTTTACTAGATCTGGATTGACACCTACACTTTGCAGTAATGCTTCTGCCCTATCTAGACGCTTCAAGGTTTTCTGCAGCTCTTCACGTAGCTCTTGTTCATTCATTTTGAGAATGTCAACTTCTTTTTCCAGGTTTACGATTTCATGACTGCCGTTACCTGTCTTCTTCAGGTGAAAGACTTGATTGAGCTTCAAGAAATCCTTTGTCAGACTAACCCCCTGAATATACGTTGATATGTCTTTTTCGACTGCCTTGCCGACCAGCATGTTCGCAGACCACTGGTTAATTCCAAGAGAAGTAGCAGTTCTCATTACTAGCTTTCTTCCACAATGCCAGTGCAATTGTCCTCTTGGCTTGATGTTAGCTCTTTTTGCCAGTTCCTGTAGAGTCCAGTTCAAGCTATCCTCGCTCATATGCTCTATTCTTGCCGATTGCAAGAGGTACAAGTTATTCTTGTCCAGGGTGGGAAGATACTTTGATAGATATTCTCTGAATTCCTCTGACACGAAGGTGTGAGCGTTGACTCCTTCTTTTCTGGTTCTGATGACTATCTCAACTGCATCCTCCTTGTTTAGAACGTCAAACCAGGACCATTCTAGCCTACAAGCATCACCAACCCTGAGGCCCAACAAGAGAACTTCCAAGATTATCTTCTCCTTCAAGTTTGCCAGATCAGCCATTTCTTGCAGTTCGCCAATAGTCAAAGGATGATCCCGCGTGGTCACTTCTGCATTGTTGACTCCCAACCCTCTCCTAAACTGGATGTCTTTTCCATGAAACTTGAAGTACTGGGTTACACCGTTGACATAGAATCTGCACGTGTTCTGCTTGTGCTTCTTTTTGAGCTCTACATAGTATCTTTCCAAGACCCTTGATAGAGTAGTAGATTGCTCATTGAGAAGCGAAGTTATCGGCCTGCCGAACCAAACTTCAAATTTCCTAATAGCAATCCTATAGTTCTTCTGACTCTGTGTAGACGGGATCAGAACAAGAAAGTCCTCTACCTTCGTTGACATACTAGTCTGAACTACATCTTCCATCCATCATTTCCTAAAGGTCTTGTGAATCCAGAATCAGTATCCTATATCCCGAATCCCATTCCGCTCTTCGGAAGATATCTCCACCAGACAGTGAGTTCGAGTCTCGCCTAAGATGTCACAGCATCTTCAGTTTAGTGCGCGCGCAAGCTCATGAATCATTGGACCTTAGGCTTGTTTGCGGTTGTATGTTTCCACGAAGGCTTTTAGATCTTTGTCCGC
>Ga0315277_10013186_pt1 | contig 10311 bp, 8 predicted proteins | sample YL17G05_15_MG_FD_203695 | JGI IMG/M metagenome (GOLD analysis project Ga0315277, IMG submission 203695) | Sediment microbial communities from Yellowstone Lake, YNP, Wyoming, USA - YL17G05_15 | ecosystem: Environmental > Aquatic > Freshwater > Lake > Sediment | place: USA: Wyoming | collected...
AGGGGTCTGCGTGCATCGTATCGGAATGGCAGTGGGCCCGTCACACTCTGCGTCGGTCTCATGGGCGCCGGCTGCTCAGGCAGATGCGCTGGTACTCCTGTTCGCCGCGGGCTTCCTGACATACTGGCTCGCGCTGCCGGCGTGGGTTTACCTGGATTCACGTTCCCGTAACGAACCAGGCTGGTTGTGGGTGCTCTTCGTGCTCATCACGAACCTGATGGGGTTGCTTGCTTACCTTCTCGCAACAACCAGACCGGGAGCCCCAACGAGCGCTTAGATGTGACTACGGCTCTGGAGGGCCGTCCTCTAGGAGCCTGAGCGGGTAACAAGTTGGTCGCATCGCCACTGAGCGTGCTATGGAAGTTGTTTTCTGCGGAATCACGGATGGTTGGTGTGTTGTTGCGCTTACAGGCCTACATGAATGGTGTTCTGGGTAATGCAGGCAGTAGCATATTTGTTCTGTCTATCCCGCGGCGCACACCCGGAACACCCTCAGCAGGTTGTGACACGCACAGACCGTAACTCATAGCCTTGTGCTCGGACGCGTTTGCCGCTACCTTGGTGCCGTCCAGCGAAACATGTCCCAACCTGATCAGCCCGCTATTCCGGCAAACCTGCAGCACTTGCAAGAATAACCCTTTGAATGCATCCAGATTCCTCTGCCTGAACTCGGCTATGGTGCGAGACCTGGGCATGTTGCCCGCCGCCAGGTACCTGAACGCTATATCTTCCTCCACACGCTTGGCCAATTTCCTCGAGGAGCGAACTCCTACGCAGTAGCCGTAGACCAGGATCTTGAGCATCATGCGCGGGTGAAACGGTGGATAGCCCCTGAGCTCCTTCTCGTGCTTATCCTGGATCACGCTGATGTCCATCTGGTCTACCACGTCGCTGATGAATAGCGCAAGATGGTTGTCTGGTAGCCATTCGCGCAACGACGGAGCCGTCAACAGCATCTGGTTTGGTTCATATGGCCTGTATACTTTGCTCATGCCGTAGGTTTCTAGAGCAGACCCCGGCAAGCCTGCGGCTTTTCGTATTACTCGCTCAGGCTCCTAGCGGTGCTGCAGGCCTTTGGACATCAGTATGTCGTGCTTTGCCGGGGCCGTTTGCGTCCGGGACCACGCCTGTGACTTCATAGCCAAGCTTCAGGTAAAACGTAAATGGGTGTCCTGGACGTCATGCAGGCGTCGGAGGTTATCTAGCGCACCAGGCAGGATGCTTCTGCCGCCGATGCTTGTCCGCTCTTCAGTGTCGTCAGTGCCCAGGATCATGGTTCCGACGCCCGCCCGGATGGCCTCCTCCTCGAGCAGAGACACCAGACGGCTGCCGATTCCCCGGCCCCTCCTGTCGGCCCGGACCGCCAGCGGGTGCAGTTCCCACACGCGCCCACGGTAGGCCTCAAGCCCAGCCACGAGCGCAACGACCCCGGCAGCGTCGACGGCGATAATCAGGCATGTTGCGTTCTCCCGCAGGTCGTCAACTTCAGCGCGGGCCTTTTCGGGCGTCGGATACCCGTCCTCACCAGGGAAGCATGCCTGGAGCAGCGAAGCCGCCTGCTCGGGCCAGGTTGGGTAGCCAGGGCGCACCCCCGTCAGGCCGCCGCTGCCTGGGTTCACCAGCATCACCTGCACGTCGTTCGGAAGCATCCATCTCATCTCCGCTCAAGCCTGACGCTTTGGCCGCTGATAGAGCTGGGCAATGGCTGCTACCACCTGGGATGCCGTCTCCGGTCGAGGGGGCATCAATAACCCTGCCTCAAGTCCATAGACGACGGGCATCCACTCAATCTCGTAGCCGCCCCGCCGGAATTCGCTTTCCGTTGGGAGGTAACCTATAAGGCCGTTCGTGTATCCACACATGAAGCCGCAGGGGTTCCTTGTCTCGGCCCGCACACTCGATCCTATCTCCGAGAATGGTTCCATCGGAATCCCCGCGAGGAAACCCTCGTCTATGCAGACCAGCTGCACCTCCATGTCGAGCGAGATTACGGACTTGCCTTGTCCGTGCAGGCGCGTGATTTTGGAGAGCCATGGACTCGTGTCGACTTCCCATTCCCTGGCCGCAGTCGCGGCCAGAGTCTCCGCTTGCTGCAGCCCCGGCAAATCAACGAGCTGCATGGGCAGTACTCTGGATGCCGCCCGCACACGGTACAGAGGTTCCGGCCGCAAGGCCGCGACCGTGTCCAGCACAGGCCTGGAGATGCAAGTAGTCACTCGTTCCAGGTCGTCGACCGTCCCCCTCCACCTGGGATTCGAATCACCGGCGCACCCAATGCCAACAGCCACATTGCAGCCAAGTCTATCGCGTAAGGCCTTCCTGAGGTGTCCCGAGTAGTCGCCGGAAATCCAGTTACTGTCGCCTCTTAGCACATTCCCGCGAGAGCCACATATCACGAGCAGCCCGGCAATACGCTCTTCCCGCTCGTTGTCGATCCGCAGTAGCCCTATCCGTGCGTCAACAGGCCCGGCCAGGTTTACGCCCATCGTGGCCTTCCCATTGGGGCCTGCCAGGCGCCTGTTCACGGCGAAGGGAGCAGTGGCCTCGCCCCAGGAAACCTTGGCCGGACGGAGTCCTTGGCCGGCAGCTACAGCGGCACTCATCATGGCGTCCTGCACGTGCCGGCCATAAGCGACGAGTTCCGGGCTCACCCCAGAAGCATCCGGCGCGGAATGAGTGTGCGTGAACAGCACCATTACGGAGGAAACAGGTATGTCGAGGCGAGCGGCAACCTCCCGCCGGACAATGCTCACATCCCTGACAAGCATGCCAACGTTGTCGACAGTCATCACGACCACCAGGTCACCGGCGGCCTCGAGTGCAACTGCCACCACCTCGAGCCTGTCCAGGATACCGCTGGACGGGAGAGGCCTGTGGTACCCGAAAAGGCTGATGCCCGGCTCTGGAGTGATATCCACTGCGGCGAAACCGGCGTGGCCAGTCATGCGAGTCCCTCCCGCTATTGCACTCGTTCATATTCTGGGGGTCATTCGCCATTCCTACCGGGCCAGACACCATTGGCCGTGGTGCACGGCCGCGACCCGGCCCGCCCCAGGGCAGGGAACCTAGCCTGCCTGTGAGAATACTCATAGTCCGGGCACAAGACACAAGTGTGTGACTCAAGGGGGATGGCAGATGCCGGAGTTGAGACCTTTCCAGGAGCTACTTGAGGATTATGTCCGCCACGTTTCCGGGCAGCGCTGTAGCATCCCGGCGTTCAGGCGCGCCAGCGAAGGGTGGGAAACCGAGATACTGCTGTTCTCCATTGAACCCCCTGCTCCCGAGTTCGGCGGTCTTCGTCACCTCGCCGCAAGGGTCTACCCTTGGCCGTGGCAGGCAGACAGGGTGAAGGCGGAGTTCCTCCTGCTCCGCGGGTTGTTTGAGACCGGCTACCCTGTGCCCCGTGTCGTCAGGTTTGAGCCGGACGCGTCGCTCCTCGGCGGCCCGTTCTTTGTCATGGAGCAAGTACGCGGCAGCCTCCTCGGGTACAAGTACACAAAGGGCACAGAACAGGAGAAGCGCGATGTCTCCGTAGTTTTCGGGGACCTGCTGGCAAGACTGCACAGGATCGATCCCGCCCCTTTCCTCGGCGAAGGGGCAGCCTGGCGCGACCGGCGCTCGGCACTGACATCGCTTGAGCCGGAGATCTTGCGCAGTTTCCTCGAGCCATCCAGCATAGCCCGAGAGCTCGAGCCCATATTCGTATGGATGGAAGAACACAGACCGGTTCTCGAGGGGGGTGAGACCTGCCTGTTGCACGGTGACTTCCACCTGTGGAACATAATGCTTGCAGAAGACGAGAAGGGTACGCTGGGCGGGCTGCCCAGGCCCGTAGTGGTCGACTGGGGACAGGCCGGCCTGGGCGACCCCCGTCACGACATCGCCCAGTCCATGCTGCTCAGCAAGACTCAGAACATGCCGGGCGTCGCCGAGAGCTGTCTTACGGCATACCAATACGCCTCCGGAAGGCATCTCGAGCACCTGGAGGTTTTTGAGATTCTGGCTCTGGCCAGAAGGCTTGGAGCAACGCTTGTGTGCCTGGCGGACGGGCCTGAGACCCTCGGCCTCAGGCCGGAGCTGGTCCCGTTCCTGCTCAAGAGGCTAAACCATCTCGATGGCCTATGTAACCTGCTGGAGCAACAGTCCTCAATTCGCCTTCCCGGTGTGCGCGGTCTGCTGGCCCGCTGGGCCAGCACAGAAACTGTCCGTTAACGGGCGTTGGCCCTTGAGCCGCAGCACTCCTGACCGGTGCATGCCTGATATATGAACGCCAACAAGCGCAGGGAAGAGCCCTCCCCCTATATCCTCGTTATGGGGTACAGACCGCGAGGGACGTTCTTGTACTGGAAGACACTGAGATCGACAGGGCTGTATGCAGGTGCATCCACTATGATGATTTCTTGGGCCACCTTCTCGTAGACGGCCCGGAAGTGCGTCTTGGACTTGGAGACGATGATCCTGAAATCGCCGGTCTTCCTGCCGAACTGGGTGATCGGGTCCTCATCAATGAGCGAATGCCTGTGGCTCGTGATCTGCACCCAAATGCCGCCGGCCTGCAGGATCGCAGTCAGCCCGAGGTCCTGCCGCTCGCCGTGTGTCATCAGCCCCGTGCCAATGTAGCTCTTTTCCCCAACCCACTCGACTCGCCCGGTGAGCCTGACAGGCCCGCCGGCCTGAGGGGAGCTCTTGCTTCCCACCGCCAGTTCTACCACTTTGCCCTGGCCGGCTTCCAGGCAGGCGCGCGCGGCTTCAGGGTCACACAGGAGCGGAAAGGCGACGCCTCTGGCGTCCTGGCGAATGAGCTCGTGCAGCACAAACGTGGTGTCGCTGAGCCGGTCCGCATGGTCGAGGATGACTATTGGCTTTGACGCCGTCCTTGCCTTTTCTATTGCCAGCGCCACCCCGTCATGCAGGCCGTAGACGCCGTGCTTTCCGGCGAACTCCTCCCTGCGTGCCCACGCCGCGCTTGAGAGGTCGTCCACGATGACCCTGGCCAGTTCGGGCGCATTATCCGTCACTGCGACCGCCGAAGCGCCCAGCTGGTGCACGTCCGACCAGGCGAACCCGAAGAAGAACGAAACGTCTATGACCCTCGGCTTTTGCTGCCAGTCCATCACCCGCGCGATGATGTCCCTGGCTGGCGATACGGTGGTGGCGCTGAATATGCTGGGCACGACCATCCCGGGTTTCGCCATAGCCGTCACCGGCCTGGTCTTGCCCGCCAGCATATCCAGAAGTGCCCGCGCCGCCCGGCGGCCCGTCTCGTCCTCATCAACGTGCGGGCTCGAGTGATAGCCGAAGATGGCCGTGGCCTTCGTGAGGATGGCCGGGTCAATGTTGCCGTGGAGGTCAAGTGCGACGAATATTGGGATGTCGTAGCCGACGGCCTTACGGACGTCCTTGAGAATGTGTGTCTCAGTGTCCTGCCTGGACTCGGTCACCATCGCACCGTGCAGGGACAGCAGGATCCCATCGAGGGTGTCCGCCTCGTTGCCGAGACCCTCGCACATCTCACCTATGTACTTGTCGTAAACCTCATCTTTCACTGTTCCAGCGACCCCGCCCGACGAGTAGACGATGGGAACGAGCTCGACTCCTGCCGGTTCGCACACCTGGATGAAGCCGCCTATGGACGAGTTCGTGGGGCGGTATGTCTCAAGAATGTCCTTGCCGTGCTTTGCAGTCCGGTCGAAGTCCTCAAGACCTGTCTTGTCCGGCAGAAAAGTATGGGTCTCATGCGAGATGCCTGCGATGCCGATTCTCACTCCCATACCTCCTCTTACACCTGGACTCTGGCTGGTAATTCCAGCTAGCTGTTATTGCACCAACCGTAGCACCCGGTTCTACGATGTGGTGATCTTCTCCTTGCAGGAGGAATACTCTGGCATCGAGAATCACCAGTTGCAGCATATGAGAGGAGCTGGTGCAATCCTTGCAGCAACAACCTGTCGACCTGGTGGAACGTCTGAAGGCATCCTATCCTGCGCTGTCGGAAGGCCACAAGCGCGTCGCGGAGTACCTGCTGGATAACATCGAAATCGCGGCCTTTCTGACAGCCGGACGGCTGGGAGCAACCGCTGGAGTCAGCGAATCCACTGTGGTCAGGTTTGCTATCACGCTCGGCTACCAGGGTTGGCCCGACTTGCAGCGTGTGCTGGCGGGGATGGTGAGAGCCCGCCTGGACACGGTCACCAGGCTCCGCATTTCGGCGGGTGGCGGGCAGCAGGACACCGTGCGCGATGTGCTTACCACGGACGCCGAGAATCTTGAGCGGACGATGTCCGGACTAGACCCAGGGGTGTTCAGCCAGGTTGTGGACGCTCTCGCCGTGGCGCGGGACATATACGTGCTCGGCCTGCGAAGCGCCCAATCCCTAGCCGTATTCCTCACGTTCTACCTGCAGACCATCGGGAAATCTGCAAGGCTCGTCTCGCAAGGCACCCGGAGCGCGTTCGAAGAACTGGATGCCGCGGGCGCGGAGGACGTTGTGCTGGCCATAAGTTTCCCGCGTTACTCCAGTATGACGGTGCGGGCCTTCCAGTACGCCAGGGACCTCGGCGCAAAGACCATCGCGTTGACAGACAGCGCGTTTTCCCCGCTGGCACAGGTTGCGGACCTGACACTCGTGGCAAGGACCAGCATCAACTCGTTCATTGAGTCGTTCGTGGCGCCTCTATCGATCATCAATGCGATAATCACAGCCATAGGCCGCCAGGACGAACAAGCCACGCTCAAGTCGCTTGAGAAGTTCGAAGAGATCTGCGCGAAGAATCGCGTGTACTGGCCCGATGACAGGCCATGAACGGAAGGGGACATACGTATGCAGGACAGGTACTTCGACAAGTACGGCGACCACGTTTTCTACCGTGACGTCAAGAAGCAGTTCGGTGTGATAGTCCGGGCCAAGGGGATCTACCTTTACGACGACGAGGGCAAGGAATACATAGACGGGTGCTCCGGCTCGATGGTGTCCAACATCGGCCAGGGCGTGCCGGAGGTCGTCGAGGCCATTGCGAAGCAGGCGGCGACCGTGTCGTTCACGCATGGCTCGCGATGGACGACGGCGCCGTTGATGAAACTCGCTCAGATGGTGTGCGACCTTGCCCCCAAGGGGCTGTCCAGGCTTTACCTCGTGTCGGGAGGTTCAGAGGCCACCGAAAGCGCCATCAAGTTCGTCAGGACGTATTTCATCGAGCGCGACGGCCCCAACACCCAGAAGCACAAGATCATCGCCAGGTGGCACGGTTTCCATGGCAACACGCTTGGCGCCCTGTCCATAACCGGGCATATGCCGCGCCGCCAGAAGTATAGCCCCATGCTTGTGGACTTCCCGCATATCCCGGCATGCTACTGCTACCGGTGCCACTACGGCCTCACCCACCCGGGCTGCGGCGTCGCGTGCGCGAAGGCGCTCGAGGAGATGATCCTCGAGTGCGGGCCGGAGACCGTGGCGGCTTTCATCGCGGAACCTTTCATCGGCGCCGCGTCCGGCGCTGTGCCGCCTGTGGATGAGTACTGGCCCATGGTGCGGGCCATCTGCGACAAGTACGATGTGCTCCTGATCGCCGACGAGGTGATGACCGGATTCGGGCGCACCGGGGCGGACTTCGCAGTAAACCACTGGAATGTCGTCCCGGACATTATCGCCTGCGCAAAGGGCATGAGCGCAGGCTATTCGCCGCTCGGGGGCATCATCGTGAAGGAAAACCTTCACCAGGCGCTGAGGGACGGCACGGGCAAGTTCACGCACGGCCATACGTACGGCTCGAACCCGCTGTCCGCGGCGACCGGAGTGGCCGTCCTGACCTACTACCTCAAGCACAATCTCGCCGAGAACTCGCGCGTCATGGGAGAGCGGATGTTCAAAGCGTTCGAGCCGTTGTGGGATAGCCCGGTCGTGGGCGACATACGCGGCAGGGGATTGTTCTGTGGGGTCGAGCTTGTGCAGGACAAGAAGAGCCGCACGCCATTCCCGCCCGAGCTGGCTATCGGTGAGAAGCTGACCCAGCGGCTGCTCAAGCACGGGCTCGTCGTCTACCCCGGGAGCGGTCACGCCGACGGCCGGGCGGGCGACCACGTGCTCATAGGGCCGCCTCTCGTCATCACATCGCCGGAGGTAGATGAACTGGCACGCAGGCTTGTCGCGGGCGTCAGGGACCTTGAGGTCGACCTGCAGAAGGGCACGATCTAGGCATCCGGAGTCAGGACGGAAGGAGAAGCACCCATGGCACAGCAGAAGAGGAAACCGCTTGAGGGGCTTTTGGTGCTTGGAGTCGAGCAATACATAGCCGGGCCATACTGCACCATGCTGCTCGCCGACGCCGGCGCCGAGGTCATCAAGATCGAGCGTCCCGGCAGTGGCGACCCCCGGCGCACTATCGGGCCGTACGTCACCTCCCGCGACGGGAAGACCCGGGTGAGCGGCGGCTTCCTCGAATACAACCGCAACAAGAAGAGCCTTACGGTAAACATGCAGGACCCGAGGGGTAAGGAAATCCTCAAACGGCTGGTGGAAAAGGCTGATGTGCTTGTCGAGAACTTCAAGCCCGGCACGATGGCAAAACTGGGTCTGGGCTACGAGCACCTGTCACAGGTCAACCCAAGGCTCGTGTACGCGGCCATCAGCGGCTTCGGCCAGCTTGAGGAGTTCGAGGGGCCTTTCAGCAAGTGGCCCGCGTTTGACATAGTCTCTGAGGCGATGGGCGGAGTCATGCACATGATCGGGTTCCCGGACCGGCCGCCCATCACCACGATGTACGGCCTCGCGGACACATACTCAGGCATGGTCACGGCTCTGGGGATCATGTTCGCGCTATACGACAGGGCGCGAACGGGCCTCGGCCAGTTCGTTGACACTTCCATGTACGACGCCATGCTGGCGCTGAACGAGCGCTCGCTGGCGACCTACTCGCTGACCGGCGAGGTCCCGTTGCGTGGCAAGGAAACGATCGCGGGGCCACGCGGGGCTTTCATGGCGGATGATGGGTACGTGGCGCTCAATATCCCCACCGACGACCTGTGGAAGCGGCTGGCCACGGTCATCGGGCGCGAAGACCTTGTGGACGATCCGAGGACCCGCACCGGGCCCGCACGTGCGCAGAACGACGTGTTCCTGCGGGAGACGCTCGAGGCCTGGATGAAGGGCAAGACGAAAGCCCAGGTCGTGGATACCTTGATGGCGGCGGGTGTGCCCACCGGGCCCGTTCACACGGCGAAGGATATCTTCGAGTGCCCACACGTCGCGGCGAGGAAGATGCTCGTCGAACTCGACGACCCGGACCTGGGACCGAAGAGGTTCGCACGCACGCCGGTCAGGCTTTCGGCCGCCGAAGAGGTCCCGGGCCGGCCGGTTCCGCGTCTCGGCGAGCACACATCCGGGATCCTCGGGGCACTGGGGTACTCTGAGCGGGAGATTCTGGCGCTGAAGCAGGCCGGAGTGGTGTAGGCAGGCAACGCTGTAGTGCGAGGAGTGAACACTTTGGCGCGATATGTGAACGCATTCAGGTGTGAGAAGCCGGTCGTCGTGGTTTCGGCGGTAAGGACCGCGATCGGTAAGTTCGGTGGCTCCCTCGCAGGCTTCACCGCCGTGGACCTGGCTAAGGTGGCAGGGGCAGAAGCCGTCAAGCGCGCAGGCCTCGGGCCGGGCGACGTCGACGAGGTCATCCTGTCAAATGCCCGTCAGGCAGGCGTGGGACCCAACCCCGGCCGGGCGGTGGTGCCCTTGCTCGGGTTGCCTGAACACGTACCCGGCTGGACGGTCAACATGGCCTGTGGCTCCGGGCTGAAGGCGGTCGAGGCCGCGTACCAGTCCATCGCCTGTGGAGCGGCGGAGACTGTGCTGGTCATAGGCACAGAGGCGATGAGCCAGATCCCATACCTGTTGACGGGTGCAAGGTGGGGCTACCGGCTGGGGAATGACGTTCTCCACGACGGGCTTCACAAGGACGGCTTTATCTGCGCAATCACGCACCAGCACATGGGCATGACGGCCGAGAACGTCGCCCAGAAGTACGACATCTCGCGCGCAGAGAGCGACGAATATTCGGTGCTCTCGCAGAACAGGGCCGAAGCCGCTATTAAGGCGGGCCACTTCGCATCGCAGATAGTGCCCATCGAGATGCCGCAGCGCAAGGGGCCTCCGGTAGTGTTCGCGCAAGACGAGCACCCCAGGTTTGGGTCCAGCTTGGCAGGCGTGGCAGGCCTCAAGCCCGTCTTCAAGGATGACGGCATCGTCACTGCCGCCAGCGCGTCCGGTATCACGGACGGTGCAGCGGCGCTCGTCCTGATGACCGTGGAGGCGGCCGCGGCCCG
>Ga0315277_10013187_pt1 | contig 10310 bp, 12 predicted proteins | sample YL17G05_15_MG_FD_203695 | JGI IMG/M metagenome (GOLD analysis project Ga0315277, IMG submission 203695) | Sediment microbial communities from Yellowstone Lake, YNP, Wyoming, USA - YL17G05_15 | ecosystem: Environmental > Aquatic > Freshwater > Lake > Sediment | place: USA: Wyoming | collected...
TGCAGGAACGCGTTCTGTCTGACCTAGTGAGAATGAACATTGGAGTAATCAGTTACAGACCAGCGTCATCGGAACTCGAAGACGCGTATCTCAAACTCATCACGAGTACGTTGTGATCAAACATGAATGAGACGAAGAAGGTATCCGAAAACAAGGTGCCGAGCAGCCTGACGCAGGTTGGTATCACGGCGAAGTACACGTTTCTCGATTACTTCAGGTCCCGCAGGTTCTTCATACTCCTAGTCATAACTCTTCTGATAAGTGCACTTCTCACTTTCATAGTGGGGTACTATCGTCCTGCGATTTTTCTGACTTCTGACCTGTCGTTCTATTCTGGTTGGTGGGGAATGTCCGTGACCTTTGTCATCGTACTTTCCGGCATTTTCTTCGGTGGCGATGCCATTTCAGGAGAATTTCAGAACAAGACGGGCTATTTTGGGGTCCCGAATCCGATTAGAAGGTCGTCCATTTATGTGGGTAAGTGGTTGGCAGCTTTCATCGCGGCCACCGTAATATTGGTTGTGTTCACGGCGATCACTGTCGGTAACGGGATGTACTATTTTGGCTTGACCGTGCCCTACCAGTTCGGCTTGTCTGTGCTTCTCGCGTGGTTCTATCTCGCCGCCGTTCTCGGGTTCACGTTCTTCTTCAGTTCGCTGTTCAAGAGCAGCTCGATATCCATCCTCGTCACTGCTATCCTCTTTCTGTTCGCGTTCACACTCATCGAGACGCTTGTTGCAGACCTCGTTCAGGTTGAGCCTTGGTTCATCCTGACCTACGGAGCCGGCATAATAGGTAACATACTAACTGTTCCCTACCCGGAACACGTTCACACCCAAACCTTTGGTGAAGGAAGAATAAGTATAACCACCTACAATGCCACGATCCCCGAAGGAATGGCCATATTAGGACTTTACTTCATCATCACCGCGGTCCTAGGACTAGTCCTCTTCGAGAGAAAAGAGTTCACCTGAGCGAGAGTCAAAGAATGCAGGCAATTGTATGACTGAATGTGAAACGTAAGATAGGCGCCTCAGGCCCACGCCTTTGACCAAGCTATTCAGTGTCTTTTCTCGAGTTTACATATGCTGTACGCTACAATGGGAGCGCTTGCTAGTAGAGAAACAGCCTGCAGAATCATGAATAACCATCCTGCGCCACCTTTGCTTGATAACGGTGCTATTGACAACGTTGCTTCTTCAAATCCATAACTCACGTAAGATGAAGCAGCTAACAGCAAAGATATTCCTATGGCGAAAATTGATGAGTGGATGATGTTTGTTTTTGTGTTCTTTGAAAAGTAGTGCCGATCATAAATGGCGAATAGAATGACGCCAAAAATCATTCCAGAAAGACCGGCCAAATACATGAGAACCATGTTTCCTAACGAAAGATTCGGTGTCGCATACAGATTTTGGACTGAGGCGTAGATGCCGACGCTTAGTGGAGCCATTAGAGTAGCGCCCATGATAAGGAAAAGAGAAATGATTTTTCCAATCGTCTTTTCGAGTTCTTTGTGAACTGCTGTGCTTGTTCTTTGCTTCTCTCGTTCAACTTTTTGAAAAAGGACCATGCTTGTTTGTCCTATCTCTGAGAGACGGTATTTTCCTCTTGCAGTTTGTTCAACCAACGGTACCAGTTCTTTTAGATGGTAACTCATCAAGCCGGTGTCATTTGTGCCAACGGCATCCTGAATTTCTGTGAACGACGCTTCACCCTTCTGTTCGAGGAGAAGCAGAATTTGGCGACGTACGGGATGCTTCAACGCTGTAAATATTGCATCATACTCGTTTGCTTCTGCCAAGGTGTTTCAGATTCTCTTTTCGTGAGATATAATAAAAACATTTTCGTGAACAAAAACTGGAAAAACCTATTGGGCGGGTCATTATTTATTACTCAGTGCGTTTGGACGTTACTCTTGAGGCAAAAGGATGAAGCTTAGCCATTATCTTTTGAAACACGCTGGCTTGAAGGCTTTGCACGAGCGTGTTAAACGTGATTTCTGCACCAGAGAGCTTGTTCATCATAATTGGAACCATGTGGTCAGGGACCTCGCCAGAGCAGTCATGATCGGTGAAAAGGAAGGAGCCAACATGAAGATAGTGTTGGCTGGTGTGCTGCTTCATGACATAGGCAGACTATATCCGGAAGAGGGCGAAGACCATTATGTCGCTGGTGCGAGAGTGGCGCCGAAGTATCTGGCAGATGCGGGTTTTTCGGAAAGTGAGATTGATAGGATAGTTCACTGTGTGAAAGCTCACGGTTTCAGAGGGGTGGAAGTGCCCAAGACTCTTGAGGCAAGGGTGTGCTACGATGTAGATGTGCTATCCTGTTCTGTGGGTTACATTGGAGTGGCCAGAGTGTTTGATTTCTTTATGAGAGAAGAGAAGATGGGAGTGAAAGACATGGTTGAGATTCCAAGCGGCAGGAAAGGAGCTAGACAAGATTTCTATACGACGACTGGAAAATCAGTCGGTCAGGAAGGACTGGAGAAGGCGCGAAACTTTTGGGAAGGGCTGAGACATGATTTGAAAGAAGAAGAACGGGCTGTCAAAAAAACGATTCCAGAATACAAAGGAGACTGAGGAACTGGCGGCGTGGAAGAATAGCCATTGAAGGAAAGATTGATGCGGATCAAAGCTGTCTGTTTTGACCTTTACGGAACTTTAGCATACGTTGCTGAGCCTGTCAGCGATAAATCTGCTTCTGACTTCTTGGTCAGCAGAGGCTATGACGTATATCCGCAAGCATTGGCTGCGGCATGGCAATATGTGTCCTTCGTAGATTATCCCAAGTACGGTTACGGGGATTGGAGTACCCTGATCCAACGTGTTTTGAAGAGGCTAAGTATCAACGCTGACAAGGAAACCCTCAAGGGATTAACCAGACTGTACGAGAACGCTAAGTGGACACGTTTTCCAGACGTTGAAGATGCCTTCGAAAAAGCAAAGAAGCTGGGGCTAAGGACAGCTATAGTGACCACGATTGCAAGATTCGAATTTAAGGAAACTCTGAGACCGATTCTCGCCAAGATAGATGTTCTTGCTGACGGATACACTTTTCACTGTGAGAAATCTAACCCGAAAATTTACTTGAAAACTTTAGAGGCTTTGAATGTGGATGCCTCTGAAGCGGTCATGGTCGGAGACGATATGGATCTTGATATTCGACTTCCAAAACGGCTTGGAATGAAGGCAATTCTCTTGGATAGAACTGGACAGCCTCTTTCCCAGCAATCTCGCTGGGAAGCGGATTCTATTGTCAAAAACCTGAACGAGGCAATAGACGCCTTGACCAAATTATGATAAAGCACGCGCTCGCAAACCCGAAGGTGAACATCTGTAGGAAAATTCTTAAGAATACAACGAGACGATTCTGAGGATGTTGATGAGTAAAAATGCTCAAGGTTCGTTTTGCTATCGTTGGGGATTGCGAAAACCTGCATAGATGCATCATCAAGACTTGGGAGAGTCTTCGTGAGTGGTTGCCTGCTTCTTTCGTTGACCCTGAACTCAAGAGCATGCATGAACCTGAGGACATCAAGAAGCTCAGGGAGAGAATAGAAAACAAGAACGAGATTCTTCTAATTGCTGTGGAAAATCATCAGATTGTAGGTATGGCTTTAGGCCGAGAAGCAGCAGGAGTGTGCAGTCTCGGATTTTTGGCTGTAACAAAGGAGTGCCGAGGCAGAGGTGTTGGGTCAAGACTTCTAAACAGATTCATTAGAGAGGGAAGGAAAAGAAAAGCCCACAAAATCTCGCTGCACACCTCACCGCACCTCGTGCCAGCAATAAGACTATACGTCGGGAATGGATTCTTGCCCGAAGGCTTTTTGAGAAGACACACAAGAGGATTGGACATGATAATCTACAGCAAATTTCTCTCATAAGGCTATCATTGCTGAAATCTCTGTAATGTCAACCATTCTTAACACCTAAGGACTCGTTAGGCAAGTTGGAATCTGAAACTGTTCGGAGAGATGCTTTCTCCCAAGTCTTCCTCAGTTTTGGTTCCTTTCTTAGAAGCTCATTATGGAGCGCGCGCGTTTCTCAGTTCTGCAAAGCAGTGAACAAGAATATGTTTGAAAAATACTGGACTTCGATAAAGGAGCTGCTGGTTGAGAGCAGACGATTGTAGACAGCATAAATCACATAGACTGTTTTCGAAGTGCGTCAAATAAGTTTGTAATTGTTTCTTGGTGTAAATCTGAAACACATTAAATCGGATTGCAGTTTAGGAGCACTAGGATTGTCACGGCAGTGATAAGACATCCTTCATGTTCTTTTCGTGAAATGAGTGTCAAAAGAGGGCGGAAAGAGAGTGGTGCGCGCACACACACACACCTCCACTTCTCTTTTCGATTATCATATCTAACCATTATGTCGCGCTCGCATCCCGCTCGCGCTCGCGCGCGTTTATAAACTCAGATTGAACTAGCTTCCATTTAGGGAAGAGATGGATCAATCGTGAAAATTGCCAACGATGAGCGGCTGACTATTCTCAAACAGTATGCTCGTGAGCATTATGGACTGACCAGAAACGTAAGGATACTCGTGTTATTGATCTCTGAAGAAGAGACAAGAGAATACTGTGAATTAGCAGCAAGAGAGGTTGAGACAAACCAAGCATTACGAGAATACATTGAAAGACACCCACCCAATACAGCACACCACGAAGGACTGGAAATTCTTCCCTCTGAGGCTTGCCTGATTAACGCGAAAAAGAATTTGCAGATCAAGATACTAAGAGAACTTATCACTAGATCAAAAACCAATATTCCTCACATCAAAAAGTGCGAGTATGTAATTTTGATGAGAGAAGAATTGCTAGAACCTTTTGGACGGAGAAAGGTCACTGCTTTCGAAGGATGCAATGTCAATTTTGCTGAACTTGCTTTCGGTCGGTTATTAGCTCATGAATTTTTGCACGTAGTTGAAGAAACAACTGAAATACGAATTTACGGTTCACAAGAGAAAGACGATATTCGTGAATTGCGAGTTTTGAAAACATTACCGCAAGCGTATTGGGAAAAAGGGACAAAGAACGGAGTAGTGAAATTCTCCTTTTAGTAAACTAGCGCGCGCTAACTAAACGTTATTTTAGAGGAACTATCACCCTAGACGTTCGCTGTTTTGGCCATAGAGCCAAGATACTCACGACTACAAATATCACCACGCCAACAATGGAAACATATCTCATTAAGGTCCAATTCAAGAAACCGATATTTTCTGGATAACCCCATGGCGTCCACAGAAACAGTATAGAATATACTGAAGTCACAAGCTGCAACATGGAAAGACAGAACACAAGCCCTATTAGCAGATTGAAAACTGGTCTTATCTTCTTTTTGAAGTTGAAGGCAATAGCGAAAACGGTAGTTATTCCAGACATAACTCCGCTCAACGTAAACATGGAACCAACCAAATCCACGGAAACATAGTGTTCAGTCCGTTGAGTAAGTGCAACAATGTCGCTCTCATTTCCCCCAAATGCTGCCTGAAAAGAGATGTCATCATATTCTACAAGAAACGGAAATTCTGCTTGCCCCGATGGATTAGTAGTGATATTATAGACCCTCATTTCGTCACCTACCTTAACCGTTACAGTTATCGTAGCGTTCGGCAAGGGCGAATAGTAACTAGTGGTATCGGAACCGTTGGTCCGATAATAGACCATCAATTTCCATGATTGCCCCACAACGGGAAATGCGCGCGGAGAAACGTCCAAGTGAACATTAGATTGTATTCGAGTAATAGTAACACCGTCTATCGTAGTCTGCGTCACGAAAAGTGATACATGGACATCTGCGCTTATCACAACTGAGAAGTTGTATCCATAACTGAGGCTCACGTTTACGTCCTCTGCTTGGTATTTGTTTACGAAATGCATCACGTATGTCCCGCTTTCATTAGCGGTGATGCTGAAATTGCTAAAGGAGGTCTTTCTGCTTTCGAAAACAATATCGTAAGAAGGGTTTGTTACAAAGAAGTCTACAAATCCGTTGTCAACAGACATATTTCCCACTACACTGTCTGGAGGGGTAAGCTGCACAATTTCGACAGCTTCATCAGTTGGACTTACTACAAAATTACTGCCTCTAGCATTCACTGAACCAACGAACAAAGCCACGAGGAGCAAAACATCTAACGTATAGACAAGTCTTCTCATCGTCAATGACATATGCGAATGCTATCCTGTGATCGTCGATATCAGTATGACACTATATAAACAATTTGCAGTCCTACGAAGGACGCGCCAACAAGTAGCCAGCACCGCGCGCGCTAAACGCCTCCAGAATCAGCCAACCATCCACATGAAACCAACACACACTCCAACCCACAAAAAACAAGACAGCAACCAACGCGTACATTACGAAAAAGCTTAAACAATTATCCTTTACAATTCAAAAACACGGTACAGCTAAGAGAACTAGCCAAGAAATAGAAAAAGCCATAGAATCATATCTACAAAATAACATAAACAAATCCTGATAGCGCACTAATAGTTTTGTTTTACTAGTTTGTCTTGTCTACATTTGTTCTTGTCAATCGATCGAACACATTTTGTTGTTTTTGCCCTTTTTGGTTTGTTGTTTCGTGTTTCTTCTTGTTGTTGTCGCTTGTTTTCTTTTGTTTTTAGTTGTTTTGTTTTTTGTTTTCCATTTTGGAATATTGGCTGCTTGTATGCTGTATACGATTTGTTACGTCCTATTGTTGTGTTTTAGCGCTCTCTCGCGCTCTCTTTCTATAACGTGATACTCAGAGCTTATCTTTTTGATTTTTTCAGCTATTTCCCTTAAACTTCCCACGAATTCAGGGAAGCTCTTGCTCTTTGGAGTCCGTCCACCATCATAGACCCCAGAATCTGTTGTCATTGATTCTTCAATTTCTTGGCAAACCAGTTCAGATAGTCTCTTTGCAATATTCACTTTGTAATCGTCAAAGTTTACTGGTGTTCCCTTCTCTTTCATCAAATACTCAATGGATTTTCCAACGTCATGTTTTGTGGTGTTACAGTGCTTTAATCCCTCAAGATCAACTTTGTCAAAAACCTCATTTGCCTCTTGCTTAAGAGTCCTTAAGATGACTTCTTCTCCAAAATTGTCCTCGAACTTTCTCTTCCATATGAGGTAGTGGTCGTCTTCCATCAGTCCTGCCCTCTGCAAGTCTTCAATATCGTTTGCAACATTGGAGTCATTGTCCAATATCAGAAAATAGCTGATTTCGTCCTCTCTGAACTTTTCTAGGTTTGTCTTTATCTTATCTTTCTGAATGCGATCTTTCCCTTCCAGATTGATAAATCTGACCGAGTTTGTGATACCCTTATCGATTCCTGTTACTCCCAATGATTTGAAGATTGGAGGCAAAGCAACAGACTCGTAGTCACCTTCAACAAAAATTACAAATCTCTTGACACGATGCGTCTGAACTACTCGATACGCCTTAACGTATTGACTGATTTTTACCAGCGATTCAAAAGCGTAGAATGAGTTTAGTCTTGGATGTGCGCTCTCAAAATACCAGTTGAAATGTTCGTCAACATAGATACCTCGCCAGTTTTCGAAGTGATTAAAGATTTGGATCAACAGAATTATTGACTTGACGAATTCTGACAGAGCAAAATGATTCTCAGCGTCAACAGATCTTATGTTCATATCAATGTAATTGTCGACGACTCTTTCAAGAATTGGGCACGGAGGTTCTGAGGAATCGTGAAACTTGCAGAAATCTTCAGATGCACAGTTTTTGCAAGAAACAACGTAATTGTTGGTTATAGCTGCTGTGAGCTGATCAACTGTCTCAACTTCACTGAAATCAACCTTTTCTCCTACGTTTAATCCCTCAAGAATCAGACCTTTAGTTGCTAGCTTCATCCTGAAAGCCTTCACCACCTATAGAATATGCACCTTTTCATTTTAAATTTTAGCGAGTTGTAAAAGTGTGTGTGCGCGCGCTACTCGTAGCGTGTTCTGTCAGCTCGTGGGCTTTGACAAAATCCTTCCCATAGCCTCCAGTTCTTGCAGAGAGAACCTGTCCAGTCCATAGCCCTTGATGAAACCAGCCAAATCGTTGAAACCTAAGACCTTAACCTTTTCAGTACTCAGGTCTGGCACTCCAAGGAAATTCAAGAAAACCACAACGCCCTGAACCCAAAACTTCCTGTCGCCAAGAACTTTTGAGTCCACAATAGTCTGCCAAATCCACTGGGCATTTCGCTGGGCTTGATCGGTTGGATCGAAATAAAGGCGCGTCCAGTTCTTGGTTTCTATCGCGAATACGGCATTGAGCCCCAAGAGAACGTGGTCAATGTTACGCTTCTTCCCCCAACTGTCAGAATACACCACATCGTTGACCAAAAAATAGTAATCGTTAAGCGAACACTGAAGAAGTGAAGTAACCTTTTCTTCCCCTTCAACGCCAAGCCTGTAACTTCGATACATTCTCAGAAAGTAAAACATGCCTCCTGCAGGAAAAACCATGGTCAATGTTCGTGCTCCTTCATAAGCGCCCGCGTTAAAATAGAGAGGCATTTTTGGAATCGAAATCAAGACCAGAATCGCCAGTGCAACAACGCATACAACAAACATGAGCTGAGCAATCTGAACTTTCCGTCTCAGGTGATTGCCAGATTCTTTCACAATACGCATCTTAGTGACTACCTGGTCGATACCGATTAACCCTTCTTGAAAGATGTATATTAGCGCACGCTAGCCGTCGTCGTTCGTCGTTAAGTGTGTGTGCGCACCACTATAATCACACACACTGATATGCTCCAATAATAGATAGAAAAGAGGCTCAATCATAGCTTATTATGTTAATAACAGACAGAATCTTTACTTCTTCTCAGTTCTTGTTAGTATCTTTGGTTCTTTCCATTCTTCTCTGAGGATGCTGTAGATGTAGGCATCTCTCCATTCTCCTCTCGTGAAGAAGTTTCTACGAAGTGTTCCTTCCTTTTTGAACCCAACTTTCTCCAGGGCCTTCTGAGAGGCTATGTTTCTAGGGTCAGTCTGAGCTTGAATACGTCCTATGTCTTTAGAGAGAAACAGGTAATCCACCATGATCTTGACAGCTTCAGAGCAGTATCCTTTCCCTCTCTCACTCGGTACAAGGCTGTAGCCGATTTCTAGTTGCTTGCCCGCAACGTGTAGGACGTAAAAATGGGCTATGAAACCGATTTTGTTTCCATCTTTCTTCTCTATTATGAATGGTTTTAGTTCGTTAGGGTTCTCAAGCATTTTTTCTATATCTGTTCTGGACCCCTGATGCAAGGGATTGTATTCGCCGAAGACCTCAGGCTTGTTGAACCATTCTGCAAATAGTGGTAAGTCCTCTTTCTCTATGATTCTCAGATTCACATTCTTGCCTTCAAGCAATCTGTATCACCATTTACATTGCCTTCCACTTCAGAGTTTCTTGACGTACCATAAAGCGTTGTGATCAACTTCGAACCCGACCTTTTTGTAGAGCCGTTCTGCATTTCCTCCTTTTGCTGTCTGTAATGTGTGGAGGTCGTTTCCTTCTTTGATGGATTCCATAAGGGCGTGAACAGTCAGGGTTGTTCCGACCCCTTTTTTCCTGTATTCTTTCAATGTTCCTACAGTGAATATCCCTCCAGCTTTTATCAAGGAATACAAGAAGCTGGTTCCTACAGGTTTTCCATCAACGTATCCCAAAGTATCTTCCTCCCCTTTGCATCCAATCAAGTACGAGTTTATCAAACTCTTTTTTCCATTCAATTGGAAATTCAAAGGTAGTCAACGCAAGTTTGTTTCCGACGTCTACTTCATTTTCGGATATTTCCCTTATTTCTACTTCATGGTTCAGTTTCTCTTCCAATTGTTCTCCTTTGAACACCATTATTGAGTCCTCCCCTTCTTTCTCAAATCCTTGATTGTCAAGAAAAGAACCGAACGTTCTTGGACGGGTTAATGGGGTAATTCGAAAACGAACAAGACTAGAGCCTAATGATTGAAAGTGTTTCGTTACCGTGTTCAGTAGGTCGCGCGCGCGCGCAGATAATCAAAAATTCTTTGAACAAGCGGTAAATTATGCCTATTATAAGAGATGTCCGTGGGCTGTCCTCACCAATTTTGAAACTGTGAAAATCCTAAACGCTGAATGGGAAGCCCCTAACTATTTGCATAGTCATTTCATGACAATTAAGTGCAACGAATTTTTGGACAGATTCGATGATTTGCTCTTCGTTTGTCATGCTTTCACCCTCAATCGATTTGAACCTTTTCAGGTTTCTTTCTTTCGACTTCTTCAAGTGCTTCAAGACGTGCGATAATCTTAGTAAAGTTCTGT
>Ga0315277_10013188_pt1 | contig 10309 bp, 7 predicted proteins | sample YL17G05_15_MG_FD_203695 | JGI IMG/M metagenome (GOLD analysis project Ga0315277, IMG submission 203695) | Sediment microbial communities from Yellowstone Lake, YNP, Wyoming, USA - YL17G05_15 | ecosystem: Environmental > Aquatic > Freshwater > Lake > Sediment | place: USA: Wyoming | collected...
CCCGCTCGAAACGGTATGATGCGTCGGTCTGCACATCGAGGCGTCGCCGGGTTTTGCGAATGCGGATCGGGTCGAAGTAGGCGCTTTCCAGCAAAACACTAACCGTCGTGTCGGAAATCTCGGTGTTCTCGCCTCCCATGATACCGGCGAGCGCGATTGCCCGAGTCGGGTCGGCGATCAACAAATCGTCCGTCGTCAGGATTCTCTCGACGCCGTCCAGGGTCCGGAGCGTTTCGCCTTTGCGGGCGCGGCGCACGATGATTTCGTGACCGGCCACCTTGTCGTAATCAAAGGCGTGCAGCGGATGGCCCAGTTCCATCAGCACATAGTTGGTCACATCCACAATGTTATTGATCGAGCGAAGACCGGCGGCTTCGATGGCGCGCGCCAACCATGCAGGACTCGGACCCACGTGCACATTGCGAACAATCCGGGCCGTATAGCGCGGGCATCCCTCCTTGTCCTCCACCGCCAGTTTCATGAGCGATTCGGTCGTCTCGGTGGTTTCGGCACAGCGGAACTTGGGCGCGTGGAACGCCTTCCGCGCATAGGCCGCCAAATCGCGTGCGATTCCGACAAGCGACAGACAGTCGGGACGATTCGGCGTCACGCTGACCTCGACCAGGCCGTCAACCGGCTCGCCGACCGTAACGGCGCTATCAAGCAACAGCAGGCAACTGCCATCGTCGTTCCATCCTAGCTCAACGCCCGAGCACAACATTCCCTCGGACGTTTCGCCGCGGACCGATGTTTTCTCGACAGTTCGGCCTTCCGGCAGCACCGCACCCGGCAGGGCAACAGGCACTTTGTCGCCAACCTTCATGCCCGGTGCGCCACAGACAATTCGAAGCGGCGCGGCGTTGGGATCGCTCGAAGCTTGCACGCGACAGACGTGGAGTTTTCGAGCGCTGCTGTGCGGGCTGATTTCGAGAATCTCGCCGACCACAATCCGACCGGACATTAGACCGACATCGGTATAGCCCTCGACCGGCAGTCCGGCCATTGTCAGGTCGTCGAGGATGCCTTGCGCCCGCGGGTCGAGATCCACATACTTCAGCAGCCAGCGTATGTTGAACCGCATGAAACGTGTCCTTGACGTGGGACAGGTTGACCGCCTGTCCTACATCGTGTCAAAACTGTCCGAGGAATCGCAGATCGTTCTCGAAAAACAACCGGATGTCGCCGATCCCGTATTTCAGCATGGCAATCCGCTCGACCCCCATGCCGAATGCAAAACCGGTCCATTTTTCCGAGTCGTAGCCCACATTCTCAAAAACGGCCGGGTGGACCATGCCCGCGCCGAGAATCTCCAGCCAGCCCGTTCCCTTACACACGCGACAACCCCCACCGCCGCAGATCACACAGCCAATGTCCACCTCGGCGCTCGGTTCGGTGAACGGGAAAAACGACGGCCGGAAGCGGACGCGATACTGGGCGCCGAACATGCGATGGCAAAATGCCTCGAGCACGCCTTTCAAGTCGCCCAGCGTGATCCGGCGGTCCACGAGTAGTCCTTCCACCTGGTGAAACTGGGGCGAGTGTGTGACGTCGGCATCGGCGCGAAAGACGCGCCCCGGCGCAATGATCGCCAAAGGCGGCTGCGTGGCCAACATCGTGCGAATTTGAACGGGAGAGGTGTGGGTGCGAAGGAGCCAGCCGCCGCTGAGATAGAAGGTATCCTGCATGTCGCGCGCCGGGTGTTCGTCGGGAAAATTCAGCGCGGCGAAATTGTTGAAATCGTTCTCGATTTCCGGTCCCAACGCGACGGCGAAACCCATCGAGACGAAGATCGCCTCGATCTCGTGGAACGTTTGCATGAGAGGATGGCGGCGACCCAGCGGAGCCGTCCGGCCGGGAAGTGTCACGTCCACCATTTGGCCGGCAATTTGTTGCGAACGGGTCTGGACCAAGAGCTGCTCGCGGCGCTGGTCGAGCGCTTCGGTCAGCTTGCGCTTGACCTCGTTGACGATCTTGCCGGCTTCGGGTCGCTCTGCGGCGGGAAGGCGCGACATGTCCCGCATCAACTGGGTCAGGCGACTTTTGCGGCCCAGAATGGCCACCCGCACCTGTTCCAGCTGGTCGAGGGTCTGGGTCTCATGGACCGCAGCAGCGGCCTTCTCGTACAGATCGAGGAGTTCGTCCTTAAACCGCGGCACACCAATTACCTCTTGGCCAATGGGAAAAGTGAATCCTCTATCTCCAGCAGCCTTGTAGCTTCATGCGGAAACGTCAGGGCACGATCTTAGGAAGTCGTGGCCGTTGCCGGACTTTCCAGGGCTCCCCGCGCCATGTCGGCCAATGCGCGAAAGGCCTCCGGGTCCTCCACCGCCAGCGCGGCCAGGATTTTGCGATCCAGCGCGACGCCGGCGCGTTTCAATCCGGCGATGAAACGATTATAGGGCAGGCCGTGTTGTCGCGAGGCAGCGTTAATGCGGGCTGTCCACAAGTAGCGGAAGTCGCGCTTGCGCTGCCGTCGGTCGCGATAGGCAAACCGCAACGCCCGCATGACGGTTTCTTTGGCATGTTTGAACAGCTTGCGACGGCCGCTATAATACCCTTCGGCTCTCTTGAGAAACTTCTTGCGGCGGTGACGCGTCACCGGACCGCTTACAGCGCGTGGCATCGTAAGAAACCTCCTTTACTCTCGGCCCGTCGCATTTCTCGCCTAACCGGGACCGACGCACAGCAGCCTGCAATCTCAAATTCCCAGGAGTCGTTTGATGCGTTTCTTGTCGGAAGGGCTGATCTCCGTTTCGGAGCGAAGATGTCGTTTGCGTTTCGGACCTTTCTTGGTCAGAATATGGCTATGATACGCATGGCGGCGCATGATCCGCCCCGACTTGGTCACTTTGAAGCGTTTGGCGACACTTCGGCTGATTTTCAACTTTGGCATCTTGCCTGTTTTCCTCCGCAGTTTCCCTTTGAACTCACCCCGGCGCCTGCTCCGGCGGTGGTGGCTGAGTGGGTTTCTCCTCGACGGGGGTCTCTGTGGCTTCCGCCGGCTTGCTTTGGGTCGCGGGAACCAAAATCATATGTTGCTGGCGGCCGATTTGCACCATGCGCTCTTCGATCACCGCGGCATCGGCCAGATCCTCGGCGATGCGCAGTAACAAATTGCGGCCTAATTCGGCGTGCGACATTTCGCGCCCACGGAACTGGACCGTAATCTTAACCTTGTGGCCGACCGCAAGGAACTCGCGCGTGTGGCGCAGCTTGATTTCCAGATCGTGACGGTCTATGGTCGGGCGCATCTTGACTTCTTTGATTTCCATGTGCCGCCGACGCTTGCGCCCTTCCCGTTCACGCCGTTTTTGCTCGTAGAGCAGTTTGCGGTAGTCAACAACCTTGCACACTGGAGGGTTTGCGTCGGGTGCAACCTCAACCAGATCCAACCCCACCTCTTCTGCCTGACGCCGTGCTTGCTCGATCGCAACGATGCCAATCTGCTTGCCGTCGAAGTTGATCAAACGAACTTCGCGGGCGCGGATTGCGTCGTTAACGCGCAAATACGCCCTTTTGCTAATACGCGGCACCCCCTTCCAAGGCTATCTTTTCCAGGTGAAACCTCCTTCTTTTTCCTCCGACCGGCCTGTAGTTCGTGCCATTTCTGGTCTCGAATTCCTTCTAGCCGATGCGTCAGAGGAAAATGTTTACACTCAATCAACTGCCTCTTGTCTTTACTTCGTCACGACGAACAAGGACGTTAGGGCGTATGTTTTCCGTCGGTCAAGCCTTTTTTCGGCCCCGCAATTCCTCGTCTTTCACTTCCATGCTTGATCTCACCGGACACACTTTGTAGCAGTAAGGTGCCCTTTCGATGGCGGCTGAAGGCGAAATGAGCCCGGAAAGCAAACAGACGCGAACCTTGACCTGGATCGCTTTGCTCGGTGCACTCGCTGTTGCACTCCCTTTTCTCAACAAGCCGTTTCATATTGACGATCCATTCGTATTGGCCACTGCCGAACAGATTGGTCGCGATCCGCTGCGTCCGTTCAGTGCTTCGTTCAACTGGTTTGACGACCCCGATCCGATTTTCAACATCACAACTAATCCCCCGTTTGTGAGCTATTGGCTGGCGCCGGTTCTGGCTCTCTTCGGGCCGTCCGAGATCGCACTTCACCTGGCGATGCTACCGTTTCTGATTCTCATGACGCTTTCGATGGCGACACTGTCGCGGCGATTTGCCCAAGGCTCGCTCTGGCCCGTTTTGTTCGTCATGTTCAGCCCCGCGGTTGTGGTTTCGCCAAACGTCATGCGCGATGTTCCGAGTGCAGCCCTTGCCACCGCTGCCGTTGCGCTGTTCGTCGTGGGAACCGACCGTGGCCGCTGGCTTTACGTCATGGTTGGCGGCATTCTCGCGGGACTGGCAATGGTGACCAAATATTCGGCTTTGATTATAGTGCCGGTCCTCGCGCTTTACCCACTCTTGCAGCGAAAGCCTCGCTATCTGGCGGGACTCTTGCCCGCTCTCGCAGTTCTGGGGCTTTGGTATTTGGAAAACTACGGCGTCTATGGACAGGTGCATCTCTTCTACCTGATGAAGAAACCCAGGCAGGGGTCTTTCACGCTAATCAACAAAAGCACAGCCGCTTTGGTCATCACAGGTTCTTGTTTCATCCTGGCGCCGGGATTGCTGGCTCACGCCGTCCGCCGCCGCGACTGGCCGACGCCTCTTGGCGCGGTCCTCGTGGCGGTCGCAACAGTTGCCTTTCTCAAGAGGCAGTATCCCGGACAATGCAACCTGCAATACTATCTCTGGGCGGTTCTCGGTGCGGTATTGATATGCTGGATTCTGGTCCGCGGATTCTTCATTGGCACGAGAGTAAAAACCGCTTCGGCGCCGAGCGACAAGGCTTGTTCTTCTCTAGCCTCTGACCTCTTGCCTCTCACTTCTTCCGATTCGTTCTTTCTGATGGGGTGGTTGATTGGTCCCTATCTGGCCGGAACGTGTTTCGTCGAGTTCCCAGCGGTTCGTCACATCCTTCCGGCGGCGGCTCCGATTGCCTTGCTCGCTGTGCGATACACACAACGGCCCGTTGCGCTACCCAGCCGATGGGTGGAAGCCGCCTTTGGCGCGGCACTGGCTGTTCAAACAATCACCGCGTTTTGGGCTGCAGCGGCGGACTATCAATACGCCGACACCTACCGGCAGTTTGCCCGTGAAGCCGCTGCAACCTTGACAGTCCCGCAAGGCAATCGGATTTGGTACTCCGGCCACTGGGGCTGGCAATACTATGCAAGTGCAGCCGGTTTTCACCAGATCACCAAAAGCGGAGACACTCCCAAACCGGGCGATCTCGTTCTTGTGCCCGATTTTGTCGTCAAAGGCGCCATGCCGGATGGTTTCGACCAGCGTCTTGAACAGATTAGGGAACCGAAACGATACCCCGCGCGTTTTTGCGCCGTCACGATGGATTGTTGGGGTCATGCTGCATTTTACGCCACCTTTGGCACAACCGTTCCTTTCTATTTCGGCAGAGAGCTGACCTATGAAGTCTTTCGAGTGTTTCGTGTGAAGCCTTGAACGAATTGGATCGCGGCTGAATCGCCTCGGCAAAGAATCACGTTGAAATCATCACGCAGCAATGAATGATGCCAATTCGCCTCGTGTTGAGTTCGACCTTGTCTCACCCGGTTAGATGCTGGGGAAACGGCCGGAAGGAGGAACTGAGAATGCGTGCGATGGATCGAAGACCGCCACGAATCCGAAAGGTCCTTCCCATGGCGGTTCTCCTCATGTTGTCCGGCATTGTGGCTCTTGCGATATTCCTGCAACCGACGTTCTCTCCTCTGCCTTGGGCGCTGGAAAATGAGGAAGAGGCAGCCCCGGCGGTTGCACCGGCAGAAACGCAAGCCAAGGTGAAGATCGAAGTGATCCACTCGGGCGAATTGCCGGTCCAACTCCATGCCGTAGGCACTGTCGTTGCGCGCCGGCAGACCCCCGCTTCGGTGGTTTCCTGGATTGGAGGAATTGTCACCGGCGTCGAGGTTCGCGATGGCCAGATGCTCAATTCGGGCGCCGTCATCCTTCGGTTGGATCCCCGCGTGGTGAAGAATGCGCTTGCCAAAGCCCAGGCAGGATTGCGTGCCGTTGAGGCCGACTTGCAGAAAGCGGTGGGCGGTGGCCTGGACGCGACCCAAGCGGATCTCGATCTGGCTGGTGCGCAAGGCGATATTGCGGCGCGGCAGGCTCGCCAGGAATCGGACCGCCAAGCGGCTCTTCTGGCCGAGAATCTCACGTCGGAAAAAGCCGCAACCATTGCCCGGCAGGCCAAGGAAGAAACCGAACGCGCCGCCAAAGCGGCAAGCGATAAGGCTCGCTACTATCGCACCTCGGGCCGGGCAGCCGAACTGGCGCGACTCCAGGCAGCCGTCGAGCAGGTCAAAGCCGAAGTCCGCGCCGCAGAACTGGACATGCAATCCGCCGTCATCCGCGCACCCCAACGGGGGCGTGTGGTTCGCCTGGATGCTCATGCCGGGCGGATGATTACCCCCGGTACAGTGGTGGCTCAGGTCATCGGTGACACGGCGTCGGCGGTTCTCGTGCACGTGTCGCCGGCCGATGCCGGTGCGGTGCGGATTGGCGCTCTCGTTTCGGTCCGCTCGATAACGACGCAGACGCTGTCGGGCAAGGTCGTGTCGGTTGGCGTTGAGCTTGATCCCGACACCGGATTGGTTCCCGTCGAAGCCTACTTAAATCCCAATCGCTTGCTTCCCCGGATTGGCGAGGCGGTCTATGTGGACATCATGACGAAGGCGCCGGCGCGCGGTCTGGTCGCGCCGGTTTCGGCGCTTTCGGTCAAGGAGGACGTCGCGAGTGTGTTCCTCGTGGACGCAAACCACATTGCTCACGAGACGCCCGTCCGGGTTCTGGTGCGAACAGCCGATAAGGCGGTCATTGCGGGTAAGGGACTGGCCGATGGTGTCAGAGTCATCGTGGATGGAAACTATAATCTGCCGGATGGCGCCCGCGTGGTAGAGGAGCCGGCGCGATGAATTCAGACGAGGCAGCGGCGCCGCATGCCGCGCCCCTACGACAAGAGCGCGGAATCGCGGCGTTCGCATTGCGTCATGCGAAAGCGATCATCGTGATTGTGTTGGGCCTCTGCCTGTGGGGTCTGGCGGCCATGTTCAGAATGGGTTCGGGGATTTACCCCGACGTGGCTTTCCCTCGTATCGTCGTGATTGCAGAACGGGGGGAAGATTCTGTTGAGAACATGATGATCGGCGTCACGCGGCCGATTGAGGAAGCCGTCAACGCCGTGCTGGGTCTGAAACGCGTGCGGTCGAAGACGATTCGCGGGGCAAGCGAGTTGTCTCTCGATTTCACACCCGATACCGACATGCGCGAAGCGGTGTCGCAGACCCGCGCCCGAATCGCTTCGCTTCTGCCGCAGCTGCCGGTTGGTGTCACCACCCTGATTGAGCAACAGACGCCGTCGGTCTTCCCGGTTATTTCTTTCAACGTTAGCCTCGATGAGGAACAAGCCCGCGGCGTCATTCGCGATGGCGCGGACCTGCTTCAGTGGGCACAGACCGACCTCAAACCGCGCCTCTCCCGCCTTCCCGACGTTTTTATGGTCACGGTGCAGGGAGCCGACATCCGTCAGATCATCGTGGAGCCTGACCCGCTGCGGCTCGCGGCGGCGAACCTTTCGCTCGACGACGTGACCCGTGCCGTCAAGGAATCCAACGAGATCGAGGCGGTGGGCGTGCTCGAACGCGACTACAGGCAGTATCAGATTCTGGCTTCGCACGAATTGCGCACGATCGAGGACATCGCCTCTCTGCCCGTGGCCACTCATGGGAACAAGACGGTTCATCTGCGCGACGTCGCCAAGGTCAGCGTCGGTGAGGCCGACCGGACATCGGTTGTCACGGGTAACGGCGAAGACTCAGTGGTGGTTTCGCTCTTTATGCGTTACGGCGGCAAGATCACTGATCTTTCCGACAACGTGACGGCGACCATCAAGGAAGTCACTCCCAATCTGCCGCCCGGGGTCACGCTCACTCCGGTGTACGACCAGGCCGACCTGGTGCGCGAGTCGCTGGGCGGAGTGCGCGATGCCATTGTCGTGGGAATGCTCCTGGCCATCGCCGTTCTCTGGGTTTTTCTTGGTTCGGCGCGCATTACGGCGGTCGCCGGGATTACCATACCGATTTCGATTCTCGGCACGTTTGCCATTATGTCGGCCCTAGGCGAATCGCTCAACCTGATGTCGCTGGGCGGAATTGCCGTAGCCATCGGGTTGATCATTGATGCTGCAATCATTGTGATCGAGAACATTGCTCGACAAATGAAGACATCGACGCAGCGCCGAACGGCTGTGATCTCGGCGACGCGCGAGATCTTCGGCGCGGTCGTCGGGTCTTCGCTTACCACGGTCGTGGTATTCATTCCGCTGGTCTTGCTGGAGGGCATTGTCGGGCAATTCTTCAGGGCAATGGCCATCGCGCTTGCCGTCGGCATCCTGGTTTCCATGTGCGTTTCGCTGACGCTGACGCCGATCATGGCGGCAGGTCGGATCGGCCCCCGGCCGGGCGAACGCACCTCTCGTCGTTGGATGGACGGCTTGGGGGCGTTCTATGAACGCGTGGCGCGCTGGGCCTTGCGCCATCCGTGGCTGACCGCGTTTGCGCTTCTGTTGACTTGCGCGGTTGGCGTGTTGGCCGTGTTCAAGCAATCCACCGGTTTTCTGCCTCAAATGGACGAGGGCGGTTTTGTCTTGGATTATTTCATGCCGGTGGGAACATCGCTCGGGGAGACGGACAAAAATTGCCGCAAGATCAAGGCGCTTCTGCTTCAAACTCCCGAGGTAAAATCCTACTCGCGCCGGACGGGCTTGGAACTGGGCTTCTTCGCCACGGAACAGTTTACGGGCGACTTTCTGGTGAGTCTCAACTCCAAAAAGGAACGCGACCGCACGACTGCCGAAGTCATGGATGAGTTGCGCCAACGCATCGCCACCGAAGTGCCGCAATTCTTTGAAATCAGCTTTGTGCAAATCATGCAGGATACCATTAATGACATGGCCGGGACTCCCTCGCCGTTAGAGGTGAAGATTTTCGGCAACGACTATCGTGCCCTCCAGCAACTGGCCGGCCGGATTGTCAAACAGATGGAGGCGATTCCCGCTGTGGTGGACATCGCCAGTGGGGTTTCCTGGGGCAGCCCGGAGATCACCTATCGCCTGGATGGAGATGCCGTCAGCCGCGCAGGTCTGACGAGTGCCGAGGTGGAGGATCAACTCCGGACAGCGCTGCTGGGCGAGAAGGCCACGGATATCCGCCGCGCCGATCGGTTGGTGCCAGTGGTTGTCCGCTATGCGGACGCGATTCGGCGCGATCCCACTTGGCTGGCCCAAATTCCGATTGCCAACAAAGCGGGCCGCGTCATTCCCGCCTCGCTGGTTTCGCACATCGAAGAAAAGACAAATGTGAATGAACTCGCCCGCGAGAACCAACAGCCTCTGGTCTCGGTGACAGCCAACATCAGTGGCCGCGACCTGGGCAGCGTTGCGCGCGACGTGCGCACCATGCTGGCCAAAATCCCCACCCCTCGCGGCGTCCGTTTTGAACTCGGCGGCCAGGTGGAGAGCCAGGAAAGAGCTTTCAAGAATCTCCTGGTGGTTCTGGCATTGGCCATCGGCCTGGTGTTCCTTCTGCTGGTAGCACAATTCCGGTCCTACCGCCTGCCGCTGGTCATTTTCTTCACGTTGCCTTTTTCGCAAATCGGAGGCCTTCTGGCCCTGCGGTTGACCGACACCGAACTGAACATTTCGGCTTTCATGGGCTTGATCATGCTGGTCGGCCTTGTGGTGAGAAACGGAATCATCATGATCGAATACACGGGCCAGTTGCGCGGCCAGGGCCTCTCGCTGGGCGAGGCTTTGGCGACAGCGGGCCGGATTCGTCTGCGCCCCATCCTGATGACCTCTCTGACGGCGATCATGGCCCTGCTCCCCCTGGCGCTCAACATCGGGGCGGGAGCGGAGCTGCAGCGGCCCCTGGCCATCGCGGCCATTGGCGGCCTGTCGGTTTCGACTCTGTTCACGCTGCTCGTGATCCCTGTTGCCCATGTGCTCATGGGCGAACCGGAGCATGCGCGCATTCCCACACGTGAGAATGGAACATCATGAGAACCGGCAGACAGAGTTTAGAGGCAAGAGGCCAGAGATTAGCCCGCATTTCTCACGAATCAATAATAAGGGCGACACACTGTAGCCGCCGAAGTGATGAGGCGGACGCTTTCCCACCCGCCACCTTTCCGCCTCATCACTTCGGCGGCTACAGCGATGGTGAGAAATGC
>Ga0315277_10013189_pt1 | contig 10308 bp, 10 predicted proteins | sample YL17G05_15_MG_FD_203695 | JGI IMG/M metagenome (GOLD analysis project Ga0315277, IMG submission 203695) | Sediment microbial communities from Yellowstone Lake, YNP, Wyoming, USA - YL17G05_15 | ecosystem: Environmental > Aquatic > Freshwater > Lake > Sediment | place: USA: Wyoming | collected...
TCCGGAAGTGCGCCGCCGAGGCCCTGGGCGAGATCGGCGGGAGGGACGCCCTCAGATTCCTGGTGCGGCTGAAGAAGGACCAGAGCCCCTATGTGCGGCTGGCGGCCGAGGAAGGGTTGAGGAAGGCGAGCGAAGTGAGGTTCGTTTAAACAGATCGTGCAAAGATATCACCTTTAAGGGTGAAGGCGGAGCGACGAAAATCACCCCCCTGCTCATCCCTTAGGATAATTGACCAGCCAAGTTCTTCCCACTATAATTCTTCTCGCCGAGAGAGAGGCAGCCCGTTAAAGCATTTATGGGCGCAGATAAGGAAAACGAGTATCTTCGCATGAGAAAAAAAGAGCCCCGCGGCTGCATTTTGGAATTTTCATGACAGAGTATCTTACGACAAAAACAGTCAACTCACTCCCCCGTCTTCCGCTCGAGGGGAGCATCGACCTGACTTACCGGTGCAACAACAATTGCCGTCACTGCTGGCTGTGGATTCCGGCGAACTTTCCGGAAAAAGAGAAGGAGCTCAGCTTTGAGGAGATTAAAAGGATTGTAGATGAGGCCAGAAGCATGGGCTGTCGCAAATGGAATATCTCCGGTGGAGAGCCGATGCTGAGACCGGATTTCCCTGAAATTTTCGACTTTATAACCAGGAATTCCGCATCCTATACAATCAACACGAACGGCACTTTGATCACTCCAAAAATTGCCCGCCTGATGAAGAGAAAAGGTTCGAAAATGATCGCTCTGTACGGCGCGACAGCGGATGTCCACGACCACATTACCCGAACTCCCGGTTCCTATCAAGCGTTGATGCAGGGGCTCGCCTCCTTAAAAGAAGCCGGCGCAGGATTCACAGTCCAGATCGTCCCCATGAAGGATAATTATCACCAGCTCCAAGAAATGAAAAAGCTGGCTGGGTCGCTGAGCCCCTACTGGCGGATCGGAGCGGCCTGGCTTCATCTATCTTCGTGCGGAGATCCCGAAAAAGATAAAGAGATCAAACGACAGCGGCTCGGACCGAGACATGTTGTTGAGCTGGACGAACCTGACCTTGCTTTCGAGGAATGGGCCAAGAGTCAAAACGCGAATCGTGACCGGCCATGCGGGAGGGATGATCGCCTTTACGCCAGCTGCATTGAAAGCCGTCGGCAATTTTATATTAACCCTTACGGGATGATGAGTTTTTGCTCTCGGGTCAAAGATCCCCGCCTCAGCTTCGATTTGAGGAAGAGAAACTTCAAGCAAGGTTGGGAGAAATTCATCCCTTCGCTCTCTAGCAGAGTGAGGGGCGGCAAGGAATATGATCGGAATTGCCGTTCCTGCGACTTGCGCGAGGATTGCCTTTGGTGTCCCGTCTACGGCTATCTCGAGCATGGAAGGCACGGGGCGAAAGTCGATTATCTATGCTCTGTGGCAAAAGAAAACAGAAAATTCAAGGAGAATTGGGACAAAAGGCACCGTCGCTATTACCAAATAGCCGGTGTAACGATCCAGGTGGATTCCGACCTACCGATCACAAATGCCACTTTCCACCCGAAATTCAAAGACTTCGAGGTCAGAAAACCAGGCCTGGATGTCGTGATGCTTCGCCATCATTTTTTCCTCCTTGAGTTGGTTGAGAAGGATCAGGGTCAGCGATTTTACGCAAGGGCGCCCTGGGAGATTTACAGGAAAGGGAATTCCTGGATATATCGGCTGGCTCACTCGACGGGACGAAGGAAGCAGATCGATCGGGTAGCCGTTTTCAACGAACAGCACAATCGCGGAACAATCTTTAGTTCTGATGAAACGCTGTTTCGAAAGGGCGGAGTGACGTCGCTGTCTATGCTTCTGACAGACCAGGTCTTCCTCTCGAGAGTCCTGGCCGACAGGATGGGATGCATCGTTCATTCAAGCGGCGTCATCCTTAACCGCAAAGGCCTTCTCTTTGTCGGGCATTCGGATGCGGGAAAATCGACGATGATCAAGCTTCTTAAAAATAAAGCCAGGATCCTTTGTGATGATCGCGTCGCCATCAGAAAATGGCCAGAGGGATTCAAGATTCATGGAACCTGGAGCCACGGAGAAATTCAAGAGGTTTCTTCTAAAAGCGCTCCTCTGAAGGCCATATTTTTTCTAAAAAAAGCCAAAAAAAACAGAATCGTCAGGCTGGAGAAGAAGAAAGAAATCCTTCAAGGGCTGCTCGCCTGTATCATCAAGCCCGTCGTAACGGCGGACTGGTGGGAAAAAACGCTTTCCCTGGTTGAACAAATCGTGCGAGAGGTCCCCTGCTACCGGCTCCACTTCGAGAAGGATGATAGCGTTGCGGATCTGCTGAGAGAGCTTTAGGGCAAGATGGAAGGAAAGACCTATGTCCGAAGAGCGAGCACCGCTTCGAGCCCGCTCTGGGGAAAAAAACGGCCGCTTCTGATAAAGCTGGAGATGGAACTCACCGAGCGGTGCAACCTCAATTGCATCCATTGTTACATCAACCTGCCCGCCGAGGACCTGAAGGCAAAAAGCCGGGAGCTTTCTGCAGTCCGGATCAAGGAGATTTTGAAAGAAGCGGCTTCTCTGGGCTGTCTCAAGGTCAGGTTCACAGGAGGCGAGCCGCTCCTCAGAGAAGATTTCGAAGATATCTACATCTTTGCCCGGAAGCTCGGCCTCAAGGTGACCATTTTTACCAATGCCACGCTGATCCATCCGCGCTTTGCTAAACTCTGGTCTCGAATTCCGCCTGGTGAATCCATCGAGGTTTCTGTCTACGGAATGACGAGGAAAAGTTATGAATCCGTAACCCGTCATCGCGGTTCTTTTGCGGCGTTCCAGAGGGGCCTTCAACTCCTGTTGAAAAAGAGAATTCCCTTTATTGTCAAGGGCGTTATCCTGCCGCAGACTCTAGGTGAGATTGGAGAATTTGAATCCTGGGCTTCTCGCATCCCTCAGATGGAAGCGGCACCGAGGTACGCAATGTTCTTTGACCTCAGAGGACGGCGGGATGGGTCAAAAAATAAACTCATCGAAAAGCTCAGGATTTCAGCGAAGGAAGAAGCCGGGATTTTCTCTCAAAGGCAGGACGAAATTAATAAAGACCTGGACAATTTCTGCCAAAGATTTTTACAGAGACCGTCGGACCGGCTCTTCACCTGTGGAGCCGGTCGGAACAGCGGTTGTGTGGATGCCTACGGAAAATTCCAGATGTGCCTCCTGCTTCGGCATCCGGAGACTGTGGTTGATCTCAAGCAGGATTCGATGCGAGAAGCCCTGAATAAATTTTTTCCCGAGCTGCAAAAAAGAAGAGCAACCAATCTTGAGTATTTGGCCAGATGCGCCCGCTGTTTTCTCAGAGGTTTATGTGAACAATGCCCGGCAAAATCCTGGATGGAATCCGGAACTCTTGACAGCCCTGTTGAATATCTGTGTGAAATCGCTCATGAACGCGGCCGGAGGCTGGGCCTGTTGGGGGACAACGAGCGGTCATGGGAAGTGACGGAGTGGAAGGAACGCGTCGAAAAAGATCGTGCCGCACGATTATGGCCGAATAGGAGTCCGGAGAGAATACGGAGGAGGATATGAAAAAGATCAAACTCAGCGCCGTTTACAAGCCTTCGGAAGATGTTGTAGCAAGGGAAATTGAAGGAGAACTCATCATCGTTCCGATCAGCTCGGGAATCGGAAACATGGAGGACGAGCTCTACACGCTCAATGAGACGGGACGAGCCATCTGGAAAAAGCTGGACGGCCGGAAGAGCCTCATTAAAATCATCGAAGAGCTGTCAAAGGAGTACACGGCTTCAAACATTGAGCTCCAAAAGGATGCGGCGGGGCTCCTGGAAGAACTCTTGAAGAGGAACATGATCGTTGAATCCTCCAGAACATAAATACGGCCTTCTCATCCGCAGGGGTGGTGAACTCTCCCTTTCGGGGAAAGCGTTGGCCGAGCTGATGTTATCCGTTTTGGGGCGAGGGGTGCCGTTCCGGTTTCGGATTAAGGGCATCAGCATGTTCCCCTTTATCAAAGAGGGGGACCTAGTGACGGTTCATGGCCTTAAAAAGAGCCCCCTCCGGCGAGGTGATGTGATTGCATTTCTCGGTGTCAGAGATAACAAGGTTGCCGTCCACAGGATCGTAGGGAAAAAGAGGGGTTGCTGGGTCACTAAAGGAGACAACAATCCTGAAGCGGATGGCCTGATTCAAAAAGACGCGGTCTTAGGTTGTGTCAGAAAAACCGAGAGAAGAGGCAGAAGGGTTTTTCTGGGCCTGGGGCCCGAAAAATTTATTATTGCCTTTTTGAGCCGGACGAATTTTTTCTGCGGCTTTGTCTATCCGGTAATAAGTCTTCTGGTTAAGGTCGTTAGGAAACCGGTATCATGAATCCCCCGATCGTGAAAGGGATCCCTCTTCCGGAATTCAACCTTTGGAAAAGGATTAGAAACAAACGGGTCTTGACGAATTTCGATTTCGAAATCACCGACCGTTGCAACAATAACTGCCGCCACTGTTATATCAACGTGCCTGCCGGGGATAGCGTGGCCAAAAAAAAGGAGCTTTCGGCTGATGAAATCGAACGAATGGCTGGCGAAGCGGCCTCGCTGGGAGCCCTTTGGTGCACCCTAACCGGAGGCGAGCCCCTTCTCCGGGAGGATTTTTTTGATATTTATCTCCGCCTCAAAAAAAGAGGGCTGCTGCTTTCGCTTTTCACCAACGCGACCTTGATCACAAACGAACACATTCGTTTCTTTAAAAAATATCCACCCCGGGACATTGAGGTGACTGTCTATGGCGCCACTTTGGAGACATACGAGAAGGTCACAAGAAGGAAAGGAGCGTTCGGAGCCTTTGCCCGCGGGCTCGACCTTCTTTTGAAACACAAGATTCCCGTCAGGTTAAAGGCGATGGCTCTTCGTTCGAATATCCATGAGATGCAGGAAATCATCCGGTTTTGCCAGGAGCGGACAAAGGACTTTTTTCGTTTTGATCCGTTCCTCCATCTAAGGTTTGACGGCGATCCGAAAAGAAATAAGGAGATCATCTCTGAAAGACTCTCTCCTTCTGAAATTGTCGATCTAGAACGTTCCGATCCAGCAAGGTTCCGTGGCCTCCTTGAGAACTGCGAACGGCTGATTGTACAGGGTTATTCTAAAAAAACCTGCCGCCACCTCTTCTACTGCGGGGCGGGAAATAGCGGCTTTGCCATGAGCTCTCAAGGAATCTTTCGGCTCTGCTCCTCCCTTTGGCATCCGGATTGCATATACGACCTCAAGACTGGAACTCTGCGGGAGGCCTGGTTGAATTTCGTCCCAAGAGTGAGGAAGAAAGAATCAGACAGAAAGCAATTTGTGAAAAAATGCCTTGTGTGCCCAATTATTAATCTTTGCCTATGGTGCCCCGCTCATGCCCATCTGGAGACAGGGGGGATAGACATTCCTGTGGATTATTTCTGTCAGGTAGCTCAGGCCAGGGCGGAAGCCTTGAGAAAAGCGGCCACCTGAAGATGGGTGCTGTACTGAGGAGATCATGCCGAGAGAGAAAATTCAGGCTTGACATTATTGATTTTATGATATAGTATCTAACCAGGTTTCTAAAGAAAGGAGCTAAGGAGGTCAATTTGAGAAAAAGCTGGGAAAAGCCCGAACTAACGATTCTCTACAGGGGCAAACCCGAAGAATCCGTCGCACAATCGACTAATTGCAAACACCAACCTCAACACGCCATTTCAGCCAACGACGATAATGGATCCTGCAACGGCCCCACGATTACAGATCACTGCGGCACCTGTTGGAATAATGCCAATCAGTCCTAGGATTCCCAAAACAGAGAATTTATTCCTTTCTATTTTTTGAACAAAAATCTATGTTCTTTTTTGTTTAAATCATATTTTTTTAGCTTAGCTTTGTGAGACTAAGATCTGTTGGCGGTCTTTTCCTAATTAAAGTCGGCCGCTCTGTTCTTAGCTGAACCTTATCTCGCTCGCTTTTCTTTAAGCTGCAACGGCGGCTTTTCTGACAAAACCGTTTTCAAGTTTGCGACTAAGCTCCCCAAAGCCTCTTTCCCGCAGATCTCCGCGGATGCGCAAGCCCGCGCGGGGGATTCCAGGGGTGATAATCAAGCGTATCGCCTCCCCCCAAAAGGCGATGCCGGCCGGCCTTAAGCGCTCCCCGCGGGGTTCATCCGCCTCGACTCCAGGATGAACGTCACGGGGCCGTCGTTAACGATGTGGACCGCCATCAAAGCCTGGAAGACCCCGGTCTCGACCTTGATCCCCAAGCCCCGGACCGATTCGACGAAATGAGTGAACAGGGCTTCGGCCCGGGCCGGTTCTTCGGCGCCGTCGAAGCTCGGCCTCCGTCCCTTCCTGACCGATCCGGCGAGAGTGAATTGCGAAACCGCCAGGACCTCGCCGCCAACATCGGCCAGGGACAAGTTCATCTTCCCGGCTTCGTCAGGAAAAATCCGCAGTTCGACGGCCTTCAGGGCCAGATGTTCCGCATCCCCTTCGGTGTCCCCTTTCTCGATCCCAACCAGAAGGCAGAGCCCGCGGCCGCTCCGGCCCACCGTCCGGCCCTCCACCTCGACCCGGGCCTCCTTCACGCGCTGCAGGACGATTTTCATCGGTTGACTTTAAGGGGTGAATAGTTTATCATATCCCCCTTAAAAGGAGAAAACGATGGCCCATCACAAATCCGCGATCCGGCAGGAGCGGCGCAGCCTCCGCCGAGCCGCCGTCAACAAGCAGAACAAGTCCGCGATCCGCTCCCAAGTCAAGAAGGTCAGGGAAGCGATCAAGAATAAAGACGCCGAAGGGGCCAGGAAGCTCCTCCCCGAAACCTTTTCCGTCATCGACAAGACCATCAAGAAGCGAACGGTCCACGCCAGCAAGGGGGCCCGATACAAATCGAGGCTCAGCCTCCAGGTAGCGAAGATCACCCCCAAGCCTTCGAAGTGACCCCCGCTTTTTTCCGCAGCCGGCAGTACTTGTAGAGAAAGACCTCGAACAATCTCTGCGCCTCGGCGTCCGACGATTTAATGCGGACGTCCACGTTCTCCAGGTCTTCGAAGATCGCGGCGAGGTCGGATGGCCGAATGCCCTCGACCAGAGAAAAGAAGCCGGCGTATTTCTCCTGGTAGAGGTTCCGATAGGTCTCCTGGATATAAGGGAAGAACCGCTTGAAGATCGTCTTTTTATCAGCGCTCTTTTCCCGAAGCTGCGTCTGGGCCATGAGGATATTCCGGAAGAAGCCCACGATCTGACGGAGAAGGTCCACGGGCTTCTCCCCGGTCTTGAACAGATTGTCAAGGACGATAAGACACCCCCGAAGGTCCGCTTTCTCCAGCGCGTTGCCCAGTTCGTAGGAATCAAATTCCCTAACCCAGGCCGTCGCCCGGTTGACGTCGGCCGCATCGATGGTCTTCTTGTCATCCACGTAGACGGCCAGCTTTTCGATCTCGTTTTCCATGAGCCGCAGGTCGCAGCCGACGATCTCGAGAAGCCTCAGGGCCGCGTCCTGGGTCAACGCTTTTCCCACCGAGCGGGCTTTCTCCTCCATCCAGGGCCGGATCTGGTTTGGTTTCAGGGATTTAAGCTCCTTCGCGACGACGCCCGGAAGTGACGAGAAGACGCGGACCAGGGGGTGGCCCTTCCTGATCTTGCCGGGCAGGATGACCACCATCAAGGTCCGGGAAGGCGGGGAGGCGAAATAGGCCTTCAGGAGCTTTTCCTCCGCCTCGGAGACGAGCTTGGCCTCCTTCTCGCCGCTCTTGTCCGAGTCCGGTTTCTTCTCGGGGACTTTGACGACGATGATCCGCAAGGGGGAAAAGAGGAAGGGCATGGTCCTGGCGGTGTCGAGGATATCGGCCCATTTCGTCTCGTCGAGGTAGAACAGATCGGGGTGGAAATCCCCGGCGTCGGGCGGGATGAGCAGGGCCTGGAGATCGCGGACGAACCGCTCGGCGGGATAGGTTTCCTCGCCGTAGAAAAAATAGCCCGGGGAAAGGGACTCCTCCCGGAGGTTTTCGCCCAGGGCCTGGCTGAACAAGAGCTAGAATCCTTCCAGGATGTTGTTCACGATCGTGCGGGCGAACTCGTCCGCCACCTCTCCGATGGCCTCGGTCTCCAGGGACTGGAAGTCGGACCCCTGGGGCACTTCGTATTGCTTCACGTAGATGAAAGAGGGGTTGGAGAAGAGGACCTTCTGGTTGGCGAGGTCGCGGAGGACGATCCTGGCCCCGATGGTGATGTTGTACCGGTCGGCGGAAGCCTCCCCGGAGAACGCGATGGGGGTGACGGTAAACGTCCGGATCTCCCCCACCAGGACGGCGTCGGCACTGACGTTCTCGGCCAGGACCTCCACCTTGGCCCGAGCCACCATCTCGTTGATGACCGCCCGGGTCAGCTTGAGGTCCAGCTCGTACCGCGTGGTCAGGTTCTTGAACATGGGGATGCTGATCCGCTTGATGTGAGGGGGAAGGTAGCTTCCCGTGCCGCGCAAGCGGTAGCCGCAGCAAAGCACCAGGAGGCAGGCCGCGAGAAGTCCGATATATCTTTTCATGCGGTTTTTCAATCCCTTCAGATGACGATACTGACCAGCTTGTCCTTGACACAGATGACCTTGCGCGCGGGCCTGCCGCCGAGGGCGGCCCGGACCTTGGGCAGGCGCAGGGCTTCTCTTTCGAGTTCCTTATCGGAAAGTTCTCGGACCGCTTCGAACTTGTCCCTGACCTTCCCGTTGACCTGGACGACGATGGTCACCGTTTCCTCCCTGGCCAGGGCGGGGTCAAAGGCCGGCCACGGCGTGCGAATGAGGATCTCGGCGTGGCCCGTCTTCTCCCAGAGCTCTTCGGCGATGTGCGGGGAGAATGGCGAAAGGAGCTGGACCAGCGCCTCCAGGGCGGAGCGGAGGACCGCCTTGCCTTCGGCGCTTTGCCTGAGTGCGCCCGTTTCCTTCCGGACCAGGTTGTAGAGCTCCATGATGGAGCTCACGGCCGTATTCAGGTGGAAACGGACTTCGATGTCCCCGCCGACCTTTTTTATGGTCTGGTGCATCTTCCTGAGCACCCGGTCGATGCTCCCCCCCGCCGGGAGGTCGTTCGGCAGTCCCGGCGCCCCGCCCGCGAAGACATCCAGGTTTTCATGGACGATCGTCCAGACGCGGACGAGGAACCGGTAGCTCCCTTCCAGCCCCTCTTCCGCCCACGTGAACTCCCTGTCGGGCGGCGAGGCGAAGATGATGAACAGCCGGAGGGCGTCCGCGCCGAATTTTTTCAGGATCTCGTCCGGATCGACGATGTTCCCCTTGGACTTGGACATGACCGACCCGTCCTTGATCACCATCCCCTGGGCCAGGTAATGCGGGAACGGCTCGCTCACCCCGGTCAGGCCGAGGTCCCGGAGGACCTTGGTGAAGAAGCGCGAGTAGATGAGGTGGAGGATGGCGTGCTCGACGCCGCCGATGTAGAGGTCGACGGGGAGCCAGTAGTCCGCCGCTTCCGGCCTGAACGGGAGCTTTTCTTCCCGTGGGGACGTGTATCGGAAGAAGTACCAGGACGAGTCGACGAACGTGTCCATGGTATCGGTCTCGCGCCTGGCCTTGCCGCCGCACCTGGGGCAGGTCGTCCGGACGAAGCTCTCCAGCCGCTCCAGGGGAGAGCCCTCTTCTCCCGTGATGACCGCGTCGTGCGGGATCTCGACCGGGAGGTCCTCATAAGGGACGCCCACGGTCCCGCACTTCGGGCAGGTGACGACCGGGATGGGCGTTCCCCAGTACCGTTGACGGGAGATCCCCCAATCGCGGAGGCGGAACGTCGTGCTGCGGCGGCCGATCTTTTTCTCTTCGGCGTAGGCCCCCATTTTATCCATGGCCTCTTCGCTCCGCAGCCCGGTGAAAGGGCCGGAGTCCCGGAGGCGCCCGGTCGTCTCGAAGGCTTTCCCTTCCTCGGCCTTCTCCGCGGACCCTTCAGCGGGAACGATGACGGGCTTCGTCCGAAGCCCATGCTTTTGGGCGAATTCGTAGTCGCGTTGGTCGTGGGCGGGAACGGCCATGATGGCCCCGGTCCCGTAATCCATGAGGACATAGTTTGCGACCCAGACGGGAACCGGCTCGCCCGTGAACGGGTTGACGGCCCGGACCCCCGTGTCGATGCCTTCCTTCTCGTCTTCCCCAAAGCCCCTTTTGGTCCGGGCGTCGGCGACGGCCTTGGCGATCCAGGCCTTGAATTCCTCGCGGCGCGGGGAGGCGGCGATGAGGTCCTGCGCCATGGGATGCTCCGGCGAGATCACCAGGAAGGTCGCGCCGTAGATCGTGTCGATCCGGGTCGTGAAGACCTCGATCGTCCGCG
>Ga0315277_10013192_pt1 | contig 10307 bp, 8 predicted proteins | sample YL17G05_15_MG_FD_203695 | JGI IMG/M metagenome (GOLD analysis project Ga0315277, IMG submission 203695) | Sediment microbial communities from Yellowstone Lake, YNP, Wyoming, USA - YL17G05_15 | ecosystem: Environmental > Aquatic > Freshwater > Lake > Sediment | place: USA: Wyoming | collected...
GGGTTGACCGGCTATGCCGACCGCGCCATCAGCGAAATCAGCAGCGGCGAGCGCCGGCTCGTCCTCATCGCCCGGGCGCTGGCCCAGCAATCGGACATCCTCCTCATGGATGAGCCGACCACCTTCCTCGATCCCAAGCATGAGGCCGAGGTTTTCGAGCTCGTGAGGAAGCTGGCCGCCGAGAAAATGAAGACGATCCTCATCACTCTGCACAGCCTGGAGATGGCCGTCCAGCATTCCGATCAGATGGTCTTCATGAAAAGGGGAGAGGTCGTAGCCCATGGGAAGTCAGCGGACGTCTTTCAGGAATCTCTGCTCGAGAGCGTCTACGATATGAAGATGAAGATCATCGACTGGGAAGGCCGCAAGATCGTGCTCAGGTGACCTCCATTACGTGAAGGGGCCGCTGGGTCTTCCACCCGCCCCGGGTAAAGTCGGGAAAATCCATCGGCCGGCCGCGCCTGGCAACGGACTTTTCGCTGAGCGGCGTGACGACGCTCCAGGCGGCCGCGTCATAGACGTCCATATCGAGTGGCCGCCCCCCGCGCAGGGCTTCAATCAGGCGGAAGTCTTCGATGTAATCCATGCCTCCATGGCCGGCGCCCTTCGATTGTTCCTCGAGCCGTTTCCAGACAGGATGGTCATGCTCGATATAATAACTGTCGAGCACCTCCCACTCGTCCAGCGGGCTGCGGCCTTCGATATAGACCCGGTCCGGATATTTCTCGAAGATTCCCTGGGATCCCTGGACGATGTGGATGCGACTGTACGGCCGCGGAGAGGAGGTGTCGTGGTAGAGGGTGATGACCTTGCCGTTGATCGTATGGATGAGCGAAACATTGACGTCGCCGAGGGCGTATTTTTGTTTCGCCTGCGGGCTTTCCGGCCCGAATTTCTTGGCGCAATAGAGGTTGAGTCCCATCGACTTGCTGCTCATCGAGACGAGATAATCGAAACGATCACCGCGGTTGATATCCAGGCACTGGCTGACCGGGCCGAGGCCATGGGTAGGATAGAGGTTGCCGTTCCGATTGACTGAGTGTTGGGGCCGCCAGAGCGATTCGCCGACGCCGCTGAACTTGACTCCGCGCAGGTCGTGGAGGTAACCAGCCTCGGCATGGAATATCTCGCCCAGCAGGCCCTTTTTCACGAGGTTTAAACAGAGCATTTCGGGTCGGTCATAGCAGCAGTTTTCCATCATGATGCAGTGGCGCCGCGATTTCTCGGCCGTCTCGACGAGCGCCCAGCAGTCGTCGATCGTATAGGCCGCCGGAACTTCGGTAGCGGCATGTTTACCAGTTTTCATGGCTTCCAGGCAGACCGGCACATGCCACTCCCAGGGAGTGGCGGTGAAGACCAGGTCGAGGTCACCGCGCTCGCAGAGCCGCTTGAAATCCCAATCGCCGCGCGAGTAGCCCTCGGGCCGGGGCAGGCCCGCTTCCTCGCACCAGCCCTGGATACGGGCGACCTTTTCCTCGACGACGTCGCAGACGGCCTTGATCTCGACGCCCTCGATCTTCAAAAAGTTGCGGACATGGGCTGATCCCATGCCGCCGACTCCGACGAAACCAATGCGGACGGGATCAATCGGAGCGACTTTGAATTCGATCATCGTATCTCCGGCCAGTCCGAAGCCGAGAGAGGATTTCGTATTGCGCCCAACCAGGGATGATTTCCCCAAGACGGTTCCCAGACCGGCTGCCGCCCCTATCTTTAAGAATTCCCTCCGGTTCACTTTGCTCGATGACGACTTTGACATCTGACCTCCTTATCTAAATTCTCGCATGATCATATAATCATCAACTTTATAGTTTGAACATTTCGGCCAACTACTGCTTCTTGGGTGCCTGGGTTAAAATCCTCTTGATCAGTGCTTTGTCCTTTGGCAGCTGGCCGACCTGGGGAAGCCTCGGCAGCAGTATGGCCCAGTTGTTGTCCATCGTAAATACCTTTTTGAACAAGGGCAGGCTTTCTTCGACCTTGCCCGTTGAGGCGAGGGTAACGGCCGGCCAGAAGACCATCTCGGCGTTGTCCGGATACATATCCATCGCCTGGCTGTAGGACTTCATGGCTTCTTCGACCTTGTTCTCGGTCAGGAGCTCATCACCCCTGTTCATAAAGTTGTAAGCTTTGTTCAATCGAATGAGCCGCTTGAGCTCGACGAGCGGGGCCGGGTTGTCCTCGACGCGCAAATCATAGACTCTGTCTTTCCACCAGGCTCCCGAGCTCTTGCCCTTGACCACAATGATAGCCGCGGACTGCTTGCCCCGGATATCTCCACCCTCGCCCTCAGCCGCCTCGAGCGCGGCCATGAGCCTGTCCACGAGCTCTCCTTTGGTGCCTTCGAAAGCTTTGGCCATGGCGTTCCAGACCGTGTTCTTGAGCATAAGATTCGCCTGGCAGGTGAATCCGTTCCCGATGAAGTGCCCGGCTTCGGGTACGCAGTTTTTTCCCGTGTGAGCGGCCACCCTTCCCTGATTGTCAATCATCGCGACCTGGCGGACGGCTTCGAACTTATCGGCCCTGAGCAACCCCGCCAGCGCCTCCTCGGAGGTTTTCCCCGCCCGCATAAGCTCGAGCCCCAGGGGTCCATACGATGCTTCGACGAATGACTGGGTGCAGATCGCACCGACTCCGGATTCTGCCCAAATGACGATGGAGCCGACGGAGAACCAGTGCGATTGCACCGCCGCGCCCATCTCGCCAGTTTCCTTATCGATGGCGACGATGGAATAGGTGTGTCCTGGGCGACCCTTTACCTCGCCCGTGGACAGGAGAGAGGAGAAGAGAACCGCCGCCGCCAAAAATAGGCAAAGCCGAATTGGTCGTTTTGTCATGTTATTTCCTCCTCGGCAGAACTGTAAACCAAAAAGGAGCCTGTTTTCAAGTTTTTAAGAGGGGAGTGGATTAAACTCTGATTAATAATTCAGCGTGCCGTCTTGGAGGCGCTTCTGGAGGACGCCGAGCATGTCCGATGTCATCCGAGCCAGGTCGTAATCCGGCTTCCAGCCCCATTCTTCGCGGGCGGCTGAATCGTCGATCGATTCCGGCCAGGAGTCGGCGATAGCCTGCCGGTAGTCTGGTTCGTACGTAATCTTGAAGTCAGGGATGTGCTTCCTGATCTCGGCCACCAGCTCGCCGGCGCTGAAGCTCATGGCCGCGACGTTGAAGTCGGCGTGATGCTTGAGCCTGGAGATATCCGCCGCCATCAGGTCAAGCGTGGCCTTGAGGCAGTCGGGCATGTACATCATCGGCAGGCGGGTGTCCTCGCGCAGGAAGCATGTGTAGCTCTTGTTCTTGACGGCCTCAAAGAAAATGGCCACGGCATAGTCGGTCGTCCCCCCTCCGGGCAGCGTCTCATAGCTGATGATGCCGGGATAGCGGCAGCCGCGCACGTCCAGGCCGTAGCGCTTGGCGTAATAATCCCCGAGGAGCTCTCCGGCGACCTTGGTCAGGCCATACATAGTCTTGGGCTTGAGGATCGTGTCATTAGGAGTGTTGAGGCGGGGGGTTTCGGGGCCGAAGGCGGCGATGGAGCTGGGGCAGAAGACGCGCGCCATGTTGTGTTCGCGGGCGGTTTCGAGGATGTTGAAAGTGCCGTTCAGGTTGACGTTCCAGGCGAGCTGCGGCCTGTTCTCTCCGCTCGCCGAGAGGACGGCCGACATGTGGTAAATCGTATCGATCCTATGCTTCCTGACGGCCTGCTCTATCGTCTCCCGGTCGATGACGTTGACATACTCGAACGGGCCGGAATCGCGGAGTTTGGGGCTGATCTGGGTCTTGATGTCAGTTGCCAGGACATTTCCGCTGCCGTATTTCTTGCGCAGGGCGAGGGTGAGCTCGGAGCCGATCTGGCCGGCGGCGCCCGTGACCATAATTCTCTTCATTTCCTGCGTCATATGACGGCCTCCAGCGAGCGTTCTTGCTTGGCGCTGTTTTGAGGAGGCATAGATATAGCACAGGCTCTGACCGAAGACAATACCAGCCTTGCCACAATCGGCTTGAAAAACAAGCTTTGTTCCGTCGGCCGACCAACGGGCGATGCGGATAGCGCTGCCCCGCGACAGAGGAGCACAGAGAGCACAAGAGCTGACACGCAAGAATTCCTTGACATCGTGTAACCTGTAGGGTTACAATTGTAACCAATATGGTTACGATGGAAAAGAGTGATATGAAGTCCATGATCTTATTTGGCAAGGTGCGCCGAGCGATTCTCTCTGTGCTTTTTGGCCACGTAGACGAGGCATTTTACTTACGCCAAATTGTCAGGACGACGGGTTTTGGCCTTGGCCCTGTCCAACGAGAGCTGAAACAATTAACCGAGTCTGGGATCATCCGTCGCACTGTAAGCGGCCGGCAAGTTTATTTTAAGGCAAATCTCGATTCTCCTATTTTCTCCGAGCTTAAGGGCTTAGTCATTAAGACTGCGGGAATCGGCGATACTTTGCGCGCCGCCTTAACGCCCATTGCCGGCCAAATAGAGGTCGCCTTTATCTATGGCTCTATAGCCAGGGGGAAGGAAGGCCTTAGAAGCGACATCGATCTACTTGTTGTGGGAGACATCGCCTTTGCCGATGTAGTTATGAGCCTCCAGGCGGCGCAGAAATTGCTTGGCCGTGAGATATTTCCAACTGTCTATCCGCCGGACGAATTCAAGGCGAAAGTGAGAGCAAAACATCATTTCCTGACGTCTGTTCTTAAAGGGCCCAAAATATATCTGATCGGGGACGAGAATGAGCTTGGGAGATTGGCTGCGAAACGGCTGGCTCGTCGAGCATGAAACCAGCCCCCAGGAGATCATCGAGCTCCTGCGCCTAGCCGACCGAGACTTGCGGGAATGCCGGACCGCCGGCTTGAGCCCGGACTGGCGATTGGCGATGGCTTATAATTCTGCCCTGGGAAGCGCCACGGCAGCCTTGAGCGCCGCGGGCTACCGTGCCACAAGAGAGGGCCACCATTACCGAATCATACAATCTCTCGGCTATACGATTGGGGCGGGTCCCGACCTGATTGCCAGGCTCGACGCCTTCCGCAAGAAACGCAACATTAGCGATTATGAACGTTCGGGTGCTGTTTCGGCTCAAGAGGCGGATGAGATGTTTGTCCTTGCCAGAATGCTTCGCAAAAGCGTAGGCGACTGGTTGGAGAAAAGCCATCCAAAGCTCCTCCGTGAGTGAACTTGCCAACACGAGCTCAGTATTTTTGGGCGAGTTTCTGGAAGCGAGGTAGGGCGCGCAGCGGGGCCCAAACGGGATCGATCCTAAGGAGCGCAACTGACAATTCGCCGGGGATCGAGAGAAGATATTCAATCTGGTCAAAGGCTTTATCGTATTCACCGACCATGACATAGACTTGCGCCAGGTCCTGCACTCGCCAAGATCCTCGCCAATATTCTTTGGATACCGGAAGGAGTTCTGTGGCTCTTGTCGCTTCCTGAATAGCTTTTTCCTTGAGTCCAAGGCCTGCATAGGCGATTGCCAAAGCGCTATAGAACCGGGAATCATCCGGCTGTTCTTTGATCTTATTTTCAAGAAAGATCCGTGCCGAGCTGTAAGATTCTTGCTCCTTTTGCTTTTCGTCCATCAGTCCATAGATTTGAGCATAAAGTTGACTTTTTGGCACAAATATAAATTGATCATAATAGACTTCTGAGGGCATTAAAGGAATACGGTTCAGAGCTTCCTTATAAGTTTTATCGAAGATATTGACTAGAGTCCAATTATAGTGAAGCATATCTTCTTCGTCTGGCGAAAGGATTTTCTTGGAGGCTTCATCGAGGACTTCTCTTGCTTCTGCTGTATTGCCCAGCCCATGAAGATAGAGCCAAGCAAGAGAACCATGAGAGATATATGAAGAGAGATAATCTGGGGAGAGAGAAATGGCTCGCTTATAATAACGTTCTGCTTCAATATAATCTCGCAAAAGGAAGTAGGTATCGCCCATATTGGATATTATTTCAATGGAGCGAGGATCAATTTCTAAAGCCTTCATAAGATTAGAAACTGTCTCATCAAACTTTCCCTGCCGACGCTTGATATAGGCGATCGTTTCCAGTATTTCACTATTCTTGGGCTGCTTTTGCAGCGCCAAGTCCAGGTGTTCAAGAGCCCGGTCATAGTCAATCTTGCAGTGATAATAGTAAGTCCCAAGGGCCAGGTGAGCCTCCGCTGCCTCAGGGTCCAGCTCAAGAGCTTTATCCGCAGCCTCCTTAGATTTTGCCTCTCGTTCTCCCGAATGGTCGAAATGATACCAATACATCGCGGCATGAGATTTTGCGAGACCTGAGTAGGCCTGAATGAAGTCGGGATCCAACTCGATGGCTTTATCGAAAAATTCAATAGAAACTGTGACATTTTCTCTGTTCTCGCTACCTCTATTAATAGATTCACGACCGCGCAGGTAGTAATCGTAGGCCTCCGGATTATTTGTGAGTTTAGCCTCCAGTAGTTTTCGCTCTGGTTCAACAAGCGCAACGTTAAGTGCCTGCGCCACTCTCATGGCGATGTCGGATTGAACCTGAAATACCTCTGCTATCGTTTCGTCATATGGATTCGCCCATATTTGTGTGGAGTCCGAGACTCTGACGAGGGACGGCGTCACACGCACTTTACTTACCCCTCCAGCCTGCCGCTGCCAGCGCACTGTGCCGGAGAGGATATAGTAAACTCCCAGTTCTTCTCCGATCTGCCGGGGACTTTTGTTCGTTTTTTTATATTGGATGGCGCTCGAACGGCCGATGACCTCTAAGCGGCTAATGCTTGCTATCCGGGCCGTAATCTCATCCGTGATTCCGTCGGCGAAATATTCGTCTTCAGGCGCTCCCAAATTCTCAAACGGCAACACCACCAGCCTTTTATTTTCGGCGCTAGGGCCGGGCCGCCCACGTCCAAAGTAAAGAATTGCCGCTCCAGCCGCAATGGCAAAAACGGCGACGGCGGCGATCGCCCTCCATCGATGCTTCAGCTTGACAGTAAGTTCTTTCGAGGTGAGAGACTTCCTTTTGGGGAGGACCTTTTCTGCAGTCGGGATGCCTTTCTCAATTTTGGTGAATTCTCCGAGAAGCTCCTGAGCGCTCTGGTATCTTTTCCCCTTTTCCTTTTCCAGGCAGCGCAGGATCAGCCGGGCCAAGTCGTCCGGTACCTGGCTATTGATCTTTCTGGGATCGGGCGGGGCTTCGGTCTTATGTTTCAGAGCGACACTAAGAGGCGTTTCGCCTTCGAAGGGGACTCGGCCGGTCATCATTTCAAAAAGGACAATCCCCAAGGCATAGATATCGGCGCGTTCGTCCGCTTCTTTTCCCTCGGCTTGCTCCGGGGACATATATTCAGGCGTCCCGATCATCACGCCCTCGCCTGTCATTCCCTTGGTCTGGAGAGACCGGGCGATTCCGAAGTCCATGATCTTGATGTCCCCGTTCCGGTCGATCATGATGTTCTGCGGCTTCAAATCGCGGTGGACAACTTCCAAGCGATGAGCTTCGCTCAGCCCCTCGCATACCTGCTTGGCGATTGAGACCGCCTGGCCAGGACTTAATCTCCCCATCATCCGGATCATGCTCTTCAGATCCTCGCCCCGCACATACTCCATGATGATGTAGGGTGCCCCTTCCTCTTTGCTGAGGTGATACATGCGGCAGACATTTTTATGGGAGATCTGGCGGGCGGTCTTGAGCTCGTTGCGGAAGCGCTCGATGGTTTTGCTCTCGGCGGCGATTTCGGGGTTGAGGAGCTTTAGCGCGACTTTCTCGCCGATCTCTTTGTCTAGGACTTTATATACCCGGCCCATGCCGCCTTTTCCCAGTTCTTCGATGATTTGGTATCTTTTGGCAAACGTGCTTCCCGGCGTCAGCTCTTTAATCGGTATCTGAATAGTCTTCGTCGCTGCCCGAGGTACTTCTTCGATCGACGAGATTTGAGTGCCGCACTTGTTGCAGAAGCCGCTGTCAGCGGGATTCTCGAAGTGACACTTGGGGCATTCCATCGCCGGAGATCCTTTTGTGTTGGCTAAAGAATACAGATAAATAAACTGGGAGTCAAATTTGGCCTGCAAATTTGACATGCCACGGATGGTCCATTATCCTTTCCCCTCAACGTTCGAGAGAGGAGAAGCTTGATGTATTCATTGAAAAATAAAGTCGTTTTAATAACCGGGGCGAGTTCGGGAATCGGGAAGTCGTGCGCCCGGGCGTTTGCCGAGACAGGCGCGCGGTTGATCTTGGCCGCCCGCCGTCTCCAACGGCTCGAGGAGTTGGCGGTCGAGCTCAAACGGAAACCGGGAGAGGACATCCTTCTGCTGACGGTCGATGTCCGGGACCAGCCGGCCGTGGAACATGCCGTGAATGGACTCCCGGGTGAGTGGGCGACGATCGACGTCCTCGTCAACAATGCCGGGCTCAGCCGGGGGCTGGATAAACTCCAAGAGGGCAAGCTCGACGACTGGGAAGAGATGATCGATGTCAACATAAAGGGCCTGCTTTACATGAGCCGCGCCGTCATCCCTGGCATGGTGAAGCGTGGCCGCGGCCATGTCATCAACATCGGTTCCATCGCCGGCCACGAGGTCTATCCCGGCGGGAATGTCTATTGCGCCACCAAGTTCGCCGTCGACGCCCTGTCGAAGGGAATGCGCCTGGACCTCTCAGGGACGGGATTGCGGGTGAGCCAGGTCTCCCCGGGCATGGTGGAGACCGAATTCAGCCTGGTCCGGTTCAGAGGAGACAGCGAGCGGGCCGGGAAGGTTTATCAGGGACTGACTCCATTGTCTCCGGACGATATCGCCGATGCCGTCGTCTACTGCGCCACCCGGCCGCCGCACGTCAATATCAGCGAGATGATCGTCATGCCTACCGCCCAGGCCTCTACGACCCTGGTGCACAGGAAGTAGTGGACGAATAATTAGCAGCGAGTTCTATTTTCGGCCGCAGGCCATTCTCATCGATTCCGGCAAGCGACGGAGTTTGGCCATAGCCCATATGCCCACAGCGGGGCCTATGGCCAGCAGCGCAAAAGCCCATCGCCAGCCCAGCCACCGCTCCGCTGACGGGATCAGCCGGATCGTCACCATCGTCAGGAGAAACCCGAGGCTCGTCTGCAAGGTCAAAGCCGTCCCCGTCCGTTCGCTCGGGCACAGCTCACTGATGCCGGCCGAAAATTGGGCCGAGTCGGCGACTACCGAAAATCCCCAGATCAAGCAGACAACTAACAGCCAAAAAGGGCTGCCGCCGAACAGAAGCCCGACGATAACAGAACATGTGCCGCTTACAGCCAATGACGCGATCGTCACAGTCGTCCGGCCGTACCGGTCGGCCAGTTTTCCGGCGACAAGGCAGCCGGCGCCTCCAAAGGCGATGACGGCAAAACCGGCCAGACTTGCCCATCCTTCCGGCACTCCGGAAAGCTTGAAGCTCGCGATAAGGAACACCGGAACCCAGGTCCACATGGCATAGAGCTCCCACATATGGCCGAAGTATCCGATATTCGCCAGAGAGATGGCCGGCTGCCGCCAGATTCGTCCGATGTATTTCCAGTCGAACTTCGGTGAATCGGCGCGGTACGGACCCTCTCTTATAAAGAACTTCGCGATCATGCCGCCAAGTGTCGCCAGGCCGGCCGACCCATAGAGGACAAGCTTCCAATCAAAGGCGCCTCCCACGGCTCTGATGAGATGGGGAATCGCCGATCCTACGGTCAAGGCACCAACCAGAAGACCGATCCCCCAGCCCCGGTTTTCCCGGGTCCAGGTGGCCATGATTTTCATGCCGACAGGATAGACGCCGGCGAGAGAAAGCCCGGCCAGGAAACGGAGAAGAACCGCCGTGTTTGGCCCCCGGCTGAGGAGCGGCAGGAGGGCGGTCAACACGGCGGCGACAGAACTCGAGATAAAGAATAGGCGAGGTCCGGGGATGCGGTCGGCCAGGTTGAGCACGGCCGACCCGAGCGCCCCGATGACGAATCCGAGCTGTACGGACATGGTCAGCCAGGCTTGCCCGGAAGCGGAAAGTCCCCATAGACGAGTGAGCGCGGGGACGACTGCCGACGCCGAAAACCAGACCGACATCCCAAGAAGCTCGGCGAACGCGAGCACGACAATCGGTCTCCGGCGCGAGGAGGGCATATCTCGCTTTGGTTATATACCCAAAGGGCTGGCAAAGGTCAATTCTGGAAGCACCTCCAACTGTATTATGAATAACTTGGGAATGGAGAAGCGACCTCGAAGGTTTAGGTAACATGATAGCGAAACGCACCTCCCTGACGGGTAATACTGTGATAGATTACTCGTCGAACGGAAATCTAAGAAGGAGGTGCGCA
>Ga0315277_10013193_pt1 | contig 10307 bp, 10 predicted proteins | sample YL17G05_15_MG_FD_203695 | JGI IMG/M metagenome (GOLD analysis project Ga0315277, IMG submission 203695) | Sediment microbial communities from Yellowstone Lake, YNP, Wyoming, USA - YL17G05_15 | ecosystem: Environmental > Aquatic > Freshwater > Lake > Sediment | place: USA: Wyoming | collected...
TTTCATCTTCATTTCAATTGTAGTTTTCATAGTAGTTATAATGTAACTACTAATATTTAAAATTTTCTTAACATTCAAGAATGGTAAATATAATCTAAGAAATCAATCAAAACCTGTTACCAGGTACCCTGGGTGAACTTGTTTTAAAATACCGCTTACCTCTGCTCGGGTATATGCTTCCGAGGGGTCTATATCACAACTTTTTCCGGAAAAATTAAAATTTACTGTTCCTTCGAGTGTTTTCTCTGGACCTTTTCTATCAGTTCTTGGCTTTGTTTGGACTGGGGGTTGTATTGGAGATTGTGGAGTAGCTTGACCCTGCGGAACTGGGGTCGCTTCAATTGTTTGGATAGGAGGTACTTGTTCTGCAGCAATAAGATCGTATTTTTCTGGCGAAATTCCTAGCAATCCGCAGTTTTCTCTAGTTACAGTTGCCTCGTAGGCTCTTCCTACCCCCTTTCCGCTTCTTCGCACTTGAAGTTCTTCTTCATGATTTTTAAGTCGTGTTCTTATTGTGGCGATATGCAGGCCGCTTATTTCACTTAGTTGCTGGGCAGTGAGCCTTTTTCCACTGCTGATTTTCGTTTGTGCATAGAGCGCCTCAAAATCTGCTTGAGGTAAATGAAGCTCTGCGAGATTATCTTGTGTGACTAGAATTTCAATACCTCTTGGGCTTTCTCTTTTCGTTATTTTTCCTGTTCGAGCCTTGGCGTAGAGAGTTGTAAAATGCATGCCCGTCCTTTCTAAAATTCCCGGTATGGGTATCCAAAATCCTTTATTAGTTTCATCCCGTGTTGGAGTGTAGTTTCTTTTTTCTTTGTTTTTTAGACTCGGCTTTTTTGTTCTTTTTGGTTCAGGGATATTTGAGGCAGCCCCTTCGGATGGTCGTAGTTTTAGAGATTCTGTCCTTAAATCCACTTCTTCTGGCCATTCTTCTACTCCATGAACTTTTTTTCTTAAGGCTTTTACTAATTCTGGAATTTTTTGTCTTGGAATATATTTAATTCCGAATAAACTAAGCTCTTGCATAAGCGATTCTGTTAATAATTCTGGTAAATATTCTCTTGCTTCGTTTATATTAACTCCTGCTTCTCCTGATAAAAATACAGGTAAACTTGAGTCTGGGATAATTGCATTGCTTATTTCAACTAGGAGTCCAATTAGTCTTGAACCATCTACTCTTTTAGATGGGCCCTCTTGGTGATTTGCAATATCATCAAATACTCTTTCTAGGCCCCTTGCAGCAGAAACTGGCAAAACTCTTGTGACAATATCTGCGAAATAGCCATACCCGTAAGTTTCTGTTGCTGAAACTTTATACTCTCCAGAGTTAGTATGAATAAGCACTTCACCAGCTCCTTTCTTTAGAAATTCTTCTCTTCTGAAATCTAGTTCAGTTGTTATCCTTAATTTCCTTAGATTTTCTGAAGTAACTAGAATTTCAGTAGGGCTTTTTCTAGTTCCTTCTCCCCTAGTTTGAAATAATTCTGCATTTCTTGCAAGTATGTTGTGAATTCCGTTTTCAGTTAATGTCGAACCTGCGTCTTTTAGTTGTTTTATAGTAAACCACTGCCCCGGGATTGTTTCAGACATCACTCTTAATAAGAAAAGGCATTTTAAAGCATTATTATACTAAATTATGCATTTTAAATAAAATGCGCCCATGTCGCATTTCCTTTTTATATTACAAAATTAAACTTAAACGAAATGCGCCAGCCGGGGCTCGAACCCGGGTTACGAGCTGTTTGATGCGGCTTGCGGGAGTTGAACCCGCGCAACGACCTTGGGAAGGTCGTGTCATAGCCGTTAGACCAAAGCCGCTTTAAATGGTTCATTAACTTTAATCTGTACAATGTCTTTAATTAATTTATCTTTTAGAGGAATTTCTTTTTTATTTATAAAATATTGGTATCTGACTATGTTTTTTGGATTAGCACTACCAACCAAATTGAAGAACTTATATATCTCCTCCTGGTTTTGAATCCTGATGTTTTTTGAGCTTTTAGAAGGAGTAAATCCACACTCTTTTAATAGTTTAATTATATCTTTTCTTATATACTCTGAATGTGTTTGGAATTCTATTATTGCTCTTTTATATCTCTTTTGTTTATAATATATTCCTCCATCTGTGTCAAATAATCCTCTTAGAGCCCCAAACATCGGTTTCTTTTCGTTAAAAATCCAATCTGGAAGAGAAGCTTTATTTTTTATTTTATCCCCTAAAACCATGCCGTTGCCTACTAAAAATCTTATTAACTCTGTTGAATGAACCTTTAGAATATTTGTATGTCTGTCTAAAATTGAAGACATCTTAGAGCTCACTCCGAATAAATTTTCTATTCTTTTTGTTAGATAGATATGGTGCTCTCTCTCGAATAAATTTCCAGTGATATATAGTGTTTTTCTTTCTAAATGCCCGTCACCTAATATAGCTCCTAATATTTCAGCAAGTTCCTCACTTTTTTGCGGTATTCTTATCTTCTTTTTGTTACTTTCCCCTGCCAATAATTGCCCCCAGTTTTCAGGGAGTATTTGCTTAACCCATTGAGAGAATATTTCTTCCTTGTTACCAAAAGGATAACGATTCATTAGCAATTCTGCAATCCTATAAGGGATTGTTGTCCTCTCTTTTTGCCAATCTATTCTAAGAGTACGTTCGCTAATATTTATATCTTCTGCTAAAGCTCTCCATGTTAACCTGCTTTTATTTTTTATCTCTTTAACAAATCTTTTTTGTAACCCTTTTTTGAATTTTAATCTTTTGTCTATTATGCATTCTCCTTGTCTTCTCATAATCATCTTACTGATAAATTATTATATAAACTTATCTTTTTCTCCTACCACTGGACGACTAGCGCGTAAAAATCATAATAAAACAAGCATATTAATATTTAATTATTGCGTCTCACTATTAATATGGTGTTTATTATCACCACATTAGTTTATCTCTGTTTTTTCTTCTTTAGATTTATGAGAAAATTGATAATTGGAGAGCCTGTTGAGTTGATGAAAGTTGCTGAATCTACAACTTCTATAGGAAGATTTAGAGAAGTGATTGAGCAGCACAATGGCGGGACCTTTGCAGAAATCAAGTCAGATGGTTACAGGATACAGGTTCATAACAATGGAGAGCTGGCTTTTTTTACTGGAAATTTAAACCCTTTGAATACAGAAGTATATCCAGATATTCTAGGACAGTTAAAGGGGCTTCCTAGGGGAATATGGGATGGTGAATTAGTAGGTGTAGAAGGAGGTTTAAGAGGGTTTAATGCAGTTAAAACAAGAAAAAGGCAGAGTTTGGATGCAGACTTGATAAGGCAGTATCCTTTGGAAATAAGATTTTTTGATATTTTGAATTTAGAGGGGAAGAATTTAACAGAATTACCTCTGCAGGAGAGGAGGAGAATTTTAGAGAATTATGCTGGAAGAGTCTCATGCCAGTGGCAAATCGCTAATCCCTATGATTTAGAACAAAAGTTTAAGGAAGTTACTGATGAATTAGGTTTAGAAGGGCTTGTTTGCAAGAATCCTGATTCGCAGTATTTAATTGGGGCAAGAACGCGCGATTGGATTAAATTAAAGAAGTTTTTGACGCTGGACCTAGTTGTTTTGGGGGTATATAGGGGAAAAGGCAAGGCAGCTAAACTTCCATTTGCGGCTCTCCTTCTTGGAACTGCAAACGAGGGCAATTATGAGACTCTTACAAAAGTTGGAATATCCAACAGGGAACTAATAAGCCGTATAGAAGCGGGTCTGGCTGGGGGATATTGCAGCGAACCTCCAACAAATGTTAGAATTTCAGATGCAATTAATAAGTCAGTTTATAGAAGAAAAATACCTTCTTTTTATATTTGTCCAGAAAAGAGTGTTGTTGTTGAGATAGAAACAATGAATGTTACACGAAGCGCTAACTGGCATTCTTGCGGACTGGAAGGTGGAAGGGCCTATTCTCTTAGAATCTCTACTGTTAAAAGATACAGGGAAGATAAAAAGTCAGTAAATGCGACCACCACTAAGCAGGTAAGAGAATTATATAGAGGATGACTTACCTTTTTAGGAAATTTTTTAATTTTTCTAGTGCTATTTTTCTCATACTTATCTTATTTTTTTCTTCACTTTCCATTTGTGCAAAAGTTTTATTTTGGTTGTCTGGAATGAATATAGGGTCCCATCCAAAGTTGTTTTTTCCTTTTGGTTTCATTGGAATGGTGCCTTCCATTTCCCCTGAAAAAATATTATATTTTTTTCCGTTGTATAAGCAGAAGTAAGTTTTTGCTTTTGCATTTCTGTTTTTTTCATTTTCTAGCATTTTACAAACGCCTTCGTTTCCAACTGCTTTGAGAAGCCATTTTGTCAGAGCCCCTGGAAATCCATTCCAGGCTTCAATAAATAGGCCAGTGTCTTCTATTAAAACAGGCTTTCTTAGAATAAGAAAGGCTTGTCTGGCTTTATGCTTTACTATTCTTTCGGGTTCTATCTCTTGTATCTCTTCTAAGTTTATATTTTCTCTTTCTAAATTTAGATTTAATATACTCTTTACTTCGTTAAACTTATTCTCATTTCCAGTAACAAAACAAATCGGCATAATTTGATGAAAAATAGCTGTTTTAAAAGTATTTAGTTAGTTTTATATATGTATTTTGTAATATATTTGCATGGTAGGAGCCTTCTTTGGAAAAGAAGCTTCGGGAAGAAAATGACTAATAAGAAAAAATTTTATGTAACTACGACAATCCCTTATGCCAATGCCCCCCCACATATAGGCTTTGCCTTGGAAATTGTTCAGGCAGATGTTCTTGCCAGATGGCACAAGCTTTTTGGTGAGGATGTTTTCTTTCTCACAGGCACGGATGAGCATGGAGTAAAAAATTATAAGATGGCTAAGGAAGAGAATCTCACTCCACAGCAATTTGTTGATAAAAACTCCAATTATTTTAGGGAATTAACAAAGACCCTTAATATATCCAATAACTATTTTATCAAAACAACAGACAAAGAAGTTCATTGGCCAGGGGTTATTGAACTCTGGAATATTCTAGAAAAAAAAGGAGACATATATAAAAAGGCGTATGAGGGATATTACTGTTATGGTTGTGAGAGATTTGTTACTGAAAAAGACCTGATTGAAGGAAAGTGCCCAAATCACCCGAATCTGATGCCGGAATCTATTTCAGAAACCAATTATTTTTTTAGATTATCCAGGTACTCCAATAAAATAATAGAATTAATTAAAAAGAATAAAATAAAAATATCCCCGGAAAAATGGAAAAACGACTTTTTGTCCTTAATTAAGGATGGATTGACTGATGTAAGCTTCTCCAGAGACAAAGAGCATCTTCCTTGGGGCATCCCGGTTCCGGGAGACAAAAGTCAGGTTCTTTATGTCTGGCCAGACGCGCTCACGAACTATCTTACTGGCATTGGCTACCCTGATAAAAAATATAAGAAATACTGGCCTGCAGATATTCATGTAGTTGGAAAAGACATGTTAAGATTTCACACAGGAATATGGCCTGGAATGCTATTGTCCGCCGGAATAGAGCTTCCTAAGGAGGTTATTGTTCATGGGTTTCTAACAGTTAATGGCCAAAAGATGTCAAAATCGCTTGGTAATGTAATAAATCCATTAGAGCTCCGGAAGAAGTATGATGCTGATTCTATCAGATATATTCTTATGAGGGCAGTTCCTTTTGGAGACGATGGGGATTTCTCAGAAAAAGTCTTGGTTGAGAGGCACAATAACGAGCTTGCAGACAAATTCGGCAACTTAGTTTCAAGGGTCACAGCTTTAGCTGAGAAAAATGGTTTGCAAAAATGCGAGAACAAGCTGCTGAAAAAATTGAAGCTAAAAGAAATTGAAAAATTCATTGAAAATTATGAGTTAGATAAGGCACTTAGCCTAATTTTTGAATTTGTTGATGCGTGTAATTTATATGTCCAGGGGAAAAAGCCGTGGGAAACCGGAGATAAAAAAGTGCTTTATGAATTAACTGATAGTATAAAAGCAATTGCAATCTTGCTCTGGCCTTTTATGCCTGAAACCTGCGAGAAAATTGCAAAAAATTTGAATTTTAAAATAGATTATAAAGAAATTAAAAAGCCTTATAAAGTGCAAGCTATTAAGAAATCTGAGATATTATTTATAAAAATAGACAACAATAAAGAGAAAAAGGAAGAGAAGAAACAGGAGAAAAAGGAAGAGAAGAAACAAGAGAAAAAAGAACAAAAACAAGATAAAATTGAAGGAGTAATGAAAATGAGCGAAGTTGAATTTGCGCAGTGGGAAAATATTGATTTAAGAGTTGCTGAAATAGAAAAAGTGGAGGATATAGAAGGAGCTGACAAGCTGTACAAGCTGTCAATTGACGTTGGGGAGCTTGGAAAAAGGGTTATTTGCGCAGGGATTAAGAAATATTACAAGAAAGAAGAACTAAAGGGAAAGAAAATCATATTGTTTGCAAACTTAAAGCCAAGGGTGATGAGGGGAATTGAAAGCAAAGGCATGCTTTTGGCAGCAGGCTCGCATGAAAAAGATAGTTGTGTCTTAATTTCTCCTGAAAAAGATGTTCCTAATGGAAGCAAGATAAGCTAAGAGTCAACATTCTCGTTTCTAGGCGTTAACCATCCTTTAATCCTGAATCTTTTTTTTAATTTGGCAATTGCCCCTTTATGAAGCTGATGCACTCTTGGCTGGCATACTCCTACAACATCTGCAATCTCGTATGTGTTCATGTTTTCATAGTAATACAGTATAACAATCAATCTTTCATGCCTTGACAGTCCTTTTAGTAATATCTCTTTTAATTCCCTTTTCTGCACTTCTGATACTGTATCTTGATTTTTATTCGTAAGTGTCTCGTTGAGGATTTCTTGGTCTATAGACGTAAGGCTCGGCACAGCTGCGTCACCCCTCATCTTTTTATATTCTTCTTCATCCATCCCCAGTTCCATCCTTAATTCTTCATCGTTCGGCTTTCTTCCAAGCTTCATTTCCAAGGATTTTGTGGCTCTTGATAACTCTCTTGAGTTGGTTCTTACTATTCTTGGGACCCAGTCCATATTTCTTAACTCATCTAAAATTGAGCCCTTTATTCTCGGTCCGCAATAAGTTTCAAATTTAACTCCTCTTGTAGGGTCATAATTATCTATCGCATCCATTAAACCAAAAATTCCAGCAGAAATCAAATCATCTAATTCTACTTTATCTGGAAGATGTTTGTGCAGTCTTTCTGCAACATATCTTACTACATCCCGATAGTGTTCCAGTAAAAGATTTCTATAAAATTGTCCATCTCCCCTAGCTCTTGCTTGATGGTATGCTTTCCATGTACTTTCAATTACTGTCATGGCACCTCCTATTGTATTGCTGAGTTGCCCCCCTCTCTTTTTACCATGAACATTTTCTTTAGCCAAGGAATATTAAGCTTGGGTTTAGTAAAAAATAAACTAAAAAGTTTATTTATAAAAAAGCCACTAACTTACAACAATAGCTGTGAGATAAGCTAAGAATCATATAAAAATATAAAAACTCTTTTTCTTATGTTTATCTGTGGGCTTGTAGTTCATCGGCAGAACGTCTGTTTCACGTACAGAAGGTACAAGGTTCAATTCCTTGCAGGCCCATTATCAGGTTAAAATGGAATATAATACGGGTTCAGGAGGCATAGTGCTGAACAAGAATAAACAGGTTCTTCTTATTACAAATGGAAAGATGCTTTGGGGATTTCCAAAAGGAAGGCAGGAAGCTGGTGAAACTTTTTTAGATAATGCGAAAAGAGAGATTTATGAAGAAACTGGAATATCTGATTTGACTTTAGTTGGGGATTTGGGAGAATATAAAAGAACTTCGCTTAATGCCAATGGAAGTGAAAATAAGAATATAATAAAAACAATACATATGTTTCTTTTCAAGACTTCTGAGATGAAATTGCAGCCCGCTGATAAGGATATAGGGCAGGCAAAATGGGTTAATAAGGAAGAGGCTGCAGGGTTGCTGCAGCATAAAAAAGATAAAGAATTTTTTGAGAAAATTAAAGATAAAATTTAATTCTTTGTAATATACTCTTAATCACGATAAAGTTTATAATGGCTTTTTTGATATATTCTTCTTGTGAGAGATTACTTTGTAAGGTATAATTTGGCCAGTGAAGTTGATGGTCATTGTCTCGCTTGGGGGATAGTCAGTTTTTCGGCAAAAAACCCTAGACATGCCAGAAGAAAATTAACTGCCGGGCTTGGTGAATTGGAGGGAGAAGTAGCAAAAGTTTCTAAAGAAAAAGATTTTAGAATACTCTTTGTTGGAGATGCTTACGAAAGCAGGGATAAGGTTAAGGGTCCGGATCATGATTATCTTGGTTTTATTGATTTATCTAAAGGATAAATAAAATTAGTTGGCCCATCTTAATTTTATTTCTCTATCTCAAACTCTCGTTTTCTTGCATTCATCTGGGCTTTTAATCTTGCTACAATTGAGGAATGCATCTGGCTTACTCTTGATTCGCTTAAATATAGCACTGTGCCTATTTCTTTCATAGTCATTTCTTCATAATAATATAGAACAATAATCAGCCTTTCTGCTCGCGTCAAGCCTTTTGTCAATAAATTTTTAAGATCTCTTTTTTGTGCTTCTAATAGCGGATCTTCTGCTTGAGAGTCTCTAAAGGTATCTGCTAGGTAAATATCTCTATCGTTGCTTCCTGATCTTCTTGATTGGTTTATTGGTTGTTCTAGAGAAACAAGCGTTCCTGCTTCTGCGTCTCTTTTTAGCCTTTCATATTCTTCTTGACTCATATTAAGCTCTCTTGCTAGCTCTTTATCATCTGGCTTTCTTCCGAGTGTCATTTCAAGAGAGTGAGTTGCTCTTGCTAATTGATGGGCCCTTGCCCTAACTAGCCTTGGAACCCAGTCCATGTGTCTTAACTCATCTAAAATAGAGCCTTTAATTCTTGGTGCACAGTAGGTTTCGAATTTAACCCCTCTTTGAGGGTCATAACCATCTATTGCATCCATTAAGCCAAAAGTTCCAGCGGAAATCAAATCATCTAGTTCTACTTTATCAGGAAGTTTAGCATGCAGCCTCTCTGCAGCATATTTTACTAAATCCCGGTAGTGTTCCAGTAAAAGATTTTTATAAACTTGTCCATCTCCTTGCGCTCTCGCTCTATGGTATGCTATCCAAATTCCATCAATTGTCAGATGGTCTCTGTCTGTACTCAGACTTTCTCCATTATTGCCCCTCATTTTCAATATATAAAGAGAGAGCTACTTTAAATAAATTTGGGTTCTTTTATATAGTCTTTCAGCTTCCAAAAATTCTTGAAAAGAATCCTTTTTCTTTTTTGATTCCTAGAAGCCTTCTTGCTGTTTCAAAATAAGCCTTGCTTGCTTTGCTTCTCGGATAGGAATTAACTATTGGAGATTTAAGCATAAGGGCTTTTTGCATGTTTTTATCTTCTGGTATAAGGCCTACAGCAGGTACTTCAAGCATGTCCAGTATGTTTTCCACTTGCATCTCTGATTTTTTCCACTGGTGCCTTGTTAAAATAAATCCTCTTACTGGCTTTCCTAGCTGTTCGCACAATCTTATTGCTTTTAGGGCGTCGGTCACAGCAGGCATTTCAGGCTGGGTTACTATTATTGCTTCATCCGAAGCTAGTATGGCTGCTTCAGTTTCCTTGCCTAAACCTGCCGCAGAGTCGAGGATTATATATTTGGAGAGCTTTTTTAACTGCTTTACTATTTGTGTAAGGTTTTCGTGCTTTACCTTGTTTAGGTCTTGAGTGGATAAAGAAGAGGGCAGTATTTTGAGTCCGGATTCATGTTTGTATATTGCTTCTGTAATTTCTGCATTATTGTTTAAAATATGGTTAAGGGTCACAGGTACAATTGGGGCGCCTAGATGAATTCCTACATTAGGAGTAGAAATATTTGCATCCACAACAATAACATCTTCTCCTAGGGCGTTTAATGCAGCAGCTAGATTTATTGCAGAACTTGTTTTTCCTGTACCCCCTTTGCCAGAAACCAGGCTATAGACTCTTGCCATTATGATACAGAAAACCTCTTCTATATAAGGTTTGTGTTTTCTGTCTGTCAAGAACTGTTAAACATACGCGCTTATCTGAAGTTCTTTTCTATTTTTAAATTATAGTATTAAGAAAAGAATTTGGGTAAAAAAATCGAAAATGGGACAAAATTGTCCCATTAGAATAAGTAAAATAAATCGTGCCAGATAACTCTACAGAATAAAGCAGTATCAATTCTATCTTCTCTTTTTTGTGCGACTCTCCAACCAAACATCTTCTTAT
>Ga0315277_10013195_pt1 | contig 10306 bp, 9 predicted proteins | sample YL17G05_15_MG_FD_203695 | JGI IMG/M metagenome (GOLD analysis project Ga0315277, IMG submission 203695) | Sediment microbial communities from Yellowstone Lake, YNP, Wyoming, USA - YL17G05_15 | ecosystem: Environmental > Aquatic > Freshwater > Lake > Sediment | place: USA: Wyoming | collected...
AGGTTCCAGTAACAGAGCTGACCAGGCCCTCCCCTTCCAGATTGAGGATTTGTCCGTGGCCGCTGAAGAATTCAAATATCCCATAGAGGGATTCCCAAACACCGACCACTAAGATGACGATTATAAGTTGACGTGTTATTTTATAGCTATTCCCAAAAGGCTCCCAGTGAAGGAGAAAGATGAAGAACCCAATGAGGGTAAGCCATTTGAAAAAATTGATTTGGGTCACGAAAGGAACGAAAGAAAGTGGAAATTTCAAAGCTGAAGGCTCCAAGGAGCTCAATGCTGAATGCTCAAAGCTCAAAGGTGAAAGAACTTGGCGGAGAGCGTAGGTTTTTGGGGAGAGAATTTTTAAGAGCCCTGATGGGAGGGGAAGAAGCTGGAAGAGGATGAGAAGAAGGAAAATAGATAGAAAAACCGTTAATGTGTTAATGGGTAGATGTGTGGATGCGTCACCCCGTGAATGCCTAGAAACGGTGATGCGTGGAGGCGTGGATGGGTTGATGCGTTGCTCGTTAACATAATTAGGATCGTTTGGAACGTTAGGACCGTTAGTAGAACGAAAATGAAATCTCTGGATAGCCCAGAGAATAATCATCAACAGGATGCCGAGCTCCATTATGGAGAAAGCCCAGAGCTCCATAGAACCAAAGGCAATGGGAGTAAAGATAATTAAAAGGATGAGAATGGACTTAATGATATGATTGATCATAATGATAGCTCAAAGTTCAAAGCTGAAAGCTCAAAGGAAAAGATAAAGAGCTCAAAGGAAAAGATAAAGAGCTCAAAGTTCAAAGTTGAAAGCAAAAAGTAAAAATTATAATTTCTTATTTAAAATTGAGTTTATCAGCCCCTTAAGCATTGATACTATTTCTTTGGCATGCTTTTCAATTTTTGAATAGCTTTCCCCAGAAATCCACTTTTTACGTCTAAAAATTTCAAGTAATGTCATTGTTTCATAAAGGGATCCCCTTGATATATACAGATATTGTACAAACTCTTTCTTAGAAAATCGCCCCTTCCCTTCCGCAATATTCATTGATATGCTTGCTGAACTCGATTCTACCTGTTCCAATAGGCGATAATGCTTCCGATCCGTGGATACATTTTCCACTAACTCAATAACCTCGACAGCAAATTCAACAGCTTTATTCCAAACATCTAAATCTTCATATCCAAATTTCATTTAAATACCCCCTTGAACCTTGAGCTTTGAGCATTGAGCATAATTTTCTCCAATTGTACATTCATATGTTTTCCCTTTCAGGGAGAGAGGGGTTCGGGGATGTTGGGTCTTTTGCCTTCGATGATGGCTTGGGGATATTCGGTCACCATCTTTTGAGCTTCTTCTTTGCCTACAATCTTTCCGGCTGCCTTCACCCCAGAGGAAAGGAGGGGCGGCCTTCTCTTTATCGAGTGAGCATCCGAGGCAATGATGTGAACCAACCTGTTTTTGAGCAATTTCTCAGCGATCCGCTTCGCTTCAGACCCAAACCCGCCGGTTAAACTCATGGCTGTGACCTGGCCGAGACAGCCCATTCGGATCATTTCATAATATCTTTTGGGGTTCTTTCCGATTTCCATATTTCTTTCTGGATGACTGATGATGGGAACAATCCCCTTCGTCAACAGTTGGAAAAGGACCTCCTCTGCCTTATATGGAATCCCCTGAAATTCAAACTCGACCATGAGATATCGTCCCTGGTCGTTGACCGTCACAATTTCCCCCTCCTCATAACGCTGAAGCATATCTGATGAGAAATGGACATCGGCACCGGGAAGGATTTCAAGTTCGGTTATTGAGTCATTGGGTAATTGGGTCATTGGGTCAAGATTTTTAACTTCGAACTTTTTTATAGCTTCGTTGAGCTCTTGGAGTCTGTTGAGGATGGTGGACCGATCGTTTTCATGAATCCCTTCCAGGATATGAGGGGTTGCAACGATGGTTCTTATCCCGTCGTGATAGCTGATCCGACACATCTCGATGGACTCTTCAAGGACCTCTGCTCCATCATCCAGATCGTAGAGGATATGGCTATGGAGATCAATCATCTCAGCGATATCCTTCCATAATTAATTTCCCTGATCCTTAAGACACCGTTCTCCCGGATGAGATCCCATTGAATATCTCCTTTAAAGGCGGTCCCCCCTCCCCCTTTAAACGTCTGAACGATTTCATAATGACCTCTGACCAAAGCACTCTGCAAATAGGTCTGAATGGTATAAATTCTAAAATTGTACATGATCGAACGGCTACCAGCGATTGTCTTCCGGTAAGCTTCACGAATATCGGCATAAGGCAGCACTCGGTTTTCCACAGCTTTCTTTGAAAAAAGTTCCATGAAGGGATCAAGTTCAAGCTTCGTGAACCGAGCACTGTATTCACCAATGAGTTGACGGGCCTCCTCCAGGGTGACGGCCTTTTGGATTTCGAATGGAGGAGGAACTTGTGCCCTTGCACAAAGTGGGTATATCGAAATGAAAGATACAAAAAAAACAAAAATGATTTTATGAAGTTTCATCGGTTTCCTCCTTCTTGACCTAAGGGGTCTTCTCATGTCGGTAATCGATGGAAAGGATTTTGAGAGTTCCATCTTCTTTGATCAAAACCCAACGTATTCGTCCTCTCCAGACTTTCCTCTCCCCGCTTTTCTTCACGATTTGCTCAATTTGGTAACGGGCCTTTACTTCAACACCGTTCTCATAAATTTCTATCTTCTTATCTTCCATGTGACATTGGAGTGTTTGGCTCTGATCAAAAAAATTGCTGTAAATCTCCTTGATCCCTTGCAGCCCATCCTTCTGATTCTGGATGGCTTTTAAAGAAAAAAACCAAAGAAACCCATCGAAATCCTTTCTCGTATATCGCTCGATATAGTTGTCAAAAAATTGTCTGACCTCTTGCTCTGTTGCGATGAGCCGAGAAGCTGACGAGGGAGATGCAGAAAGATCAGAAGCAACTAATTGAGATGGCATGTCTGCTTTAACTTGCAAAGGAAACAACAAAACGTTAATCATCAAAATGATGAAGAGGATAGTTTTCATTTCAAGCCGCCTTTCCCGTCTTTATTGAGATTTCTCGTTTTGGTAATCGAGAGAGACGATTTTAAGAATCCCACCTTCCTTAACTAAGACCCAGCAGATACCGCCTCTCCAGGTTTTCTTCTCTCCTTCCTTTTTCAATATCTGATTAATTTCGTAACGGGCTTTTACTTCAACAACATTCTGATAAATTTCGATTCTCATATCTTGCATGTTATAGTGAACTTCCTGGCCCTGGTTGAAAAAATCGGTATAAATTTTTCGAATCCCTTCCCATCCATCCTTCTGATTTTGGATAGCCTTGGAAGAAAAGGCCAAGAGAAATCCATGGATATCCTTTTTCGTATATCGATCAATATATTCCGCAAAGAATCTTCTCACTTCCTCCTCTTTGGCAAGCAGAGGGGGGAGGACGGGAATGACTTTCGTACCCTGTTGAGAAGTTTCTTTAGAAATCCCTTTCAAAACCTCCTGTTCAGTCTTAGGCAAGGCTTCTTGTTTTAACACCGGCTGGTCAGAAGGTTCTTCAATGGATTTTCGGCCTTCTCTTGTACCTGTTACGAGTTGACTTCTTTCCCGAGGCATTACTTCTCTTACCTCCCTGGAGGCCTCCTTTTCCACTTGGAATGGACCCTCAGACTTCGAACCCTCTTGTCGGGAAGATTCCTTCTTTGAACCCACCTCCCCCTTAGCCAAAGTGAGAGGAAGGGAAGTTGAAGACGGCGCAGAGATTTGAAGAACCTTGGTCGTCTTAGGAGGGGCCAATTTACTGACCTCCTTTGGAGCTTCTGCAGAGGCTTTAGCTTCTGAATCTATTTTTAAAGAAGGATTTGGAGGAGGAATTCTTATTTCAACGGTCGGTTTTATTTTGTATAACTTTACCGGTTCAGGCTTAAGACCCGTCAGACCCCACCTCAGGGCAACGAAGCCAACGATGATAAAGAAGATTAAAACACCCATGGGGATAAAGATCTTCTTCGTTAAAAATCTATCTCCTCCCCTCTCTCTCTTCTTCGGAGTGGATTTTTCAAGTCCTCTTTTAAAATCGTAATCGAATCGGGTGGATTCATCTTTCAACACCTGATATGCCTCGTTGATTTCCCTGATCCTCTCATCGGAGGCCATACCCTCCCTCAGGTCAGGATGGTAACGTTTCGTCAGCTCGATCCACCGCTCCCGGATCTCTTCCCCTGAGGCGTTTTCTTTAACGCCGAGAATTTTATAGAAGTCTTTCATTTATGCGTCTACGTGTAAATGCGTAAATGGGTAATTGGGTCATTAAGTCATTGGGTCACTCACTAGCTCAAAGTTCAAGGCTCAAAGCTGAAAGAAAAACATAAAAGAAAAGCTCAAAGGTCAAAGCTGCAAGCTCAAAGCAAATATTTGGGTCATTGAGTCACTATCGATTTAGTTATTGAGTTATTGGGTAACTGAGTGATCAAGTAAAATAACTTAATTACCCAATGATTTCATTCCTTAATGACTATCTCTCTTTGAGAGAGACATTATCGAGCCAGACGGTGCCGCTGATGAAGCGGTCGAATTTGTCAGTTCTTTCTCTCCTGATTCTCACCAAGCCACCCTGGGATTGAGCAGGAGTCCGAAAGGGTACCGTCAATTCCTCCCATTCATGGTCTCCAATCAATGGTCCTGATGCCTTGTAAAAGGCCGGACCGATTCCTACAATCTCTATCTTCAGGCCGCTCTTAGTTGTCACTGCCCGGGTTTTCATGCTGGCCTTAAGGACGTATTCCGTATCGGGTTTCAATGGTACAAATTGATAAACATGGTAAAAATTGACATTCTCTTTTCCATTAAAAACAATCTTCAGCGAATTTTTCCCTTCGAATGCCAAAGAGGAATCGAAGGTGATCTCAGCCCCAGGGACTTTTTCGATTTTCCAATCGAAGCCCCCGCCTAAGATCTTCTCTTTCTCGAATCCTCCATTGGTGATCAGGTCACTCTCAGAGGCTGGGGACAATCCTTCTTCTCTCAGTCTTGCCTTCCACACTTGAAATGCTTCGTTTAGCTCACCATGAGAGATGAGAAAATCAATGTGCCGGAGGGTCTCATTTCGGTCAGGTTGATAGGCAAATAAATCTCTCTTCTGCCAGGCCTTTTGAACGGATTCTTTATCACCTGCCTCATAGAGATAGGAGAGGTACTGCTTGAGCGAAACAGAATCCTTGGGAACAAGTTTTTCCAGGATAAAGTCAGAGTCGTCAAGCGCTTTTCCCAAAACATCGTAAACCATGGGACTCTGATTTGGATAATTGGCAAGGATGTAAGAGAAATGAGGGAGTGCTTTTTCAAGTGCTCCCTGTTGAAGCAAGAGATTTCCACTGACCCATCTTCCCTGATAGCCTGTTGGAAAAACCAAGATGGCATTTTCCAATGCGCGTTCAGAGGCTTTATCGTTTCCTCTTCTCTGATAGATCCGGGCGAGATTGAGCCAGTATTCCTGTTCAAGAGGATTTTGCTCAATCGCCTTCCAGATATAGTTGAGTGAGTCCTTCAGATCGATATTGAGAATATCCCACTGGTAGAACAGTCCCAATTTGTAAAAAGGATCGGGATTGGATGGGAGAGCTTGAGTGGCCTTGAGGAGGCTTTCTTTTGAAAGGTCTATTTGATAGAGAGAGATTCCCCTCCATATGAAAAGAATATGATAGACAGCGATAAAAGAAATACATAGGATGAGGATGGGAAAAAAGAAGCGTCTCATGAACAGCGAAAATCCTTAGAAAAAAGAATATCCTTCGTGTTCCTTTCCACCCCCTTAGCAGAGAAAGGAAATGAGTCATCCCCCGTTACTGATAGAGAGTGGTAACGGATTGATCATGATCCTCATGTTGAAACCGATTCTTCCTCCGAAGTGAAGGGAAGCTCCTTTTTCTTTCCCTCTTTCCCATAGTAGTAATGGGAACGATAGTAGTAATACCCGTAGTTACCTCTTTTAACATCAACCCGATTGATCACCACCCCAAGAATTTTGGCATTCACTTGATAAAGAACCTCTTTTGCTCTTTGAAGGGTCTCTTTGGGTGTTTTCCCACCCAAAACCACAAGGACGACCCCATCCACAGTCGTAGAGAGAATGAGGGAATCTGCAAATCCGAGGACAGGCGGAGAATCGAGAAGGATGTGATCAAACTTCTTTTCGAGAGACTCCATCATACCTTTAAAGAGATTCGAACCAAGCAGTTCAGAAGGATTGGGAGGAATGGGACCAGAGGGTATATAATAAAGGTTAGGAACCTCTGTCTTTTTAACGATCGATTCCAGATTGGCATGGCCGGATAGGAAGTTCGAAAGCCCTACCCCGTCCTCGCCGTTAAATATATGATGGATTCTCGGCCTTCTCATATCGGTATCGATGATCAGCACCTGAGCACCGGTTTGAGATAAGGCGATGGCTGTATTAATCACTGTGGTCGTTTTGCCCTCAACGGGGTTGGGACTGGTGATGGCGATTTTCTTCGGCGGTTTCTCGGGAAAAGAGAGAAGAATCGAAGTTCGGATATTCCGATAGGCTTCTGAGAGGATAGATTTAGGATGCCTGTGAGTCACCAGTTCAACCGGATAGGAGGTTCCTTTTTCCTGTCGTCTTTGCCTTTCGTGGGAAATCTCCGGAACCATTCCAAAGGAGGGCAATCGAATCATTTGCTCGACATCTTCAGGCGTCTTGACGGTGTTATCCAAGTATTCAAAGAAAAAGGCCAGCCCCACGCCGAAGAAGAGACCCACCACTGCGGCCAGAAGAAGATTAAGTTGTTTATTAGGCTTATAGGGCTTTGTCGGTATCTCAGCCTGGTCCACGACCTGAATATTACTCACCGTGAGGCCCGATGAGACTCCTGCTTCTTTCATTCTCTGGAGGAGACCTTTATAGAGTTCTTTGTTGGTGTCGGCCTCACGTTTGAGGATGTTATACTGGATACTTTGCTCCTTCATCACCATGACCCTGGCTTTTTGCTGTTCAAAGGCGTGACGGAGCAACGTTTCTCTGCGGAGACTCAAATCATAGTCGTTCCGGATCCCTCCGACAATCCGACCGATCTCAAAATCCATTCGTTTTTGAAGGGCCTCCATCTGATTCTTTAAGCGAACCATCTCTGGATGGTCCGGCTTGAAAGTCCCTGAGAGCTTCATATACTGAGCTTCAAGCTGAATGTAGGCCTGTTTGATGTCCATAATCAACTTGTTTTCGAGAATGGATGGAAGCAAATCGAAATTCTTATCCTTCGCCTGCTTATAGAGGGCTTCTTTGGCCATCCGATCAGCTTCGGTTTTGGTCAATGATTCATTCAGTTCATTGAGTCGCTGCAGCGTAACATTTTCTTTATCTTCGAGTGAAATGATATCGTGCTTTAAACCGAAATCCTGGAGTGTTTCATCCGCTCTCTCTACTTTTGCTTTCAAATTTTCCAGTTGTTTGCTCAACCATTCTTTCACCTGTTCGGTGGCAATAAAGCGGCTCTCCACGCTCTGTTGAATGTAGTTCGTGGCTAAGGTATTGGGTACCTGAGCGCAAAGTTCTGGGTTGTTTGAATCAAAGTGGACTTTGACGAGGCGTGAGTTCCGAATCGGTTCGATCTTCAGGCGACTGAGAAACTGATTAATGAGAACCGTCTCTTTTTTGCTCTCGGAGGGATCCTTCTCAGAAGCAGATTTCTTCTTAGAGAAAGTCAATAAACCAAAGGCGGATTTCAGGATGCTCGATCTCCATTTTTGGAAGGGTGTCTCGGGTTCCGGTTGAAAGTCAGGATGCTCAGAAAGCTTAAGCGTTTGGATGACACGTTTGGCAAGAGAGCGACTTTCGAGGAGTTTATATTGGGTCTGATAATAGTCCTGATCCCACACGTTGACAGAAAACATCTCTTTGAAATCCATCACCTGCGGGCTTTCTTTATTGATCTGTACGGAAGTTGTTCCACGGTAAATAGGCTTCATTGTAAAAGTCGCCACAGCTGTGATGATTAATACGATTAAAAAAAGAGCAATGATGATCCATCGCCTCTTCACGATGATTTTCCAGTAGTCCCTGAGATGGACCTCTTTCTCCTCCTGATAAGGAGCATAGGCATAACCAGGTGGGGGAGGAAGCTGATGGGGTTCTTCAAAAAAAATCTGTTTCATATTGTTCTCCTCCTGTTATAAGGCTCCAAGGGAGAATCCAAAACCCATTAATCCTTTAACGGTATCCCTGAGCTCGATCAGGAAGACTTTCGTGCCGCTTGCCGGAACGAACATGACATCATTTTCTTTCAATTGAAGATCCTCTCCCTGACCCTTCTGTATGGTATAGACATCGACTGGAATGATCTCTTTTCCAGTGCCTTTTTCTTGGTATCGAAAGATTCTCGTTTCAGAACCAGCAGCCCTGTTGGTCAATCCACCTGCTAAGGCAACGGCTTGACTCACGGTTATCTTCTTTCCCTTGATCGGAAATCCACCCGGAGTTTTTACTTCGCCACCCACATAAATTTTGCCTGAAACTGGAACGTTGATGACATCCCCATGGAGCAGGGGCAAATTCAGACTCAGATCACCTTTGACCAGTAATTCCTCAAGATCGATGACAAAGGTTTTAATGGTCTCTTTAGCAGATCCCTTTTCTCCGCCATTTTTAGGAACCTCTTCTTCAGATTTGGGTGGACGAATTAAAAAAAGTAACTGCCCGGCATCCTCTTTCAAGCCTCCTGATATGGCCAGCAAATCGAGAATCGTCTTCTGACCACTCACATCATAAACGCCGGGTTTCTCCACAGCACCTATGATGGAGATCCTCTGATTCCGATATTCTTTGATGAAGACGCTGACATTGGGATCTTGAAAATATTTTTCAGCCAGAAGATCTCTAATTTCCCGCTCCAGCTCACTGGCGGTGAGGCCCTTCACCTTCAACACTCCGAGTAGTGGGAGGCTGATGTTTCCCTGGAAACTGACGCGAACGGTTTTGTTCAATTTCTCATCTTCGAAGACAGAAATTTCGAGGAGATCTTCAGGTCCAATTCTATAATCTCGAGATGGGTCACTCTTCGACGAGAGGGCAGCCATCAGTATCCTCTCGTTCATCGCCTTCAACTGTCTGGAAGTTTCGATTTCTCTGCCTTGGGTTTCCGGAGAGACGGTACCTTTCTTAGTAGGAGAGCTTGAGGCGCAGGAAAGGACGAAGGAAGCAAAGAGCGGGAGAACAAAGAAGGTCAATCTCCTTAAAATCATCACTCTCCTTTTTAAAAAAAACCAGCAGGAACATTACGGTTGTGCTGCTGGGTCCAATACGATGAAATAATATTTTCTCTGCTATGGGCAGATGATCGGTATTCGTTCATGATGCTCATGGTGAAGGGATAAAGGAATCGCAATTCCTGCTGCCACACCTGCCACCAAAAGACCCCCTCCTACCCAATACCACGCTTCTGAACGTTTTTTCTCCTTGGATTCAACCTCTTTTGCCGTCTCCCCGGCTTGTGCGACCATCACGCGAGATGGACCTTTAACTGTGACAGAAGGCATGGTCACAGAATCCCTGGGGGAGAGTGCAGCCAGAACGACCCGTTCCTGACTGAGGATCGAGAGCGAACCTTTGATACTCTTCACCGTCACGGCACCATTGGAATGAATCACGATAGACCCAATGGCCTCTTCGATCTTTGGCAATGCCACTGAAGGGCTCTTGGAGGCCTGAAGGGAGCGAGAGGGTGACATCAAAAGATTTCCCACTTTGAATTCCATCCCAGCCGTGGCGGGAATGCGGAAATTGATGCTTCCTTGGAGAAGATGCAATCGGTCATTCTGATCAAAGGTAAGAAGGCTATTTTGGCCTACCTCGATTTGACAATGGTTCGCTAAGGCAAGAAGAGATGTCCCATTTTCGGTCTTCATCTTTACTCCCTGAAAAATTGGGAAGTGGGAAAGGTCTACATTCTTCCAAACTTTATCCCTCACTTCAAACTTCACCTCTCCCCTTGAAACCATCTCTCCAATGGGAAGACCTATCTCTTTTGCCTGAGCGATCGCCCCGGGGAATCCATTCATCATCAATAAAAAAGAGACAGAGAGAAAATAAATAAAGGTCTTCTGGTATCTTCCTTTTTTCATTCCACTCCCTCCTTTTCGATGCTCAACAACACGTTATTCCCTATACCCACCTGTTGGATGGGTTCCACCTTAGCTAACCATAGAACATATTTAATAAATTTTGTCAACCCCTTTCTTCCCGTAAGGTTGCTTTCCTAAAACTACCTCTCAAAAAATAGAT
>Ga0315277_10013196_pt1 | contig 10305 bp, 5 predicted proteins | sample YL17G05_15_MG_FD_203695 | JGI IMG/M metagenome (GOLD analysis project Ga0315277, IMG submission 203695) | Sediment microbial communities from Yellowstone Lake, YNP, Wyoming, USA - YL17G05_15 | ecosystem: Environmental > Aquatic > Freshwater > Lake > Sediment | place: USA: Wyoming | collected...
AAGATAGGAGATAGTGTTTGCTTGCCATATTTTGGATGTTATAATCTACAAATCAAAGTCTCGGTTACCTATGAATTCGATGCTGGAGACTTCGACATCGCTCGCAACTGGGACAGCATCCAAGAAGTGGCCCTCGATGATGAAGCCATGGCATTTGGCAAGTTCTATTTTAACGATTTACTCGTAGGAGTTGGAGACTCGTTTATCCAGAAATCAAATAAAAGGGCAGCGACAACGATGCTGAGTCAACAAACAGATACTCTTACTACTCATAGTTTTGAGATTCCCGAATGGTCTATGCCGGAATGGAAAACCCCTGGTAGCCCAACTCCTGAAGAGCTGCAGAAACTGCCGGTGTATATCTTCAGAATGGAAAGCACTGAACAAGCACCTTCTTTTACGCTTGAAGACCCGGATAAGAATGTTTACGATCGGAATTCAAGTGCGGTATTGTGGCAAGATCATGTTTTCTACAAGGACGATATGATCGAGACCTGGGAATCTTGGTGTGCCGTCCCCGCTCCAAAACCAGGACGCTGGACTCTCTACCCTCAAAGCACCAATACGAAGGCAATAGTACAAGGCTTTCGCATAAATGAAGAACCCAGTCTCACGATTACTTCTCCCGAAGATGATATTACCATAGATGTAGCGGATACCAATTCCAAACTCGTCCATATTACTTGGGTATCCGAAGATCCGGATGGTGATGAAGTGAGTGTGCGGCTTTGTTACACCGAGGATCAAGCTTGGAATATTGAGGGCTCATCAGGGATAGCTGGAAACACTATTGTAGAGGGCCTTTCCAAGAAAGAGAATTACTATGACTGGGATACGACGGGTGTTCCTCCAGGACGATATCGAATCCTGGGCATAATCACCGATGATAAAAATTCTCCTATATTTGCCTGGAGCGAAGGGAGTATAACCGTTCAACAGAAGGACTTCCCACCTCCTGAGGAGGTTAGTGCATATCAGGATGGGTCTCTGGTGCAAGTAGAGTGGAAGAGTGTACCAGGTGCAAGCGGATACCGCATCTACTACCAAGATGTTAAAGAGAATACTTCTCTGGTGCAGGTTGATTCGCAAGCGGTATGGGAAGATACCACTACTAAACTACGCTATCTTAAGCCAGGAGTGACCTATCGGATTGCCGTGACAGCCTTCAAAGAAGATGGCCTGGAAAGTGACTATTCCATACCTATTGAAGTTACCATAGGGGGATTATAGAATGAATTAATATTTTATAAGTTAATGAGGTGCAAGATGACTAATAAATATTTTAAAATAGTTATTTTTATTTTATGGATTATTTTTATAATTATATTTTTGGGAGGAATAGAAATATTTGCTTCGGAAATTTTCTCTATAGCAGATCAAAATTCGATCCCAAAAGGAACTATATTTTTAGATGAACAGTCATTTGGAGAAATTATTTTTATCTCTGCAGACCAAAGCATCCTGATTTTTAAAAATTCTACTTCTCAATTAGAAAGATTGCATTCAGGTGATATCTTGTTCTTAAGGGTAAACGAATATAGCAGTTATGGTAACTTATATCAGATTAAGCACCTTATGAAAGGTGGGCTTAACCGTGACAGCGAAGGGATAATTATTGAAATTATTCCCTGGGTTAGGAGTCATCCTCCCATCATCTCTGGCCTTATTGCTCGACCTTCTACCCTGGAGATTGGCCAGCAAAGCGATTTAACCTGCTATGCGGCAGATGAGGATAAGGATGAACTTTTTTACAGTTGGATTAGTACTGGAGGAACTCTTTTACGAAGCGGTGCTAATATTACCTGGATAGCTCCTAATCAATCAGGTAATTATATCATTAACTGTGAAGTAACTGATAGTAGAGGAGGCAAAGATATTAGAGCAGTCCAGCTTTGGGTAGCAGAAGAATTTCCCCAATTAACCTATGAAGAGAAAGAGTTAATTCAAAAGTACGGATGGGGGAATAATCGGGTAATTCGCTGGCCTGATGGTTATGTAGAAGTCTATGATGCCACTAATTTTAGCAGAATGCAGGAAGTTTTAGACCAATGGAATGAAGTAATCGGGGGTAAAGTTATTTTTTACTTAAGTAATGATCCTCAAAGCCCGGTAAAGTTGACTTATAACCCAGAATTAAGGGAAGAAAATCTTTGTTATCATATCGATACTCGCTGGAGTAATTATCAATTATATGCAGCTGAAATAAAGATAAACCCGGATGCTTCTTCTTGTGGTTATCCCCAAAACAGTTATGCCTTATATCTCCATTCGTTCAGTGGAATTGCTGGTTTTGATGTCTGGGAGGGAACAACCATTGGTCAGAAAGATTGGCAAAACTTTAATCTTATCTCAGAGATTATGCAGACTATGATAAAAGCCCTTTATAAGCTGCCATCTGCTTATAACTTTTAGGCGGAGGTCAATAATTAATAAAAAATTCTCTATGAATATCTAATTAAGAAAAGTAAAAATTATTTAAAAAAGAAGGGTTTTTAATATTAAGGAAATACCTAATTATTTAAAAAAGTAAGTAAATTTAAAGGATAATAAAATAAATAAAGGAGTGAATTATCATGAAAATAAAAAATATTTTTATATTGGTAGTTTTCTTTTCTATTTTAATGGTTATGAATTTATTAGTGTTTGCAGTAGATAGTGAAAAGCAGGCAAGTAATTTTCAGTCTAATGGTGATTTAATTGATGGCTGGTACTGGCTTCGTGATTCTGCTCTTCAAAATTACGCAGAGTGGAAATTCGAAAACATTTCTCCTGGTACCGAAGATTTAGTTTTAGATATTACTGCCCTCGCCACTGATCGACCAAATGGAGGTAGTGGATTTGAGGCAAAATTTAAATTAATCTATGGATTTCCGGGGAGTGGTAATATGGGAGGTGTTTTTAAGACTAAAGTAGTTACCCTTTCTAATGTTTCACCTCCGAATGATCCTTTAGGTTATACCTGTCAGGGACAAGTAACTGTGGATAGAGAATTTATTTCCGGTGCATCTACTATTGTTTTTCGTGTAGAACGAGAATTAGCTCAGGATAATCATGTAGCTTTTAAGAAAGAAAGTATAGTTCTACTTACCGGAGAAACTCCACCAATAGAGGGAGGAGAACAGTTGCCAGATACCGATGAATTAGAAGAAGCAACCTTAATTCAGCCTGATACTTATACCGGTAGTCTTGGTGAAGAGAATGAGGAAGGTCGTCGAGATAACTATGACTACTACAGTATAGATTTACAGGAAGGGCAGCAAATTACCCTGCAGCTTACTATTCCAGCCAGTGCCAGTTATGGAATTTCATTACTAACTCCCACTACTTACTATAACCGAGGTTCAGTTCTTATCCAAGGAGGAATTAAAACCTTGGATTATGTGGCTGATTCTACCGGGACCTGGTATATAAAGATAAATCGTAATTCTGGTGAAGGAGATTATCAGTTATTAGTAAATACTTCTGGAAATGATACCGAAGAACAAGATAATAATCCTCCGGTTATTAATTCACTTAACGCCAGTCAAAATTCGGTAGAAATAAATCAAACTGTAACTATTCTTTGTAGTGCCAGTGATCAGGATATAGAGACTTTTACTTTTAGATGGTCAGTAAATGGAGAGATTATTGAGGAAGAGAGTTCATCTTTGAGCTGGAGAGCCCCCGATACTGCTGGAACCTATAACATTACCTGTACAGTAAGTGATGGTAGGGGTGGAGAAGATAGCGAATCAGTAAGTATTGAAGTAACTGAAGCAGTTTTATCTTGTACCTATACTCTTTCAGGTTATGAATGGCATCCGCCCTCTTCTGGTGGTACTGGAGAATTTACCGTAACCCCCTCTAGTTCTGCCTGCCAATGGACAGCAGTGTCTGATGTATCTTGGATACAAATTAATTCAGGAGGTAGTGGACCAGGAAATAAAACCTTAAGTTTTTCTGTTCAGAATAATACTAGTGAAGAAGAACGTATTGGTCATATCACTATTGAAAATCAGGATTACACTATTACTCAGGAAACTGAACTAGTATTAAGCTTATCTGATGAAGGTAGGGCACTTATTAGTAACCTTCCAATTTTTGTGAGTGAAAGTGAAAAAGGTTCGGAAATTGATTTAGATGGTGATGGAATATTGCAAGAATGGGAAGATAAAGCAATGGAGTATATTAATCCTAAATTTGATCTTGATGAAGGTGAAGAGTGGTTTGATCACCCTGAGCACCATGTGGTGAATTTTGTTCGAGTATTCCCTTATACTAAGGATGAGGCTCAATATATCTTATTCACTTATGCTGTGACTTGGAGTAAGGATTATGGAAGAGCAAGTTTTTATGGACATAATGGAGATGTAGAGAGTGTTATTATGGCTTGGGAAGTAATTACTGCAGATGGAAAAGTTTTAGAATTAAGATCTGTCTTTACCTCTGCTCACGGTGGTGAGGAAAATGATCACTCAGCAGCTTGGGATGCCTGGAATCGAGATTGTTTCACCCGAGGAATTGTAGCTTGGCCCTTTGATGAAGAAATGTGTGGTCAATTAACTTTTGAAGAAAATATTTTAAAATTACAAGTCTCAGAAGATAAACATGCTATCTATCCTACAGTTTCTTGCTGTGAAGATGTAACCCTGGTTTATCTTGGAGGTGGATTTGTGATGGAAGATTGTGGGGGTGGAAGAGGAAATCCCTGGAGTTTTGATTGTTATAATACTGGTGAGCCCAATCATCATCTGATTGATGATTTAGACAATCCCTCTTCCTGGGAAGGGCTTTCCGAAAATAAGCGCAGTGCTTTAACTAATTTATTTCCTCAAGAACAAGTCTGGAGTGGTAGAAAGGGACATCCTAATAAATTTAGTGGGGGATTAGTTTATGATGAAGATTGTCCCGTATCAATCGGAAATAAAATTAGTAGTGTACCTTCTGAGCTTGAGGATAAACTTTAATTCTTAAATTTTATCAGATTTAAATAAATAGGGTGTAAATAAAAACTAAGATATTTATTAATTGTGGAAATTTGAAATTAAAGAAAAAGCCATTGATTAAATAAATTTATGAAATACTGGAATTAGTAAAATTTTTAAAAATATTTTTTAAAAAGATACTAAAAAATGCTTTACTTATATGATATAATATAAAATCAAAAATTTAGTTAAGTAAGGAGGTGAAAAGAATGGCCAAAAAAACTTGTGCCGTATGTGGGGAAGAAATAAAGAAAGAAAAATCTTGCACTGAATATGAAGGGAAACATTATTGTTTTTGTTCGGAAGACTGCCATGATGAATTTGAAAGTAACCCAGAAGAATATTTAGAAAAAGAAGAAAAAGAAGAAGAAGATTGGAATTAGTAATATAAAATTTAATAACTAAATAGTACTTAAAATTATATAAAGCAAATAAGCAGAATATTATTCTAAAAGTCCTTTGTTAAGCTACAAAGGACTTTTAGAATTTTTTTAATTTTGATTTAATTCTTAAATTGATGAATCTTAACTTCAATAATATTTTAGGTTTTATGGCTAATTAAATTTAAGTGGTTAGGAGTGATCTAAAGTATGAAAAAATATATTTTTCTGGTTTTAATGGCTATACTAATATTTAATCTCGGTTTATTAGTTAATGCTCAGGATCAACCGCAAGAAATTCCGGAAGGATTTACATTTTATCATTATCAGTATGCATATTTCGATATTTCCTTAATTTATCCAGAACAATGGATAAATCAATCTTCTCAGGAAAATGGAATATTGATTTATCTCCCAGAATATAAAGGAACTCTGATCTTTAGAGCAACACCTTTATTTGGAGAAGAATATACTCTGGCTGAATTATGGGCAGAAAATATGGAAAACTTAAAATTAGCCGGGGCAGTTTTTTTAGAATCTGCTCCAGACCTTCTTTCCGGGTTTCCGGCCCAGCGGACATTATTTACTATGAAATTTGGAGATCAAGTACTTAAATATATTGTTTATAGTACTTTAGTTAATGATTTATATTATTCTTTTAACTTTAGTACTCAGGAAGCAGAATTTGGAAAATATCTGAATGACGTAATAAAAATAGTCCGTTCTATTAAAATTAATAAATAATTATTTAAGAGATGATTTCTGTTAATAAATTAGTTTGTCCTCTAAATGAGCCATATTAATCATTCTGAAAAAGTAGAGGTCCACTCTGGTTCAGGTGGAGGATTGGAATCTAATATTTTTCTCCATTCCTCATCAGTCAATCTATTTTCCATGGATTGTTTAAATTCATAATAACTGAAAGTTGGTCCCACTCCTAATACAATCTGCTCCTGAGGAAGTCTATAGGCTATTACCGCAGTTTTAATATAGCCCACTCCCTCTTCTAAAACTTTTTTAGTGTTACCATCGGTATGGACATCTGCCACCAGGACCGTTTTAAATACCTCCGGGTCAACCTCTCCTCCGGAAACAGTCTTGATTAAACCTTCCGAGATATTACCAAAATTTTCTATAAAACTGTATTCCTGCTCCTCTAATGGTATATTTTCTAATTCTTTCTTGGAGATATCTAATAATTGACTTAAAATTTCTGAAAACTTACTAAGCCCTGCTTCTATCATTAACTTTTCTAATTCTTCTGGAGGAATTAAATTTTTAAAGCCTTGATTAGTCATTTCGGTCAAAGTTAAAAGTCGGGCATAAAGTTCTGGTAGCGGCTCTACATAACCGACTACCGGAGGCTCAAACATCCCTCCCAACTCGGCCATAGTATAACTCTGCTTGACATATAAAAGGGTATCGTGTCTTAATTCAGTCCAGGAAGCCAAAGCGGTATTTAATTCTTTATCTTGCCAGGCTATTGTTTGCATAAAAGTAGGATAACCTTCACCAAAATTAATTCCTAAGGATTTTAAAACAAAGAGCCAATTCAGATAAAGATTTTTATACCAGTCGGCCTGGGAAAGAGAATCTACTTCTTTTTTCAATTCCGAGAATTTCTTTTCATAATCGGTATATTGGGTATCACCAGAGCTTTCTAAAATTTCTTTAGCCCTTTCAGAACCTAAAAGAGCCATTAAATCCAATCCTCGCGGGAAACCTCTAACTTCCCGCATAGCTGGCGGAGGACAGGCTTTTACGTCGGTCTTCACCCAGGTGAAAGGACGGTTTTTCCTATAGGGGGCATAACTATCCTCCCAGCTGAAAGTAAAGGGTTTTTCATCAGTAGGTAAAGGTAACTTTGATCCAGAATATTCACCGCTATAAGGGGAGACAATTTCGGAAAAGAGGTAAGAGTCTAAAGTAAATCTCTGACCCATCAGTCTGAATCCTTTAGTTTCCGTTAAAAGTTCCTGGGATTGTAATTTTAGGGCTTGAATTTCTTCCTCATCAAGAGGAGGGCAGGGCATTAATAATTCACAAGCTCCTAATCCACTATAGATTTTAGGATTATAAGCAACCTCCAAGATTGCTTCTTTGAGTTCATCATATTTTTCCTCTATTCTTTGAGGAGAGATGTCCTCTAGAAAAAGTTTTTCCAATACTTCGCCATATTCATTAGGGCCTAAATCATCGGAAAAGCCCACCAGAAAAGAGGTGATAGCATATATCCGATTCCATCTTTCTTGCAGGTCTTGACTTTGAGAAAATTGATGGGCTAATAAAAAAGCCTGCAGGGTTTGAATTCGGGCCTCAGATTCAGAAACAATTCCTCCCCTATTACCGCTGCAGACCGATTCTCCGGCAGATAAAAGGGGAGAACCCTCGATTAAAGCAGTCATCCTCCCGTACCACATTAAAGCTTTAAAGTAATTCTTAAGTTTCTCTGATTTGGTGTAATGTCCTCGGGGGATATATTGGGAATAATCTTCTTGATAGATAAAAATGGGAGAATATTCCCAGCCCTGATGTTTTTCAATTAGCTCTATTTCTTTTTCTACCAGACTTTTTACCGCATCGGGGACTTCAAAATTATATTGGTCAAATTCTGTTGGACTAAAATATTTATAACTGGCATTATCTCCGTAATATTCTTTTATTCCGGAGATCATTATCTCACAGTATTCGGGGTCTATCCCGGGGACACAATATTCTTCTCTTAAAGTTTCCTCGCTCATTACCTGATTTATCTTGGGTTTCAAAAGCTCTAAAGCAACAGAAAGATAAGCTACATTTCTTTTGGCGGCTTCTTTTAAATCCCCTTCGGTCTGGAAATATTCCTGCAAAGACTCGGCTAATAAGTTTTTACTGATTACCCATATATCTTTATAGAAGAGGTCTCTTTCTAATTTCATCAAAGTAGTGTCAAAGAAGATATGGTAATAATGTAAAAGAGAATCGGTGGTAATAAAAATGGGTAAATCTATTTCTCCCATAGATTTATAATAAGCTACGAAGTCGTCACCTGGAGTAGCCGTTTGGCGAGAAGACTCTATAAATACTTCTCGTTCCGTAATATAAGAAGGGGTAGGAATAACTACAAAACCGTTCTTTTTTAAAAGGGAGAGAGCTTCCGGGATGAGCTTGATTTTTTCGGAAAATTTTTGATAATTGGCGATATTTTCCATTCTTAAAGGCAAGGGATAGACAGGAATACAAGGAGAAATTTCTACCTCCTCTATTAAAATATCTTCTCTGCCTGTGCGTGCCTGCACGCAGACAGGTGGGTTAATTAAATGTTTGCTTAAGATAACTTCACCCCAAGCCAAGACATTATTTGTAGCGGTTAAAATAGTAAAAGTTATTAAAATAGTTAAAAATCTTTTTAAGAAATTAAATTCTTTGGTTTTTTTCATTTTATTTTTTAATAAATTAATTTATAAAATTAATTTAACCTTTCGATTTGTATTATACCACTTTTTATGGCGTCTACCAATTTTCTATCTGAACGTTCAGCTAATTTTATCAAAAATTCACTGCTCTGGCTCTGCTTCATTAAAACAGGCTGACCCAGATTAATTTGCAGGGGAAAGAGTCGAAAAATTAATTTATCCGGGTGGACTTCTAAGCCTACTGCTAAACCCTGCTGGGTCTCTAAAAAGAAGTATTGGTCAAAGATAAAATTTCCCAGAGAATAAAAGATAAGTTTTCCCTGATATTTTTCAATATTTTGTACTACATGGGGATGATGGCCAATAATTAAATCTGCTCCTGCCTCAATTATCTGATGGGCTAATTTCTGTTGGGCTAAAGAATTGGTCAATTGATATTCTTCACCCCAGTGCAGACTGATGATTAAAAATTTTTCTGAATTTAAAGATTTAACTGCCTTTACTGTCTCTATAATTTCTTCCTCTTTAGCTAAAAAGGGGAAAATTTGATTAAAAGCCAGAAAGATTATATTATCGCTGGGAAAATAAGAATCAAGCTGGTCCCAACTACCAGAAAGAGGATCACCAACAAAATTTATCCGATATTTTCTTAGCCAATCTTTCGTTTCTTCTAACCCCTCTTTTCCCAAATTTAGGGTGTGATTATTGGCTAAAGAAAATAAATTAAAATTAGCCCAGAAGATTCCCTTCATTACTTCTGGGTTAAAGGCAAACTTTAAAGAATGATCCGGAAATTCTGACGGATTTTTTACTACCGGACCCTCTAAATTCCCAAAAACAATATCCACTCCTCTTACCAATTGACTGATTCTCTGGAAAGGATAATAGATACTATTTTGTTTTATTAAATCTTCTACTCCCCGATCTAACATCATATCTCCGGTTAGTAAAATAGTTTTTACTTCTTGATTTGAAAAATTTTCTTCAACTTTTTTCTGCTCAAAGATTACGCTAAAATAAGAAGTAGTCTCTTCTAAGTCTAATTTTAAAAAATCAGCAGAATTTTTATGAGCAATAATTTGGGGAACTTCTCTCTGACGTAATCTGGCAAATAATCTGGCGGCATACAAACCTTGCCAGCAGTCAACTTCTAAGTTTTCAAAATTGTTTTCTTCCAAATTTAATAAAACTCTAATGCTTTTTACATCATGGAAATTAGCAGCCTGCCAAGGAAGATAATGGGAGAAATCTACACTAGCAATGAGAATAGTCTGGACGGGAGCAACTTCATCTATGGAATTGACTAACTGTTTTACCTGTTCTTTAGAAATATCGGCAGGTATTAGAAGCGGTAAAATTTTAGTTTCAGGGAAATATTTTTCCATAAAAGGTAACAAATTGGTTATTCCAAATTCAGAAACAACTGCGGAATTATTCAGTACCATTTTATTTTTTTCCGCTAATTTTCTTAATAAATTAGAGTCAACTTTTATATGGTTAAACTCTTCCTTACCCGGCTCTAAGGCAACCGTAATAAATGAATTTTCTTGATTAAGAGCTGCACTG